>Ga0315549_1000152_pt1 | contig 81146 bp, 76 predicted proteins | sample SalMarSW160200MG_FD_203101 | JGI IMG/M metagenome (GOLD analysis project Ga0315549, IMG submission 203101) | Salt marsh sediment microbial communities from the Plum Island Ecosystem LTER, Massachusetts, United States - Salt Marsh Sediment SW1601-200 ... | reverse complement strand
TAAAGGATTCCGAGCTGTGGTAAGAGGTGTTAGAGATAAAAAGTTCTTTTTATTTAGAATCGCTAAATTGTATGGATAATGTAAAGCTCCAGCAATATTGCGTATGATCCAATTATTTTAGCAATCAGTTTATTTTTTTTGTTCACCAGAGGAGAGACATGGCATTGATAATAATGCAGATCATCATTATTTTTAAGCATAATGTTGCATTCTTCGGGATCAACCGGGTCAGTGCGTCGGATTACTTTAAAAATATCCTCCGAGACATCCTGCAATGGTAAACCCAGTACTTCAGCTGTTATGCAATTAAATGTGTTTTCGGCAGCGGAGTTCAATTTGAGGATATTATTTTGCGGCGTAAGGATTAACACAATATCCTTCAAATTATTCACAAGATGATTTTCCGCAATAGGTATGGGCTGGAAAAGGTTGAGGTAAAAGAGTCCGGCCGAGAGAGTAATTCCACTCACAGTTAATCCAAACGGTGTGGGGTCTATGCTTAAATATACCAGCCGTGTGACGTATAATAAATTGATAATCCATGGTATGAGGGAAGCAATAAGCATAACCGTAGTCTGTTTGCGAAATATTTCAGGCAGACTTTTATATGAGCTTATGAGATTGTAGACACTCAAACTCAATAATGCATACGAATACAAAGCATGTAACCAAAATACCGGTCCGTAAGCTGGGAGAAAAGTGAGGGCTTCCTCCCCCTTAAGCATGTCGAGATAAAAAAGGTTGTGTAATTCATTTGTCCATAAGCTGAGGAGCACAAGAACGGGAATAACGCTTAACAGCAGTACCTGCCATAAGTGCTTGATTTTTCGCTGGGTTTTATAACTTACCGAGAGAAAAAAGACGGCTACGGGTATAAACACAATGGCAATGTACTGAATCCTGATGAGCTGGAGTTGAGTGTCGTAATTATGACTGTAGAGTTCAAAGGCATAGCCGAATGACCATAAGGCTACGGCAAGCATAAGGAAAACCAGCGGAAGTGAGCCTGGTACACTTCTGCGTTGAAAAGCGGCAATAGCTAAAATTATAGAAATTCCTGCGTTCAGACACAAAAGCAGGATGAAAATATTCATACCGGTGTTCCTATGGCCTTATAGTTCCATTCTCGCCTTGAATATTTATTATTCTCCAGTTCACTTGCCAGCATATTTTCAATTTCGGTAAGCGGTGCCGGCCTAAAGTAAAAATGTAATTCTTTTTCGAAACAGTTGGCAATAGTTTTTTTTAGTTCGCCGCTTGTAATATGCCGAGAGCATTCCCTATTAATTCCTGTGAGATACTGTTCTAAGTATTTGGCATGAGGTAATGGTGATCTAAAATTCATACAGGCACTTAATTTATCATAATCCACATCGAGCAGGATTGAACCGTGTTGCAGGAGCATGCCGTTTTTTCGAGTTTGTGCACTGCCGATTACTTTTTTCCCATTACAAACGAGTTCATAGTAACTTACAGCCTGGAAACAGAGTGGTGAGCGCCGATTGTGTTCTGCTTTGGCTCGTATCTGAATAGGAATTCTTAGTTTTTTAAAAGCAGTAACAAAAACTTGACTGATAGCTCGATAGGACTGAATTACCTGCGTGCCAAAGTGGTTTTCAGGAACAACCAGACTATAAGTAAGCTCATATTCATGAAGTACAGCTTTTCCGCCTGTTGGTCGGCGTACAACATCAATGTTATGCTTACGGCAGTATTCGTTATTTACTTCCCGCAGCGGATTCTGAAAATATCCCACACTGATGCAGGCGGGCTGCCACTCATAAAAACGCAGTGTGGGAATGCCGCTAACAAGGATTGCTTCATCGAGAGCCATATTCTTAAAACCGTTTAGGGGTGGTGTTGAAATTAATCTTACCTGCATAGTACGCGCTCCGCGTGATAACTGCTGCGAGTAAGAGGAGATGCTTCTACATGCCGGAACCCGATGTCAAAAGCATATGACTTCAATTCTTTAAAATTGTCCGGTGTGTAATAGCGAGCCACACGAGTATGGGCTTTACTCGGCTGCAGATACTGACCCATAGTAACAGCTTCTACTCCTGTTTTTCTTAAGTCAATAAGGGTGCTTTGTATCTGTGAGAAACTTTCTCCCAGACCCAGCATAAAGCCTGATTTTGTAATAGCTTGGGGCATGAGCTGCTTGATACTTTTAAGCATTGTGAGAGAGCGATTATAGTCTCCCTGAGGTCTAAGATTGGGGAAAAGCGCTTGAACGACTTCAATGTTATGTGCTGCCACATCGGGCAGGGCTTTAAGCACGATTTTAAGTGATTGCCTCGATCCTTTGAAATCAGGCAGCAGAAGCTCGATCGTTGTGTTTTGTCTGTAAGCACGGATTGCTTCAACTGTTCGTGCAAAATGTAGAGCCCCGCCAGCTACAAGGTCGTCTCGTGTAACTGATGTAATTACAACATGCAGGAGTCTCAGCTGAGACACGGCGCTGGCAATATGCTCCGGTTCATGCGGATCCAAAGGCAGGGGAGTGCCGTGTTCAATATTACAGTAGCTGCAGTTGCGCGTACAGATTTTGCCCATTAAGAGGAAGGCAGCGGTGCCATTGCCGTAACACTCCGCTAAATTCGGACAGCGTGCTTCCGAACACACGGTATTCAACCTGTGTTCTTTTAGCTGCGCAGTTATTGTGGTATAGTTTTTTCCACCGGGAATATGTACTTTTAACCAATCGGGATGACGCCGCGGCATAAAATTACTCTTGCTTTTTAAACATCAACACCGGTCTGCGCGCTGCCAATACCTCGTTCAAGCGTGTTACCGGTGTGGAGTGCGGTGCGGATTTTACCAAGTCAGGATTATTTTGTGTCTCCTGTTTTATTGTGCGCAAGGCAAGGACAAAGTTATCCAATGTTTCTTTGCTTTCGCTTTCCGTGGGCTCGATCATTAATGATCCCTTAACTATGAGCGGGAAATAGACTGTGGGCGGATGAAATCCGTAATCCAGAAGACGTTTGGCCAGATCCATGGTGGTTACATCATGTGCAAGGGTGGAATCATCAATAACAAATTCGTGCTTGCACAGTGAATTATATGTGATATGAAATTCGCGTTCTAATTTTTTACGCAGATAATTGGCGTTTAACACTGCGGTTTCACTTACGTTTTTTAAGCCATCGGGTCCTAAAGCACGTATGTAGGCGTAAGCGCGTACAAAGATGGAAAAGTTACCATAAAAGGCTTTTACACGGCCGATTGACTGAGCGGGAGTATAAAAGCCGAATCCTTCGCTCTGTTTTGTAATGAGAGGGGCGGGAAGATAATCTTTAAGATTTTCTGCAACACCCAGCGGACCTGCTCCGGGACCCCCGCCGCCGTGTGGCGTGGAAAAGGTTTTATGCAGGTTGAGGTGAATGAGATCGAATCCCATATCTTTGAATTTGGTTATACCTAACAGGGCATTTGCATTGGCACCGTCACCGTAGACAAGACCGCCTTTTTTATGAACGATCTCGGTTATTTTACAGATGTCTTTTTCGAAGATGCCCAGTGTATTGGGATTGGTTAGCATAAGCCCGGCCACTTTTTCGCTCATGGCCTGTGCTAATTCATTCAGGTCGACAATGCCTGATTTATTACTTTTTAAAGTTATTGTTTTAAAGCCGCACATGGCAGCGGAAGCCGGATTTGTGCCGTGACTGGAGTCCGGAGTGATAATTATATTACGGGTTTGCTTTTTATGTCTAAAATATGCTTTCATGATTAAAAGCCCGGTCAACTCACCATGCGCGCCCGCTGCGGGCTGTAAGGAAAATGTATCCATACCTGTAATTTCACACAGCGCACGCTCCAGATTCCAGATCAATTCCAGATTGCCCTGCATATCCTCTTTGGGGCACAGGGGATGGCTTTCCGCAAATCCCGGCATACGTGCCAGTTTTTCGTTTACTTTGGGATTGTACTTCATGGTACAGCTCCCCAATGGATAAAAAACATTATCAACGCCTATGTTTCTGCGTGACAACTCTGTATAATGACGAATAAGCTCGGTTTCAGACAGTTCAGGTAAGTTACATGAATCTCGTAATAGCTCAGGAGGAAATCCTGCTGCAGCAGGTACATCCGATTGAGGGAGTTCAATGGCCTTAAGACCTGACAGACTTTTTTCAAATAAAAGTTTCATGCCATTACCTCAAGAGCAGCATCAATCTGCTGTTTGGTATTAAGCTCCGTAACACAGAAGAGCAGACAGTCGGCCAGCTCGGGATAGTAGCTGCCGATTGCCAGACCTCCTGTAATACCGGCTGCGGCAAGCTTTTGTTGTACTGAAGAAGAGTTCGGACATTTTATAATGAATTCATTATAAAAGGGGGAATCGAATACTTTTTTAAAACCGGGCAGCTTTAATAGCTCGTTGTACATATAATGAGAGCGTTCCAGGTTAAGTTTGGCAACTTGATGCAGGCCTTGAGGTCCGATGGTAGCTAAATATACTGCAGCTGCTAAAGCACAAAGCGCCTGGTTGGAACAGATGTTGGAGGTGGCGCTTTCGCGACGGATGTGCTGTTCCCTGGTCTGAAGGGTGAGCACAAAACCTCGTTTACCTTGACTGTCTTCAGTCATACCGACGAGCCTGCCGGGAAGTTTACGGATATACTCTTGTTTACAGGCGATAATGCCCAGATGGGGCCCGCCGTAGTTTTGGGCATTGCCAAAACTCTGACCCTCACCCGCCACTATATCTATATCATAGTCCCCCGGAGCTTTAAGCAGTCCCAGAGAAGTGGGTTCGACAACACATGTTACACATAATGCCTGATGTGAATGCGCTAGCTTTGATAGTTTTTCTAGGTTTTCTATTAAACCGAAAAAATTGGGAGTTTGTACAAGGATACAAGCTGTATTGTCATTAATAAGCGATTCTATTTTGTTTGGGGCTGTTATTCCTTGTTCGCATTCCGCTTCTTTTAAAGTGATGTCAGCTGCCCCGCAATAGGTGTCTACGACTTCCCGATAATGCGGGTGAACAGCTTTGCTGAGTATAATTTCAGTTTTTCCGGTTAATCTTACGCACATGAGGGCAGCTTCCGCCAGAGCCGTAGCACCGTCATAAAGCGAAGAATTGGCCGCATCCATACCCGTTAATTCACAAATCATAGTTTGATATTCAAATATGGCCTGTAGATTGCCCTGCGAGATTTCAGGTTGATACGGTGTATATGAAGTATAGAATTCGGAACGTGAGATAACCGCATCCACGGTAGCGGGAATAAAGTGGTTATAGCAGCCGGCTCCTAAAAAACTTGCTTTATTGTGTTTGTTTTTTTGTGTTAGTGAAGAGAAATAGCTCACAAGTTCAAGCTCGGATAGAGCCTTTGGCAGATCCAGAGGTTCTTTTAAGATAAGTTTGGAATCGATATCCGAAAACAGCTCCTCCACACGGGATACCCCTATTGTTTTAAGCATAGCTCTGATATCCTTTTCTGTAAGTGCCGTATAGTTCAGTGTGTCTCCTCCTTTACATACTTTTCATAATCTGCAGCACTAAGCAGAGAATCCAGTTCCCCCATATGTGTGCCTTCGATCTTAAAAATCCAGCCGTCGGAGTAGGGATGATCATTTATTTTTTCCGGTGCCGAAGTGAGAGCCTGATTCACCTCAACAATCTTGCCTGAGACAGGTGCATAAATATCAGAAACCGATTTTACCGACTCTACAACGGCGATGCGTGCTCCCTGTGAAATGGTCGTGCCCGTTTCAGGCAATTCAACAAAGACAATATCGGTCAGCGATTCTTGAGCATGGTCTGTCAATCCACAGATACACAGAGCACCCTCTGCTTTAACCCACTCGTGAGTTTTCGTGTAATGATAGTCCTTAGGATTTTCATGTGCCATAAAGCATTATACCCCCTTATATTTATAAAATGGTTTTTGTACAAGCTGTGCATTATATAACTTTTCTCTTATTTTTATCTGGATTATAGTATTCACTTTAGCATATGCTGAAGGAACAAAACCCAATCCGACAGATGTTGTGAATGTTGGTGAGTAACCGCCACTCGATACCAAACCGTTGAGCTTGTCTTGAATATAAATGTCATAACCGGACCGTGGAATAGCTTTATCTATCATCTTAAAGGCAATTAAACTGCGGGCTGTTCCCTGCTTCTTCTGGATAAGGAGAGTGTTTTTGCCTAAAAAGTTGTTTGGCTTCTCCCTTACTACCCAACCGATTCCTGCCTCAACCGGTGAAATATCATTATTTAATTCATGACCGTAGAGTGAGTAACAGGACTCTATGCGCAGTGTGTCACGGGCGCCCAATCCGGCGGGTTGAACCCGCTTATCGCATTGTAAGAGTGAATTCCAGATACGGACGGCATCCTTGTTCTCACAATAGATCTCAAAACCGTCTTCTCCCGTATAACCGCTGCGGGATATTGTGCATGGTGTGTCGGCAACTTCAGCTTTAAATATGGCAAAACGTTTTACATCCGCAAGGGCATACTGTGTAAGTTTTTGCAGAATTTTTTCAGAAAGCGGACCCTGAAGATCTATTTTTGATAAACGGGACGAAAGATCGCATATGGTAACATCAAATTGTTTTGTGTGTTCATTAAGCCAAGCCAGGTCTTTTTGGATGTTCGCCGCGTTTACCACTATCCAGTAGTGTTCGGGTGAAAACATGTATACAAAACAGTCATCAACCGTTCCGCCCTGCTCATAACACATAACTGAGTAAAAACATGTACACGGTTTTAATCTTACGATATCGTTTGTCATGATATACTGCAAAAAAACTTCTGCTTCACTACCGGTTACCATAATTTCTCCCATATGAGAAATATCAAATATGCTTGCCGCACTACGTGTGTGCTGGTGTTCACGGATAATACTTGTATAGTATACCGGCAGCTGCCAGCCCGCGAAATCAGTCATAACCGCAGAGAGTTTTTCGTGTTCCAAAGCCAGTTGTGTTGTTTTAAGTTTGTTTTTTTCCATATCTTATACACCAAATGTGAATTACATAGTACATTTTTTCAATGCAATTTCTGCTGTTCTGTTAATAAGATCATAGACTTCAGATACCCGCGGGCAGTAGCCCAGCTCCAAGTCAAGCAAGCCCTGTGCTTTAAGCTGTGCTCTCATGGCGCAGGCGAGCACATTAATACGCTCCAAAGCACCTTGTCTGCCTACAGCCTGGGCGCCCAGAAGCCTGCCGCTGTTTTTTTCTACTAAAATCTTTAAAGTGAGTGGTTCCTGCTTCTCAATCCATTCCGGTACGGTTTTACCCCGAACTTTGGCATTTACAACCTGTAAATGAGCGGCTTCTGCCTGCTGTTCGGTTAAACCTGAAGCCGCAACCTCTAAATCTCCTATTTTAGAAACAAAGGTACCGAGTGTTCCCGAGTACTCTCTGTTGTTTCCTAACGCGTGAGAGGCCGCAATTATTCCCTGACGGTAAGCCGTGGTTGCTAATGCCGTCCATAGCGGATGTTTGGTAAGAGTGGAGTAAGTCTCGGCACAATCGCCTATGGCATAAATATCAGGAAATGAAGTTTGCATGGAGTTGTTTACTTTAATGGCCTTGCCGCTCAGGGTCAAGCCTGCTTGTTTTGCCAGGTCAGTGTTTGGGGTGAAGCCGCAGGCACAGATTATAAGATCAGCTGTTATTTCACCTGTGGAAGTGGTGAGGACATTATCGTTAACCTTTATTACCTGTTCAGCCAAGGAGATGTTTATTCCCTGTGTGCTTAAATACTCCTCTACCAGTTTTGCCAGATCCTGATCCAATGAGCGCGGCATGAGGAATTTTTCACGTTCTATTACAGTACAGGAACCTCCCCGTTTATGCAAAGCAAACGCACACTCCAAACCGATTGCACCTCCACCGATCACAACAGATGATGTGCTCTGCGTGAGCTGTGCGGATATCTTTCGGATGCTCTCGATTGTGGTAACGGTGTATGTGGATTCAATTCCCGGAAACGGAGGCAGGAAGGGAACTGCTCCTGTGGCGATAATAAGCTTGTCATAATTTACTTTATTACCCGAATCGAGTATAATTATTTTACTCTTGGGATCTATTGTGTGAGCGCGATCGCTTATTTTAATAATATTCATTTTTTTTAATTCAAGCTGTTGGGTAAGTTTTTCCGGAGCTATTCTCCCTTCCAATGCATAGGGTATGCCGCAGGGGTGAAGCAGATCATAGGAGTTAGGATCTATTATGGTAATGCTGCAGCTTCTATCTGCTTTGCGGGCGGTAAATGCGGCTGCAAAGCCGCCTGCGCCTAAACCAATTATTACCAACTGCATGTGCTGCTGCTCCTTATTTAATCAATGTACACACGAGGTACACGTGCGGTAATAAGACATGTAACCTCATAGGGTATGGTTTCCATTAAATCCGCAATCTCTTCGGCATCGGGGGCCCCTTGTGCAGCTCCGAACAAAACGACTTCCCTGCCGACGGTAAGGTCGGTCTTGGGACCCAGATCTATCATGATCTGGTCCATGCATACCCGTCCTGCTACAGGGTAACGCCGGCCCTCAATAAAAACTTCTGCTCGATTTGAAAGCAATCTGGAGTATCCGTCTCCGTAGCCTATCGGCAATGTGGCGATATATGTTTCAGCTTTGGTTATATAAGTTCTTCCGTAAGAGATTGACGTGCCTTTTGCCACTTTCTTTATGAAGCTGATCTGGGTTTTGAGCTCCATGACCGGTTTCACATCCAAGATGCGTGCTTGATCGTGAGAGGGATAATAACCGTACAAAATGATACCCGGGCGCACCATATTGAAGTAAGATTCCGGTTTATCAATTATAGCTCCGGAGTTGGCGGCGTGAATAATATTGACTCTTATACCCTGTTGTTGCAGCTTGAAGATCACATTCTTTAAAATGTCTATCTGAGCTTTTGTGAAACGAGCGTCACCACTGTCGGCAATGGGGAAATGAGTGCAGATACCGCCAAGTTCAAGATATGTGCAAGATGAAATGAGCGTAGCAAGTTCCACTGCGTTCTGCGGAGCGCATCCGATCCGACCCATACCGGTATCGACTTTGAGGTGTACGGTTATTATCTTGTGCTGCTGCTTTGCCGCAGCATTATATTTATTAATAATATTCTCGTCCGTACAAAATGGTATCAAACCGGATGTTACTAAAGCTTCAATTTCCGTATCACAGGGTAAGCTGAAGAGATAAAGTGGAGCAGATATTCCCGCTTTGCGAAGGTCCAATCCTTCATCTACCGTCGCCACTCCCAGAGCCTTGATTCCCGCTGCTATAGCTGTTTTAGCGATGCGTATCGCGCCATGACCGTAGGCATTTGCTTTAACTGCCATACAGATTGCGCTGTTTTTTCCAACATGGGTTTGAATTATTCCTATATTGTGACGCAGATTGTCAAGTCTGATTATTGCTTTGGTTGCGCGCATCTGGCTTCCTTATTCATTAGATAAACTAAAAATGTGCGGCTTTAATTGGACGCTCTATGTATAAATATATAGGGGAGTGGCCGTAAGAGTCAATTAGAAGGCCCGTGAATTTAAAATTGCTAAAGAATATACACAAGGAGAATTGCTGTGGGAAGGATGCTATTCTATGCTCAATTGTATAATTTGTTTGCGTTCGTTATCTTCAACTTCCAGTAGTTTTCCAAAAGAACCCGAATCGATATTTTGAAAAATCATGTCGAGATTTATCCCCCGTTCCTCCAGTTTTTGAAGTTCGGGTTCGGGAATGAGTGATTTAATAATATGCGCAATACCTAAAGGTACTTTTAAATTTACTTTTACTTTTCCGCTTTCGCTATCAGATATTTTTATATTTAACATTTTGCCGAATGTATTTTCAGGCTGAGCTGTTTTTTCGCCCTGGTTTAGCTCAAGTGCTTCTAAAAGCTTGATACCTTCCTCTGCCGAAATTTTTCCGCTCTCAATCATTTTTAAAATTCTCATTCTTTCTTCGTCCATCATTACTCTCATGCTCCTTATTTTGCTAAGCTTGTATTATACCCCTTGAGGTGATACTATCTGCCCTAAGACTCCTGTTCTTCATCGTCTTCTTCCTGTAATAAACGAGCGGCCTTTTCAGCAGTGATTGTGCCTTTTTCCAGTTGATCGATTATCTCTATTCTGCGTTTCTTATCAACTTTTCCTTTAACCGGATATCCCATTTTACGGATAACCGAATCAAGCATACCACGTACTGTCGGATAAGAGACTCTAAGGGCTTTTTCCACTTCTTTAATATTTCCCCGGAGTTTTACGAATAACTCAATAAAATCAAGATCTTTATACGATAAATGAAAAATGCGCGAATGAGGGGGATCGAAATTGCCTTCTATTCGAATAGCACAAGAGGGGCATTGTAATACCTTTAAGCGCAGTGTGTTGCCGCATAACGGACATTCCTGTAGTATTTTCTTTGCCATAACTTCTCCTGCCTTTTTCATTTTATTATAATATAATTGAAAAAGTTCAATTTTTCAAGAGAATTGATTAAATAATATTTAATTTGATTTAATTATTTTAATATTTATTATCATATTATCATATTTTTTAATTTATAATTTTTAATGTTCCATATTGTTTATTTTTTTTATTCGCTCTATTATATAAATAGAAATATTGTCAGGAACTAAGTTAGTAGTAGAGCTTCCTGCAAAAATAACATTTTTGCAGGAAGCTCCATAAATGGAAATTGCTAAATTATTATGGAATAAAGAATAAGTATTTTACTAACTTAATATATTTTGATTTATGCAATTTCCTCAGTAAATATATTGATTTCTATGAAATTTGTGGTAAATTTATAGTAACAATATGAAGTATACTCTTTTAACAATTCTAATTATCCTCATAACGATAAGTATGTATACAGCATGCGGCGATTTCTATGCCTATGAGCCTATTCGGATAGAAATGCTGTCGCTGGAAAACGGTGATATACTTAAGAAGAATGATGATGTCTATTTTAAACTTATTGTGGATGATCAGGAAAGCAGTCCTAAGCTGTTGACAATCGATCTTATAAATAGCAATGGCAGGATAATGGCCAGTAATACTTTGAACTCACCGGAGATTAATACTGAAATCGTGCTTAATGATCTTATCAATGATTCCTTAGATCTGGCATACGGCGAATATAGTTTAGCCTTTACAGTCAGCTCCGAGCATGAGATTCTCACCCAAAATGAGTGGGTATTTTTTTATGTGGATGAAAGCTTCAGGATTAATGGAGTATGGTCGTATCCATGGCTTCTTGAACCAAAGGATAAGGCATTGTTAATTGCGGATGTAAAGACATCGTCTTTGCTTAATCCTTATATTCGTTGGAGTCAAGATGGTGTTGTAATCGCCAGAGGATTATTGAGCGACGGCTTAGATCAGATTCTCTGGGAAACCCCGCCCAAGGAGGGTGTATATTCAATAACGGTCGAGTTTTTTCCGTTTGCTCCGACTAAGGCTTCGGATTATATTTTCAGTTCAAAAACAGCAATGTCTGCAGAACTTTATGTGTCCTCGCCCGTTAAGAAGACTGCCGAGAATAATAAAAATAAGAATGTTTTTTATACTCTCTTTGATATGTATTTACATTCCAAAGAGCATTCATATGGTACAAGTCTTTCTCTTTCTCAAACTCAGATAATGAAACCAAAAATCGTACTGAACGGTGATATTATCGGATTTCAATTGGATGGTAAAAATGGATTTGTGTTTAATAATTTGATTATCCCAATAAAAAATAATAAGATTCAGTCTTTTAATGTATCGCTAGGAGTTACTCCGCAGGCGGTACAAACTTCAAAAACCATATTTTATCTTTACTCGGAAAACGGCAGCTTTTCTCTTCGCTGTTTTTTCAATGCCGAACAAAACCTCACGGTAATAATGACTGCAGATGGAGTTACTCATACTTTTGCTTCCGGGATTAGCAATCTAACAGCTGGGGAAAGATATGTAATAGATTTTTTCCTTATCTTTGAAGCGGATACCCTTAAGGCTGTCTGGAAACTGAATGGAATACCAGTATCGGTCATTCAAAGCAACTTTTCCGTCAAAAAAATAACCAATTCCGGATTTTCGATATTAGGCGGGAATAATGGTTTTATCGGAATCATTGATATGTTGGATGTTGTTGTACTTGAAGATAATGAAGTGGGTTCGCTTGCTCCGGCGAACAATCCAATGCTCGCCAAACGTTTGAAATAATAAATTTATGCGAATTATTCCTTATGGGCAAGCCCGATTATTCCCTTTAGCGCTTTAAAACCGCTTTCATTCAAATACTGATCTATCCCTGTAATAATTTTTTTCATTATAAGGGGATCTACAAAATTGTACATGCCGACGGCAATCGCCGTAGCGCCGGCTAGAAAATACTCTATTGCATCCTTCCATGAGGTAATTCCTCCCATACCGATAATGGGCACGCTTACCTTCTTATAGGTTGTAAACACTGCATGAAGCGAGAGAGGTCGGATGGCCGGACCTGACAAACCACCGATGATATTAGCTAATGCCGGAGTTTTGGTTAATATATCGATCGCCATTCCGCGGTATGTATTCGTCAGCGAAAGAGCGTCTGCGCCGGCATCTTGAGCCACGACGGCTAATTCAGAAATATCCGTAACATTCGGCGTTAGTTTGGCAATGAGGGGAAGCTTTACTCGTTTTTTTACCGCAGTTATAACCTTTCTTAATAATGAAGGATCCTGCGACCAGACTGTATGCTTTTGAAGATTGGGGCAGGAAAGGTTCAGCTCAATAAAATCTGCACAGGATTGTGCTTGAATGAGACCGGCAAGTTCCACAAATTCGTCGATTGAAAAACCGGCGATACTGATAATGAGGCGATCATTTAATTTTTTTAACTGTGGTAATTCGTTAGAAATAAAATGAGCGAATCCTTTCGAAGGTATGCCAATCGAGTTGAGCATTCCACAAGGTGTTTCCCAAATACGCGGCGGCGGATTGCCGGATTGAGCCTTCAGGGTAACTGTTTTATTAATTATCGCTCCCAATTCGGAAGGCAAAAATGTTTGGTTAAACGATCGGGTCGGTTCGTATGTACCGGAAGCAGGAAGAACCGGATTTTTCAATTTAATTCCTGCGATTTTTATTGATAAATCAGGCATGGTTGTTCCACCTCGTCCAAAGAAAAAAGCGGCCCGTCTTGACAAACCAAATAATAATCATGACTCTTCTGCTTTTTAATCGCACAGCCGTGACAGTGGCCGGTGCCGCAGGCCATATAATTTTCTACGAATAAATACACGGGAAAATGATGTTTGGTATGGAGAATTTCCAGATAGGGGAAATAAAAAGGTCCTCCGCCGCAGCTGTAAATGCGATCGACTTTATTATCTTTCAAGAAATTCTTTAACACTTCGGTGGCTAGACCTTTATAACCGGAAGAGCCGTCATCAGTTGCGGTATGGAAAGTCTTTGAAACTGATCTTAATTCCTGCTCCAGTATTAATTTTTCTTTGGTTGCTGCAGAAAGGATGGTATGTATTGTTATTCCCTTGTTAAAGGCCTGTTTGGCGAAATAGAGTACCGCGGCTGCTCCGCAGCCTCTGATAAGCATAACCATAGATGAAAAGGTATAATCCACTATTGCTTTACCCAAGGGGCCGATGATTGTTACAACATCACCGCGCTTCAACTGCTGCATAAGTGCAGTACCTTTTCCTACAACCTTAACAATTAGTCTGAAAGTTTTATTTTTTTTAACAATATCGACTATGTCAAAAGGACGAAGCAGTATGGGGTCATTGCCTGGCCAGTTTTTCAGCATAACAAACTGCCCCGGGCCGGCATGAACAGCGATATTTTCATTCTTTAAGACAATATCGAGATAAGAGGGAGGTTTGTGTTTTATGCTTACAATGTGCGCCTGATCTGAAAATATCTTGTTTGCCAAAGTACATCACCTGCGGGTATTATATACCGATGTCTCATGGTTTAAACTATTCTAAAAAAAAGATCAAGCACCGCTGGTTTAAAAATAAGGCTGGCTGATTGATTTTATTGTTCTGAGATGGAAATTATTCTATCGAGATGTATTTCTTTAAAAAGTTTATAGAGTTCTGGAGAGATACCGGTAATTCTCATGGACCCACCCTTGCTGTTCAGATATTTAAAGAGTTTAAGTATTTTACCGATACCGGCACTGGAAATATTCGGTACCTTCTGTAGATTTATATCAACATAACTCACGGCATCATTATCCATAATTTCTTTGAAATGTTCACTTAGATCAGAACTAGCCTTTGTATCAATTTCCCCCGTAATAGTCAAAGTGGCAGTATTATTATCGAAGCTTACTCTAATATCCATTTTTTTTCTCCTTTTTTCCATCCTGCCTATTTTCAATCAAAAATTCTATTGAAATAAATAATAAAATTCAAGTTATTTATTGAATTTAGCTTTTTATTTTAATTATTTTTGCTTGAAACTAAAGGATTATAGCGTAAAATACTAGATAGTTTAATATTATGCCTGAAAATATGAATATTTTTTTAGTCGGTAATAAGCTCCCTGCATTACAACAGATAGGGGATTCACTCGTAAACAATAAAATGGAGTATGTGCTGCTGGATGTACCTACTGTAAACCTAAAGCAAAAAGGGATATATGTCATATTACCTGGTACAAGTCATAATAAATCTTTAAAAGAACTACTGCGTATAACGGTACGGAATGATAGCTATGTTATTTTTTATAACGATCCGGGATTCTCCAAGTTATTACGCACCTCTCTGCTCAAATTACCTTCCACGGTAACCCCTGAAATTATTTCTGCAGTTGTAAAATCCCTTTATAATCTTTGCACAGAACTAACGATAACCAAGCAAGATATACTGCGATTAATGTATCCGAATTTATCGTTAGTAGAAAAAACAGAATCGCTTAAACAGGAAAAAGAAGATTTGACCAAACATGCTTTGAAATTAACAATTGAATTGAATGAACTTGACTATCGAAATAAAAAATTTATAGATGAGCTTTCTTTGGCAAGCGAGCTTCAAAAAAGTTTTTTACCTAGAGAATATCCTGCTGATCTGCCATTGGACTTTGCTCATAAATACATGCCCTGTGAGTTCGTCGGGGGTGATCTGTTTGAAATCATCCGTTTGGATCAGCATAAATTGGGTATAATAATCGCCGATGTTTCAGGTCATGGTGTGGCTGCAGCATTGCTTACCGCTATGTTTAAAAGTGCTTTCCATCACTTTGCGGAAAACTGCTTTTCACCCGGAGCTACCCTCAATAAAATCCATCGAGAGTTCTTGGAGACAATTCATACGGAACATTATATCACAGCGTTTTATACTGTAATCGATACGGAAAAGATGAGCTGCCGCTATTGCAGTGCCGGTCACCCCAAACAGATTTTACAGCGCAAACATGGAGATGCATTGGAATTATCAACTACCGGGTTTTTTATTGGTATGTTCGAAGAAACCCAATTTAAGGATAAGAAAGTAAAACTGTATCAAGGTGACAGATTTTTCTTTTATACTGACGGTATCATTGAATGTGTAAATGAACATGGAAAAATATTTGGAAAAGAAAATCTGTTAAGAGTCATTAGAAAGGGAGCTGATATCGATATCGCAATGCTTTCCAATAACATTATTTCGGAACTTATGAGTTATACGGCTGAGCTTCGTTTCTCTGATGACATAACCCTCTTGATAACAGAGATTATAGAGAGCATATAAAAAAAGAACTGCATAAACCGTGGATAGCTGGTGCTAGATGTTTGTACATTAAGTTAATTATGCGGATGTGACTTTGTTTCTACCGTGCTGTTTTGCAAAATAGAGAGCTTTATCGGCTGCCTCATTTAATGCTACGAATGAGGGAAATTTGGGAAAAGCCGCTATGCCCGCACTAATTGTAACGAAAAATTCTTTTTTGCCGGCCCGGTGTTTGATTTGTGAAAAGTTATTTCTGATTTCATCAATTACCAAAAAAGCATTCCGGACGTCGGTATTGGGAAGAATGACTGCGAATTCTTCTCCGCCATAGCGGCCGATAATATCGCTCCGGCGCAGCCGTTCTTGAAGGAGATTGGCCAGGCTTTTAAGAATACGGTCGCCACTCAAATGACCATAGTTATCATTCACTTGTTTAAAAAAATCTATATCTATCATCGAATAAGATAAAGGTGCATTCAATCGTTCCGCGCGCTTCAATTCAATTTCAAGCTGTTCTTCACTGCGGGAATGATTGAGCAGTCCGGTAAGTGAATCCCGCTCCATATAAAATCTTAATTTCCGGTAACGGTTGGCTCTGATCGTAACGGAAGCAATAAGATGTTCAGGTTTAATCGGTTTAGTAAGGAAATCATCACCGCCTAAGTGTAAAGCCTCGTATTGCTTGTGTATGTTATTTTCTATTGAGAGAAAAATGATGGGAATGCTGACGAACGCCTTTTGCTGACGGATTATTTTTGCCAGTTCCATTCCGTTACAATTCGGCATATACATATCCATGAGGATAAGTTCCGGTTTTGTCTCGATGATTTGCGGAATTACCTGCATGGGATTTGATACCACTGATGTGATCATTCCCGCTTGCTGCAGCCATAGAGCACACCAGGCAATCTGTTCTGGATCATCATCAACAATAAGGATATGATAAAGTTCCTGTCCCGCTTCATTTGTCAGGTTATGCAGATTGTCAAGCATTTCGGTAATATCTAGAGGCAGAACAAAAAAAGCATCAGCTCCTTTGCGTACTGCTTGCAACCGCTTTTTGAAGGTGTCATTCTCTGCGATAAAGACAATATGAACATTAAGGGGATCGTCCTGCTTTAATTTTCTGATACTTTTATATTCCGTATCCGAAGCATCCAAATAAGAAGCATCCAATATGAAAATTACATCGCTGTTTTTGATTTTCGCTTTATTTATCTGCGAGATTTCGCCATAGGTGGTAATTTCAAAACCATAGAACTTTAACTGCAGCGAAAGTTCTTTTGTAATATTATTATCGGGGTTTACAAGCAGAATTATTTTTTTCTTAAGAGCAGTGTCACCTTTCTTTTTACGCGTTGATTTCATTTTACCATCGCTGGTGGGTTGAATAACAGAGTGGGCGGTATCTTCTGTTTGTTTCTGCAAATTATAAAACACTGTCATCAGTTCTTGTTTTTGCCTAGCGGAGGGTGTGGTATTTTTTGCAACCAGTGTTGCGAAAAGCTTCTCTAATCGCCGGCATGTGGCGGCAATAGCCTTAAGACCGTAGGTAAGACTGGATCCGCTTAGACTGTGTATTTCGTTATAAAGAATTTCATAATGTGAGTTATCTTGTTCTTCCGCTACAATATCTCGAATGAGTTTTTCAATAATCTTTAATTTCTGCGGTAGTTTTTTTATATACTGCCGGAAAAGGTCCGATAGCTTCTTGTTCATCTTATGATTATTATGTTTCATCATTCATTATCCATTTTATACTTCCAATAAAGGTAGATCAATATAAAAAGTGGTACCTTTACCTTTTTCTGTTTTAAAATTAATTCTTCCGCCCAGCTGTTCAACAATAGATTTGGTAATGCTTAATCCAAGTCCGGTTCCCTCTTTTCCCCGCATATAAATAGGTTTGGCCTGGGCAAACCTTTCAAACACCCTTGGTTGAAAATCTAAAGGAATACCGGGGCCTTTATCGATAACCGATATTCGTATCCAATTCGGTTGCTTTTCAAACCTTATTCTTACGATTCCTTTGATTGGTGAAAATTTACAGGCATTTGAAAGGAGATTTGTAACAGCTTGAATAAAGCGATCGGGATCAATATTCACTATATAATTGTGATCACTTTTTTCAAGCTTAATACGAATATTATATTTGTCAGTATAGGGACTTGTAATATGAATTGCTTCTTTAATAAGAGGTAAAAGCTCGATAGGTTTGAAATGAAAATCCATTTTTCCGGATTCGATCTTCTGAATATCAAGAATATCATTGATAACATGCATCAGCCTTTCTGAATTTCTATATGCTATATCAACATACTTACTAATTTGGGGAGGGATGATATCATGTAAATATTCCTCAATAATGCGGAGTGCGCCGATTATGGAAGTCAGCGGAGTTCGGATTTCATGGCTTGCCACAGAGATAAAATCGTCCTTAAGTTTCTCCGATTCTTTTTCTTTGTCCAATGCCGATAGCAGTTTTTTATGTGCTTCTTCATATTTTAGTTTTTGTTGTATAATATTTTCAAATACAGATAAAAGGAGATCCGTAAGCTGAGTTGCCTGAGTTGAAATAGTGTATTTCTTATTATTGAAAGTGACGGGTATTTCAATTTTAGGTGTATTTATTCTATGTTGAGCCCGGTTGAGCAGAATGGTTTGAAGCTTGTTGAGTACCGAATTCTCGCTAAAGGGCGCAATAATTATATTATCAATACCGAATTGTAGAAATTTAATTATCTCATCCGGATTGGATAATCTTGTTATAAGGATAAACACACTGGCTTTAAGTTCCGGATGTAATTTAACCAGACCACAGAATTCATATATATTCATACCATCTATAGCTTCATCACATATCACGATGTCGGGTTTTTGTTCTTTAAGCACAGTTAAAGCCGCTGTTTCGGTTCTGGCATAAAAAAGTTTATAATATGTTTTTTTAAAAATTCTTCTCAACATACGGCATTGGATGTTGTTGCTGCCGATTAAAAGGATTTGTATTTGATTTATGCTTTTTTGTGAAGTCATAGATTAATTAACAATTAACATACCACCAGCAAAACTGGTGGTATGTGGGGGAAGGTGGAAGAAAAACCATATGACCAATTATGTTCATTGTCAAGTAACGGAATCAAGGGAAGCTATAAAAAGAAAAATTTAATTGCATACGACTTTTAATAAACATAGACTTGGGGAAGAGAGATAGATAGGAAAAGGAGTAGTAATAATGCCCGATGCTAAAAAACTGACTGAACAGCTGATCTTAGAGTCAAGAATAAATGGAGAACGGCTGATAGCATATATAAGATTGATATTAATTCTACCGATTTTTATATTTTTTTTAGTAGTTGTTATGCAGCATTATGACAGCGAAGGTCTGATGGTCGTTTTTCAGGATGCGGCTTTCTTTCTTGAATTAATCTTCATACTGATAGCTGTCATGGTTTCAATTTATATTATTAGGATTACCAATCAACAAAAATATTTCTCATGGATGAAGTTCATACTCCCGCTTATTGATATCAGTATGCTTAATATTATTGCGTTGTTTATAGCGCGACCCCCTCATTCGGCTCTGACATTTACGGGTGTTTTCCCCTGGCTTTATTTTATCTTTTTGATTCTTTATGTAATGAGGAATTCAGCTGCATCGGTTTTGTTTACCGGGATCTATGTATTTATCTCCCATACTGCTTTGTATATTTATTCACTCATCGGATTAAATATATTCAGTGAAGTATTAACTGAATCCGAAGTTGCTTTTGTGCATGAGGCTAAGGATACCATAGTGAAAATCTATTTAGATGATAATATTATTAAACCCTGTGTCATTCTCATTGTTACCGGATTATTGATGTATATCGCTTACCGCTACAATAAAATGATACAGCAGCAGACGGAAACCATGGTTGAAAAAGAAGAGATGCGGGCCACTTTAACGGGAAATATTAAAGAGATTGCGGGGAAGATATATAATTCAAGCAGTACGCTGGTAGCTACCTCGAATAAATTCTCGGAAGATATCGAACATATGGTGCAGTCTATTGGAAAAATAGAAACTGAAACGCAGAATGAGTATTCCGCAGTGGAACAGACATCGGCTACCATTACGCAAATGATTCGCTCCATCGAATCGGTTTCACAAAATATTCAATCACAGGCTGAATTAGTAGTGGCCAGTGTATCCGCAATTGAAGAAGTGGGCAGTTCGATAAATGTTATTACCAGTACATCCAAAAATGCCAATAATCTGGCCGATAATCTCTTGCGTGCTGCTCTCGAAGGTGAGACCACCATGAGTGAGGTAGTAGAGGCGATTAAGGAGACGGAGAATGCCAGTAAACAAATAGAAGAGATTGTTGAAATAATCTCTTCTATTGCCACTGAAACAAATCTGCTTGCCATGAATGCGGCGATCGAGGCGGCTCACGCCGGAGAAGCAGGCAAGGGTTTCGCTGTGGTAGCCGATGAAATACGGCAGTTGGCCGAAAATGCGGGTGCCAATGCTAAACTTATTTATGATATTTTGAAAGATATCAAGGGACGCATATCGAGAATTGTAGAACTTTCCGCGAATGCCAGTTTAAGGCTGCAGAGTATTTTGCATGATGCCCGCGAAACGTCCAATATTAATCTGAATGTATTACAAGCCATGCAGGAGGAATCCAGTGCCATGAATGAGATGCTTTCTTCCATCCAGGAATTATCGAAAATTACAGATGAAGTAAAACAGGCCAGCATTGAACAGGCTGCCGGTGGATCGGAAATTTTGGAGGTAATGTCAAAAATAAATTCGCTTACGGATTCCGTATCATCACTTACACAAGACCAGGTAAAAAAATGTGAAGAAATTGATATTTTCACTAAAGAATTAAAATCCGTTATCTCGAAGAACAGTGAGGTAATTTCAGAGCTGGAAGGACTGGTAAATAAACTGTAAATGCACGTACATTATTATTGGGATTACATAATATTTTTCATTTAATTATCTTGATTAATATATAATTTCACTTCATTATACCATACAATACATATAACTATTCTGTTAGTGAGAAAATGCTTATTAATATTAAATTATTTTTAAGATTACTCTATTTGTCTTTTTTTAAGTATAAAGACACCCAGTTTCGCTTTGGAATTAAACGAATTCGTTTTTTTATTGTGTTTCCGATAGCGTTTATATACGCTATGATATCCAGCAGGCTGGGCTTTTTATTAGATACTATTTTATTCAGAGGTTTTAAAAAACAGAGCATAAGCAATCCTATATTTATTATTAGCAACTTTAGAAGTGGTACTACGTTATTATACCGACTGTTAGCCAAAGATACAGAGACCTTTACCTGTTTTAAAACCTGGGAAATATATTTAGCGCCGTCAATTGCACAGAGAAAATTTTTCAGAGGTATATTAATAGTAGATAAATTAATCGGCGGGCTTATTACACACCAGTTAAAAAAAATAGAACAAAATTTGTTATCACCGATCAAGTTACATAGGATGGGGCTTGCCGAGCCAGAGGAAGATGAAGGAATTTTATTATATATTTGGAATTCTTTATGGCTGTTATTTATGTTTCCAATTATAGAAGAAATGAAAAGGTATTTCTATTTTGATGAAAACATGAGTTCTTCTCAGAAAAAAACTATCATGAAATTTTATATAAACTGTTTAAAACGACATCTGTATGCTCATGGTGGTAATAAAATATTTCTATCGAAAAATCCTTCTTTTTCTCCCAGAATTGATACAATATTAAAGTATTTTCCGGATGCAAAAATAATCTATATGACAAGAAATCCCATGGAGTTATTTCCTTCGCATATGAATTGGTTTTCATGTTGTTGGAGTTGGTTTAATGATCTAAATGAAATATTCCCATTTAAAAAAGAAATGATAGAAATGTGTAAGTATTGGTATCTTTATCCGATGAAGCGTTTGACAAAAGAACCAAAAAAAAATTATAAGGTTATTTATTATAATGAGTTAATTAATAAACCGGAACAGATTGTAAGAGATATATATAAACAATTTGGCTTACAGTTAAATAATACATTTGAAAAAACACTTAAAGTAGAAACAGAAAAAGCTAAGTCATTTAAAACAAATCGTGTAAAAACGCCTGCACAAATTGGTTTTACACGCAAACAGTTAATCGATGCTTTTTCCGAAGTATACAATCATTTTGGATTTGACATAACAAAAGAATAAAGATGAGGAAATTGCAAAAATCAAAATATATTAAATTAGTAAAATACTTATTCTTTATTCTATAATCATTTAGCAATTTCCAATTAAAGATCTTCTTGCAAAAATGTTATTTTTGCAAGAAGATTAGATAATAATATATTAAAACAGGAGGATTGCATGTTGAACTATATTCAGTTTCCTGAGTGGATTAAACCGGAAATTGTTAATATTTTTGGTTTTTCAATTCGCTGGTATAGCCTGATGTATATTGTGGGCTTTATTATAACATATCTGCTTTTTATGTATCAGGTTAAAAAGCGCAAAATGGATCTTAACAAAGACGATATCTTAAGCTTCTTTTTTTGGGGCATAGTTGGCCTTATACTCGGTGCGAGAATTTTTGCCGCACTTTTTTTTGATGCTTCGGGCAAATATTGGAGTGAGCCATGGCTTATATTCTGGCCTTTCGGAGAGCAATGCCAGGTAACGGGTCTCTCCGGCATGAACTATTACGGAGGCCTGCTCGGTGCTATCATAGCAATGGTCATTTATGCCAGAAGAAAAAAGATCGATGTACTGGAATGGGGCGATATGCTGATTGCAGGATTACCGATCGCCTATTCATTCGGACGCTTGGGGAATTTTATTAATGGTGAGCTTTTCGGAAGGATTACCACTCTACCCTGGGGTATGTATTTCCCAGCTGCAGAGAAATTTCCTGCTAGGCAAAAATGGGTACGCGAGTTTATGCAGGAAGCAGGTATTACAGCAAGTTCGGGTGAAACATTAATCGATTTACCACGGCATCCGACTCAAATTTACGAGTGGTTTTTTGAAGGGATATTATTATGGCTTCTGCTCTGGTTTGTTTTTAGAAATCGAAGGCCGTTTAAAGGTTTTTTAATCGCACTATATATTATAGGGTACGGTTTAGTGAGATTTGTCATTGATTACCTGCGGATACCGCTTTTAGGCAGATTTTCCATAATTCTTGATCCTGTAGATAATCCTGTTGATGTATATAAGACTCCGTTTAACTTTACCATGAGCCAGATATTCAGTTTTTTGATGATTATCGCCGGAGTTATCATGATGTATATATTTTATAAAAAGTTCAAGCAGCGAGCCGGAACGGATGAGGATGAAGCTCATAAGATGAGTATTAAAAAGTTAAGGAAAAAGATAAATAAATAGGAGAATAATCACTTTTGTTTATTTTAATGATGATTTTTTTTGATTAATCAGATAGTAGCGACTATAATCTTTAGTAGGATTCTATTCCTATTATAAAAGAGGTCTGAATATGAAAAAATACAGATTTCCTGTAGTGTTATTTTTTTTGGTTATGGCGCTTTTATTGCAAACATGTACAAGTACGGAACAGAGTACAGCTAAAAATGAATACGCGACAGTTGAATTATCAAACAGAACTCCGTATAAAATTATCGGAGTGTACATAGCAGATAGCAGCGGCAGGCAAAGTGAGAATTTATTACTCGAACATGTAGTTGCTCCGCATGAATCGTATAACGTGAATGTCTCAAAAGATAGTACAACTGTGCGTGTTGATTTTTTGGTTGGTAACGTTATCTGCAGCATGAGTGAAAAACACTCTTTTACTGCAGGAAAATCTTACAGCTGGAAGGTTTCTGAAACAACATGGCCGTTTGTTAGATCAGTAGATTATGAATACGCTGATGACAGTTATGAGTATTACGAAGATAGCTATGGTTATTATGAAGATGAATACTATTAAAAGGCGGTTTGTTCTTTAATTTCCGATTCAAAACGAGGCATCATTTTTTTCAAGAATTCATTAAAACGTTTGAGTGCGTTATAGCGTCTGCGCAATATGGGATGAGATGTAAAATTATAAGGTGTGTATAAAAGTGGATTAGGCATGATAGCTATAAGCTTTATCTTATCTATAGACGACAGTTGCCTTATATTTTTGGCAAAGTAATAGTATGCTGCCGTGCCTATTCCATAAATATGGGGCCCCCATTCAATATAGTTTAAATAAAGCTCTAAAATACGTTCCTTGGAAAGTATGAGCTCTATTTCAATAGCGATGAGGAATTCCAGATATTTTCTTAAATAATTTTTTTGGGGATTTAAAAAAAGGGTTCGTGCAAGCTGCTGAGTTATTGTGCTTCCTCCGTACACAAAAGAGCCATATTTTTTATTTAATTCAAATGCATATTGAATGGATTCAATGTCAAAACCGATATGCGAATAAAAATCAAAATCTTCAATAAATATTATACAGCGGATAAAATCCAGAGAGATCTCGTTCAATGGTATATAATTATGGCTGGCCATATATCCCGGAGTTGTGCTTTCACGGAAGCGCATGAGGGAGGTAAACTGTGGATTATTCTTTTGTAAATCAATAATCCTTGTTCCTATAATATAAAAAAAACAAAGGTGAAAGAAAAAAAATGCACACGGTAACAGCAAAAAGAGTGTTTTAAAGGTGCTGAACAAAAACTGAAACGGTTTTGGTTTCTGCATTATTTTGGATAATGGTAACAGAGTTAAGCATAATATCCAAGAGAGCACTCTTGAAAATCTGTTTAAGAGCATACATTATGAGTTAAAACTACCCAGTAAATAAAGAAAAAAGTAAAAATGTTTCGTTTTGACACAATATGATGCAATCAATAAAATCATCGATTAATTAATATTTTAATTATATATGTTGGAAAGAATTAAAAAAACACATTCGTGGGATATTGGTATGCTATTTGCATATAAATATATGAGATATATATCTCATAAGTCGCCTTGTATAAGGGGCTTAAATGGACACGCTTAACAGGAGGTGTTATATGAAAGAAAGATTTATGTTTGACATGGGGAGAATATTAGATGAAATGTTTAGTGCTGCGGAAGATTTTAAACACAAATTTAAAGACGGTTTTCCAGGCTGCGGAACAGGAAATGAACATAATTTCCAGTGGGATGAAAATGTAGATTTTTATCCTCTTTATTCTTATCCGCCGTGTAACGTATACTTGACTACCGAAAAGGAACTTAATTTTGAATTTGCTCTGGCCGGTTTTGAAGAAAAAAATATTGATCTGCAGTTTCAGGGTGATTACATGATACTCAATGCTCAAATGACTACCAAAGAAGAACAAGAAAATCTGCGCTTTTTTAAACGGAGACTGAAATACAAAGATATTGTTAATCAAAAATACTATGTTCCGGAAAATAAATTCGATAGAGAAAAGGTGAAAGCAGTTTTTAAAGACGGGATATTGAGTGTAAAAATACCGGCCAAAGAAGGATATTCAACACAAGACGGTATTAAGATTGAAATAGTAAAAGAAGAATAGGGGATTACCCTTATAACCGGGTTGTTTTTTAACCCGGTTATAATATATATAAGGGGGGTTATAACACCCCCCTTATTTTTAATTACGCTTCGACAGTTTGTAACTCTTCTTTCTTTTCTTCTTTAGCGCTGAAATCCGGTTTGAACTCGACATGGTTCGCAATAATATGAACTTTCGATTTCGATTTACCGTCGGGATCTTCCCAGCGGTCTTGTTTCAAGCGTCCTACTACCCTTACTCCTCTGCCTTTCTTAAGACGCTCACCACATATCTCTGCAATTTTAGACCATGTGGTGACATCAAAATACGATACTTCTTTCTGGAACTCATCGTTCTGCTTGTAAAATCTGTTTGAAGCTATAGAAAACTTACAGAGCGGCGTACCCTGCGGGGTATACATGAGTTCCGGATTCCTCACTAAATTACCTTCCAGCAAAATAGAATTAAGATTATTCATATCTTCCTCCTTAAAACTTATTAATTTTTTTTTGTAGCACGTGCTTCTAAAGAGTTTATACAGCGAGAACGGTTATTTTGCTTCAAATTTGTATAGCATTTTATATTATGGAGAAAGGAATATGATTATATGCCTCTATCGTATTCTGCTATTTTAAGCATCATACGTGCGGTTGCTGTGTTGGTTCTGGCCAGTTTTCTAGCGATAAGGCGGGATAAAAAGATGCCGTAGTGAGGATATTTCTTAATTACCGAAATGAACTGTTTCTTCGATATTTTTAAAAGCTTGCCTTCTTTTTCCGCTTTGACGGTCGCACTTCGCTGATTATTGAGCAGAAAGGACATTTCACCCATAAAAATATCGGCTGGAGTGATATAACCGATTTTTTTATTTTTATGAAAAACACCGTACTTTCCACTTAAAATATAATAAATAAAGTTACTCTCTTCGCCTTCATGAAAAATAGTATCACTTTTTTTAAAGTGAACCGCTTTTTGATCAGAAAAGCCTGCCGGAGATTGGATAGGTATATCCTTGTGTTCGATAGTCAGCGTAGCTTCGTTTCCTTTATTATTATAAGAAAGCTTTTTGCTAAAACCCCGAGCCAGTAAAATACCTCTTCCCAAGAGCGAGTAAGGATTTTTCTTCTGGATCCATTCCTGATAGCGTTTTACATCAAAACCATCGCCTTCATCACAAACCTTTAAAACGGAGTGGTCAGGAAATATTTCATATTCAAGTCCAACACGTTTTTTTGCTAACAGAGGATTTTTACATTTTTCGGCAATCAGTTCCTGAATAGAACCTCCGCTTTGGATGTATTCCGCTTTTTCACGATAAGTAATTTTACAGTTACCGTGTTCAATACCGTTGATAATGAGTTCGGAAAGAGCGATATTAGTGTTAATTTTCATCTCTTCATCTACATATCCCTGATTGGAAAGGTAAATGGCAATAAGGTTTGTATAACTTGGAACCGCCAATATATCGTTATCAATTTCAAATGAACCGGATATTTTTTCCACAAGCTTATCGGAAATTTCACGTTGAAAAATAATTTGACGGTTGGCTAAAATTATATTAATCGATTTTGCCAAGTTAATCCCTATTTTTGAGTATTCAAATAAATTAAGCAGATTTATTTTTTTTAGCTTCTCCATGAGTTTTTTTTCATCGTGTATTTTTTTATCGAAGATACCGACAATACCAAAATTATGAAGCCAGGTATCGGCAATGATTTGTTTGATGATGTAATCGATATTAATATTTTTGTCGGACAGATTCATGATCACAATTTCGGGCATATCAAAGTTGAGATATTCAAGAATCTCATGGATATCGATATGAGAGGTTATTACATCTCCGGAAAGATCAATGCTCTGTAATTCTTTTTCGATCAGTTTATTTATTTCTTTTTCCGAGTTGATAACTCCGATTATACTCATATATTATTCTCCGATCTCACTATACCATTTTCTACATATTGTTTCACTATACTTTTTACTTTCTTGCTTTAAAAATGAAGTCTTTCGCTTCGAAGTTTAATTTTATAGGCAAGAATTGTCAAGATTTTTATAGTTTGCTAAGCATTTTCTTAAAGTTAGAAACAAATATTGTTAGTATACCTCTATGATTTAAATATATTTGAAATAAACAAGCAAGAATGATAAAACACTATATTTTTTCCGTTGCATATTATTATTGGATGAACCGATTGCCCACCTGGATTTGATGCATCAAATTGAGATATTAAAGCTGTTAAAAAGGCTGCAGCGGGAAAAGGGTCTTACAGTTGTAAGTGTGCTCCATGATCTAAACAGAGCCGCGCAGTGCAGTGACTCGGTAATCCTTTTCCATAATGGTAAGATATTTGCCCAGGGATCTCCCGAACAGCTGTTAAAAAAGCATAATATACAAGCAGTCTACGGGATAGCTGTGGAGTATTCTTGGGAGCAATTCCTTACCTGAAAAAATTCCTCGCAGCTTGCTGCGGGGTATTTTATTTATCTGCTTCTTCCTCATGTAAAACTCCCGAGGCCTTAATTACTTCATCCGCGATTTTACCGGTTATGGGACTGTAATGAGAAAATTCCATCTCAAAAGAAGCTGTTCCCGAAGTAATAGACTTCAGGTCAATTGAGTAACGTAAAAGCTCTGCTTGAGGTACTTGGGCTTTTACTTCCTGAATTCCACCTCCGATCGGTTCCTGTCCCAATACACGACCTCTTCTTGAGCTGATGTCGGAAAGAATGTCACCCAGATAATTATTGTCAACGAAAACCGTCAGATTCATTACAGGTTCAAGGAGTACGGGTTTGGCTTTTTCCAGTGCTGCCTTAAGTGCGCCCCGCGCTGCCAATTTAAAGGCCATTTCAGAAGAATCTACAGGGTGCTCTTTACCGTCTATAACTTTTGCTTCCAGATCAACCACAGGGTATTTAGCTAAGATACCGTGGTCCATTCCCTCCAGAATACCTTTTTCAACACCGGTAACATAGCCTTTGGATATGGCGCCGCCGAAGATGGCATTTACAAACTTAAACTGTTCACCACGGGTTAAAGGGGCAATCGCTAACACAACACGGGCGTATTGACCATGACCTCCGGTCTGTTTTTTATGGGTATACTCGGCACTTGCCTGAGCCTGAAGTGTTTCTCTATAGGCAATTTTCGGGACCCGTGTTTCCATTTCAATTTTCTGTTTTTCTTTGATCTTATCCAAAATTATGGAAAGATGCAGTTCTCCCATACTGGAGATCACCGTCTCCTTGGTTTCCTTGTTATAGTTAAGGGAAAAGGTCAGATCTTCTTCTGCTGTTCTCAATAATAGTTGGTTAAGTTTATCTTCATCTTTTTTGGAAGTGGCTGATATTGCTACGGCATGCACCGGCTGCGGAAGATCAAGAGGTGCATATTTGATAAGAGAATCAGCCGAACAAATGGTATCGTTGGTTCCCACACTCGCAAGCTTTGTCAGTATACCAAGATCTCCTGCGATAAGCTGGGTTTCATCTACAAGTTTCTTGCCGATGCAGGAATATATTTTAGAAATCTTTTCCTTTTTATCATCTCTGACGTTTATAAATTCGGAATCGGATGTAAGCGTGCCGGACACTATTTTAATAAATGAGAGTTTTCCTGAAAATTGATCAATACTGGTTTTGAATACAAAAGCAGAAAAAGGTTCGCTGCTGTTCACATTGCGTGTTATTGTACTGTTGTCATCATTTCCCCAGTCAGAATCATATACATGCTTAAATGTATAACGTGGATCGAATGCTTTTATTATTCCGCTGGGGTCCGGTCCGGTGTTCACAATAAAATCCAAAAGAGAGTGGATGCCCTTATTTTCCAATGCCGATCCGCAGAGTACCGGTATAATCTTCGCGCTTTTAATTCCGCTGGCCAGACCAAGACGTATTTCCGCCTCGCTTAATGAACCCTGCTCGAAGAATTTTTCAATGAGTTTATCATCTCCTTCGGCTGCAGCTTCTATTAGCGCCTCTCTATATTGTTCGGCTTCCGCTTTTATTTCTTCGGGGATTTCAATGGGTGTTGTTTTTTTGCCTTCGGTTTTGGTATAAGCTTTCATTTGGATTAAATTAATAATACCCTGGAAACCATTGCCGTTACCGATGGGAATGGTTACCGGAACAAAATTCATTTTGAATTTATCTTTTAGATCGTTCAGTGTTTTATTAAAGTCGGCATGTTCTTTGCCCATCTTATTTATAAAAACCAAGCGGGGCATTTTATTTTTATTTAATCTTCGCCACAATTTTACGGTTTCGATCTGTACACCCACATCTGCACCGACCAATGCCACACATAATTCAGCTGCGCGAAGAGCTGCAACAACCTCTCCCGCGAAATCGGAAACTCCGGGTGTATCTAAAATGTTTATTTTATGATTGTTCCATACGATTTGGGAAAGTGAACTGTGAATAGATATTTTGCGTGAAATTTCTTCCTCGCTTGCATCACTCACAGTTTTACCTGATTCTATACTTTCAGGTTTCGGAATAGCCCCCCCGTTAAATAAAATAGTTTCCGTTAAAGTACTTTTACCTGTACTGCCATGTCCGCAGAAAACAACATTTCGGATAGATTCGGTTGTGATACTCATATCTGACTCCTTATATAAGTAATGTAATGGGGGTTTTAAACGCTACTATATAAAGAGGATATAGCTTTGTCAAGGATACTAAAAATTAATTGCTTGCTGGGATTACCTTTTGATAAGACGCAGGAGATCTTTATAACATGAAGCCGGCAAAATGATGGTTTTATGCTGCGATCTTTTTCCTGCAGATATTTCAGCCTGTGTTTTGCTGATTCCTAAAAGCTTGGCAAAAAAAGTAATTACTTCCGCATTAGCTTTTCCTTTTTCCGGCAGGGCTTTTATTTTTATAATAAGTTCGTTATTTTTTATTCCGACAAGTGAATTATTGTTGCTTCGAGTAAGAACCTTCACTTTTACAATAAGCTGCTGGTTTTTTCGTGAGATGACCGGCTGTTGATTCATGGTATAACCAAAATTTCAGCGTGAAAAAGTACCGTAGTACTCTGTTTTGTCTAAAATGTGATTGTGCATCAAGGAATGCAGTTTTTGCTTGGATATTCCGGGTTCTGCAGTAAACAGTGTGTCCAAAGCGTAGAGCCTGAAGAAATAACGATGATTATTTCCCGGCGGGGGGGCCGGTCCGCCGTAACCGATACGGTTGAAATCGTTACGGCCCTGCAGCATACCATCGGGGAGTTCTGGTGTCTGGCGGATATTTTGTTTTAAACCTTTATAAGCAGCAGGGATGTTATAAATAACCCAATGTACCCATGTTCCCATCGGAGCATCCGGATCGTCACAAATAAGTGCCAGGCTTTTAGTGCCGGCAGGAGTATCACCCCAGATAAGCTCAGGGGAAATATCACTCCCATGACAGGTGAATTGTACGGGGATACGTCCTCCTTCAGTAAATGAGAGAATCTTTAAGAAAAATGACATTGTTACATCACCTCCTTAACGAGTTTTTTTTATTAAGCTAATAGCTTCTTGGATAGTAATCTCTGAAAAACTTTCTCTGCTACGGATATCTTTTATTGTTATCTTGTCTTTGCTTTTTTCTTCTCCTCCGCAGATAAGAGCGAAGGGAATCGATTTTTTACTTGCCAAAGCAAACTGTACTGCCAGTTTTTTCTTCTCCAGGTATACTTCCGTTGGGATACCTTGATCTCTAAATAGTATTGCAAGTTTATGATAATATCCAATCAGATCTTCATCGATACATAAAACCAATAGAGTTGTTGAGCTGGGGCTGAATTGTAACGATTTAAGCTCATCCAGAGCGGCGATAAGTCGATCCAATCCGATTGAAGCACCGACACCGGGAATGGTTTCTGTGGAAAAAAGAGATACCAGATTGTCATATCTTCCACCGGAGCAGATAGAGCCTATAGCAGAAAGATCATTTAAAAAGGTTTCAAATACAACCCCTGTATAATAATCCAGCCCGCGGGTGATGGACGGATCAAAATAACAGTAAGATGCAATTCCCAGCTCCTCGGCGTAGTGAAATATTGCTTGAATCCGTTTTAAATATGCTGAGTCTTTGCCAAGGGAGGATGTTAATTTTTTAATAGTAGCTTGGGTGGTGGATTCAGGGTTAATAAATGAGAGAATGGTGGTCACCGCGTTTTCCGGTATTATTTTTACAAGAAGCTCTCTTACTTCCTGTTCTCCGATTTTTTGCAGTTTATCAATAATGCGTAATATTTCCGCGGATTGTTCTTTAAAACCTATCTTGGTAATATATTCTGTTAAAATACCGCGATGCGAGATATGAATTGTGAATTTATCGATTTTTAACATTTTCAGACTGCGGTAGATAATAAGGAGAATCTCGAAATCCGCTGAGCTTGAGTCCGCGCCTACTATATCAAAATCACATTGTACAAATTCGCGAAAACGACCTTTGTGCGGTTTTTCACCGCGCCATACCTTGGCTATGTGATAGCGTTTAAAAGGCAGAGCAAGTTCATGTTTATGCTGTGCCATGTAGCGAGCAAAAGGCACTGTAAGATCATAACGCAGCGACACATCTCGCTTGCCTTGATCAAAAAAACGGTATACTTGTTTTTCCGTTTCACCGCCGGATTTCCCTAAGAGTATTTCCGTATATTCCAGTGCAGGTGTGTCTATGGGAACGAAACCGGAGAGGGTAAACACTTTTTCTAAAAGACTTATAATAACTTTTCTGTAACCTTCATGAGCCGGGAGGAAATCTCTAAAACCTTTAAGAATTTTTGGTTCTATTCTTTCACCCATTCGCACTATCCTTTCTCCATACAAGCAGACACTGAGCACTCAATTGCGTTGAGTACTCAGTGCCGCATAATCTTTCATACTAGCTAAAGAGATGATTTTCAAGAGAAGATAAAACTATAAAGTTGAAGAACTTTCAATTCTCTGTAGAAGCTCTTCAACTTTTTCTTTATAATTATCCGGATCGAGCTTCTCCGCTTCTTTTAAATGAGTAACAGCTAATTCGTAGTTATTGTCTGCAAAGGCATTTACACCTAATGCATAATAAATAAGTGCAGTGGGAGCTCCCAATTCTAAGGCCTTATTATAATAGGTGTCGGCTGTAAGATAGTCTTTTTGTGCGTAATTTATCAGGCCAAGATAATAATAAGGAATGTAGTTCGTGGTATCGCGTTCCAAAGATTCGGCAAAGGCTTGTTTTGCTTTATCAAGTTCGTTATTACTGTAATAATCTACGCCTTCCGTTACCAGGTCGGGGAAGGTTTTTTGAGAAAGAATGAAATTCTTATATTCTTCTTCAATCTTCAATGTTCCCAGCCAGCCGAACGCTTTTTCCCTGACTTTTTGGGAATTTTCCAATACGGATAGTGCCGGTTCCAAAACGATTAAAGAATCCCAAAGGATACGGTTAATGTCTCGATTTTCACTTTTAAGCAGAAAATACACCAATCCCCATGCCTCAGGGTAAAACGTGTTGATCTTAACAAGCGCGTTTGTTTTATCGATTACCAAAAGATTTTCGAGTGTCAAAAAAGGAGTAGTTGTCTGATTTTTAATGATTCGCTTGAGTGTTTCCAGCCAAACCAATTCACCTGCTAAATGAAAGGCTTTGAGGTCATCCTTGTATTCGGCTTGCTCAAAATATGCCGCCATACCTTCCTGCAGCCAGAGCGGGGGATTAGGCACATAAGCTTTAATAAATTGTATAAATGCTTGATGCAGAAGAGCTTGATTAAACTCCGCCGGAGCGCTTTTTTTAAACACAACCAGCTCGCATTTTCCCAAATCCGAATAATGAATATAGATAAAGTCGTTCTTTTTTTCGGTTACGAATCTCTTAATATACGAATCAAAGCCTTCTTTTGTGCTATATATTTTTGCCTTAAGTTTTACATTGAGTTTTGACAGATCAAAGTGAAAAAGAGCATTGTACAGTTTAAGACAGGCATCGAGTTTTTGGGAAATGAGCATGGCCTGTTCTTCACTTTCGTCGGAATAGACACGGTAGTAATCAGAGGTATATTGGTAGAGGGTAGTCTTGCTGGGAATTGTCTCGTCTGTCGTGGATTCGGGCGAATTGGCAGTTTCAGTTGTTTTGGGTGGAGTTGTGTCGGTTGTATCAGATTTTTTAGGTGTAGTTGTGTCTGCGGTATCAGTCTTTTTGGGTGTAGTTGTGTCTGTAGTATCAGGTGCTTTGGTGTCGCTTTTGTCCACGGCATCAGGTATATCGGTATCTGCCGTTTCGGTGGTACCAGGTGAAACCGTATCAGCTTCGATTGTATCGGAACCGCTATTATAGGTATCTGAGGTCGCTTCGGTGAGTTCATATTCCGTCGCCGTAGCGTCCGTGATTAAAGATGTGCCATCCGAGTCAGTTCCGAAGGCGAAAAAAACCCCCCCCCATACTAAAAACATAAAAACTACTAAATTCTTCATAAGCATTTCTCCTCACTTCATATGATAGACTTAAGAAGATAAAGTGTCAATTAATTTTTTTTTTATGAGGAATTTTATGTTTTGGTCCAATATGCGATACGGTGATGTTTACTTGCTTCAATATCATGCCTGTATAGCCTTCGATATTTTCTAATATGTAATTTTGAAGCCGAGGTATAGACTCGGCTAAAACAATCCCGAAAGGAACTTCGATAAACACTTCCATGGTATAACCCTCAGGATTTTTCTTTAGTATGACTTTTTCGACATGAAGTTCCGGATCAAACTCGCTCACACAGTGCAGCACCATTTGACTCAAAGCGGTTTCGGAAATATTCATGCTACCTCGTTTGCTAAATTCGGGACGTACCACGGTTTTTTCAAATATATTTTGTTTTCTTGGCTTAAAAATACTTTTTTTAAGAAATATTTTAATTGTCTCATAAATCATATAGGGATAGTTGCGCTTAACTTCAATGGCCGGTACGGGAATAATATGTTTACCTTCAAGTTTTCGTGCTTTTATTGCTGATTGAATTTCTTCTTCAGTAGCAATATCCTGTATGTTTATAATTCGCGAAGGTGAGGGGAGATCGAGGTTGTGAGTAATTTTCTTTGTCATACCGAGTGAGGTGCCGATTATGAGGATCCTTTTGAAATTCTGTTTTTTTAGCATACGCTTCACTTCATGAGCATGCTTTTCATCATTAAATAATGCTGTTTTAATGGCGGTTAAATAGGCTTTTTCCCTTTTTGCTGATTTTCCTGCCAGTATTTTTTGGCCCTTTATCAGGAGACCGTCGTCGATAATAAAACTGATATTATATTTCTGAGCTAAAAGCATGGCGCGAAAGCTTTTACCGGTGCCGCTGCGGCCTATAAGGGCAAAAACCTGTATGCCTTTCATGAGCCAAACTAGATGATAATAAAAGCTGCTGATAATATTCATATGATGCTTTGAAGATAGTAGTAAAGTATCTTAAGAGTCAAGGTAGTATTCTTGTATTCAGCAATTTTCATTTCATAGCATAGTGTGCACCATACTATATGCCTTTTTAAGTATGACTTTATTCATAGCAGCAATAAAAATATCTTCCGAATTTTTGGGAAGTGGAGCAAAGACCTCCGGAATCAGCAGCGTATTGTGTTTCTTTGGAATGGAAATTGCACAGGCATGAAGGATATAAGCGGACCCTAAGAGTTTGCTGCCATATTTTTTATCACCTACGAGCGAATGTCGGTGGATTTGAGCTTGCAAACGGATCTGATGAGTTCTGCCTGTTTCCGGCAAACACAGTATACAACTCGTATCATTTTTTATGGCAACTGGGATAATTCGGGTCACCGCTTTAAGACCTTGTCCGGACCTGGCAGCGAAAGATTTTTTAGCACCTGTGTTTCGCTGTATTTGATCTACCCATACCTGCTCTTTTTTTATCGAACCTGATGCGAGTGCAATATAAATTTTATGTATACGTGCTTTTTTAAACAGAGAGCTGAGTATACGGGCTCCCTCTACGGAAAAGGCAAAAAATTGAAGTCCTGTAGTATTTCTGTCTAATCTGTGGACAGGACCTGGTTTAAAGCTTAAAGCATGTTTGTTTTGAGCTTTCCAGTAGTTTTCAACAAGGTCTGCCAGAGAGTGCGGTCCATGTACCAGTAAGCCCCTTGGTTTATTCAAAATCATGAGATCTTGATTTTCAAAGAGCGTAAGAGTTGTGAGCAACTGTTTTTGCTCAGCATTAAAGCTTGAACAGGGCGATTGTTTAAGAGATGACGTTAGTTGTGACTTAAATTGTAAGGAGAGATCAATACTATCACCATGCAATACTTTTTCGTACGCTTTAACCTTTTTGTTATTTAAAAGGATTGTTCCTTTCCTTATCGCTCTGTACAGCGCACTTAATGGAAGATCCGGTAGAAGTTTACGAATAATTTTATCAAAGCGTTTCCGACTGTCGTCCTTTTGTACTTTTATCGTCATAAAAGAAGATTGAGGATTCACTGTTGCCCGGCCGGCCCGATTATCTCACTGAGTATTTCTTTCATATCCTGCGAAGCCTTTAACAGATTCACTGAAATAATATTAAGATTACTGATAGTTGTTTTCAAATCCTGCGATACCTTATTGTCTTTAAGCAGTCCGAAAACAGTGTCGGATTTATCTATTTGATCTACATATTCTGCAATTTTCTCTACAGCACTAGAAAATTCATTAATAGACTTAGGAAGATTCATCAGAGAATATTCTGCATTCTTTATGACCTTGTTTAACGAGGCGCTCGCTTCGTCGATATTACTAATGATATCCCTAATGGCATACTTTTTATCATGTAAGATATCCGATAAAACGGCAACCGCAATCGTAAAATCCTGGATTACATCGTCGCTTTTAACCAGTAGTGAATCAAGACTTTTACTCGATTCACCGATAAAAGTTTTTCCCTCTTCCGCAAAACCGGCGGATACTGTTCCCGGTAAGACCTCGATATACTGATCTCCGATCATACTGGCCGACATGATGACAAGCCGGGAGTCTTTATGTATACGCTGTCCGGGAAAAAGATTGAAGGTAACAATAACCGTACTTTGGTCTTTTTCATCGATTTCAATATTGGTAATCGAACCGATTTTAACTCCGGCTTTGCGGATCCATGCGCCGTGCATGAGTGAACCGATGTGGTTGAAATGAATATAGAAAGTTGCTCCCCTTTGAAATTGAAAGTTATTGACTAACAGATAGAGAAATACTACAGCAGCAATAGAAAGAAGACAAATAACAATAACCCGGATTATTGATTTTAATTTAAGCGCCATTAAGTTCGTGCATCCTTTCTCGCATTTTAATAAAATAATCGTAAATTACCGATTTCTTGGCCGTAATCTCATGGCCATTTTCAACAGATGTAATCTTACCGTCGACCATAAGAGCAATTTTATCACCCACATAACGGGTGAGTTCTATATCGTGTGTCACAATCAGTGATGTTATATCCATTTCCTGTTTTAGTTTAATAATCATGGATTCTACAATACCGGCGCTGGAAGGATCAAGTCCTGAAGTCGGTTCATCGTAGAATAAATATTTAGGTTCCAGGATCATTGCTCTGGCTAAAGCTACCTTTCTCGTCATACCGCCGGAAAGCTCTTTGGGAAAAAGGTCCATATAATCATCCATTTCTACAACCTCAAGATACTTATGGACTTTTTTCTTTATTTCCTGTTTTGTAAAGGTTTTATGATAGACAAGAGGAAAGGCTACGTTTTCGTACACATTCATCGAGTCAAAGAGAGCGCCTTGTTGCAGGAGCATACCGATTTTGTTACGAATGCGAAGCAGATTTTCTTTTGTTGTTGTGGTTATCTCTTCGCCGTCGATGTGGATCGATCCTTTATCAGGTTTGAGCAGACCTGCCAGACACCTTAAGAGTACGGTTTTCCCGATACCGCTTCTGCCTGCAATAACGAAGGTTTCCGCATCTTCAATACGAACCGATACTCCCCGCAGGACATGATTCGAACCGAAAGAAAGATAGAGATCTTCTGCCTGAATCATGTGGTTTTTCCCTCCTACAAAAAAATCGTCATAAACATACCGGTAACCAGATCGATTACCAGTACTACGATAAAGTTAATAACAATGGATTTTGTTGCCGCTCTTCCCAGCTCAATGGCTCCTCCTGAAAAATAATACCCCAAAGCGCAGGCGTTTAGCGAAACAAAAAAACCCATAATTGCCACGCGTATGAATGATTGATTAAGCACAATCGATTTAAGAAAAATAAAAGCATTTTCAAAAATAATATGATATGAAATGCCGAACCATAATTGTAAAAATACCACTGTAGAGAGGATTGCCACTCCATGAGCGATGCCGAGCAGAAACAATACAGTAAATACTGAGGCTATAACACGGGGGATGACAATATACTGCACAGGCTCTACCGCCATCATGCGCAGGGCATCCAACTGACCGCTCATGGCCATGGATCCGATTTCTACTGTAAAAGCAGTTCCGATACGGCAGGCATAGAGCATACCCACAAGCATTATCGTAAACTCATGAATTATACCAAATGTGGCGGCCGCACCGATATAACTTAATGCTCCGTAGAGAGACCCATACCAGCCGCCTACCCACGCAATAAACATGCCCATTACCACAGAACCAACGGAAATTGTTACAAAGGATTCAAGTAACGTGCGGACGAATTGCATGGAAATTTCCCGAAAAGGAAAGGGCGGTCGTATTACCCAGTAAAAAAAATTACGGTAGGTATGAAAGATCGATTTGGCTAAATGAGCGCCTTCGCGTTTTTCTTGTTGAACTGTATAATCCATAGATAACTTAAAGTTTATAGAGGGAGTAATTACCTGTCAATCAAACAATTTTAAATTTGTTCCTTTTGTCAATGAATTAAAAATATATATTGACAATTTTTTATTCTCAAGGGAAACTAAAACATTAGTGCAATTCTTAGGTTTGATCCTTAAGGATACTCTAAAGTATAATTTTACAATACATAGATGTTTTGCATAATCTGAAAAGCGGATAAAAAGATAAAGAGGTTATAATGGATGTTATAGGAGAATTGCTTAAAAACAGGATATTTCTGGCGGCTATTTTTAGTTTACTCGTCGCACAGCTTCTTAAATCTATAATTGAAATTTTTAAAAACAGGCCCCGTACCGCTTTGCAAATACTCACTCGCTTTTTTTGGTCAACCGGGGGAATGCCTAGCAGTCATTCTGCAGTGGTTATCGCGATTGCTACTTCTACCGGATTTGTAATGGGTCCCGGAAATCCGCTCTTTATTGTTACCCTTTTTTATGCCATGATAGTTATTAGAGATGCATTTGGGGTAAGACGGGCTGCGGGCTTTCAAGCTAAAACAATTAATGCGCTTATAAATCATTTAAAAAAAGAAAAGGATATTGATATTAAACATGTAAAAGAAATCCATGGCCATAGCATTAGCGAAGTTTCAATTGGAGCATTGCTAGGTTTTTTTATTGCCATAGCGTTTTGTAATCTCTAACAAAATGGGAAAAGGTAAATCTGCAACCGTGAAAAAAAAAGAACTTCTTGTCACATTGCTCATTTGTCTTGTCTTTATCGTAATGGTTTTTATCCGCCTATTCCCGATTACTTCTTTTGTATACAGCCCGCTGTTTAACGGTTATCTTACGCTGCTCGTAAAATCGCACCCTGAGCTGGATGAGTTTATTCATACTTTGGAGAGTTGTCCGAACATTGAAAGCGTTATTTCATATGAGACAGCTCCTGTAACATTTACCGGTTTTAACAGTATAGAGACTGTGCCTCTGCGAGAAGTAAGTGGCCGCTTTGATGTCCTGGATCCGCGGTTTGATATTTATATGCAAAATGTATCAGCGTATTTCATTCATGAATATAATGAAGAGGAGTGGAGGGCGATATTTTTAAAGACTACACAGAATCCGGCAACTTTTTATACGCATCTTTCCGAACTGATTAAGGATTCGAAAATAGAATGGCAGCTTTATGAGTATAATGCTCAACAGGAAATGTTGGTATTTGTGCTGTTTAATCTTTTATATATTGTTTTGCTTCTTTTTTTACATAAAGGAATGAGCTATAAACTGTTAACATTATGCGGAATCTTGCCATGGATTTATACCATGACTCTTTCCAATTTACCTTATTTTATGTTTTATGTTGCAATTAGTTTTTACTGGGCTCTTTTTGTGATTGCATTTATTCCGGTATGTGAGAACTATATTTTTTACCGGTGGAAAGATAAAGACAATAAAAATCTTTTCATCCATGGCTTTATATTGGGATTTTTTATTCTTGTTTATCTTTTTATAAATATGTACAGCGGCGGACAGGTGTGGGATGTATTTTTAAGTATTGCTTGCTCTTTTATCATCATCTTGGCTTATGCTGCCGTATTATTCTTTAAAAAAAGTATTTCAAAGTTAACAGGAAATCTTCATGCCCTGTTCAAACCGATTTCTATTGTACGGGGATTCAGTAGAGTATGGCATCTGGCACAAGGACGCGTTGGTGTTTTTTTTGTTTGTATCTGTTTTTTTACTTTTTCACCACTTTTGTTTCTTTTCCTGCGTCATCACGTGTATATTCCGATTCCGACACCTGTGTACGCGCAGGAAAACGAAATCAATTTGAATTCAATGCGTAAGATTGCTCTCGCTAAAGATACAAATCTGCTGCCTGATCTAGCGGATTATATAATTCATATTGCATACCAGGAAAGACTGGAATACGGGGAGCTGGAATATAAGTTTCCGGATGAAAATGAGAAGATTTTACTTTCAACATATGACAGGGATTTAAATGATAATAGTATCAGGAAAACAAGAAATGTAATCAAAAGATTCGATGCGGAATGGTGTGCTCGGGTACTTGCTGAAATACCCGAGCAGAGCCTGGAGCAGATGCTTTTTGAGCAGGGCAGGTTTGTTACCGTTAAATTAGAAAAACCGCAATTACTTTATTTTGACGTGCGGCATCTCTGGACAATATTTTTCATATGGTGTATTTTTTTATGTCCTTTGTTTTTATTACATTATTATGTAACACCTCAAAAATTATATCGGGTTAAAATCCCGCACTTGTTAAAAAGCAAGGAGTATGAATGCAAGAGTTGAATACTTTTCCAAAGGGTGGTGTGCATCCTGCTGATTATAAAAGCTTAACCAGTGGCGTGAATATCAGTAATGCCTCGCTGCCGGCAGTTGCCTGCATACCTTTAAACCAGCATATCGGGAAGCCGGCCGAGTGTACTGTCGAACCCGGAGATAGTGTAAAAGAAGGCATGATTATTGGCAGGGCACAAGGATTCGTATCGGCAAACATTCACTCTTCTATTCCCGGTGTTGTAAAAGAGATAACGGAACTTTTTCTTCCCAATGGTATAAAGACAAAAGCGGTAGTCATAGAGCTGCAGGGGGAGTTTGACCAATCAGGGAAAAGGAAAAAAGCAAAAGAGTGGAGAGATCTGGATGCAAAACAACTCAATGAAATAATCGCAGATAAAGGCATTGTTGGTTTGGGGGGTGCGGCTTTCCCCACTCATGTGAAATATGCCGTTAAAGATAAATTGCGCATTGAATACTTGATAATTAATGGAGTTGAATGCGAACCGTTTCTTACGGCCGATCATAGATTAATGCTCGAAAAATCAAATGAGATTTTAGAAGGCATTCAGATTATTAAAAAAATAGTTGACGCTAAAAAAGTAATTATTGGTATCGAAGCCAATAAACAGGATGCAATTGATCTGTTTTTAAAAAAAATAACTGAAAAATCACTTACTTTTTCAGTTATACCGCTTGAGGTAAAGTATCCGCAAGGTGATGAAAAAATGCTTATAAAAGCACTGCTTGACAGGGAGGTGCCGAGCGGGGGGCTGCCTTTGGATATAGGCACGGTTGTATCAAATGTGGGCACGGTATTTGCCGTTTTTGAAGCGGTTGTATTTGGCAAACCGCTTATTGAGCGAGTACTTACCGTAACGGGAAACGCGATCCTTGAGCCCAAAAATTTAAAGGTACGGATCGGAACCAATATCGCTGAACTCATCGATGAATGCGGAGGATTTAAGGAACCACCTGCCAAACTGGTTGTGGGAGGGCCAATGATGGGATTTGCTCTTGCAGATCTCGATATGCCTATAACAAAAGGTATGTCCGGGCTTATAGCTTTAACTCATAAAGAAATTTCCACATTCAGCAATCATCCGTGCATCCGCTGTGCCCGCTGTATGAGAGCCTGTCCCTGGAATCTTTCTCCGACAGTGTTATTTAAATTTATCGAACACGGCGAGTATGATGAAGCGTTGGCAAGAGGACTTATGGACTGTAAAGAATGCGGCTGTTGTGCGTATGTATGCCCTTCCGAAATACCGCTTGTTCAGAGCTTTAAGCTGGGAAAACTAATGGTGCAGAAACTGAAAGGTAAATAGGCAATGGAAAAGAAAGAGAAATATTTGACTACCATATCACCTCATCTCCATGAAGGTTCGCGCACACCGTTTATAATGTGGATTGTATCATTATGTCTTGTCCCCGCCGCTGTGTGGGGTGTGTATGTTTTCGGAATAGGATCATTGCTCATACTTGTTGTCTCAATTTTCTCAAGCGTTATAACCGAACTTGTTATTACCAAATTATTAAAAAAATTCACAATTCTTGACGGGAGTGCTTTTCTAACGGGCCTGCTGATTGGTTTCAATATGCCGCCCACAATCCCGATCTACATTCCGATTTTGGCATCGGTTTTTGCCATAGCGGTTGTAAAGCATGCTTTTGGCGGTTTGGGATGCAATTGGATGAATCCGGCCCTTGCCGGAAGAGTATTTGTTATGTTCTCTTTTTCCGGTCCTATGAGTACCTGGTTAATGCCGCATACGCTGTGGAATGCGGTGAGCAGTGCAACACCGGATATAATTAGCAGTGCTACACCTCTGGGTTCGGTAAAGTCAGGGCTGCAGGAGATTGCCGTAACCTTTGCCGATTCATCAGGCGGAGTAATACAAAAATTACAAGAACTCAAAGGCCCAATGAATTACCTGTCAGCCAATGGCTACCCTGTTTCTCAGTTTGATGCGGGAATTACCGGATGGTTAAACGGAACATTCGGATTATCAATTCAAAAAGGGTATCTGGACCTGTTTATAGGTAATGTTGGCGGCTGTATCGGTGAGGTTTCCATTTTACTGTTGCTTCTCGGTACAGTTTATCTTTTTATAAAAAAAATTATTACATGGGAAATACCTGTTTCATATATTGCATCGTTTTCACTATTAGTCTGGATATTTGGGGGCATGCGCTTTGCAGGGGGATTGTTTACGGGAGACGTGCTGTTCCATATGCTCACAGGAGGGCTTATTCTCGGTGCTTTTTATATGGCAACGGATATGGTGACAACACCGCTTACATCAAAAGGTATGATCATCTTCGGGATAGGCACGGGCTTGCTCACTTTCTTGATTCGCTTTTTCGGCTCACTGCCCGAAGGTGTGTCTTTGGCCATAATAATTATGAATATTGCAGTTCCGCTTATTGATCGATATACAAAACCGACAATTTTTGGTACAAATAAAAAGGATAATGAGAATGCAAAAGCTACTTGAGTTTTTAATTCCCGGTTTTAAATTATTTCTTATCTGTGCAGTCGCTGCCGTTACTTTGGGTTTTATTAATGAACTAACCGAACCGGTAATTATCGATAATAGAGAGGATGCGGAGAAGGAGGCCCTTAATGCTCTCTTCAAACAAGAGGACTGGAAGAGGATACCGGCCGTTCCCTTTTCTTTTAGCGGGGAATATTTTGAAGAATATATTCTTGATAAATGCGAAACAAAAGAAGAAAAGCAATTTTATGTTTACTGTTATGATTTTGCCAGTGATAACGACAGCTATCTGTTGAAAAAGGATTTAGCTATCTCTGATCGTAGGGAGTTGGGTGATCTGTTCGAAAGAATCGGATTAAAGCTTACAGGACCTGTGATCGCATATTATCCGGTCGAGCAAAACGGACAGGTAATCGGTTATGCCCTTGATATTGTGGGAAGCGGGTACGGAGGCGACATGAAAATTATTGCCGGATTTAATCCCGACGGCTCAATCAGGAAAGTAAAACTGCTCGACAACAGTGAGACACCCGGATTAGGGAAAAAAGCCGAGTTGGAGGATTATATGGATAAGTTTATCGGAACCGGAGCAGAAACACCGGTACCGGTAATCAAGAACATGTTAAAAAACCAGAAAGACATCGATGCAATTACAGGAGCAACAATTACCTTTATGGCTATTGCAGACGCCCTCAGGGCAGGTTCTGATTTTATAAAAAAAATAGAGGTGAACAATGATTAAGGAATTTACCAAGGGATTATTAAAAGAAAATCCGGTGTTTATCATCCTGCTTGGTCTCTGTCCGGCACTGGCTGTTTCTACCCAGGTAGTAAACGCATTGGGAATGGGTGTAGCCGTGATTTTTGTTCTCCTCGGATCAAACTTTTTCGTATCACTTTTGAAAGATTTTATTCCTGAGAAAGTACGTATACCATGTTATATTATAATTATTGCTTCCTTTGTTACTATTGTAGATCTGGTAATGAAGGCTTATGCTCCTTCACTTTCTAAGAGCTTAGGAGTGTTTGTTCAGCTTATTGTAGTAAACTGTATCATTTTAGGCAGGGCTGAAGCATTCGCCAATAAAAACACATTGAAAAGCTCTATTCTCGATGCATTGGGAATGGGGATCGGTTTTACTCTCGCACTTACCCTGATTGCATTAATTAGAGAGGTTGTGGGTGCCGGTAAAATAACTCTGTTTGCGTTAGAAGCATTAGGATTTAATGGAGAAATCATCATACCTATTTTAAGTGACTCACCCGTTCGGGTTATAGGCTATCCTGCCGGTGCACTCCTGGTGGTTGGTTTTTTAAAGGCCTTGTTTAACTGGTTTGAAAAGCGTAAAAAAGGAGTATTATAATGAGTTATATTGGCATAATTATTACCTTTGTTTTCATTAATAACTTCATTTTTACCCAGTTCTTAGGACTATGTCCCTTTATCGGAGTTTCACGCAGGATTGATTCTGCAGTAGGTATGGGTTTCGCTGTAATTTTTGTCATGTCCATTGCATCATTGGTAACATGGCTTATATACAATCTTGCGCTCATACCCTTGAATTTAGCATTTTTGCAGACAATAACATTTATACTTGTTATTGCAGCCTTAGTGCAGCTTGTGGAAATGATAATTCAAAAGATTTCACCTGCACTCTATAAAGCTCTCGGTATTTACCTGCCTTTGATTACAACCAACTGCGCGGTGCTGGGTATTGCCCTTATTGCTGTGAGAAAGAACTATAATGTTTTTGAGAGTTTTGTCGCGGGTTTCGCCGCCGGTGTCGGTTTTCTTCTGGCAATACTTCTGATGTCTTTCATCAGAGAGAAATTGGATACGGAATGGGTACCCAAACCGTTCCGCGGTGTCCCGATTGCCTTTGTTACCGCAGGTCTTATGGCCCTGGCTTTCATGGCCTTTGATATGGGTTTATTAAAGAATCTTATCGGATAGGAGTTTGCTTTAAAATGAATTTGCTTCGTGTGCTTTGTGCATTTGCTTCCATCTCCGGTTTGGGAATACTTTTTGGTATTGGGCTGGCAATTGCTTCAAAATTATTGGCTGTAAAAAAAGATGAGCTCTTGGAAAAATTAGAGAAGGTACTGCCGGGATTAAATTGCGGTGCCTGCGGTTTTGCGGGATGTGCGGCCTATGCCGGTGCAGTAGCCGGTGGGGAAGTTGCCCTGACACTTTGTACACCGGGAGGTGAACAGGTAGCAAAACAATTTGCCGAGATACTGGGTGTGGAATTATCATTGGATGCTGCCGCAAAAAAGGTTGCCCAGGTACTCTGCCGCGGTGGAAAAGGAACAGCTGAATACTCATTTGAATATAAGGGTATTGAAGATTGCAACGCCCTGTACCTTCTCTACGGAGGTAATAAAGTATGTAAATTCGGCTGTTTGGGTAAGGGCAGTTGTATTAAGGTGTGTCCGGTAGATGCAATCGATTATGATGAGATCGGCCTGGTGTGGGTAAATAAAGATAAATGTATTGGCTGTGGAAAGTGTATTGAAGTATGCCCCACAGGTGTCATGCAATTTATTCCGTCTGACGCAGATTTTTTCGTCGCCTGTAATTCAACGGATAAAGGGCCAAGAGTAAAAAAATATTGTAAAGTAGGTTGTATCGGGTGTAAAATATGTAGCAAAAAATCACCTGAAGGCGGGTTTGTTGTTGAGAATTATTTAGCACGTATCGATTATAATCAAGCAGGAGAGCGAAAACAAGCGGCTGTTGCCTGCCCGCCAAAATGTATTATAATGAATAAATAATTAGTAATAAAATGAAATCTATTAATCTTATATTCGGTATACACAATCACAAACCTATCGGTTGTTCGGACGATACATTTGAAGATGCTTATCAAAAGGCCTATAAACCATTTTTAAGCATCCTCAACGAATACCCGGAAATTCCTGTAACATTACATTATTCCGGTATTATTCTCGAGTGGTTGGAGAAAAACCATCCTGAATATTTTGTGCTGCTGCGTGAAATGTTAAAAAATAAACAGTTAGAGCTTCTTGGCGGCGGCTATTTTGATCCGATACTGTCTATGATTCCTGCATCGGATAAATTAGGGCAAATCGAATTACTTACCACATATATTCGTGCTAATTTCGGTAATCGGCCGAGGGGTATTTGGCTGACAGAACAAGAGTGGGAGCCTGCTTTGGCACAAGTATTCAATAACTGCGGTATGGAGTATCTTTTTTTAGATAACACAGTATTTAAAACAGCAGGATTAGCTAAAGACGGATTATATTATAGTTATGTAACAGAAGAACAGGGGAAAATGATTAGTGTATTCCCAATTTCCCAGGAATTAAACTCAGTTTTAATTAGACATAAACCAAAAGAGGCTTTGAGATTTATAAAAGATAAAGCGGATAAATCGGGTGAGCGTATTATCTGCTATTTTGAAGATGGTGAGAATTGGCTTCATGATAATAATAAGTACAGCAGAGAATATAAACAGCAATGGTTGAAAACATTTCTATCGCTATTAAAAGAAAATAACGAATGTATTAAACCTGTCCACCCCAAGACTTTTCTTTCGAATCAGAGTATATATCGGAAAATATATCTGCCGTATTATTCAAGTTCGCGAGTCCGTAAATGGTTTTCCCCTGTACCCAAAAAGATATTCTGCCCCATTAACAAGATGTTGAGGCCGCCTTATACCATAGTAAATGGATTTAAGCAATTTTTTTCTCGTTATCCGGAAAGTAATTTAATGTACAGCAAAATGCTTTACATTCATATTCTGGTAAACCAGTTAAGAGGAGATAAATACCGTAAAAAAGCATCTAAAGAGGAATTATGGAAAGCACAGTGTAATTTTGCCTATTGGCCGGGTAAATATCTGGGCATTTATTCACACCCGCTACGCAAGGAGGTGTATAAGAATCTTATCACTGCAGAAAAAGGCACCAGAACAGCCGGTATTTTTCTTACGTCTATTATTTCTACTGATTTTGATATGGACGGTGAAAATGAATACCTCTATCAAGGTTCCGTCATAAATGTATACGTGCATAATAAAAGCGGAGCGGTTTTTGAACTGGACTATATACCTGCATATTGGAATTATCTTGATACGGTTGCAAGAAGCAGAGAAATGTATCATAGAGCGGAGGATAACGGGTATACCGGGGATTGGTATATGCGTAAAGCCTTTTTAGACCATTTTTTTGCTGATAAAACCACAATCGATGATTTTGATACTATGCGGTATAAGGAGCTGGGGAATTTTATTAATCAAAAATATTCCTTACAAGAGCTGGATAGAGAAAAAAATATTATTGTGTTTCAAAGAGATGGTGTGGTGAAATCAAATAAAAGTACGCAGACAGTATGTATGATAAAAAAATACTGGATGAAAAAAAATTCAATACAAGTAAGTTATACAATAAAAAATACCTCATCGTTCATTTTAAGATCGCAGTTTGGTATTGAGCTCAATCTCTCCTTTGCCTCCCACGAGAAAAAAGAATTAAGTATAACTGCATTGCGCGGTAAAGCTTCAAAAAAAACAAACAATAAAAAAGCTGAAATCAATAACATTAATCAGATTGCCTTAGAGGACAGAGTTAACAATGTTTCAATATCCTTTGATGCCGATAAAAATTACACATTATGGAGTCTTCCCGTTGAAACATTATTCAGAGAAAAGGAAAAGATAACAAAAATATATCAGTCGTCTTGCTTTGTACCACAGTGGACTCTTTGCCTAGAGCCGAACCAAGAGTGGAGTGTGGATGCGGTGTTAAGTATAAGTAAATCAAAATCAGGATGAGTGCTGGGGCGTAGTTATTTATTAATTTTCTTAAAGCAGATATCCAGCCAAGGCTGTACGTCAGTATAATAAAGGTCGAGAGCTAATAGAAATTCTAAAAATGCTTCCTTATACTTATTTTGAAAATAATAGGCTTGTGCCAAATAGAAATGTGTCCTTGCTTCAACATCACTTTCATGACGGGTTTGCAAGAAGTCTTTTAATTTTAATTCGCTCTCAGGAAATTTTTTAGTCAAAATATAAGTGGTCACAATAGATTTTAAATTATAGGCTTCTCCGGATGCATTTTCGGTTTTATCAACAGAAAGAATTTCCGCAGTTTTTTCTTCATGAGCAAATTTCTCCATGTCAGAAATGAGATGTTTTACTGAAGAAGTTGTCTCATTTCTGAGGTCGAGCGTATGAGGAAGGAAAAATGGTGTTGGCATTTCCAATTCGATACCTGTTTCGATACCATACAAAATGTTAAGCGCTGGCAGGGGGAAAGATCTTTTAAAAGATTTCGGTATACCTATGGTTGAAGAAGAGAGAGGGACTTGAACCGGATCTTTTAGGGTATTTTGGTCTATTATAAAATTGATCTTACCGGATTTGGCAAGGCCGGTATCAACGAGCGCATAGTAATAATCAACACCTGCAATCGGAATATCCGAGTATGAGGTTTTACTGCTGCTTATAGTCTGGGAGAAAGATGCTTTTAAAATATCCGAAGCCGAGCGAATAGGCTGGGTGCTGCGGTAAAGCAATAGCTCTCGATCGGTTTTGGAACTGGCGAATGACAATAGTACTTTATTATTTACAATCTGTGCTTTCAAATTGGATACAATTGCCGCTGACTCATCTTCAGAAAGTACGAGGGAAATAGTAGCGCCCGCTGTTGTTTTATTGCGGTAAGGTATAAAGATTTTATAAAGTAAGCCACTCTTATCTTGTATAAGAACCGCATAATAATAATATTTATCAACTGACTGAGGTGTATCGGAATAAGACTCGGCGCTTTCGCTTGCCGTTGCTATAAGCTCGGCATCATTAAAGCTTGTGTCGGTAATTTCTTTATCATGCCTGTAGATATATTTTTTACCTTGGACATCATTTGAGTTCTTCCAGGTAAGTACGATGTTCAGTCCATGTGAGATAGCCTTAAGTCTTGAAACAAAAGGTGCAAAAACAGAATTGTCATCTGTTTGGCAAAAGACATAAGTCTGTAAAAAAAGCAATAATACTATAAAAAATTTTCGCATAGCATTGTTATTGTAATCGGTTATTTTAAGCATTGTCCATAGGGGAAATTATAAAAACCGCTCCAATTCATTCTCATTTCAATCTTTGAAAAGGTCGTTATTATAAATATACTGTAATGCACAAGGAATATCATGCATTTTTATATATGTAGTGTAAAAAAATTGATTAAAAGCAAACTATAAGCTACAATAATAGTTATGAAAATTAGGACGAAGATAATAGCAGTTGTAATTCCCATTCTTTTTGTTACACTCGGTATTTCCGGTTTATGGGCTTATCTTTCCGCTACTTCAGGTATAACCAAGATCGCTTTGGAGCTCTTGGTAAATAAAGTTGAGGTCTTGGAAAAAGAAGCGGATAAGCAGTGGTCATACGTAGAGGATTTAAATTACAAAGAGAATTCGGAATATGTTGAGGTGACAAAAGCGGGGATATCTCTCTTCGCCATAAATATGATCAAAAGCAGAACCGAAATAATCTTTGCCTTTGATAGGAATATAAACATCACGATGCAGACCGGTGAAATAATGCTGTCCGAGGACGAAAAAACACGTCTAGCCGAACTATTTTCATCGCAGACAAAGGAACTTCAGGAATTCAGTCTTTCCGGAATTGACAGGGTCGGTATGGGTTTTTATTTCGAATCCTTTGAATGGTATTATATAGTTACAGAAGAAAAGAAGACATTTTACCAGGATGTCGAGCGCATTACCTGGCAGACCGGTATTCTGTTACTCTCTTCCTGCGCCTTAGCGTTTATTGTTCTCTTTTTTATCATTAATTATCTTACAAAGCCATTAATCGCTTTACGGGATACCATGCGGGAGATTATCAGTTCCGGTAATCTGGATAAACGGGTACCGGTGGAGTTTCATGATGAAACAGGGCAGCTGGCTCATACTTTTAATATCATGGTAAACGAGCTGGGAAAAGCCTATAATCAGATAAAAAGCTACGCGTTTAAAGCTGTATTGGCACAAAAAAAGGAATCTGGTATTAGAAATATTTTTCAAAAGTATGTGCCGCAGGAATTAATAGATAAGTTCTACGAACATCCCGAATCAATGCTCAGAGGAGACAATCGTGTATTGTCAGTACTCTTTTCCGATATCCGCGGTTTTACCTCTATTGCGGAATCCATGCTCCCGGATGAAATAGTGAATTCACTCAATCGCTATTTTACCGTGATGGTCGATGTGATTATGAATCGAAAGGGAATTGTGGACAAGTATATCGGAGATGCGATTATGGCCTTTTTCGGTGCTCCGGTCAAACATGAAGACGATGCCTATCAATCAGTGATGGCGGCAATAGAGATGATAGAGTCTCTCACCGCATTTAATAAAGAACAGCAAGCGGCCGGAAAACCGCCATTTAGAATCGGGGTAGGCTTGAATTACGGTGTGGTTACGGTAGGCAATATCGGGACGGAAAAAAAGATGGAATATACGGTAATTGGTGATATGGTAAATTTGGCATCACGCCTGGAAGGGCTTACCAAGGTCTACAAGCAACAAATTATCGTATCGGAAAGCATAAAACGCAAAACACAAAAAAAGCTTCCCTTTCGTCTTTTGGATACCGTAACAGTAAAGGGAAAAAAAGAGGGAGTTAAAATATTCTCAACCAAGCGAGCCTTAAACTCAGCAGAACAGGAAGCGTGGAAGATGAATGAAACCGCGTTTACCCATTTTTATAATCGTAATTTTATGCAAGCCGCCAATTTATTTAAAAGGATAAACGACCTAGTTAAAAATGACTATCCATCCGAATTGCTTTTCAAACGCTGTAAGGATCTTATAGAAAATCCACCTGCCAAAGGCTGGAACGGTATTAAGGTTATGGAAATTAAATAAGAGGAACCTTAATTAATTTGTTTTTTTATGATTTTATGCTAAAATTATAAAATAGAGGATAGAAAATTAATGATGCGCATAAAATATAAAAGATTCTTAAGTCTGTGTACTATTTGCTTATTAATGGTCTTACATAACGCAGCTCTGTTTGCGGAAGGGTATTCGGTTGTTCCCAATCAGGTCTCTGTTTTTTTAGACGTGCGCATGGTATCTGAGACAGATAATACTACGTACAATGCAATTATAGCTAAAAATGCCGCAATCGAATTACAGAATAAAGGTTATAATGCGGTACCGGGCGGAGAACTGGCGCGCATTCTTCCCGATACAGAACTTCCCGATCAGGGAGTACCCTCGGCCGCTGTTGTTAAAAATCTGGGCAATCAGGCTCGAGAGCAGATGAGTAAATACATTTGTCTTATACGCTATATTACGGAAGGCGAGCTGGTTAGTTTCTCTGTTTATTTTTGGCGCATAGACGGCGCCCTGTTGGTGTCGTATAGCACAAAAGATATAGTCGGCTTGGCGGTGTATAACAGAATGAATGTAGCTGTCTCGTTATTTATCGAAAAGGTAGGTGAGGGAAAAAGAATCACCATAGCCGGTGGTGAAGACGGGACTGGCGGTCCCAAACAGTATGTAAAGGAAATAATCGTTTACTCTTCCGATGAAGGCTGTGAGATCTGGCTTAAAGATAAAGAAAAGCTTGGTGTGGTAAAAGACGGTAAACTCATCCTGCCATATATGCCTCTCACAGTAGGTTCCGCGTTACTTATAGAAAAGAAAAAAGAAGGATGCTACAGTGCCGAAGAAGAGCTACAGCTTACCCAGGTAAAGAACGAGATTAATTTAATGCCTTTGGAAAGGATATTCGGTTCCGGTTTATTTTTTACCTGGACAACGGGACAGTTCATCGGATTGGGAGTCGGGTATATGGGCACTATTAATGAGCGTTATGTGTATTGGGGAGCGGAGAACTATTTATTCATACAGGTAAACGAGACTGAGGATATGAATCCGGTTATCCACGATGACATCCGCGGTTTTATCTTATCCAAGTTTCGTTTTGCCGAAGGATTTCCTTTGACCTTCAGCTTTTCTTCCGGATTGGGTGTGATTTTTTCTCTGTTAACTATAGAGGATGCCCCGGTTTATATAGATTTTTATCTCAATCCATTAAATTTCCATCTGGAATACGCGTTAAGTGATTATATGCTTTTTCTGCGCGTGGAATATAAAATAGCTTTGGGTTTAGGGAGAAATCTTTTGGGCTCGGGCATGATTGCTTTTGCCGAAGGGGTACCGTTGTTTACGTTAGGAGTAATTACCAGATGGTGAGAATATCTTTTGTAATACTTATTATTTCAATTTTTAGTATATTAAGCTGTGATTTTTTTATGGCTTCTACCTTTCCTGATTATCTGCCCAGTGTGCGGAGAGTAGAGAGTTTGGATAAATATTTTTCAAGCTCAAATAAGTACGACTACGATATGTTTGTGATTGATAATGATTCCGGGAATGATTTTGTATTCGTGCTGTTTCGGCCTGAATCAGGTAACAGAAAAGTTATAGTATTGGATAGTGATTTAAATATAAAAGGGGAGTATGAGAATATTGATATGGGTTCACTACATTATAAACATATGGGCGGTACACGTGCTGTGGTAGGTACGTGGAGCATGCTGTTCGCCGGTTTCGCATGGGATACTGATTGTAGTGTCAATATCGGTATCGCTAATAAGGATAATATTTTGGCACTTAATACTGATTCAAATGTTTTTTACATGCTTTTCACAACAAGTAATGGCGAATCTATTCAGTCTAACGCACATAATAATGACGCAACTGTTACTATAAATATTTCTGGAACTGATATTTTTCAAATCAGCAATACAAGTGAAGAATTCGTTTTAGAAAATGCCACTTTTAATGATAATGATAATGGAGATACAATTGATGATTGTGTTATCTTATATTTAAGGCGAAGAGAAAATAATGAGGGAATTGCTTTAATGATTCCTATATTTAATACTTTTCCAGATACCGTTGTATCTCCGGCTTTAGATAATTATCCGGTATTTTATTTCGGTCCCATCAAACCGGGATCTGTGCATGTAAAAAATAATGGTATGTGCGTAATCTTGGAAAAACAGGACGGTACTGTGGTCAATTACTGGTATAATGGCAGTGGATTCAACTGGTCAGGCGAAACTAACGGACTGCAATTTAAAAATAGAATCGTGGCCTACAGCCCGTACAAACCCGAATACTATGTATTTGATCCGGGCACAAAAGATATTTTTAAATGTACTGTGTGGTGGAAAATGCATTAATTATAAAATAAAAATATCTCGAAAGGATTTATCATAAAAATAAATGTGATTTTATTTTTTAATCCTGTTAATCCTGTCTAAAAAAATATTAATGATTAAGAATCTATTCGCTTAAAAGCCTTCTTAAACTTTTAAGTAAGGTGACCATGTGAGGATCGCGCGAAGCCTCTTTTATTTTTTGATCAATAAAGGAGAGACGCTCACCTATAGTCTTATAACCGGTAAGCTGATCGATTATCGTAGTAGTGTATTTCAAGGCGGATTCCCTGCCCATTTCTTCGAATGCCCTGTCATATTTTTTTATGCGTGAGATAAGGTCGGGAAAGATGTTTTCCATTTTATCTGAAGCTAAGAATTCATCAAGAAACGATTTTCCTTCTACGAATTCTTTGGTGGCGCCCCGTTTTATTATTTTGTCTTCAGCCCGCTTATAAGTGTAATAACTGCTCTGGGCACGGCGCAGATCTGCTGCAATTGTCTCTAACATGGCAAGATCTTTTTCTTCAACTATGGTTGTGCCCTCTTTTAGATTGGCTTTCTCTTTTAATAAAGCGAGCTCTTCTTCTTTGGCGTTTAGCGATTGTTTGAGGGCTGTAATTTCCTGTTCATATTCTTTGAGGGCGGCTTCATTTCCGGAGTTTGTAGAACCGATTACCGCAACATTGCTTTTTACTTCTTCATCTTTAAGACTGATCGCTTTACTGATCAGTGAGAGTGATTCATCGACTTGTATACTTCTGGGATAGTCGCGAATTAACGTTAAGAGCACATTGATGGCATCAGTATATTTCTTTTGATTAATAAGGTTCTTGGCCTGATCAAGCTTTTTTTGAGTTTGGCTTGAACTTTGCTGCTGCGATTTGTCTTCTGCGACATAGAAACCTGCGTACCTGATATTGGTAATAATCCTGTCCGTATTCTGGTCGCCTGGTAGAAATTCAATAGCCTTTGTATAATTTTCCAAGGCCTGTGAATACTGTTTATTGCTGAACTGATTGTTAGCAGTAGCTAAATACTTGTCGACCTGGGCTTCCCTGTAACTTTCCACATCTTCCATTTTTCCGATAAAATAATTGTGGCTCTGATATACTTCAGGAATCAAGCTTAAGGCGTTCAAGTAATACTTTTCGGCCCTGGTTTTATTTCCCACTTTATAGGCCTTATTGGCTTCGATTACAGAAGCTCTGATCTCCGTAATTAAGTCAGCAGACGCGATGAGCGATTTGGTGTCCACACTTTCTTTTTGCTGTTCCTTGATAATCAACCGTTCCAACGAATCAATTATGAAAATCTCTACTTCACGACGAGCTTGAATATAGGGATGGCTTATGACATTAGGATCATTCAAATAGGAACGCAGACTGGCAAGTTGTGATTTGACACCATTTAAATTGTTGTTGCTCATCTGGGTTTTAATTGATTTGTAATATCCTAGGATTTGATTATTGATAATATCTAATTTATCTTTTTGCTCTTTTAAGACTGCTACTTCACGCTCTACTTCGCTCTGCTTGGATTTAAGCTCTTCTTCTGTGGCCTTGAGTTCGGTCTGGGCCTGTTCCAGACGCACTGCGTAATCGCTTTTGGACTGTTCCAGGGCTGCTATTTTGGCTTCTTCTTGTTTTTTAACCTCAGCAATAACCGCCTGGTTTTCAGCCTCTTTTTTGGCTGCAAAAGCCTTGAGCTCAGCATCCAGATCGGTTCCGGAATAGCCTGCTTGACGCAGCCTTTCTTTTTCCGCCTCGATTTCTTGATTTAAGGCAAGCCGGAGTTCATTTTCTCGCTCGCTAATACGCTCTTCCATATTGGTTTTAAGATCATCCAGTTCGTTGTTCACTTCCGACAAATTGTTCTGAATAGAGAGAATTTCCTTATTCTTGCGTTTCAGCTCTTCTTCCGCTTCCTGTTTTATCCGTTCTACAATACTGAGACCCTGGATGGTCTCTACGTTACCGGCGCTGATTATCTGATCTCGTTCTCCTTTAAACAGCACAACCAGACCCAATATGCTTAAAGTAAGGAAAACTGTTGCTACCGCGTTTACCAATACGGGCAGTCCAAAACCTTGCTTGAGTGCTTTAATATGAAACAGCTCGGGAGTGATTTTTATTTTGCTTCTGGAAGCGATTTTGTTTATTTCGTGAATTATTTCTTTTTGGTCTTCTTTGGAAATACCCGATTCATCATCAAGTGCAATGGTCTGCTCCGATAGTGTAATATTATCCGTCGTATCGAGGCGAAGTTGCAGCGCTTTTTTAAACAGTCCGTTTTCTTTAGTCATGTAAAAACCCTTTGGGTATCATTTAATATTTTCGGTTTTATCCCATTGTCTATTATAGATAATTTTTATTAAATTTTCTATTAAATTTGCAACTATTCAGTTAGCGATAATAAATTATTTTCACCACTTAGGGTTTGACATAAGTTGCATATCTCCTGTAAAATTCGTTTTCTATGTTCGTCGCAATCTGTTGTGATTTATCAAATAGTGAACACCAGGAAAGCATTGGTGTGCTGCTCTCTCAATACGGCTTCAAGAAGGTTCAGCATGCCGTGTATGAGCATACGGCAATCAATGATGAGTATCTAACAAGATTAAAAAAAGATATTGATCGGCAAACCGATTATTATGATATTATTCGCATGTATCAATATCCCATGGAAAACACTCTGGTGATTACGACTCTAAAACAAAAGAAATGGCGAAAATTAGTGGTAAAAGCCTTAAAAACATAAGGGAGAAAAGTTATGAATGAAGATTTACAACAGCGGCTCGCAGTTTTAAAGCATGAAATTCAAGAAGACTGGAGGCGTCTTTGACGCAGATAAAATAGAGAGTAAAATTACAGAATTTGAAAAACAAACCTCAGACTCTGCATTTTGGAAGGATCACAAAAAAGCCGAAAATGTTCTCACCCAATTAAAGGTGCTGGCAAAGCGCTTGGAACAATGGCGATCAATGCGCAGAGATATAGCTGAATACTCTGAGCTTTATAAGATGGCACAGGATGAAGGAGACAGCTCTTTTGAACATGAGTTAATAACAGGTCTTAAGGAAATTGAAGCGCGCTATGATAAATTACGTATAGTTGAATTTTTAAATGGGGAGTACGATAGCAGAGGTGCATTTTTAACTATTCATTCCGGAGCCGGGGGTACAGAAGCGTGTGATTGGGTGAGCATGCTCCTGCGTATGTATTCACGTTGGGCTGAAATGCATGAATATAAGACAAGCATCATCGATATTTTAGAGGCCGAAGGCGGTATAAAATCGGTAACCGTAGAAATCGACGGGGATTATGTGTATGGGTATTTAAAGGCGGAAACAGGCATTCATCGCTTGGTCCGCATCTCACCCTTCGATTCAAATAAAAAAAGACATACGTCTTTTGCTTCCGCATTCTGTTCTCCTCTGATTGAAGATGATATTGAGATTGAAATCAAAACCGATGATTTAAGAATAGACACCTACCGTGCCGGAGGTGCAGGCGGACAACACGTGAACAAAACGGATTCGGCAGTCAGAATCACCCATTTACCCACCGGGATTGTGGTGCAGTGTCAAAATGAGCGCAGCCAGCATAAAAATAAAGCTACCGCATTAAAAGTACTTAAATCCAGACTTTATGAATACCATGAAAGACAGAAGCAAGAAGAAAAACAGAAAATTGAAGAGCAAAAAAAGGATATTTCATGGGGTAATCAGATCAGATCTTATGTATTCCAACCTTATACTCTTGTTAAAGATCACAGGACAAAATATGAAATAGGTAATATCCAAGCCGTAATGGATGGAAAGATCGATCCTTTTATCGTTGAATATTTAAAATTTAATTGGAGTACGGTAAAATAACTGTAAACGGCGGCAGTAACTATTGATCGGAAACCTTGGTTTATTTACTATAGAGTGAGAGCTTTGTTAAGATGATGTAAAATGAAAAAGCGATTTGTTTATAGCATGGTTTTTTTTATTATAGCACTTTCCTCATTATATTGCGAAGAAGCAGAATCTTTACCGGAAGACAAAGCTACAGACTGGATTGTCGGTATTGCCACATTGCAGAGTGTTAATCTTTCTGTAGATAATGAATACCTCATTCACAGTATTCCGCTTATTTTTCAGGAAAAACTGGCATCCGTAACAGTACATCATTTCAACTCCGAAGAGATAGTTGAATATCAGAAAGCCATAATTAAAAATGAGCTTGCTAAGGGTATTCAGGAGCTTATTAATCTGCAAAAGCAGAGGGACAAAGAGCTTTTTAGTAATAAAAAGGAATATGAAAAGCAAAAGGCCGTTAAGGTTTTTGATGAGCAAATTGAAGCAGCAAAGAAGAGAATAACATATTTAAGAAATCTAAAACCGGAGTTGATCTCTTTTCCCGATAAAAAACCTGTGCTGTTCAAAGACCAGGGGGGCAAGCTTTTTGATCCTCCCAAATTCTCACCCTTGCAATATGCTGAAGACAAAGAGCTGCATGTACTCATCTGGGGTAAACTGGAGGAAGTGCAAAATTATTTATATCTGGAAATTCATGTGTTTGATTGTATTCTTGAGAAAAATATTTTTACCTATAAAGAAGGAGGAAGTAGAGAAGATTTATACGGCTATTTCCCCGATGCGATGAGAGAAATAACTACGGTTTTGTTAGGCCGCGCTTGGAGTTCTTTGATAATAACTGCAGAACCCCGGAATGCCTATATCAAGATAAATGACAGTTTTATGGGTTTAGGCAGTGTGGACTTATCATACGTGGAGCCCGGGCCGGTAAAGATAGAAGTCACTTCACCGGGATTTATCTCTCAAGTGGAAGAAATTGAACTTGAACCCCTCGAATTAAAGGTGTATGAAATCGAGCTTGAAAAGACTGATCATATTGAAATGTTCATCCAATCGTATCCCCCGGAAGCAAACGTGTATATTGATTCCTTATGGATCGGTAAAACACCGCTCCTTATCGATAAACCCTTTGTTATGAGCAAACTCTTAATCAAAAAACAGGATTATGGTGATTATTTTATACGTATAGGACCTGAAAGCCCTGAACAGCTGAATATCAGTCTTTTTCAGGTTTATATTGATAAAATGGAATATCAAGAAAAAATGGCTGGCAAATTTTATAATTCATTAGGTGCTTTTCTTATCTCTGTTCCGTTTTCCTTGTTTAGTTATGGATTAGCTTATGATTATATAAATGCTGGTCATCAAGAAGAGGGAATGTTTTTCTTTTATAGCTATAGGTGGATGGTCTTTATAAACTGTGTTTTGTGTGCTCAGATGCTTTATGATTTAATTCTGTATATCCGAGCAGGTGATAGACCTCAAGGTTGAAATGTTTTTTAAAGGGGGAAAAAGATGTTAAAGAAACTGGCGCTGGGAAAACGAATAAAAGATTTGTTCGGCATTGGCAGAAAAGATGAAGATTTTTTTACGGAGTTGGAAGAAGTTCTTATCAAAGCTGATCTGGGGCCGCAGGTGACCATGGAGCTTGTGGATGAACTAAAGCTTGCCATAAAACAAAATAAATTAAAAACCGCAGAAGAGTTCTTAAATGAGCTGAAAACAATAATCAGCAGCTATATTAAAGTGAATCACGCAGAGCTTGAAAGCGGAAAATTGAATGTTTTTTTGGTTTTAGGTGTTAACGGTGTGGGTAAAACCACATCGATCGCCAAGATCGCTCACTTTTTTAAAAGTACTTACAAGGATTGCGAGGTGCTATTGAGCGCTGCCGATACTTTCAGGGCAGCTGCGGTTGATCAACTGAAATTATGGGGAGAACGCTTGCAGGTAAAAGTAATTCATCAGGCAGCGGGAGCGGACCCAGGCGCCGTAGTGTTTGATTCGATTGACAGTGCTCTGGTAAAAAAAGTACAGGTCCTCCTTATCGATACATCGGGAAGAATGCATAATAAAGAACATCTGGTGCGCGAGTTGGGAAAGATTAATAAAATAATCACAAATAAGATCGGTGTAGGAAACTACCATAAAATGTTAATTATTGATGCTACTACCGGGCAGAATGCATTACGTCAAGCAGAGGTTTTTAATCAAGCTCTGCGGATTGATAGTGTAATGTTGGCAAAATACGACTCTGCAGCAAAAGGAGGAATGGTTATTTCGCTATGCAAACAGCTGGGACTTCCGTTTTCTTTTGTTGGTACCGGAGAGAAATTAGATGATATGCTTGTATTCACCGTAGAAGATTATGTAAACTCATTATTAGGTAATTAATGAACAGATTTCTTTTTTTAGTATTAGCTCTTTTTATAATACAGGCCGCATATTCAGAAATTAAATACTTCAGATCAAATGAAATCGGAATTACTCTTGAAAAGATTGACTGGTATCGTATTGATGAGTTTGAGTATGTGGTTACTCTTGAAAAAAAAGGTGATACCGTTATCAAACGTCTTTATAGGGATCAGGAAGAAGTAAAGCGCTGGGAAATACAATATGATAATAAAATGTGCAAAATAAAAGAGTCCGAATTTCAAGTCAATGAGCTGGTCTCTGTTCTTATGTATAATAAAAACGGAGCATTAGCTGAGGAGTATCTTTATAGCGGAGGTGAGTTGTCTGAAAAAAAGCTCTATCATTACTCAAAGCGAGGTTTAGCAAAAGTTCAGACCTACAATAAAGAGGAAAAGATAATATATGAAGATTTTTACTCACTGGCAAAGTCGGGCAGGTTGCGCAGTGTCATCCGTATTTGGGCTAACGGCGATATCAGGATATCGCGTTTTGCCTATGGCAGCGGTCTCTTAGTTGAGCAGCGTGAATACATCGAGAATAAATTGTATATTTCCAGGTTTGACAGCAAAGGAAGACTTATAAGCTGGGAACAATGGCAGGACGACCAACTTGAAAAATCGAAGTTAATCGTGTATAACTCTGACACCGGCAATAAAGAGAGTGAAGAAGAGACGGATTATACAAAGCAGAGCAGTATTGTGCGTATATATGATAAGCAGGGTAATCTGTTGAGAGAAGAAGCAACAAGCGGGAGCAGTATTCAATCTGAAGTTAGATATGAATATGATGACAAGGGAAGGCTCATCATAAAACGGGTAAAAGGTCCTTTGGGTATTGAAGAATGGAGATACTTTTACAATGATGCGGATAAGCTTATAAGAGAAGAATACTGGAGAAGGGGCTTCCACGAGAAAAGCACCTTTTATGGTGAAGATGGTGAAGATGGAAGCTACTACGAAGAGATCTTAAGAGAGAATGAAGTATTCTTAAGGGTATATTATAAAAATGATAAAAAAATAAAAGAAGAGTTTATTGTGGACGGAGAGATAGAAAAAACACGCACATTTGAGGATAACCAATGAAAATAGGTTATATTCTTTTTACTTCACTGCGCTATTTTAAAGCGAGAAGAAAGAGCAAAGGTTTTGCCTCTTCACTACTTTCTATTCTCGGTGTCACTGTCGGTGTAATGACTCTTACCGGTGTATTGGCGGTAATGAACGGTTTCCAGCTTAATTATATTAACAACATTCTGGAGATCAGCTCTTACCATTTGCAAATTGCTCATCAATCCGGTTTGCCATTGGACAAGCCTCTGGAACAAGCAATAAACGAAATCCCTGAAGTAGCGGCAATAATTCCTTTTACCGAAGATCAGGTGCTTGTCGAAGGATTTACTCATCAGCTTCAAGGCGGAATTGTCAGAGGAGTGCCCAGTGATATAACGGATAGGGATGCAAATTTTAAAACCAGAATATTCGGTCAGAAAAGAACAACCGACGATGCGGTTAATAATCGATTTGATCTTACAGAACCCTTTTCGGTCATGATCGGAACAGTGCTGGCCGGCTTCCTAAGGGTTCAGGAAGACGATTATATCACGCTTTCTTCAGTATCGGATATTTCGTTTAGTGAATCCCAAACAAAAGAAAACCGTTTTAAAGTCACAGGAATATTTAAAAGCGGATACAATGAAATCGATAAAAATCTACTGTTTGTGTCTTTAGAAACCGCAGAACTTTTTTTCCCAAAAGCCCTAAAGCAGGGGGTGCTGCCCATTACTTACGGTATTAAACTTAATGATCATTTCGCGGATATGGTAGTTAAACAGAAAATTGAAAAGCTCATTAAGAATAATGAGTACTCAGTAAAAACATGGCGAGAGTTTAATAAAGGTTTTTTCGGCGCGCTTTTAATGGAAAAAATCATGATGATGTTTTTAATCGGCCTGATTTTTATTGTTGTGGGTTTTAATATTTTAAACTCATTAAGACGTATGGTTTACGAGCGTATAGAAGAAATAGGGATTTTAAAGGCAATCGGTTCTTCGCCCGGAGAAATCCAATACATCTTTATTTTTGAGGGTTTTTTAATAGGGTTTTTTGGCGGACTTCTGGGTATGGGATTGGGACTGCTTGTGGCAAATCATATTAATGAGATATTCGATTTCACTGTGATTGTAGTCAACGCTTGTTTGGCTGCAGGTGAATTTCTGCTTGCGCCCTTCGCAGGATTAGTATCGTTGGGCAGAGTAACATCACCTTTTTCCCCGAATGTGTTTTACTTAAAAGAAGTACCGAGCGAGGTATTGTTGTTTGAGTCGATAATTATTTTCCTTTTTGCCATTTGCTCTTCTGTCGGGGCGGCTTTTATAGCATCACGAAAAGTAGCACAAGTTAAACCTATTAAAGTATTGAGGTATGAATAGCATTATGAGTATATTAACAATTTCAGCAGTAAAAAAAGTATACCGTACAGGAACGGAGGACTTGGAAGTATTAAAAAAGATTGATCTTAAAATCCTTGAAAGCACCACCATTGTTATTACGGGTGAAAGCGGCTCGGGGAAAAGTACATTACTTAATATGATTGGCGGTTTGGATGATGTTACAGCGGGAAAGATTGAAGTTAATAAAATAAAAATCACGGAGCTGGATGAGTATGAGCTTGCCGATTACAGAAACAAAGTAATCGGCTTCATTTTCCAATTCCATTATTTGCTTAAGGATTTTACCGCCTTGGAAAATGTGATGATGCCGTGCATTATCGCCAATCTGCCTTTAAAAGAAGCTAGGGTCAAGGCTTTGAAATTACTGCACGATGTGGGTCTTGATAAAAGGAAGGAGCATTATCCTTCCCGGTTATCCGGAGGGGAACGGCAGCGTATTGCTGTGGCCAGAGCATTAATTAATGATCCCAAACTTATTTTGGCAGATGAACCTACGGGAAATTTGGATGAGAGAAATTCAGAAATCGTACTCAACCTGCTTTTTGAGCTGGTTACCAGATATAAAAAAACCATGATCATGGTTACCCACGATACCGGAATTATCACGCGAAGTGACGAGAGCTATTTGTTGGAACACGGGGTGCTTAAAAAGCTATGAGCATAAGAACAGCATTACTTTTTAGTTTAAATATCTTTAAAAGTAAAAAAAAGGGCAGTAATGAATTTCGCCACCATATGCTTAGTTCAATTCTGGGGATAGCCTTAAGTATAATTCCCGTAATTGTAGTACTGGAAGTGTCGTCCGGGATGATTGAAGGCATTACCTCTCGCTTTATAGAATTCGACACCTTTCATTTTCAAGCCAGGATCTATTACGATATTGACAATAAAGAAATAGAGGCTATAACAAAAGATATCCGAACTGTTCCCGAAGTGAGCAGTATAACGGTTGAGAGACAGGGATTAGGACTTATCTTTTCAGGCACACAGAAAAATATCGTTAATGTACGGGCTGTAGCGGAGGATTTGTATGACAGCGATGCTGGTTTTAGACAATACTTCACGTTAGTGGACGGTTCATTCGGATTGAATCAAAAGAGATCCGTAATTATCGGCCGATCTTTAGCCGAGGAATTGCAGCTAAAGGTAGGCGATACACTGAAGATCCTCACATACATATATAATTCCAATAACGAATCGGCCCGTGTAACACCAAGGCCAAACAGATTAACCATAGTGGGAATTTATTCCATAGGTTATCAGGAGTTGGATAAAGCTTCGGTTTTTATATCACTCGAGACAGGCAGACGAATGCTTGCATTTAATCAATCCGAACAGTTTCTTAAGATAAAAGTAACTGATCCATTTAAGGATTTCATGAGGCTTGAAGAGAAAATACAGAAAAGCCTTGATAATCAATATAATGTAGGCAGTGTCCATTCATGGTACACCTCGAAAGAAAATCACTATAAAGCATATGAGACAACAAAATGGCTGCTTTTATTTATTATGATGCTTATTGTTCTGGTTGCGGCTGTAAATATCTCATCTTCCATGGTAATGGTGGTTATGGATAAAATACAAGAGATTGGCATTCTTAAGAGTATGGGTGCCGGACCCGCTACTATCACTTTATATTTTATTATTGTGGGTTCCTTAAGTGGATTTATCGGTACTATAAGCGGAATGGTATTGGGTTTGTTGATTGCCGTTAATATTAACGAGGTAATACAGGGTATAGAAACGGTAGTCAATTTTTTTATTGCTGTGTGGAGCCATGCCATGGCACCTTTTATCGGCCAGCAGAATATTGATTATATTTACTTACTGAATCCGGAGTATTATTTAGAAGTTATTCCGATCCGGCTGGAATTTTATAATGTCGCGCTTGTCGGTTTTTTAGCACTAGTATTATCGGTATGTTTTGCCTATTTTCCCGCACGCATGGCAGGAAAAATCAAACCCTTGGAAGTGATTCGTAAATATTAATTAATCATATTAAAAAGTTGTATTAATCCAATGATTATGTAAAGAAATAGTTACATTGTTAAAAATATTTATTATATTTGTTATAAAATTCCCCATTGCGGTAAACCGCAATTTATCATTGGCATAATTTTTGTAAAAAAACAAAAATAACACCAATGATAGTATATAATAATAAATAGGAAGTGAATATGACATGTGAAATTTGCTGTATAAAGGAGGCTGTCTTTCATATCAAACAGATAGTGGGTAAAGAAGAAATAGAACTCCATCTCTGTCAAAGTTGTGCGGCTATCAGAGGAATTAATACAAGCACGAATAATGGCGATGTCTCAATTTCACAATTACTGACGAATTTAATAGATATTAAATCCAATCTTAAGAAGACTCAAGCAAAGGCTGTTTGTCCCAAATGTGCATACACCTTCGATAAATTCAAAAAAAGCGGACGGTTGGGGTGTAATGAGTGTTTTGTGGTTTTTTCAAAGCAGATTCGCGTGTTAATGCATAAAATGTTCGGCACCATTCAACATAAGGGAAAGTATCCCATAAAATTACAGGCATATAAAATGTATATGGATGATATTCAAACCCTTAAGCTGAAATTAGAACAGGCTCTTGATAAAGAGGATTATGAAGAAGCAGCGGTTCTAAGAGATAAAATTAGACAAATGCAGGAAAAAGTCGGAGAGAAGTAATATGATACGATCTGATCTTAAAGCTACCGGAACGTGGTTTAAAGAAAAGGGCCCTCATGATGATGTGGTAATTTCCAGTCGTGTGAGATTGTCGCGAAACTTGGCAGGCTTTTGCTTCCCGGGTGTTCTCTCGTATAATGAGGAAGAAAGCGTAAGAAAGCTTATTATCGATGCCTTTGAAAAATTAAAAAACAAAGAAAACTTCAATATTCTTTATCTGGATGAACTGTGCCCACTGGGAAAGAAGCTGCTTTTAGAAAGGAATTTAATTAGCCAAGAGTTCTCCATAGCCAACAGCAAAGTTGTTGTTGTCAAGAAAGCGGATACGGTTAGCGGTATGATTAATGAAACCGATCATCTGAAACTGTCATCATTTAAAAGCGGCCTTTCACTACATGAGGCTTATAAAAAAGTTAATAATATTGATGTTGAATTGGAAAAACATCTAAACTATGCTGTATCTTTAGAGTGGGGATATTTAAGTTCATCACTCACCAATATCGGTACGGGGATGCGTGTATCACTTATGCTGCATTTGCCGGCACTGGTAATAACAGGACTTATTTCCAAAGCGATCAAGACAATTGTCCAGTTAGGCGTATCGATAAAGGGTTTTTTCAGTGATGGTCAGGAATCATTAGGCGATATGTACCAGATCGCAAATCAAGTTTCAGTAGGAGTAAGTGAAAAAGAAATTATAAAAAACCTTGAAGATATTGCCGTTCAATTAGTAAATTATGAAAGAAAAGCAAAAGAAGAAATGTTGGGTAAAGAAAGAATGACGGTTTTAGATAAAATATATCGCGCTTTGGGTATACTGCTATACTGCCGTAGTATAACATCCAAAGAAGCGATCGGATTACTTTCGGCAATCAGGTTGGGATTAACTATGAATCTGTTGAAAGGAATAACCAAGGATGCTATTACGACATTAATTTTTAATATACAAAAATATCATATAATTTCTTTAATCGGTGATGATGAAGAAATTGATAGTAAGCTTATTGATTTTACAAGAGCAGAGCTTATAAGAGAGACACTGTCGACATTAGAAATAGGCGGAGGCGAGTAATGTTTAAAGGATTAACCGAACGTGCCAGAAAAGTATTGACGATTTTATCTCAAGAGGAAGCACGACGATTCAATGCGGATCAGCTGCTGCCCGAGCATGTTGTGCTGGCTTTACTGCGGGATGGTGATGGAGTGGCGGTAAAAGCTTTGCAGCGAATAAAAGTTGATATTATAGAAATGCAAGATGAGATTGAGAGGAGTTTGCCGAAAAAGAAGGGCGGAATTGTTATTGGTGCCGTGAGCCCTTCCAAACGCGGTAAGCGAATGCTTGAAATATCTGCCGAAGAAGCAAAAGCTATGGCTCATGAGTATATAGGAACCGAACATCTGCTTATTGCTGCGGCCAAAGAATCGGGAAGTATTACTTATCGCTATCTGGCAAAACTGAATATAGATGCGGAGCTGTTAAGAGAAGTAATACTACGTATCAGCGGTGTAGGAGAAATGAGAGAAAGGGATCTTTATAAGAAGAAGTCCCTCTCATTCTATAAGAAAAATACGCCGACTCTGGATGAGTTTTCACGTGACCTCACCACTCTTGCCAAAGAAAATAAATTGGATCCTGTAATAGGAAGGAATAAGGAGATCCAGCGTGTAATTCAAATCCTAGCTCGACGTACAAAAAATAATCCGGTACTCATCGGAGATCCGGGTGTAGGAAAAACCGCAATTGTCGAAGGGCTTGCCCAGCGAATTATTGACAGCACCGCTCCTGAAGTACTGTTGGGTAAAAGAGTCCTGATATTGGATCTTGCCTCTTTGGTTGCGGGCACTAAATACAGAGGAGAGTTTGAAGAGCGCTTAAAACGCGTAATGAAAGAAATAATCACCACCCAAAATATTATCCTTTTTATTGATGAGCTCCATACAATTATTGGCGCAGGCGGAGCGGAAGGCGCAATCGATGCCTCCAACATGTTAAAACCGTCCCTTTCGCGGGGAGAGTTGCAATGTATCGGTGCGACCACCCTGAATGAATATAAAAAATATATTGAAAAGGATGCTGCTTTGGAACGCAGGTTCCAAACGATTTTTGTGAAAGAACCAACAGTAGAAGAAACCATAGAAATTCTAAAAGGTATTAAATGTCGCTATGAGGAGTACCATAAGGTCCAATATACGGACAAAGCGTTAGAAGCTGCAGCCGTACTTTCCGGAAGGTATGTAAACGAAAGAAATCTGCCGGACAAAGCTATTGATTTAATCGATGAAGCGGGGGCAAGAAAACGAATTAAAAATAATATAAAGCCGAAGGAGTTGATTGACCTGGAGTGTGAGATTGAACGCTTGACAATCGATAAGATAAATTTAGTTAATACACAGAATTATGAAAAAGCTGCCTCGGTACGCGATACGGTTTTAAAGCTTAAAGAAAAAGTCACGGAGCTTAAAACAAATTGGGAAAGCGATCTAAAAATAGAAGAGAATTTGGTAACCGATGAGGATGTGCAATTTATTTTGTCCACGATGACGGATATTCCGCTTTCTCGGATTGTGCAAAAAGAATCCGAGCGCCTGCTGAATATTGAAGAAGAACTTCACAGAAAGATAATTGCACAGGATGAAGCTATTAATGTAGTAGCCTCGGCTATTCGCCGTTCTCGTACAGGCTTGAGCTCGCCCAGAAGGCCTTTAGGTTCTTTTATCTTTCTTGGTCCTACAGGTGTGGGAAAAACACTCCTGGCTAAAACCCTAGCCGAATTTTTGTTTGGTGACCAGGATGCCCTGATACGAATTGATATGTCGGACTTTATGGAAAAACATAATGTATCGCGGCTGGTTGGAGCACCGCCGGGTTATATCGGATATGAAGAAGGCGGTTTACTTACGGAGAAGATACGCAGAAGACCGTATAGTGTAATTCTTTTAGATGAAATTGAAAAAGCACATCCGGATGTTTATAATCTTCTGCTGCAGATTCTTGAGGAAGGCCAACTGCAAGACAATTTGGGCCATATCGTATCTTTCAGGAATACCGTATTGATAATGACTTCAAATGTGGGAGCCAGGGAAATTAACCGCGATACTGCTCTGGGTTTCCGCAGTGAAGGCGGGGTCATGAATTATAGTGATATAAAAGCATCCGCATTAAGTGAACTAAAACGTGCTTTTAATCCGGAATTCTTAAACCGTATTGATGAGATAGTCGTATTCCACAGTCTAAAAAAAGAACATCTGGAAAAGATACTGGATATTATGATTGCTGAAATTGAGGAACGAATTTTAGAAATGCACATAGCGCTTGAGTTTAAGCGAAAAGCGAAAGAATTCCTTATCGAGAAAGGTTATGACGAGAAATATGGCGCCAGGCCTTTACGCAGAACCCTGCAAAAAGATATTGAAGACCCGTTATCATTAGAGATGCTTAAAGGCAAATTTAAAAGCGGTGATCATATTATAGTTGATGTAAGGAATGAAAAAATGGTATTTCGTTTGAAAAAGCGACAGAATGAAGATAAAGAAAGTGAAAAGAAATTAGAAAGTATTAAGGGATAATATAAAACATAAATAATTCAGGCTGTCCGAAAAGGAATAAATCTCTCACAAAGCACACGGAGTTGATAAAGTTAGAAAAAATTAATTTAATTTTTTCTTTGTGTTCTTTGTGAACTTTGTGAGAGACTTATTAGACAACCCCAATTATTTTTTATATTACCTTATTCTTTTCTTCGTGTACGTCGTGGTATACTATTGCAAAAAAGATCATGATGTGTACTATAATCATACCATGAAAGAGGACCTCATTAATACGGAATTTAAAGATACGCGTATTCATATGGTAGGAATAAAGGGTGTGGGAATGACTGCGCTTACCGAGATCCTGTTTGCTCGTGGCGCGAATATTACCGGATCCGATACGGATGAGGTCTTTTATACCGATGCAATTTTAAAAAATATCGGAGTTCCGTATTATGAAAAATTCTTAACAGAGCATATTACAAAAGATATCGATCTTGTTATTTATTCGAGCGCATACTCCGGAGCAACCAACTGTGAGCTAAGAAGAGCTTTAGAATTGGATATTCCCGCACTATCTTACTCTGAAGTTTTAGGGCAGCTTTCCGCCGGCTCCGACTCATGCGGTGTAGCAGGTGTACACGGGAAGACCACTACTACTGCCATAGCCGGTACTATTCTTAAAAGTTTAAAAATGCCGGTAACGGTACTGGTCGGATCGCAGGTTCCGTCTTTGGATTATCGCTCTACTTATATTGGGGGAGATCGCTATTTTGTAGCAGAGACCTGCGAATATCGCAGAAATTTTCTCAAATTCAAACCCTCAAGGATTATTATTACCAGTATCGAAGAAGATCATCTTGATTTTTTTAAAGATTTGGCTGATATAATAGACGCTTTTGTCTGTTATGGCTGTCTGCTTCCTGCGAACGGAGAGGTAATTTATAATTGTGACGATGCAGGGGCCAGGAGGGCTGTTGCAGCTATTAAGCTTAGGCGTTCCGATTTGAAGTACATTCCATACGGCATGCATGCGGAAGGTGTATATAAAATTACAAATATCAGTTTCGAGACGGGGAAGACTAGGTTTAAACTGAAGGGTTTTAAAGAGAGTCTCGCTATTACCATACCCGGCCGCCACTCCGTATTTAATACAGCAGCGGCAATTGCTTTAACACTGCAATTATTGAAAAAAGAGAAAAGGGAAGTAAGTGGACAGGATATTAATACTATAAAAAAGGGACTGCTCAATTTCAAAGGCAGTAAACGGCGGAGTGAAATATTAGGGATTGCTTCCGATATCCTGTTTATGGATGATTATGCCCACCATCCAACGGCGATTCTTACGACATTAAAGGGTATTAAACAGTATTATCCTCATAAAAGAATTATAGTCGATTTTATGTCCCATACCTACTCACGTACCAAATCACTTTTACCTGAGTTCGCCAGGAGTTTCGGACCTGCAGGCCAGGTCATTCTTCATAAAATATATGCATCTGCACGTGAAAAAGATACAGGCGGCATCTCAGGATCCGATCTGTTTAGAGAAGTAACGAAACACCATAAAAACGTCCGCTACTTTGAAGAAGTAATGGATGCATTGAGTTACTTGAAGCACAATTTAAGGCAGGACGATCTTTTTATCACCATGGGTGCGGGGAATAATTGGCAATTAGGCAAAGCACTTTATGAATACTTTAAGCATTAGAGTAGCCCTGGAGGAAAACAGTATGAACAGTATGACAGGTTTCGGTTTTAGTGAGTTTAATGATGAAGATTACAGCATCACTGTGGAAATAAAATCGTATAATAATCGTTTTTTGGATGTGAATATAGTTATGCCTGCTTTCTTAAATCAGCTTGAAGAACGAATTAGAAAGGAGATTGGCAGGAGCATAAAAAGGGGCAGGGTAGAGCTGTATCTAAAGGTCAAATATTTTAATGAAGAAATGGAAATCACTATTGATAAAAAGAGTCTGCAAGCACATGTGCAAGCGCTGCAGGAACTGAAGACCTTGGCGGGACTACGCGACGAGCTTCATCTCACCCATCTCTTGCGAATTGAAGGACTGCTCAAAACGAGTCGGACTTACGATTATGAAAAATATTGGAAGGTAATTGAACACGCAATTTTAGAAGCCGTAGATACGCTTGTCCGGTCCAGGAGTAATGAAGGCCAAAAACTTGAACATGATATTATGCATATGATAAAAAGCATTCAGGCAGAAGTCAGTAAGATAAAAGCACTGATACCGGATATTGAAAAAAAAATAACCGTCTATGTAAAACAGCGATTCGAGGAACTGCTTGGTAAAGAGATTGATGAAGCTCGTATTTTAGCTGAAATCGCCGTTTTACTTATTAAATTCGATATCAACGAGGAAGTTGTACGAATGCAGACCCACATCGATAATTTTTTATCCAGTATCCGGCAAGATGAACTACTCGGAAAGAAACTGGATTTTATCTGTCAGGAATTAAATCGTGAAGTTAATACTATTAGTGCTAAAAGTTTGCTTATAAATATGAATAATTCCGCGATTATTATAAAAGAGCTGATTGAAAGAATAAGAGAACAACTGAGAAATGTCGAATAAGCTTACTATTGCAATATCTGGAAAAAGCGGGTGTGGTAATACCACGGTCTCTAAACTGCTGGCCCGACGGCTTAAGTTGCGGCTCGTTAATTATACGTTTCATGATATGGCCAGAGAGCAGGGAATGACTTTCGAAACTATAATGGAAGAAGCGGAAACAGACTCTCATTTTGATCTTTCCCTTGATAAAAAACAAATGCAATTAGCTAAAGACGGCAACTGTGTTTTGGGTTCACGACTCGCGATTTGGCTTTTAACATACGCCCAGGTAAAGGTCTATTTGGACGGATCCATATCTGCCAGAGCAAAAAGGATTGCCGGCCGTGAAAATAAAGATTTTAAGCTTGCCCTGCAGGAGACGGATGAGCGCGACAGGAAAGATCATGATCGTTTTTACAAGCTTTATGCAATCGATAATAACAATTATAGATTTGCCGATCTGATCGTAGATACCGAGCGCGGTGATAAGTATTATGTAACCGATACCATAGTAAAGCATATCGAGCAGCACGGATTAATACACAGAAAAAATGGACGCTTTACATGAAAAAAGAACTATGATATAGTTCCGACAGATTATAAAATAAAAATATAGTATTTCATCTACATAGGAGAATTTAGTGATTTTACCTTTAGATTTGCTGATACGAAATACAGGGAATATGTATATGCTTTCCTGTGCATCTATAAAACGTGTGGCTCAGTTAAGCGCTTCAGGGGAAGATGATTTTGAGCAGTTTCAAAAAAAGTATGTCTCTCTGGCCTTGAAACAGATCTTAAATGAAGAAATTCAGTATAAATTGGAAGAGTAGCGCACAATTACCTGTTATTATTATTTTTGGTCCCACAGCCGTAGGTAAAACTCACATTATCGATACAATAAGTGATTCTGCAATTGAGATAATTAATGCTGATTCTAAGCAGGTCTATAAATATATGGATGTGGGAACAGCCAAACCGACACGGGATGTACTGAAGCGGATTCAGCATCATCTTATTGATATTGTAGAACCATCGTATCAGTTTAACACTGGTGATTTTGTACAAAGAACCGAAGATGTGATCCCCGAAATATTTAAAAGAAACAGGCTGCCGGTGATCTGCGGCGGTACGGCATTCTATATCAGGAGCTTTGTGTACGGCCTGCCCGATTCACCAAAAGGTAATCCGACAGTTCGAGCGGGGCTTAGAAATGAATATCTACAAAAAGGAAAAAACGGACTGTTTAAGGAATTACAAGAAGTTGATCCTGAAAGTGCGAAAAACATCAAGCCGAACGACGGTTATAGAATAATTCGTGCTCTTGAAGTTTTTAGAAGCAGCGGGAAAACACTTTCTTCATTTTCAGTTCCGCATACTGTACGAAAAGATTATAACCTCCTGCTTATAGGTCTCATGCGGGAAAGGGAAGAACTGTATAAGCGGATAGAAAAACGTGTTGACCGGATGTTCGAGCACGGTCTGACCAAAGAAATAAAAATGCTGCTGAATAAAGGCTATAATGAACATGATCCCGGGATGCGGGGTATCGGATACAGAGAGTTTTTTGAGATGCAGAGAAATTGCAGCACTTTGTATGATGTAAAAGAAAAAATAAAACAGCACTCTAAGCATTATGCCAAACGCCAGATTACCTTTTTTAAAAGCCTTCCTCATGTGCAGTGGATACATGCGGATGATATTAAACAGATAGCAGCATGTATACGAGGTTTTTTCAATAGTCCCTAACGCCCCTTGACTATAATCTGTTTTAACAGCATAATGGTGCACTTGTAATTACATAAACTCACAGTATTTGACTAAATATATATAAATTAAGTATTTTTAAGAGAGCGATGATTTACGATTGCAAAACCTTAGAAAGGGGTGATACCAGGTGCCTTGCGGGAGAAAAAGGAAACGACATAAGATTGCCACGCATAAACGAAAGAAAAAACTTAGAAAAAACAGACATAAGAAGAAATAATGTAAATATTTACGGCAGTCCTACTGATAATCATAGTAGGAGAGTGCTATGCTGAAAAAAATAATGGTTATAAGCGTATTTATCCTCACCTGCAGCGGACTATTCTGTGATAGTTTATGGGACGATACCTTTCCCGGCTACATCGCCGGCACGTCCGCGCTACAGGTTGGAGATATAGTAATTGTAGAGATTGATGCCGGATTCAAACTGCAGTTTACCTCATCCAGCAAGGATGCAAAATCCATTACCTTAGAGTTTAGCGGCGGTGAGTTCGGGGATTTGTTTTCCTTTTTACCCAGGGCAAACGCCAGCGGAAACAGATCGATCCAGGGCAGAGAAGAATATTCACTAACAACGGAATTAGTGACACGTGTAACCCGGCTGGATGAAAACGGCAAAGCCTATATTGAGGGTACACGCACTATCCAATTCGAAGGCAAAGGTGATAGTATCACATTAGCCGGCTGGGTTGATCCGGAAGATTTAGACCAGCAGCGCAAAATATCTTTTTCCAAAGTAGCAGATGTGCGGCTCGCGTTCAGGAGTTTTTTGCAGCCCCAAGCTAATCTTTTAAACGATCAGGATATCGAGAGAATATTAAGAGCTGAAGCGGTTCCTCCGGCTCCAGGAGAGGGTACTGTGCCTGCTCCCACAGCCGAACAAGGAAAACTTGGATTAACAGAAGCAAAAAAGCGGGAGCTGGTGCTGCTCTATATAAACAGAATCATCGATATTATTTTCCGATAGCTTGTTATGTGAGCCTCTTGCAAAAATGTTATTTTTGCAAGAAGCTTCTTAAAAGGAAATTGCGAAATTATTATGATATATAAATAATAATTTTACTAATTTGGTATATTTTGATTTTTGCAATTTCCTCATGTATATAACTCTTTTAAAATAACATCACCTTGTGCTGAAATTATTCCTACACAATAAAGAAAAAGTTCTTTACAGGCCAAAGCATCGGCTTCAGCTCTATGGGTGGATGAGGTGGATAGTTTGAGTGTCCTGCTTAAGCTGCCCAAACTGTATTTTTGTTGACCGGGTAGTGCCTGCTTTGCCAATTCCATGGTATCGATTATGTAGTTGTTAACAGATTCTATATTGCAGGCACGAAGTGAGTGCGTAAGAAAGCCCATATCAAACTGTGCGTTGTGAGCCACAAGAACAGCACTGCCGATAAAATTGATAAAGTGCGGCAGCACATCCTGAATAAGAGGTTTATCCCGTAACATTTGGTCGGTAATAGCGTTTACTTTGGAAGCTTCGGAAGGTATCGGCACACAGGGATTAATAAGAGTGGTAAAACGCGGTCCTGATTTTTTCAGGCTGAATTTGACAGCACCAATCTCTATTATTTTATGAGTTTGGGCATAAAGACCGGTTGTCTCAAAATCAAAGGCCACAAACTCAAGCTGTGAAAGAGGTGTGGCAAGCTGTTGTTTTAGTACATTATCATCGATCATACGTCTGTTACTGTGTTATAATAAATTTGTGCACAGTTGGTCAAACACTTTGGTTTGATTTTTTTTTATTCTCTGGTAAGGTATACAAACATATGCTGCGAGAAGCTTTACCTCGACTGGATACAAATCCCGAGCTAAAGAAAAGTTTAATTTCCCAATGCCGTTTAAAGCCCGGAGAAATTTGGATTGATCCTGTAGCCGGTCATAAAGTAGGTTGTATAGATGCAACAGTAAAGGAAGATGTATTAAAATTATTGGCAGATGAAAAAAGCGGTCTTGTGGTTAATGATCCACCCTACAATCTGTCGCTTGATAATAAAAACACTCCTAATCTGTTTAAGTATACAATTAATGAATACCTGCTCTTCTCAAGAAAATGGTTGCAGAATGCGCTAGAAATATTAAAACAAGATGCCCATTTTTATATTTGGCTGGGCGCGGATCAAAATGCGGATTTTAAGCCGCTGCCGGAATTCATGCTGTTGCTGCGTGATTTTAAAGAGTTATCATCCCGCAGTTTTATTACCATGCGTAATCAGCGAGGGTACGGCACGCAAAAAAACTGGATGGCGGTGCGCCAGGAACTTCTCTATTATGTGAAAGGTAATCCGTCATTTAAGGTCGTATATACGGACATACCCAAAGTACTCAAAGGGTATTACAAAGTTGTGAAGGGTAAGAAACAGGAGAATATTTCGCGCAGTAAATCGTCCTGCATTCGTGCAAGTAATGTGTGGATTGATATCCAGCAGGTATTTTATCGGATGGAAGAAAATGTACCGGGTGCATACGCCCAAAAACCACTCAAAGCATATTTTCGTATATTGGAAAGCAGCAGCAATAGAAACGACCTGATTGTTGATTTTTTTGCGCATTCCGGTACAATGCTGCTTGCCGCAGAAATTTTAGGACGGCGCTGTTATACCTGCGATAACGATCCGGTATTTTCTGAGATAGCAATCCGCAGGTTGGAATATTTTAGAAAAACAGGCAAACTTGGTTTTCAGTGTTCGGATCCTTTTAAAGTGAGTTAAATCTTAAGAGCCTTTTTTTAAGCCTAATTCTTGTTCATTGAACACTATTGCACTGAAAACTTCAATTTCGATGTCGTTAAGCTTCCAGCAGTTGCTTGGTAAACCTGCTTTTTGACAGGTATGCGAAAGGAACTCCTCTCTCTCCCACCCGTATTGTATAGCAACCTGAGGTAATAGCAGACCGGAGTACATTTCCCATCGTACCATTATACCGTGAACTCCAACCTTTATCTCGTTAATATCATCTATCTTTTGCATGGGAGAAAGAACAGATATTTCGATATCGATATTCCCAACCTCAGATTCAGCCAGCGGGGTAAATCTGGGATCATTAAAAGCTGCCGATCTGGCCATTTCTTTTATTGTTTCTATTAACGGTTTGATGGCCTGTATATAGCCTATGCAGCCTCTTAGTTTGTCATTTATATGCAAGCTCACAAAAGCGCCGCAGCAGAGCGATAGAACCTCAGTCGGTTTCGGGTAGTTTTCATTTTGATTAAAGAGTTTGGATTCAATAGAAAGACGGGCTGTTTTTAATAAAATAATTTTTTCTTCATCTGTTAACTTAAATTGCATTTCATTTTTCCTCTCTTGCATAAAATGAAATTGCCGCATAATGCACAAGTTCATTATAATTTGAATTAGTGTCTGCAGAATTACCATAGCAAATCACATCTGCAGTAAAGGTAAGATTTTTAAAAGAGAGTAGGGTAGCAATACATCCTGCACCGCAGGAACTGATTTTCTTTTTTGTATGGGCTGTAAGTATACCTTCGCAGTCCCCCTGCTTGATGAGTTCAATAAGCACGTCTGCCTCTTGCTTGGCATTTTCACTCCTGATAAATGAGGTGAGATTTGCGGAAATAACAAAGAGTGTATCTGAGTAATGCTCTGCAAAAACGACCTGGAGAGCATTTGATAATAATTTAACATTTTTGGGATTAACTTTACCTAAAAGAATAGGTACGATTTTTGCCTCTGGAAACAGATACTGGATAAATGGAAGCTGTACTTCAATGCAATGCTCTTCCAAGTGTGGGATATCATTTTTAAAAAAATGATTACTGCATTCAATAAGTTCATCAACAAGAGTATGATTTACCTGCAGCAAACCCAACGGTGTTCTAAAGCTTTCGGATTCAGGCAGGTATACTTCATCTTGAGGATCTCTATGTACCGGAGCCAGAATTACAGCTGTCTTTATTGATCTGCCCGCTGCAGCCAGGAACGCGGATGCGGCAATCGGACCGGCATAACGATATCCGGCATGCGGTGCTATGATGGCAAACGCCTTGCCCTGTTTGACTCCGGCTTCTGCGATGAGTTTTTGGATAAGCTTTTGTGCGTGCTTTTCATCGGAGGGGTAAAAAATCCCTTCAACGATGGGTTCTCTTATTTTTATCATGGAAAAAACAGCCCTCTAAGAATAGCTTAGTGGTTTGTGTGCTATTTTTCAACAATAAGTTTTAAAGAATCCTTAAGTCTTTTTAAACGTGTCTGATCCAGAGTAATATGAATATTTTTCTCTTGGGTGGGGATGACTAAACCGGGTTTACCCCCTTTTATTTTTTTTAGGTATTTCACTTGTGTATAGTAGACATTCCCCTGACCGGAGGTTTTTGCTCTGCTGTAGGATAATGCCAAACTCCCGGCATCCAAGATACAGTCCAGAGGAAGTGTTTTACCTCGTATACTTTTTACAAATACATACGATCCGGGATAGTCCCTGCAATGGAACCAATAATCGTTCCCGCGCACATGGGAGCGCAGTAATGCTTCATTTTCCCTGGCATTTCTCCCCACAATTATATTAAAACCATGTGCGAAAAAATGTATTCCGGGTTGTGAGGCCTTTTTCGGGGCAAAAGGGTCTGTCTTCCGTTTTTTATTCAATGCGACCAGTTTTTCAAGATCTTGGCTTGTGGAAACATACTCTTTTTTCTGCTGCAGGTTTAGTAGTTCATTACGGCAATTTGTAAGTTCCTTTTCTAAACGTACTTTATTATTATGTGCATTTTTATATTGTTTATAATAATTTGTAGCGTTTTCTAAAGGAGTAAGCTCTGTTTTTAGACTTATCTCAAGCGGTTTATTGTTGTGATAAAAATCTTCCGCCTGAAACCATCTGTCCCCTTTTTTTATTTTATGCAGCGAGCTTATAATTATATCGCCTATCTGTTTATAGCGTTCGAAATATTTTTCTGTGCGGGAAAGTTCTTGCAGTTTTTCAAGTTTGAGCAGCAAGCGGTTTTCTGCTTGCGCTATCTGCTTCAGTAAAGAGCTTTTTAGCTTAATGAGCCGCTCGCTACATTCGTGTTCATAATAAAAATCTTCTACGCGTTTATTGAATGATCCGCTTCCGGGAAATATTCTTACCTTATATTCTTTTTCCCTCGATAGAGACTGTTTTTCTGGGGCTGCTTGAAATGAAAAATGGCCCCCGGATATTTCACCGCGCTTGGGCTTTCTGTAGAGCGCATCCATAATTGTCCCATGATGATCGGTCACAATAAGGTTTGGTGCAGCCGACCACAGCCGCACCCAGAGTACAATAGTTTTTCCACCCGAACTCACTTGTATTTTAACTATACGTTCTTTACCTATTTGCTCTGCAGAGATAATTCTTTTATTACGGATGTGCGCGCGTGAAAAACTAATAAAGCGCTGAAGTTTTTTGGTCTTGGGAATAGTTCGGGTAAGCAAATGCAGCCTGCAGTATTGAGGGTGAAAAACAAATAATAATCTGAATATTCCTGCCTTGCCGAAGATTTCGAAGACAATCTGTTCGGGAGACGGTTGATATATATCCTGTATTCTGCAATTCGCAAGATCGAGTTCATGGAGAATACAATCGATTTCTTTATAATTAAGTGAACCCGGTACTGTCATACTGCTTTGATGCTTTCCAGAAAAATGCCGGTATCATTTTTGCTAAAAAAAATAAAATATACTGTTTCCGGCATTTTGTGAATAGAAAGATAATCCTTTACCGCGCGAAATGCAATGCAGGCCGCTCTCTCTTTAGGATAACCATAGACACCTGTGGAGATTGCCGGAAAAGCAACGGATTGAATATTATTCTGTGTGGTTAATATCAGACTGTTGCAATAGCAATCTGCAAGTAATTTATCTAATTCATCTTTTTTATACTCATTCCAGATTGGCCCTACGGTATGGATAACGAACTGAGCAGGTAGCTTTCCCGCGCCTGTTATAACGGCCTGCCCGGCAGGTAATCCAAAGGGATAACTCGCAGAGTGTATTTTTTTAGATTCTGCTAAGAGAGTAGGTCCGGCGCATCTGTGAATGGCTCCGTCGACTCCTCCGCCTCCCATCAGACTGGAATTGGCCGCATTAACAATGGCCTGAACTTCTGTTGTAGTAATATCGCCCGTGATAACGCAAATCCTTCGATTGTGGAATGCTGCGACGATGTCTGTTGACATGGAAAACCCCTTTTAGTTAAAACAATAACATAAGCATACTATTTTACCTAAACTCAAGGCTAAGAAGCAAGCGTGCATATTAAAAAAATCAATATAGTGAGTTTCTTGCAAAAATAACATTTTTACAATTTCCTTTAGTAAAATACTTTATTGGTAAAATACTATTTAAAAATTATAAAAAATATATACAATAAGGTTAAGAGGTGGGTCCGGTGAGACAAAAAAAGTTATTGAAAAAATTGGCACGAAAAACTATTGCAGTCAGCTCAGGTAAAGGGGGAGTGGGGAAAACCACAACCTCTGTAAATTTGGCCGTCTATTTTGCAAAAAAGAATTTAAGAGTGGGTCTGCTGGATTTGGATCCGCTTTCGGATATTACAACTCTGCTCGATCTGAATGAATCGGAAAAAATCTTGGCAAATAATCCAGCTCATAATAAGAATGAATCCTTAAGTACACATGTAATCAAGGTGTTTGAAAACCTAGATTTAATTTTCCCCGCAGCCAAGCTTAAAAAGAACCAGAGTAAAATGTTGATGAAAAAATTATACGGTAAATTCACAAGTGAGCTCAATAAGAATTATGACATTCTTATTTACGATCTTCCGGCAGGTATTCGCTATGAGGATAATTTGCTTTTTCTTCATTATGCGGATAATCTTGTGCTTGTTACTAATGCCGAACCCTCGGCACATGTTTCAGCAGGCGGATATATTAAAAGTGTATTGGAGATAGAGCCCAAGATAGCTATTCATCTGTGGCATAATAAATACGCGGGGTTACCCGACTCTGATTTTGATCCTGTGGATGTCATAGGAAATTATAATAAAAATGTATCCCCAGAGGAACGTCTGGATAAGGTCTTGTGTAAAAAAATTAACAATCTTGCTTTTATTCCGCATGATGCTGCTCTGGATTTATTACAAACCAATCCCTCTTCATCGATAAACATTCAGCGTTGTCTGTTGGATCTAGCCTGTTTCATGCAGGAGCAGCGGCTTATGGATTTAAGCAGACAGCTCAATATTTCACATAAGCTGTTTGATCTCATTAAATATTATATTATTCATACCAAAAAAATCGGAAATATCGAGAACTATATAAAAGAACTGGGTGGGTATTTAAAAAAGCTTCTCGTTACAACTATTTTGACAAATATTAAACGCAAGGATAATCCTGATGTCAATATAGAAAAAATCAGTGTTTTTACCAAACAAGAGCAGTCTGAACTAAAAGATTTTTTGGATACAGTAAAAAACGATCAGTTATTAGAGTTAATTGCAAAGCTTATAGAATATCTCGAAAAAGCCTTAAATCTGTCGGAAGAATCACTGAAACCCTTCTCCGCCAAATCAAATATTGGCGTGCATAAGGCCATAGACAAACAAATTGGCAAGCTTTTATTGTATCTAAGTGCTATTAAAGCAAGTTTAAGTTCTCAGCTTATTAATACGGCAGGAATTTATGGTTTTTATTTCTCACTTTATAAATTGCTGCAATCGCAAACGATCTTAAAGATAATTAATGATTTTATTCCTAAAAAAAGGAACAATAAGGGAATTAAGGTTAGAAACAGGCAACAGCAGATACGCAATCTTGTCCAAAAGAATGACGAGTATAAAGGGAGTTATTTTAAGCTTGTTAAAACAATCTATCCTGTACTCAATAAGCAGATAATCACGGTAATTTCTACCTTTAATTTATGGAATTTAATGCTCAGAGATAATGACAATAAAATAAACAAGATAGCATATTTAAAACTGCTTTCGAATTTTCTGCATGAAACAATAAACAGCGGTTTGAGTATCATAATCGGATTCGCCCGCCGCCCGGCAGTTGTAGCATTTAAAAAGGCTGCGGATGAATTATTAAAGAAAATAGCTGTTAACTAAAGCGTTTATGGCATGGTGCTTGTAACCAGTTGCTTAAGTTTCCGCTCTGAACGCTCCATGAGGTACTTAAATAATTTATGGTGGGCGTCATTATTAAAGGATGTAAATTCCAAACCTATGGCATCTGTTATACGTGTGATTTTACACTCTATTGAGACAAGATAGTTTCCTATGTGCAGAGAACAGAAGGGAATGATATCCCCTGTTTTTAGGCGTTTAAGAAATGGTGTAGGGAAAGGTTTAAACATGGCTCCCTGGATTGAGATATCAATTATCGTCCCCGGTATGAGTGTAAAACCGTTGGGTTCGGTTAAAAGCAGATTGAAAGTGTCGTTAATATCCGGAACTATGCGATTAAAACGTCTTTTCTCACTTACGATATGATAACGTTTGAATATTTCCTCCAAGCGGACAATTTCATGTTTATCTGAAAGATTTATATTAATAAGCCCGTTTACTCCCAAAAAAATAGCTTTACAGGCTTCTTCGAATTTAAACGCGTTGTTTATCAGCAGAACAAAAACAGTTTGCTCTTTGCTGTAGTACTCACGGATGAGTTTTATTATAGGTTTCCAGTGTCTGGGAAAGTCTTGTGTATTAAAAAGAACCAAATCGTAAGCTTCTTGTTTTATGGTCTCTACAAGCTTACACGGTTCTTGGATGTGGATTATTTCAAAAGCAAGCGGTGCAAAGTGGTAGCTTATAAATTTTATATGTTCTTTATCCTTAGAAACAAAAACAGCCTTCAATATTTCGGTACCTTAGGTCTATTTACCACTATATATTTG
>Ga0315549_1000150_pt1 | contig 81430 bp, 61 predicted proteins | sample SalMarSW160200MG_FD_203101 | JGI IMG/M metagenome (GOLD analysis project Ga0315549, IMG submission 203101) | Salt marsh sediment microbial communities from the Plum Island Ecosystem LTER, Massachusetts, United States - Salt Marsh Sediment SW1601-200 ... | reverse complement strand
TAATGTAGACACGGATTTACAAAAAGTGTGAGAAATACCCATGTTGACTGTAGAGAGAATTATATGGTAATATAAATGAAAATTTATGGGAAAAGATATACTTATAAGATTGGGCCAAATACCTCGCGAATTATTAGATGGGATAGGTGATTTTCTTGGTAAATATTCAACTGCCTTATTGTATGACAATAAGGTAATAGGATCGGGGACATTTCTGCAGTATGGTACACATTTTGGGATTCTTACTGCCCATCATGTAATAGGAGAAACAATAGGAATTAATCTGTGTGGGAATAGTGTTGACAAAATACTTGTCTTAGCGATCACAGATAATCTTCATCGATTCGAAATAAAATTGCAATATGTCCGAGTATTTGAAATAGGAAAACCCAAAAATGGAAATTATAATGAATACGGCCCAGATTTAATATTGCTTGAGATATTAGACAGAGATAAATTAGGAACAATAAAAGCAATTAAATCATTTTGGAATATTTCATCTAAGACAGATTTGAAAAATGACTGTTATAAAGATAAAAATAGTGTATGGGTAGTATGTGGTTTACCGCAGGACTGGGTGACACATGAAACATCAAATTCTAATTTCGAAAAAGTTGGCTGTCAATTCTTACCTTATCTTACTGATTCCGTACAACGCTTTGATAAAAATGGATTTGATTACTTTGACGTGTCAATAAACTGTGATTCTAAAAATGATTTTCCAGAAACTTTTAAAGGTATGAGCGGTGGCAGTTTATGGAAAGTGCCTCTTTCATTTCGTAAAGGTTCAGAATCACCCGAAGATTTAATAATCAGCAACCCTATTTTTTCAGGTGTGATTTTTTATCAAACAGAAATAAAGGGTAATTATCGAATTTTGCGATCGCATGGAGCTAAATCCATCTATGAAGTACTTCCTAAAGTCCTGAAAGAGGCCAAAAACAAAAGCTAAGCTCGTCGGGCCGATGGTAGTCTTAAATGGCGAGTCCCGATAAACGACCCCGATAAACGACATCGGGATCTTCGACATCGGGACTACGGCGGGCAAGCTTTTAGGCGAGTCCAGCACCTATTTCCACTACTACCTAAGAAAACCACAGATTGCCTTAAAATCAATTCTCTACTCACTTTTCACAACCTCTATGAGCTTAAAGAAATAGGTGCGGGATAAAATCCGGTCATCGCCCCCGCAGCAAATTACGCAAATGTGCTATTTCACGCGGGGCAGGTAGGAATTATGAGGCCGGTCAGTGTTCTGACCGGCCTCTCCTTTTTGAGCCACAGATTTCACAGATAAACACAGCTATTAAACACTAAGGCACAAAGAAATCTTTGACACGGATTAACACGGTATTTACACTGCTGTCTATGAATAAGCAGGAGATAAAAAAACAGCTTTTGGAAGCGGTGAGGAATGACCCGAATCGCAAGGATATCAGATATGTGGCTCTTTTTGGTTCCTATGTAAACGGGACAGCGAGAGAAGATAGTGATATTGATGTATTAATCGATTTTTATCCGCAAGCAGTAGTAGGATTATTCAAATATATCGATATTCAGCAGAATTTTTCTAAAGTGCTTCAAAAAGAAGTTGATTTGCTTACCCCGCAGGCAATCAGTAAATATTTCAGAGACCATGTGCTTAAAGAGGCTGAGCTTGTCTATGAAGGATGACGAGGTTTATCTGAATCATATTCTTGAAGCGATTGAGAAAGTCGAAAGTTATATTTCAAAGTCTGACTTTGAAGGCTTTTCAGCCAATGACATGATGATTGATGCGGTAGTGAGGGAACTGGAAATCATAGGGGAAGCGGCACGTAATTTGTCCGATGAATTTCAGGAAAAGTATTTTGAAATTCCATGGTTTAAAATCAAAGCTATGAGGAATGTTTTAATTCATGAGTATTTTGGAATAAATCTTAAAGTTGTCTGGGATACATGCAAAAATGATATTCCCGTACTGAAAAGATTTATCAAAAAAATACTTTAACAATAAACGGCCGATGGCGGAAAAAAGCGTACAGCGTATAGTGAATATATAAAGGCTGGTGGTTAAAGGTACCGTCCTTTTTCTTTTGGGAAATTTGGGGTTGACTGTATTAGCTGACCTGCCTAAACTGATAATACTATGGGAATTCAGGAAATAATCGGCCAACAGAAAGAGCAGATACTATCACTCGCGGCAAAACACGGGGCGTATAACGTTAGAGTATTCGGCTCAGTTGCACAGGGCACGGCAGATGAATCAAGTGATGTTGATTTTCTGGTAGAACTGGAAGATGGCCGCAGTCTGTTCGACCTTGGCGGTTTGTTGATGGACTTGCAAAATCTGCTGCACCGCCAGGTCGACGTATTAACCGAACAGGGTCTTCACTGGTATATCAGAGACAAGGTCTTAAATGAGGCAAGGCCTTTATGAAAGACGATAAGCTTTACCTCATTCATATCGACGAATGTATTGAACGCATTGAATCCTATGTTAAAAGTATCGATAAGAAGGAATTTATGGATTCTATGCTTATTCAGGATGCGGTTATTCGGAACCTGCAAATTATGTCAGAATCGACACAGCGTCTTTCAGACAATCTTAAAGACAGTCACTCTGAAATAGACTGGTTCAAAATTTCCGGTTTTCGTAATGTTCTTGTCCATGATTATCTTGGCGTGGATGTGGAAAGGGTCTGGTATGTTATAGAAAAAGAACTTCCGGCTCTGAAGGCGGCAATCCGAGAGATGTCGGCTTAGGCGATTTCCAACTTAGCGCCAGCCAGGGTTTTCTTGTATCACGTATAAAATTTTCTAAGGGATTTTTTTGCCGGTTACGGGTTGTTCGCCGCGGGGACTGGTGAACCGGCCTGTAATAGAACCATCCTGTAACGTACCTGTGAAGTCCATCTGGAAGGTTTGGTCGCCAAAACCCAAATCGATACTGAATGTTACCTGGTCGCCTTCGAGTTTGAGGTCTCTGATAGGGACAAAACTGCCGAATACTTCATATCTGCCGGTCAAGTCGGGATAGATTTTCAAAAGTTGTGTATGTGTTCCCCATTCAGAGGTAGTCGTCAGCTCCCAATTTCCGATAAGAGCTGTGCCGATTCGAGTGCCGGTGACTTCCCACTGCCCCATTTCGTTTTTCATCTGCCCTGTTATCTTATCATCTTCGACGGTGCCTTCGAACGGCGTATCAAACTCGAAGTCCATCTCAGGCAGTTTAACATGCCGATTGAATGTCAGCTTGCCGTCCTGGAATTTGACATTCGACATTATGTGCTCGCCCGGTTCTTTGGTCCACTGCCCTGTGAGCGTCCCGTCGGCGTTTTGCGATATTATCATTATTGCTTCTATGTCCATATTATCCTGCAGCGCGATTTGCATATTCCATTGGCCGACAGCCGGGCTTATTGGTTTTGGCCTGATGCAAACAAGGCTGATTTCGCCCCAGTCGTTTGTCATTTTGCCCGAAAGCTTATCATCGTTCTTGGTCGCCTCGAAATTCGATGTGAACTGGCGTTCGCCACTGCCGACCGTTCGTGTGAATGTCAGCTTGCCGTCCTGGAAGTTGACGTCAGACAGTTCATCCCGGCCCCACTTAGCGCCGAATGAGTCATCGGCTTGTTTGGAGATAGACAAATCGGCAAACATCTCACGGCCATCGAAGTCCATCCGTACTTCCCATAGGCCGGTTATTTCATCGGCCGCCCAAAGAAGCGACGTCTGAATCAATAAGAAGATACATACGAGAATAACAGATGTGCTGGTTTTATTGGCGAAAGTGTTTTTCATGATAAGACTCCTAAGTGAAGTGGTTGCCGGATAATCGTATTTAAGACCGAATCCTGGATAAAAGAATACCGCGGGAGAACACAGAAAGCAACTATTTTTAAATTGCCTGGGATGCTGCTAATGATTATGCTGACAGGCCCTGAAAAAACTAAAAGGTGAATCACGTTTTGTTTCGGGGCATAGGCCGGGTAAAGGAGAAGTATATGAAGCCATGGATTATTTATTCCTTACTGTCAATGGTTACGTGGGGCAGTTATATAGTTGCCGCTAAGATAACTACCGCCCCGAAGTATTGCGGGCTGTCACCCCGTCTGAGTTCGATGTTGATGTATGGGGGGATTGGCCTGACTTTTCTGTTCTATTGGCTGTGGTCAGGCAGCGAAGGCAAAAGCCTTACCACAGGTTCTACAGTTTCGGGTATTTCAACGGGTGTTTTGTGGGGGCTGGGAATGTTGTTTTCTTTCCTGGCGATTGAAACTGGTGCGGATGTATCAAGACTTGTCCCTATTTATAACTGCAATACGCTCATAGCTGTGCTTCTTGGCATTTTAGTCCTGCGTGAGATTGGGGACGCTTCACAAATCATAAGAATTCTTGTCGGCAGCGTTTTGATAGTGGTTGGGGGTGTGCTTGTTTCGCGCTAGTCTCAGGCGACAGGATTTTGAACGTATCGCATTAAAAAAAATACAGGCCGGTACCGAGAGGCATCGGCCTTTTGGTTTAGACTTGTCAAAAACTAATAGAATGAGTGTGTAATGGCCGATAAGTTTGTATATCCGGTTAGCGTAAAAAAACAGCCTGAAGAAAGGGGACTAATATGCGGAAGTTAGCTTTAACCATACTGATTGTGATAATTGGATTTACGTTCACCGGCTGCGAGCAGATAGTTGAGCCTAAAACTGTAACGCTCGAAAACGCGATGAGACAGGTGGCTACCGGGCTCAATGAGATGTATGAGATTGGAAAAGATTATCCCAAGACCGGTCTGACTCCGTCTGAAGTGTCAATCGAGTTTAATATCTCCGCCAAAGGAACAAAAGAAGGTAAGCTCGTTATCGGGACTGCGGTTCCTTTAGAGGGCATTAATGCCGGTGGAGAGCTCGGTTCGAAAGTAGAGGCCTCTCGAGGCAATAAAGTCACAATTAAGTTTGTAAACCTGTTTTTGTCCGATTCAAAAGATTCACTCATTATGGTTAAGAAGCCTGAAGAAATAGCGGAGCTGTTAAAGGTTCTTAAGAAGGCCGGCTATGTACCCATCATCAAAGGGGGAAAGTCTCAACGGGCAGAAGAACAATAAGAAGGGTACGACAGGATAGTCAGGCGGGCAGGGACGCATTTAGGATACAGGGGGTATATTTTCCTGTTGCGGCACTTTAATTAGGTTTCAGCCGCGCTTACCACAGGTCATTCAATGCGAGAATTTGGTTTTACGCATTCGCATGAGGGGATGGGCTGTATTCGGGTACATAAATTCATAAGCATTGACTTTGCCATTTGGATATGTTACGATTACCAAATTAGGAGAAGGGTCTTGGATACTATGAAAATATCCCATTTTTCACTAATAATCACTGTTTTTTTGTGTTTTACTGCCGCCGCAGCTTTATGTCCCCAAGGCGACCTTAATGGCGATTGTAGGGTCGATTTTGTGGATATTAAAGCTTTCGCGGAGCAGTGGCTTGATGTCGGGGGCTGTTCGCATTCCGGCTGTGCTGATTTCGACAGTATTGACGGGATAAATTTAGCTGATTATTCCGTCCTGGCTGCCTACTGGCTTGACACAGGTATTCCGCTGGTAATCAATGAGTTTATGGCGTCCAACAGCAGCGACATCAACGACCCCCAGGGAGATTTCGACGACTGGGTCGAAATTTATAACTTCGGCGAGATAGCTATAGACATGAACGGGATGTACCTTACGGATAATTTCGGCAACCCTACCAAATGGCAGATTCCGCAGAGCATTATTGTCGATGCAAATGGTTTTGTCATTTTCTGGGCTGATGAGGATATCGGAGACGGGCCGATGCACGCAGATTTCAAGCTCAGTGCAAGCGGTGAAGAAATAGGTCTGTTTCTCGATGCCGGCACTATGATAGATGGTATCGTCTTCGGCGATCAAACCACAGACATTTCTTATGGTCGCTATCCTGATGCCAATGATGAACTGCGTTTTTTTTCAACACCGACCCCGCTGGCGGACAACAACGGCGCATACATAGATTTTGTTGAAAAAGTCGAATTCAGTCATGAACGGGGTTTCTATGAAAGCAGCTTTGATGTTACGATGGCGACCGAAACCGAGGGTGTCGATATTTATTACACTACGGACGGCAGCGAACCGATTCAAAATGAAGCACCGTCCGCTTCCAGCACGGAATATACCGGTGCTGTTACTGTAAGCTCAAACGCCTGCCTGCGTGCGGCGGCAATCAAGACCGGCTGGATGCCGTCGCGCACGATAACACATACGTATGTTTTTAACGCCGATGGTGTTGGTGGTTATGATATCAATGATATGAAGTCGATGCCGGTCTATTCACTCGTAGGCGATCCAGACACAGCATTTTGGGGAGAAGACGGTATTATGCAGCAACCGGAATTTCAATATCGTGGTGTGGAATACGAGCGCCCCGTTTCATTTGAAATCATTGATGCGCAAACAGGACTGAACTGCCAGGTTAATTGCGGTACTCGGATAGCCGGAAGCGATTATCATCGCAAGGCATACACCGTTGGTGACAACTGGCATGGCTGGGCCTATAACTATAACAAGATCAGTCTGAAGCTTTATTTCCGTAGTATATACGGTGACAATGAACTCGATTATCCGGCCTTTCCATTGGTTGATACCGACAAATTCAAGACTATGCAACTCCGCGGCGGACACAACGACTCTTATAACCCATTCATAAAGGATGAATGGTACAGACGTCTGAACAAGGACATGGGTGGTGTTGCCAGTATTGGAACCGCCGCCAACTTCTTCCTCAACGGTCAGTTCAAGGCTTACTTTAACCCATGCCAACGATATGATGAAGATTTTTTCAGGGATTATTACAACGTGGATACCGATTGGGATGTTCTCACGCACAGATACTTTTGGAGTCGCAATCTTATTGATATTCGTGATGGAGATGATGTCGCAATACTAGCCACTGAAAGTTTCTTCAATAGCAATGACATGTCCATTCCGGCCAATTACGCTCAAGCCGGCGAAATGGTCGATATTATCAATCTAATCGATTATATCATTATAGAACAGTATTCAGGGAACACAGATTGGCCGGGCAATAACTACACTCTTTCCCGAGAGCGGACGCCGGAAGGTAAGTGGCGGTTTCATTGCTGGGACATGGAGCTTCCGCCGGTTCCAATCGCCTCCGATGGTATTAACGGGGTCGGCGGCAGTGGCGGGTTTGAACTGTTTTACTCAAAACTTAGAGCAAGTTCTGAATTTAACCTGCTCTTTGCTGACCGACTTCAAAAGCACTTCTTCGGTGACGGGGCATTAACACAGGCCAATTTAATAAAGCGGTTTACTGAACTAGAGCAGCAAATGTCCCAGGTATTGAGTGTGGATCCCCAGATTCTCAACGACTTTATTCCCGGTCGGACGCAGTACTTGCTGGACTATTATACCTCCGAGGGTCTCTTCCCAAGCTTCGACGCCCCTGTTTTCAATGTAAACGGCGGAGGCCAGCACGGCGGTTATGTAACTTCGAGTGATACAATTACAATTACAGACCCGTGCAGTGCAGGCACTATTTATTATACTCTGGACGGTTCAGACCCGAGACAGCCGGGAGAGTCTTCGTCACCGAATACAACGGTGCTGGTTTCTGATGATGATTCCAAAAAAGCCTTTGTACCGACAAGCGATATAGGAACTGACTGGCGAGGAGGAAATGAACCTTATAACGAATCAGGCTGGACGAGCGGCACCAGTGGAGTTGGATACGAAAGAGACGAAGACAATGACTATGACCCCTACATTGGCATTAATGTTGAAGCAGATATGTACGGAAATAACGGCACCTGTTATATACGCATCCCGTTTACCGTTGACGGCGGTGAATTGTCGAGTTATGAAGATTTAACCCTGAAAGTCCGTTACGACGACGGTTTTGTTGCTTATATCAACGGAACGGAAGTCGAAAGAGTTAACGCGCCAACTACTCCGTTGTGGGACTCTACATCCACCGGTAGCCACGAAGCTTCATCTTCATGGGATTCTTATGATATTTCAGCTCATATAGGTGAGCTTGATTCCGGTGATAATATTCTTGCTATTCATGGCTTGAACACATCTGATGGAAGTACTGACTTCCTGATATCCGCTGAGTTAGAAGCTTCCTATGGCGGTGGGAGTACTGAACCAAATATCTCTCCCAGCGCGATTGAATATACCGGAGGTTTTAATCTTGATAAGAGCACTCACCTTAAGGCACGGGTATATAAAAGCAGTACCACCGAATGGAGCGCTCTCAATGAAGCGATATATGATCTGGGAGAAGCCATAGGCAACGTGCGTATTACCGAGATTATGTATCATCCGCAGGACACCAATAATCCGAACGACCCCAACGAAGAATACATCGAACTGAAGAACATCGGGGGATCGTCAATCAATCTGAATCTCGTCCGGTTCACCAACGGTATCGACTTTGTCTTCGGTCCCAATGAGCTTGCCGCGGGCGAATACATTCTTGTTGTAAAAGATATCAACGCCTTCGAGGCAGAATACGGCACGGGAAAACCTATAGCAGGCCAATATACCGGTTCCCTCGCAAACAATGGTGAAAGAATAGAACTCGAAGACTCGATGGGCACAAACATCCTGAACTTCAATTACAGTGACGGCTGGCGGTCAATTACCGACGGGGACGGCTATTCATTGACCATTATCAATCCGGCCAATGCGGATGTTAACAGTTGGGATGAAAAGGACTCCTGGCGGCCGAGCGCCTATATAAACGGCTCGCCCGGCTGGGATGATTCGGGTATTGTTCCGAATCCGGGTGATATTGTGATTAATGAAATAATGTCACATTCACACGGTGGCGATCCTGACTGGATTGAGATATACAATAACAGCGCCGGTTCGATTGACATAGGTGGCTGGTACCTCAGCGACGATGAATCCAATATTGCCAAGTACGAATTTGGAACCGGAACTGTCATCGATGGAAATAGTTATTTGGTCGTGTCCGAAGATGTAAATTTCGGCGCTTCCGCGAGCGACCCGGGTAAACATATACCATTTGCATTAAGCGAGAACGGCGAGGTGGTTTGTCTGACTTCTGCTATGGATGCCAATAGTGATCCTAATTCGGCTGCCTCTTGCATCGGCCATTGGAAGATGAATGACAATACCGTCAATACGGATGTCCTGGATGATTCCGGCAACGACTATAACGGTTCATTTAACGACGCAAGCGGCAATCCCAGTACCTCCGCACATAATATTGTGGGTAAAATAAACGGGGCGTTGGACTTCGACGGAATAGATGATTATGTAGTTGTTCCGGATGATGTCAACTTGGATATCCCGGGCGCATTAACCCTTGCCTTCTGGACAAAATATACATCGAGCAGCTCGGGTTGGATAATAAGCAAGGGTACGACCGGAGGAGCCTATGGTTACTGGGCTGCTGTCAACGCAGGCCAGATCAGATTCGGAGATAACGCAGGCTTCAAGACGACCACTGCATCGACTTACAACGATGGGGCCTGGCATTTTGTTGTCTGCGTGTATGACGGCGGCAGCAGCTTTGATTCACTGAAGATTTATGTGGATAATGTCGAGCAGACGACTACCCAGGCGGGTAGCTTCAGCGGCTTTGATGCCACTAATGAACCCCTTGTTCTTGGCGGTCACTTTGATTCAGGAAGTATACATATAGGTCGTTTCTTTGCCGGCTCTATCGACAATGTGATGGTGGTCGATGAAGCACTGACCCAGGAAGAAATAAGCTATCTATACAACAGCGGAAATGGGACAGAAACCACACCTAGTCTCGATATTAATAGCGTTCTTACCGGTTATCGCCAGAAGGAGGATTTCGGCGCTTCTGAAACAGGTATATCATTCGGACGATACTACAAGAGCAGTACGAATAACTTTAATTTTGTTGCAATGGAATACGATACACCGGAGCTGGCTAATGCTTATCCGAAGGTCGGACCAATAGTAATAAATGAGATTATGTACAATCCCGACTGGCCGGATGGCGGCTCGTATGAAAACGACCAGTATGAGTACATTGAGCTTTACAATAACAGCTCCGGGCCGGTAACTTTGTATGATTATGCTCAGGGCGAGCCGTGGAAGTTCACCGACGGTATTGATTATACATTCCCGGCCAGCCCGAACGAAGTTACTATAGCTGCCGGCGAGTCTATATTGGTAGTCAAGAACCTGGCAGCGTTTTCATGGCGGTATACCGTACCTTCGGGTAAAGTTTTCGGTCCGTACGACGGCAAGCTGAGTAACGGCGGCGAAAAAGTGCAGCTTGGCAAACCGGGTGATGAGGATGGCGGTATTCGATATTATATTCGTGTTGACCGGGTTGATTACAGTGACGGCTTACATCCGCAGGACAACCCGGGAAACGTTGACCTGTGGCCTACAGGACCAGACGGCAACGGTTCTTCACTTGATCTGATAGATGCTGATCTGTATGGAAATGATCCTAACAATTGGCAGGCAGCCACACCCACACCAGGCTCATAAATTCAGTAGCTAAACCTTATTAGGCGGATGGTAGTCTTTTAGGCGAGTCCCGATGAACGAAATCGGGATAAAATCCGGTTATCGCCAGGATTATAAGAGCCGCCATGGAGACAAGGCGGATTTTTCGTCTTGTGTATGCCCTTAAGGCGATTTATTGTATTCGAGTATATAAATTCATAAGCCTCGACTTTGCTATTCAAATATGTTAAGATGGCGAAGTTAAATATGGGCTGCCAAGACTATGAAAATACCCCTATTTTTTCTAATAATCGTTGTATTTTTGTGTCTTAATGCTGCCGCAGCATTATGTCCCAAAGGTGACCTAAACAGCGATTGTAAGGTCGATTTTGAGGATATTAAGGCGTTTGCGGAGCAGTGGCTTAATGTCGGGGGTTGTTCACATTCCGGATGTGCCGATTTCGACAGTATTGACGGGATTAATTTAGCTGATTATTCCGTGCTGGCTACCCACTGGCGCGACGTTGGTATTTCGCTGGTAATCAATGAGTTTATGGCGTCCAACAGCGACATCAACGACCCCCTGAGAGATTTCAACGACCCCCAGGGAGATTTCGACGACTGGGTCGAAATATATAATTTTGGTGAGACAGCTATAGACATCAACGGGATGTACCTTACGGATAATTTCGGCAACCCCACCAAGTGGCAGATTCCGCAGACCACTATTGTCGATGCCAATGGTTTTGTCATTTTCTGGGCCGATGAGGATACCGAAGACGGGCCTTTGCACGCAGACTTCAAGCTCAGTGCAGGTGGCGAAGAAGTCGGACTGTTTCTCGATGCCGGCACTATGATAGATGGTATTGTATTCGGCGATCAAGTTACAAACATTTCTTATGGTCGTTATCCTGATGCCAATGATGACCTGCGATTTTTTTTCACACCGACACCACTGGCGGACAACAACGGCGCCTATATAGATTTCATTGAAAAAGTCGAGTTCAGTCATGAACGCGGTTTCTACCAAGACAGTTTCAATGTTACAATGGCTACTGAAACCGAAGGAGTGCAGATATATTACACTACGGACGGAAACGAACCAATTCAAAATGAAGCACCGTCCATTTCCAGCACTGAATATACCGGGGCTGTTACTGTAAGTGCAACTACCTGTCTTCGTGCAGCGGCGATAAAAACGGGCTGGATGCCGCCGCGTACGACAACACATAGTTTTATTTTTAATGCCAGTGATGAAGTCAAGTCACTGCCTGTTATATCAATCGTCGGTGACGAAAGCAAAAGTTTATATGAACCTGATGGGATTATGGCCATTGTCGGCGGTTATTATGATGTTAACACCGGTGAATGGACATCCGGCGGGGCCGGGACTTACAACAACCCAATTCACCGGGGAATAGAATACGAACGTCCCGTGTCTTTTGAAATTGTCGATTTGCAAACCAGCTTTAATTACCAGGATGATTGTGGTATTCGTGTACACGGCAGCGATTATACCCGACCTCGTTATACAAGAGGAGAGAACTGGAGTTGTAACAGCAATAAATTCGGTTTTAATCTGTTTTTTCGCAGCGACTACGGTGATAATCGCCTTGAATACGGATTCTTCCCATTTATAGATGTCGACCGCTATAAAACTATTGTTTTGCGAGCGGGCCACAACGACATATGCAGCCCGTTTGTAAAAGACGAATGGACAAGACGTTTATTTATGGAGATGGGAGGAGCTCAACTTACCGGTACGTTCGCTAACATGTTTATCAATGGTCAATATAAGTATTACTATAATCCCTGCGGCCGGCTCGACGAAGAATTTTTCCAGGAATGGTTCAATACAGACAACAACTTTGATGTGATAGACCAGTCAGGAGTACGAGAAGGTGACAGCATTGCATGGAACAATCTGATTTCTTACGCAACCAGTCATGACCTTTCCGATATGGATGAGTATGAATATGTCGCCGGTATGCTGGATATCGAGGAGTTCATAGATTACCTTATTCTTGAAATTCACATCGGTAACTTTGACTGGCCCGGCAACAACTGGGCCGTTTATCATGAAAAGACAAACGGCGTTAAATTCAGATTCGCTGTTTGGGACGCTGAAGGTCTTGCTGAAACATGGATATTCGGTAATAACTGTGAGCAATGCTACTTGACAGCGTTCGAGGATTTCCCGAACTGGAGCGGAACTCCCGGATTGAACCATATGACAGACCCTCTCTCGCGGCTTTATCGAGCGCTGAAGGCTAACATCGAATTCAGGCAGTTATTCACTGACCGTATTCACATACTTTTCCACAACGCAGGGGTGTTGTCCGAATCACACCTTGTAACGCAATGGTGGAATGTTTACAATCAGGTGTCGGATTTACTTCCATATCAAAGCACCTTTGTGCCGAACGTCTTCCTTCCGCTGCGCGAATACTATACGATAGCTGCTTTTGAAGAGAACGGTCTGTACAATCGCAGCCTTGGTGCGCCAGTATTTAATGTAAACAGCAGCTATCAGCATGGCGGTTATATTTCTTCGAGTGATACTATCACCATTACTGACCCGTGCAGCGCGGGTACTATTTATTATACGTTAGACGGTACCGACCCCCGTTTTCCATCTCAGGCTGTTACGCCTACAGTACTTGTTTCCGATGGTTCTCAAAAGAAGGCATTTGTCCCGACGGGAGATATAGGTACAACATGGCGAGGCGGGAGCGAACCGTACAATGATTCAAGCTGGACGAGCGGCACCAGTGGAGTTGGATATGAAACAGACTCTGGTTACGAGTCTTTCATAGGTATCGATGTTGAATCAGCTATGCACGATAAGCATTCAACCTGTTATATACGCATCCCGTTTACCGTTGACGGTGGCGAATTATCGAGTTACGAGGATTTAACCCTGAAAGTCCGTTACGACGACGGTTTTGTTGCTTATATCAACGGAACGGAAGTCAAAAGAGTTAACGCGCCAACTACTCCGTTGTGGGACTCTATATCCAGCGGTAGTCACGAAGCATCATTTTCATGGGATTCTTATGATATTTCAGCTCATATAGGTGAGCTTGATTCCGGTGATAATATTCTTGCTATCCATGGTTTGAACACATCTGATGGCAGTACTGACTTCCTGATATCCGCCGAGTTAGAAGCTTCCGACGGCGGCGGGAGTACTGAACCAAACATCTCTACCAGTGCAATTGAATACTCCGGCGGTTTTACCATTGATAAGAGCACCCACCTTAAGGCACGGATATATAAAAGCAGTACTACCGAATGGAGCGCCCTCAACGAAGCGGTATATGGTTTTAACGGAATCGCGGACAACCTGAGAATTACAGAGATTATGTACCATCCGCAGGATACTAATAATCCGAATGACCCCAACGAAGAATACATCGAGCTGAAGAACATCGGAGTATCGTCAATCAATTTGAATCTGGTCCGTTTTAGCAACGGTATAGATTTTGTCTTCGGTCCCAATTCCCTTGCAGCAGGTGAGTACATTCTTGTTGTCAAAGACACTAATGCCTTCGAGGCCGAATACGGAACAGCAAAGCCGGCAGCAGGCCGATACACCGGTTCATTAGCCAATAATGGTGAGAGAATAGAACTCGAAGATTCGATGGGAACGACCATCCTGAACTTCAGTTACAGTGACAACTGGCGGTCAATTACCGACGGGGACGGCTATTCACTGACCATAATAAATCCGGCTAATGCGGATGTGAACAGCTGGGATGAAAAAGATTCCTGGCGGGCAAGCGCCTATGTAAACGGCTCGCCCGGCACCGACGATAGCGGCATTGTTCCGAATCCGGGCGATATTGTGATTAGTGAAATGATGGCACACACGGATACTTATCCGAACGACTGGATAGAGCTGCATAATACCACAGCCAGCCCAATTGATATCAGCGGCTGGTACCTCAGCGACGATGAATCCAATATTGCCAAGTACGAATTTGAAACCGGAACTGTCATCGATGGAAATAGTTATTTGGTCGTGTCCGAAGATGCAAATTTCGGTGCTTCCGCGAGCGACCCGGGCAAGCATATACCATTTGCGTTAAGCGAGAACGGCGAGGTGGTTTGTCTAACATCGGCGCTGGATGCGAATGGCGTGTTGACCGGTTACCGTCAGATGGAGGATTTCGGCGCTTCCGAGAACAGTGTATCATTCGGCAGATACTACAAGAGCAGCACGAATAACTTCAACTTTGTTGCAATGGAGTACGACACACCGGGGCTGGCTAATGCTTATCCGAAGGTCGGACCGGTAGTAATAAACGAGATTATGTATAATCCCGACTGGCCGGCTGGCGGCTCGTATGAAAACGACCAGTATGAGTACATTGAGCTGTACAATAACAGCTCAGGGCCTGTAACCCTATATGATTATGCTCAGGGCGAGCCGTGGAAGTTCACCGACGGTATTGATTATACCTTCCCGGCCAGTCCGAATGAAGTTACTATGGCTGCCGGTGAGTCTATATTGGTAGTCAAGAACCTGGCAGCCTTTTTCTGGCGATATCCGTCCGTGCCTTCAAGTCATGTTTTCGGTCCGTACGACGGCAAGCTGAGTAACGGCGGCGAAAAAGTGCAGCTTGGCAAACCGGGTGATGAGGATGGCGGCATTCGATATTATATTCGTGTTGACCGCGTTGATTACAGTGACGGCTCACATCCGCAGGATTGTCCGGGTGGTGTTGACCTCTGGCCGACAGAAGCCGACGGAGGAGGCTCTTCACTTGTCCGCATAGACCCTAATCTTTACGGCAACGACCCGAATAACTGGCAGGAGGCCTGCTGTGACGGTCCGCTGTTGGTTGGTGATTTGAAGGTAGATAATCACGTTGACTTCTACGACTTTGCTGTTTTGGGCCAGGCCTGGTTTAGCAGCGAAAGCGATGATAACTGGAACCAGGCCTGCAACCTGGAACCGGGGGATGAATTTATCGATGAACAGGACCTCGGAGTTTTCATCGAGCATTGGCTCGAATATACCGACTCATAGTGTAGTGATTATTGCAGGATACTTATTGAATCAGCCAGATGGTTCGAGCCAGTCTCGCAGGAACATACCGAAGTTTTAGAGGACGACCCTGCCATTACAGGTAGTATCGGTCCTACCACAGAAGTAATCCGCCCCCGAGCAATCTGTTCACTTCCTATGGGCGGCGAAAGCCGACACTGTGCTTCTCGGTTTTTTGCAGTTTCCCGGGCGAAAACAGTGTTTTAGCGGGCGTATTTTTAAACTGCTGATTTTATACTTTTTTTCTTGCATTACTACTCTGTTTAAGGTATTTTAATTTCAAAGTATTAAAAAAGGTAACCAATACCATAGCCATTGTATCAACTATGGCTCATTTAACGAGTTGATAATTGCGTGCGCACTATGTAACGATGGAATTACATTGACATAAACGCCTTCAGGAGGGTAATAAAGCGAAGACTGTAAAGGTGTTACAAATTCTGATTCTGGTTTGGCTCCTGGTTCTCCGTTCGACAATAGCTATGGGATATACCGATGCCGTTTCTCGCGTTGTTGCCGGTCAGGACGACCAAATAGCCGCCGAATCACTTCGAGACTATTGTCTGGAACAGTTCCAGGTTCAGATAGATATAGTCAGCCCTAACGATGCCGGCGGCGGTTGCCAGGGGTGTGAAATCCTGCTGGGCACACAGACAACGAATCCCTATTTGGCCCAGATTGCGGGGACTCATAATGTGGACATCAATCAGGTGAATTTGACCGAAGACGGATATGTGCTTCAGACATTACAACACCAAGGAAAGGATGTAGTGTTGGCTGCCGGTGGTGGCAAGCGCGGCGTCTTTTATTCGGTCGGCGAATTGAAGAATTACTACATCAGTGAGGTGAATGATTCTGTGGTTGTGCTGCCGGCCGACGTGTGCGAGGTACCCGCCTTGAAATACCGCTGGTTTTGGACCTGGGATTATCGAATGGAATGGGACGGTATCGACCCGGGTGTCAGCTCAGGGAGTTATCTTAAAGACCCAAGTTCATACCTGGACGATTATAAAAGGTGTATAGACTTTATGTCAGAGAATGGATTTAACGGTTTAATTATATGGGGTTTTCTCCGTACCTGCCATGGTGGCATCCCGGCCGCACAGGAAATATGTAATTATGCTGTCGAGCGGGGGGTTCGCGTTTTGCCGGGAGTCGGGACAAGTGGTTACGGAGGTTATTATTGTTGCGGCAACCACTTATATAATATGTACACCTGGATTTCAAAACATCCGGAGCTTGAAGCAGACATCACCTATTACGGCAATCCCGTCCACTATTGTGCGTGCCCGTCAAAACAAGCAAATCAGGATTGGCTTCAGGACGGAGCCGAATGGTTGTTTGAGAATTTCCAGATCGGAGGCGTCAACCTCGAGCAGGGAGACTACTTTGTCTGCGAGTGTAATGATTGTATTGCGGCACGGGCCGCTATCGATTGCAATTATCCGGATTACTACAAGGACATTGCTATTTGCGAGGGGCCGCTCATCGAAGCAATGCACCAGATGCGTCCTGATGCCTGGCTGAGTTACGCCACATATTCGGGTTTTACTGCGGAGATGATGACTACACCTCCAAAGTTTATAGAGATGATGCCTGAGCAGGCTATCTGTCAGTGGACTTTGACTGGGATGATGAATTACGGACAGTGGCCGTCGGGATTGGAACCAATGACCGAAAACAGCGTTGGGTATTTGCATTGGGCCAATAAATCTCATGGTGGAGATGATTTTTTTCTCGAACGATTGCGGACGGCAGCAAATAAAGCCTATCTGGCAGATATGGAGGGACTGGCGATATATGGCGAATTGCCGGATTCTCGGCTCAATATGAAACTCAATTATTTGGCGTTTCGGGAATATTGTTTCCACCCGGACTTGTCACAGAATGAGTTTACGCTAAAACGGCTCGCACCTTTATATGGCCAGGAGTTAACAGACGAATTGTGGGATATCATTAACTTGGTTCGTGACGCACAGCAACGTGCATCTCATGAAAACGTCGCCGATGCTATGGCAATTGCAAAGTCCGCGCTTAAGACGGCCCCGGATTATACCTGTGACAATTGGCAGGCTATTATCGACTACCTCCGGTTATTTGGATATTCGCCTGAGCCGCAGGAATGTGACCTGGTTAGGAACGGTTATATCGACTGGTCCGACGTTGCAGCCTTGGCCGAGCAATGGTTTAACGAAAACTGTCAGTCGTCAGACTGGTGTGGCGGCGCCGACCTCGACAAATTGGGGAGCGTTGACTTCTTTGACTTTAGGTTATTGACACAACATTGGTTAATGTCTGCTCCGCTGCCTCCTACTGTGCTTATCGGCTGGTGGACACTGGACCAGACCAGCGGAACAACAGCTATCGACTCCACCGGTCATAATAATGACGGCACGCTAATGAATGGTTTGGACTTTACCAATGACTCGGTCGAGGGCGAATTCGACGGGGCCCTGCATTTTGACGGCGTCGATGACAAAGTTGTAGTTTCCGGTTTTTCTCTGCCGTCCGGCAGTGGCGTGACAATAGCGATGTGGTTCAATCCCGATTTTACCTTGAATAGTGACACCGGCCGAGTGGATTTTACGTACTGGCAGAATGGCGGCGGGCATCCTAATATAACGATGGTCGATAGCGGCAAAATCTCTTTTCGGTGCTACTTAAATGAATATACATCAGTATTCAAAGTGTCGACCACAACCAACTCCTGGACCGCGGGCACCTGGTACCACATAGCCGGCACTTATGATGGATTCGAGTTAAAGATATATGTCAACGGAATCCTGGAAAATACTTTTTACAAACAGGGAACACATCACGCTGCATCCGGTTTCTATTTTGGCAACGGCTGGAGCGTTCCATTTGAAGGTAAAATTGACGATGTTCGCATCTACGATGGTGCTCTTTCCGAACAGGAAATTGAAGATTTAGCTACGTATCCATAAATACAACGCAATAACCTGTCTAATTGTATCTGCCTTTACTTACGCTTATTCTCCACCCGGCCGCAACACAGTTTTTTCAGGTGGGCGGCCCTCTCGTGAATCATTTGCAAAAGGGGTATTTGGAAAACTGCTTGAGGTGTTTGGCCCAGAAGGTTAGAATGCAGCGTTCCTGCGCAGCAGGACGAAAGATCTTTATATAACAAAGAGAACTGAAAGAAAGACGACTTCAATGAAGACGGCGTTTTTGTTTCCGGGCCAGGGAGCGCAGTATGTCGGGATGGGACGAGACATTGTGCAAACATATCCGGAGGCGGCAGCGGTCTTTGAAAAAGCGAACAGTATAATTGGATATGATTTGCAGGCGGTCTGTTTTGACGGACCTGCCGATAAGCTAAATAGTACCGCCGTATCTCAGCCTGTGATATTTACAGTCTCGGCGGCGATTTTGGAGGTGATGAGGTCTCAGCCTGTCACGGTGGATATGGCTCCTGCGGCTATGGCAGGTCTGAGTATGGGTGAATATGCGGCGCTGTACGCGGCTGGGCTGGTTAGCTTCGAGGATGGATTAAAATTAGTGCAGCGGAGAGGTGAGGCTATGCAGGCCGCCAGCGAAATGAGTGAGGGAGGGATGCTGTGTCTGATTGGGCTGGATAATGACCAGGTTCAGGATTTATGTCGTGAGGCAGGTGAAGGTGAGATTCTGGTTGGTGTAAATTACAACTGCCCGGGTCAGATTGTAATCAGTGGAACGAAGGCGGCGTGTGCGCGGGCCGAAGCCATCGCAGAAAAATACGGTGCGATAAAAGCTGTTCCGCTTTCGGTTGCCGGTGCGTTTCATACCGAAATGATGACAAGTGCGGCCGAAGAATTAGGTCGGGCACTGGCCAAGGCGCGGATTGCCCAGCCGCAGGATATAAATATAATTGCAAACATTAATGCTGAGTATTACAGGAGCTCGCAGGAAATAATCGAAGGGCTCAAGATGCAGCTGACGCATCCGATTCTGTGGCAGAAGTGTATGGAAAGGCTCATAGCAGATGGAATCGAGATGTTTTATGAGATTGGGCCCGGTAAGGTGCTGACCGGACTGATGAGAAGGATTGACCGTAAGCAGAAGGTGGTTAATGTAAGTGATGCAGCAAGTCTGAAGAAATTATTGGGAGAATAGGAATGTCAGAAAAGAGATTGGCTATAGTAACCGGTGCGGCCCGCGGAATCGGCAAGTGTGTAGTAATGCGGCTGCTGGAACAGGGACGGATTGTTGCTGCGATTGATTTGCTCGAAGAGCAGCTCAAGGAACTGGAGACCCAGGTCAAACAGGCAGGGCACAGTGTAATTACACGCTGCTGTGATATTACCGATACACAGAAGTTTACAAAGGTGCTCGAAGAGCTGGCTGAAGAGCATAATGGCATCGGTATATTAATCAACAACGCCGGCATTACTCGTGATAATCTTTTACTTCGGATGACCGACGAGGAGTTCGATAAAGTCATAGCTGTAAATCTGCGTGCGGCATTCGTAGCGACGCGAGTCGCGGCTAAGTATATGGTGCGAAACAAGTGGGGAAGGATTATATCGCTCAGCAGTGTTTCGGGCGTAATGGGCAACGCCGGCCAGGTCAACTACTCGGCAAGCAAAGCCGGGCTTATCGGTATGACCAAGACCGTAGCGCGTGAGCTGGCGCGTAAGAATGTTACGGCGAACTGCGTGGCGCCGGGCTTTATCGAAACCGAGATGACGGCGGTCCTGCCGGAGCAGGTCAAAGAGGCGGCTAAGCAGTTTATTCCGTTGCGTCGAATGGGCACTGCCGACGACGTGGCCCAGGCGATTGCGTTTCTTGCAAGTGACGAGGCCGGATATATCACCGGCCAGGTATTATGCGTGGACGGCGGTATGGCGATGTAATCGTATATTACCAGGGGCTGGAAAAAGAATTTTCAATGCTTATTGTGTAGGCTTGTCGATAAGAATACAATGCCCCGTAAGTAAAAGTATATCTGAAAGCAGCTTGTGGTTATTAATTGGTTACGGCTTGGGTGATGAATTATAACATTAATTAGCAGGTTCTAATGCGAAAGAATAACAAAAAAGACAGCAGGGAGCTTGGCCTCGAAGTAGGGGCCATGTGCGGCAGGCACTTTTTCAAGGTTGAGCATCTGCATTACGGCCTCTGGACAAACGGGCTCGATGTGGATGTATCTAATCTTCACATAGCACAGGAAAAGTATACCGAGTACCTGCTCAGCCATATTCCGGCGACAGTCAAAACGATTCTGGACGTGGGATGCGGAGCGGGCAAGAACGCACGACGTCTGCTCGATAAGGGTTATAAAGTGGATTGCGTTTCTCCGAGTTCGTTCCTGAGTGAAAGGGCTGGTGAATTACTTGGTGACGCAAGCACGGTGTTTACATGCACGTACGAGGAACTCCGGACGGACCGGCGATATGATTGTATCCTGTTCAGTGAGAGTTTTCAGTATGTTAACCTTGAAAGAGCGATTGAGCGGACGATTCGATTGTTGAACGACGGCGGTTACCTGTTGATATGCGATGTTTTCAGAAATGACGTAGAGGGAAAGAGCGGTATCGGCGGGGGCCAGAATATCCGTAAATTTTTCGAACAAATAGAACAGACGGACCTCGAGAAAATCATGGATGAGGATATAACTGCCGAAACGGCGCCGACTATCGAGATACTCGATGACGCTATGCGGAATGTCGCCGTGCCCGCGATGGATTCCAGCCTTGAGTTTCTGCGCGGACGCTATCCGCTGATTACCAGATTTCTATGCTGGAAGTACAGAAAGAAACTGGCAAAAGTGAGGGACAAATACATGAACGGGCGGCGGACGAGCGACGACTTCAGGCGATATAAAACATATCGGCTGTTCCTGTATAAAAAAACAGTACCCGCTCAACAGAGCAGCAGCATGGTCCCCGAAGTGACAATGATTGTTTAGTCATTGGTACTGCCTGTCCGGCGGTAACTGTTTAATTCTTAAATTTATGGTTTGGGCAGAACAGAAGGGTGAGCAATTAAACTAATGAGCAAAGGATATCAATACCCTTTTGGATTTTCTCATCGGTAGTTGCGTAGCTGATTCTAAAGTGCGTGTCCTTTTCGCTGAAGACATTTCCGGGAATGATAAGCAGATTATTTTTAATGGCTTTTTCGACAAATGCAGTGGCGTTCGAATCTGGCGCCTTTACGAAGGCGTAAAATGCGCCGCAGGGCCTGGTTATTTCGAATTTCTCTTTAAGACCTTCGTAAATAAGGTCGCGTTTTTTGCGGTATTCGTCGACGTATTGTGTAACATCGAAATTGAGGGCTGCTTCCGCGGCCTTCTGGAATGGGCTTGGTGCGCAAACGAACGTATATTGCTGAATTTTTATCATCTGTTCGAGAACGGGCTTTAGAGATTCACCGACGGCAGCATATCCGAGACGCCAGCCGGTCATCGCGTATGTCTTGCTGAATCCTTTCAGCAGTATTGTTTTTTCGTAATATTTTGCGATAGATTCAGCCTCGCCGTCGTATGAAAACTTGTCGTAAATGTCATCGCTGAGAACGACGATATCCTTTTTGCGGGCGATGTCCGCTGCGGCCTTTATCCGGTCGGTTGAATAGACCATTCCTGTGGGATTACACGGAGAGTTTACTATAATAAGTTTTGTTTTCTCAGTTATGGCCGATTCAATCTTTTCAGGCGGCAGATTGAAATCGGGATAGGTATCGATGTAAACGCATTTCCCGCCGAGCATATTTATAATGTGCTTGTAAATAACAAAGTATGGGTCGGGTATAATTACCTCGTCGCCGGGATTTATCATAGCCAGAAAGGTAAGCAGCAGTCCGCCGCTGACCCCGCTGGTAACCAGAACACCGGGCTCGGCCCAGCCGACCTCCTCGGTGACCTTCGCGGCGATTTTTTCTTTTAGCTCTTCATCGCCGGCCGTCTGTGAGTATTTGTTGAATCCGCTGCGGATAGCCTCGATGGCTGCATCCTTCAACGGCTGGGGAACATCGAAATCAGGCTGGCCAATAGAAAAATTGATTGGATTTTTCATATCAGCGGCCAGCGCGAATACTTTTCGGATGCCGCTTGAGTCGATTAAAGAGGCCCTGTCTGCGATAATATTCTTCATCGAATGTTACTCCTGAGCGATTGTCCGGTTTCTGCCCGGATTAGTATAATAGTCGGCAGGCAAATATCAAATGCTAATCGTCTTTCATAGTAATTTTTGGTATAAGAGATAACATGAGGCTTCAGTTTATAGTATGCAGCGTAATGCGGCAGGAGGCTCTCCTTTGTGCTGACCGTTCGCCCAATGAGGTTGACGTGGTCCTGCTCGAACAGGGCCTGCACAATGAGCCTGATAAGCTGCGTGCCGAGGTCCAGACGGCTTTGGAGCGGACGCAGGATATACAATGCCGCCCGTACGATGCCTCGCTGCTGGGGTATGGTTTGTGCAGTAACGGTATCGCGGGTTTGTCGGCGAAGATTCCAATTGTAGTGCCGCGGGGACATGACTGTATAACTCTGCTTTTGGGATCGAAGGAAAAATACAAAGAATATTTCGAATCGCATCGCGGGGTCTATTGGTACAGCAGCGGATGGATAGAAACAGGGACGATGCCCGGCAGGGAGAGGTACGAAAAAACGCTGGCTGAATATGAACAGAAGTATGGAAAAGACAACGCGCAGTACCTTATGGAGCAGGAGCAGAAGTGGATGAAGGAATATAACTGGGCCGTCTATATCGACTGGGGCTTTACGAACGCAGAGAAGGAAAAGGAGTTTACAAAACAGTGCGCGGAGTTTCTCGGCTGGCAGTATGACCAAATTAAAGGTGATTCGGGATTGATGCAAAGGCTTATCGACGGCCGGTGGAATGAAAAAGAGTTTCTGATAGTTCAGCCGGGTGAAAAAATTTCTGAAGATATTACGAACACCGGGATACTTAAAGCCGAATAATGGTCCATGGCCCTCGCTGAAAAAATGAAGTTCCTTGCCTTTGGGGGGATTATCTTTTGCGTTTACGCGATTGAGATAGTCCTGATTGTACTTTTTGTGTACGGCAGGGCGGCACATTCACCGGTCTCGAAGGTATTCTGGAGCAGGGCGGCATGGGCAGTTCACATCCTCGCTGTTATCGGCATCGTCTGTTTTCTATACGGGCATTTTGTCGAGCCGTACCGGCTGCAGGTCAATAAGTTCAAAATAGAGACGGAGAAAATTTTCGGTACGAGCTTTCGCATAGTGCAAATCTCGGACCTTCATTGCGATAACAGGCTGCTTAACGAAGAGAAAATCGTTAAGATAGTCAACGGCCTTGAGCCGGACATTATCGTGTTCACTGGTGACAGTATGAATAGGCCAGGGGCTATAACCAGGTTTCAAAAGACCCTGGGGGATTTGAAAGCGGGCCTCGGCAAATTCGCTGTACGAGGTAACGTCGATGTGTGGTACTGGAAGGATTTACCGGTCTTCGACAATACAGGTTTCAGCGTACTTGACGCCAATGCTATCGAAATTGAAAAAGATGAAGAGAAATTATATTTAGCCGGGCTAAGTTGCAGTCATCCGGGACAGTATGATAAGGTCCTGGCGAATCTACCTGACGGCCCGTTCACTGTATTTCTGTATCACTATCCTGACCTGATTGATAATGTGCATAATAAAAACCTGGATTTGTATCTTTGTGGACATACGCACGGGGGACAGGTGGCGTTGCCTTTTTATGGCGCTGTCATAACTATGACCGAGCACGGCAAGAAGTACGAGGCCGGTATGTATAAAGTCGGTGATACTATGCTGTATGTGAATCGAGGCGCCGGTTTGGATGGTGCGTGGTTGCCGAAAGTCAGATTTTTTGCTCGACCGGAGATAACTGTCTTTGATATTGTGCCTGAAAAACAGGCTGATGTTGACCAGCATTAAATGTATTAGTAAGGCCTGATGGCGTGACACTGCTGACAATAATAGTAATAGCGATAGGACTGGCGATGGATGCCTTTGCAGTGGCGGTTGTCGAAGGCGGAACGTACAAAAAGCTTCATCTTATTCATGCATTTCGTGTGGCGGCGCTGTTCGGATTGTTTCAGGCGTTTATGCCGGTGGTGGGATATTTTTGCGGAGTCGGCGTGAGAGATTTCATAGTGGGATATGACCACTGGGCGGCGTTCGTTCTTTTAGGTGTAATCGGCGTCAAAATGGTTTATGAATCGTTCAGGATAAAAAGAAATGCAAAAAGCTCGGCCGGTATTGTAATACTCCTTGCTCTTTCTGTGGCGACGAGTATAGATGCCCTGGCGGTGGGAGTGACATTAGGGCTGGTTGGCAGCTCGATAGCTATTGCTGCGGTGATTATCGGCTCGGTTACTTTCGTGCTGTCGTATCTCGGCGTTTACATAGGCCGGAGGTTCGGCCATTTTTTCGAGGGAAAAATCGAAGCTGCAGGCGGGCTGATTCTGATAGCAATAGGCCTGAAAATTCTCCTGGGGCATTTGTACGGATAATGCGTAATAAAGCAAAAAACGGGGTTTTAAGGGGATTTTTTTGAAAAAAATGTTCTTTTTTTACCAAACTTATTGTTGATTTTGTTTGAAGGTATGGTAAAATCTCATTTATGGCACTTGGTAATATAATACGAAAGAAGCGTGAAGAGTTAAAGCTGACCCTGGATGAAGTGAGTAAGCGAGTCAGCTTCAGCAAGCCGTATCTGTCAACTGTCGAGACGGGCAAGGTCAACAATCCCCCGAGCGATGAGCTGCTGCGAGGCCTTGAGCAGGTGCTCGGTTTCGAACCGGGGCTGCTTCTGCATATAGCGCACGTCGAGCGGATGCCGTCGGATATTCGCCAGGAGTACGAATCGGCCGAGGCCGAGAACAAAAAACTTCGCAGTCTTATAAAACAGCTTATAGAAAAGTCACCCGGCAAGGCGAAGATAAAAAAAATGCTGAAGGCCGAAAAGGTAAATATCGAAAAGGTATCCGAATCCATTTCGCCTGGCCGTCTTGTTCCCGTTATAAATAAAGTCGCAGCAGGTTATCCGGCCGAGTTCAACGACCTGGATTATCCGGTCGGAATAGCTGATGATTACATTCGCTGTCCGGATGTTCACGACCCGAACGCCTTTGCGGTTCGGGTCGTCGGCGATTCGATGGAGCCTAAATATGTAGAAGGGGATATAGTAGTATTCTCACCGGAGGTGGAAGTTCACAGCGGAGACGATTGTTTTGTGCGTTTCAGCGAGCCGCACGAGACGACGTTTAAGAGGGTATATTTCGAGAAGGATGACCATGTTCGATTACAGCCGAGGAACGAAAAGTATGCGCCTATGATTGTTGAAGGCAAACGGGTCAACGGTCTCTACCGGGCGGTAATCAGATACGAGAGGTTGTAAGGTACTTCAGGGAAGTTGTGCGAGACGTAAACGATGTTTACGGATTCAGGGATGAAGCGGGTGTTGGGGGCGCAGTTTTATGCGTGCGGCGGTTGTTAAAGCAATTTCTGAGAAAGAGGGAGTATTTGTTTCGGGGGAAGCGTTCCTGATTGAGGTTCAGCCCGTGTTTTGTCCTGCAACAGCGAGGACGAGGGCGTAAACGTTTTTGGCGCCGGCTTGTTTCAGGGTTTTTGCACATTCGCTCAGCGTTGCGCCGGTTGTCTTTATATCATCGACCAGGCAAATCTCTTTTCCCGCGAAGTCGTGTCCTTTTCTTACTGAAAATGCGTCTGCGACATTTCGTGCCTTTGCGGCAGGGCTGGCAAAACTCGGCTGAGCTGCGGTGTTGCGTGTCCGGACAAGGTCGGTGTTTAGCATTCTGTCTTTAATGCAGAGTTGTTTGGTGATGAGCAACGCCTGGTTATAACCTCGCTTAAGGCGTCTTGCCCAGTGAAGTGGCACCGGGACAAAGTAATCGATTTTGTCGCCGAAGCTGCTGTTCTGCAGGGCCGTCTCGGCGATTGGACTTAGTATGGAGACAAGCTCACAATGTGAGTTCTTAAAGGCTAATATCATACTTCTTAATGTTTTGTCGTATATCCCGCATCCTGCGATAGCATCGAAGTGGAAGTCCTGTCCCTGACAGGCCGGGCAGACACCGTTTATAAGGCCGCCGACCGAGACAACCCTGCCGCATCGCCGACAGTAAGAATCCGTTGTGCACGCCAGAAGCTCACTCCAGCAGTTCTGACAGAGCTTATCGTTGTTATCTGCGATTGCCTTACGGCAGTTAACACAGACTGCAGGCCATAAAAGATTATTTACGCTGTTTGTGAAAAGCTTAAGGACACTTTTTGATTGTGCGGCCTCCATGGTGACAATTATACCCCCGGCCCCTTACCCTGAGAAGTCTAATCCCGGGGTCTGAACAGAGCATTATCTTTGGGACCGAACCAGCCGATTCTGAACTGCTCGGGCTTGTCTTTTACTGATTCGGGGAAATCGAGTTTCTCGGCGCTTACGTGGCCGTCGCACCATACTACATTTGTTTTGCCCAGATGCCTGAAGTGTATGGAAGGTACAACGCCGGGATATTCCCGGGTACCGCTTCCCAAATCGAGAACAAACATAGGAGGCTCACAAAATGAATATTCGATTAATTGGCCGCCGGAAACATAAGCCGTGTCAGTAAACATAACTTTCTCGGCAGGATTTTCTATTTCAGTTGTTTTCATACTTGATTTCATTGCTCTTATATCGCTGATTAAATTATATTGATAGCATCTCGAACCGACGCCGACACTGTTATAGCCGTATCCGCCACAGCCTGCCTCAAAGGCTTTGATTCCTTCGGTGTAATATTTGACATTAGCAGGGCACTGTTTAACTTCACCACCGGCCAGATATAAGCTTAACGGACCTTTTGTTGCATCGGAGGTGTTTTCCTGTACATCAGCGCTTGCTCCGTCGCTTTGCCGTGTTCCGTGCCAGCGATGATAACCTCCGTTGCTCGGGATTCCGTCATCATGAAATACCAGATCGCTTCCGGCCAGAACATAAAAATCATCGTTACTTAATGTATAGCTGGTGTTGGCAATATAAAGCTGACGGATATTGCTGCGACACACGACTGCCTGGCAGTGTTTCTTGGCCGAAGACAAACACGGCATCATAATACTCAGAAGCATCGCGATTATAGCGATAACTACCAACATCTCGATAAGTGTAAATGCCCTTCGATTAATAACAATTGTCCCTTTTATTTTTGTGGTCATTGACTGAAGCCAAGAGCAAATTTCGCATAGTCGAGGAAATCAATTTTATTGTCCGCGACAAAATCGGCAGCCGGATTGAAATTCTCATCCGACCATTCGTTAAGCCATGCCTGTGCAAGTAATTCGAGGTCGAGGTAATCTACTTCATTGTCCCCGTTTATGTCACCATAAGGCCGAACATCGGAAACCGCATCGATTTCGGCGGAGACTTCACCCAATATTCCAAGATATTTCTGAACAGCAGTAGTAAGCCGGACATATCTGAATGTTTCTAGATTGGCCGGCTGCCACGTATTAGGCTCGACCGCCCAATCGATATCGAACGCGTCGCCGCCACACGCCCCGAGACTTATGCCGACAGTGTATGGGTCATCGGGAATAGTGTAAAACAGTTCAGGCGCCATATCATTCGCATCGCCGAATCCGTCAGTAATATTATCGGCATCGCGGTCGCCGAGTTTCAGGCTGGGTGTGTACTCGGCATAGCCCCACGTCCCTTCGAGATGGTCGTTGGACGGGTCGGCGTCCTCCAAATTAGGATTTACATAAGTCCAGGCCGTTGAAGAACCTGATGTAACCTCTTGATACAGTGGGAATATCTCGAACGCGCTGGTCTGGTATGAAACAGGCCAACCGCTGAAATTTGGATAGCCCGAATCACCTGCGTTCCAGGTTTGTATTCGCCATGAGCATGGGTCACCAAGAAAACTGCCTGGTATGACGTACCATATTTCATCAGGGTGGTCACCGGGGATATTATTATCGTTAAGTTCCGGCATAATTTCGATAGTCGCAAATTCCGCCCAGTGATAGTTCAGATTGTAGTCATACCAGAGGTTATTCGAAAATACAATTGCGTCGAGACCCATCGGATTAGCGGGATTGTTTTCCACGTCGTGGTCGAACGTAACTACTATCTGTCCGCCGAATCCGCCTAATGTGACGATTCCGTCATTATTCGGAGTAAAGGTGCCTCCGCCGACCGGACTGCCTAACGCTGATTCAGCCAAATTGAACGGCCAGACGTTTATTCGTTGGCCCGGCGCCGGCAGATAATAAGGCTGGTTCGGTCCGTTTAGACTGATGTTAATGATCTCAGCAGCGAATGGGTTAAAATCTGCCGTTGCGAAACTCGATATTATCAAAAAAATAAGGAAACCTGTTTTAATTTTAACAGCCATTTTTTTATGCTCCCTATGGATAAGGGCGAGGCCCTCACGCGGCCTCGCCCACTTTTTAAGCTTAACAGTTTGCCTAATTAACTTTTTAAGCGTTCCGTTTTCGAACCAATAAACCTGCGAAACACATCAGGACTATTGTTGCCGGTTCCGGGACAGTGATTAACTGTATAGTGCTGTAATAATCGGCCCAGTCAGTATCGATAGCATAAAGATAATCACCATCGAGCAGGAACTTCCCAATACCGCCGTATGCGATTTCATCGACAAGTAATTGCGCGTCGATATCATATTTCGACAAAGTCGAGCCATACCCGGTCGTAGCGTACAAAGCGCCGTCATCGTCGAATCCTATATACCCCGCGGCAATACCAAGTACCGAATCTGTATCGTTTACATCGAGTCCTCCCGCCAGGATTTCTGCTGCGGTGAACATCAGAATACTTGCATCGCGCGATTCGTAGATTCCCTGGTCCGCATAGTAGAGATTGCCCGCGCTGTCAAAGGCCAGCCCTCCCGAATAACCGCCGATATCAGCAACAAGGCTCGTTGCGCCGGTGTCCCAGTCGTATGCAAAGATTTTTGTACCGAGCGCATCTGGATTGGCGGCGATGTAACAATCACCCTGTGAATTTACGGTTACATCATAAATGCCGTCTTCCTCAAGTTGATTAACGTAAGTGCCCGTTCCGTCGATGTACCCCATCTTATGTGGATACGGGTTGTTGTAACTTGTTCCGAATGCGGTATAAGTCAGGCCGGAATGTCGGGCGACAAGGGCGTTACTGGCATTGGAGCCGATGTCACCGACGGTTGAAACGCCGTCGTTGCTTAAATCAAGGGACTTTATTTCGTCATAGTTTCCGAAATAAAGCTGCCCGCCCTCGATATCGAGACCTCCTATTGTGGTATATGTTCCGTATGAGCTGTAAAGCTCACTGAAGGCATAACCGTTGGTTGAAAATTCTGCAAAACTGTTCGTTGCCGAAAAAATTAGCACAGTCATAAATGTAATAATCCCCGTGCTTCTCATCATTTTCTCCGAAGTCATTATCAATTCTCCTCTTGTTTCTGTTAGCTCAAAGGCCGGTTATTGCCTGTTGAGTTGCTGATTAATAAACTTGTTTTGTCGAACTTCCGTTTGTTCTTTTCATCTCCTTTCAGTCTGCCCGTGGCCCTTGACGCGAGGTCCGGGGCGGTCAATAAAAAAGCCGTCGTTCCCGCGAAAGGAACGACGGCTGATACTTCCTGCCTAATGCGAACCGTAGGTGAAAGAAAACCAGACTGGTCCGGTGAATGCGGTTCCATAACGCGAGAACACTAAATATTCACTATCCGGCTGCAGGTAAGATTTTCTGACTTGCGACGTACCTCGAGGTCCCTTCCCGCCTTACTAATCTGCTTACAGCAAAGCTGTCATTGCAGTTAGTACCGACAGTGGCTCAATACCTCTCGGATTTCCGGCTGATGCCGGAAGAGTCGCTTACAGCGGCGCGACCGTCTCGGTTTTTCACCGAGTTCCCTTAGACCTGCGGTCAGGTTCTTAAAGTTTCAAAGAACAAATTCAGGTTATCACGGCGGATTAGAAGCTACAAGCAGAAAAAGTATTATTTTTGTGTTTTTTACCGCTTCGTTCCTGCTGCAAATTTTACATCGTGTTATCTGCCGAGGTACAGGATGATTCCGACAAAGATGAGAATAACGGCAACGCAGACGCTCAGCGAAATAACGAGCAGCCAGAACATTCGTTTCTTGTCGCGTGATATGATAAACTTAAGATACCTGTCGCTCGCTGCGAAGGTTTTGCTCATCTGCATAATGGAATCGGTCTGGCTGGTTGTACTCTGGTCCAGTTTATCCAGGGCGAGCTTGAACTTGCCGAAGCCCTGCGTCATCTGCACATCGCAGTCGGCCGCCGCGGCGAGCTGATGGTCGATGCTTTGCAGGGCGTCGGTCTGTTTTGCCGTTTCAGTCGGGATGCTCTCGACTGCCTCGATGAACTGCTGGTTCTTCATCCCCGATGTCTTTAGCTCGGCAATCATCTGCTCGGTTAGCTGCTGCTGGCTTTTAATACTGGGCGCGAAGCTCTCGAACATCTGAGGCAGCTTGTCGAGACGCTCCATTAGCTGCTGCTGGTGCTCCACTTGTTTAGACAAATGGTCGTTTATATTTTCGAGCTTGACGATGAGCCGATTAAAACCGTCCTGCAATTTTTCGATTTGCTCGTTCCTGGACGAATCCGGGCTGGATTTGACCATTGCTGCTCGGCTGTGTATCGGCCGGTTTGTCTTTTCTTCGGAGGTTTCGCGGAGCATGCCGCTGTCGTTCAGTTCAGGCTTGAATCCTTCGGATTTTGTAAATTTGACAAGCTTGACACGTTTTCCGGTCTTGCTGAAAAAATCCTTTACCCGCGTCGCGAAACTTCCCTTTGTATCGTCCATATTCAGACCCTCATATTTTCTTGCTCTGTCGAAACAGCATTAGACCTTTTAGCTGTTCAAAATTCAAGCCTTTTCTGATAGTATTATTGCCTACTGGTATTTATTGCCAATATCGAGAGAGGATTAGATGATCCCGGTAAGTCCAGAAATAATATATAAGCCTGTAGGGTGGTCGGTGTTTTACTGCCCTTACTGTAGTGGCATGGAGGTAATTCAGGTGATGGAAATTTTTGAGGTTTTTAAGATTATGTTTATAACAGCAGGAAAAACATCGAAAGGACATATAGGCCGCTGTGACCTTTGTGAGAGATTAGTGAAAATTCCGATGGAGATAAAGGTGACAAAGCAATGGAATAGGCAAGATGGCTTTAATAAATTAGTTGAACGTATTTTTCCGGAAAAAGGCGGCAGCTTCTCGGTTCGCGATGAAAAGGCGAGAACGGATTCACTTCTGGAGTCGCTCCGGGACATGAAAATAATGAACAAGATGCATGGAAATAATTTATTGTTACTTGTTGGTGGTTTATTTGGTGGAGCAGCGGGTGCATTTGTTGGCTATGTTCTTTACAAGCTCGGAGTTAATATTTGGGATATGGACCTGGGCGGATTTATGGCAATAGCCGTATTGATTGGAATTGCAGCAGGAGCTGTAATTGCCGGCGCAGTCTGGAATTCGGTTAGAAGAAAAAAAATTGCGACGAACAGGATTCGCAAGGCCTGCAAGTATTACAATATTGATATTGAAAGCTTGAGGCAGGGGGCAATCTTATATCCAGCTCATGTACGCAGCGAGGTTGATATTGTCCATCTTGAAGTTGCTTATGGTAAAGACAGCGAATGGCCGGATGATTTTTACTCACCCGTTGAGGATTGATATATGCGATTAGTTACTTATTCGAAAGATGGTTCAATTTACTGCGGATTGCTGGATGATGGCGACGTCATCGAATGCACAATAGAATCCTTCGGCACGCTTAAAAATACTCTCGGCAACAAACCCGCCGAATTCTATGAACCGTTACTCAAATAATGGGAACAATAAAATATGGAAAGCAATAAATTGAAATTGAACAAATCCCATATCAAATCATTTGGTTTTTTTTGTTTGGTTGTTTCCCTTTTTCTGTTGCTGCTTAGTATGACAGTCATTCCTTCTGTTGTTTTTCTGCTGTTCCTGGAATGGGGAATTCTAGGTTTCATTTTAAGTTGTCTGTTGATTTCCGGCCCGGCCCTTATTCTTAGTATTACCGGGGTATTCCGGAGAAATGGCAAAGGATTTTCAATTGCTGCTTTGGTTATATGTTTACTATGTACCTTTTTTGTTTTGCCATTCAAATTTATTACCTATTCTCCGGCAGGCTCAGTTCCAAAGGTTTTTCGGGAATATAAGTTTCGCAAGGCTTGTCCTTGCGACTTCTGGCTAGACTTCGACAGTAAACATATGACGGATGTTCAAAGCCGGAATTCAATATTTCTCGTTAAGTTCGGGACGGTTCGCTTCCAGAGCGATCCAAATACATATCACAGGCAAAAAGTGATTGACTATGCCGAACAAAACGGATGGATCTGTAAATGCAGTATTTTTCTAAGTGAGAGTAATTTACATGATTACTATTCTAAAGAATTACCGTATGGATCTCCGATTAAGTGGGCGTTAGGGGCTTTAAAAAGTTATAATTATACTGAACTAATCTGGTTAGAAGACTGTGATGTGTTACTATTCGACGCCAAGACTCAACACGGGATGCCTGCATATGTGTTGATTTCAGGAGATGGAAGTAAAATGGAAGTCAGGTACGCAAATCCACGTTTGCCTGACCCGGGTCATGAATTTTGGCTACCGGACGGTTTTGATGAATTGCCGGGCGACTGTGGTAACCAGGACTCAGGATTGCCGAATTCTATGAGCCTTTAGCTTAGTTGAGTTGACCAGGCTGTTGGATTTTATCCTGTTCGAGTTCGCCCGGTCTGGGCTCCTTTTCTTCGGGCTTGTCTTCTGTGCCTTCTATTCCCATCTTTTTTTCGATTCGGGCGATTTGACCTGATATACTATCGAGTTCACTCAGGATTTTATCCAGCTTGCCGTTTATAGTATTGAGCTGTTCCTGCATCATTCCCCAGTTGCGGTCGTTATCGTCGAGCATCCGGTTAATCATCTGCTGATATGCGTCGATGGCCCGTGCCGTATCGCTTTGATATTCGGGCAGGGCGTGGACCTCATAAGTCTTCTCAACGCCGTGACTGACCGCCAGCCAGAAAAATGCCGCGCACGCGAGCACTATTACAATGAAGGATACGAAAGTTCGTCGGGTCTTCATTTTATGTTCTCCGTAATCATTTGTTTTTCAGTTCTTTGATTTCTATTAGAGTTTTATCGGCACAAAGCAGATAATTCGTTGGCAGGAATTGAAAAAAGGGCCGAATTGTGGTAAAAAGCATCTGGTTATCCGGTCTTTCAGGAATGGTTATATGTCGGTTCGATTCATATTAGGCAGAAGTGGTACGGGCAAAACGACCTTTTGTGTCGGTCAGATAGTCGAAACCTTGCTCGATGACAAGAACAATCGTCCTTTGATTTTTCTTGTCCCTGAGCAGGCCACGTACCAGGCCGAACGTGCAATCCTGACTGATAACCGAATCGCCGGGTACGACAGGCTCAACGTCCTGAGCTTCGAGCGATTAAGCTATCTGTTGTTGGGCAAGAGCACAGCCAGAAGCAGCCTGTCGCAAATCGGCCGGCAGATGCTCGTACAGCGATTGCTGCGTGTGCACGCCGATAAGCTAAAGGTGTTCGGCGTCTCCGCCGGCAGGGTCGGCACCGGCCGGGCCATAGCACAGACAATCGCCGAATTACATCAGTACGGCCGAAGCGCCGAAGATATCGACGAGCTTATTGCAACACTTGCCAAATACGACCCTGACAGTCTGACCGCGATGAAGTTCGCGGACATTGCACTTCTTTTCAAAGAGTATCTAAAATTCATCGAAGGCAAATTCATCGACCCCGACGTTCAGCTTAATCTGGCGCGCCGGGCCGTAGCCGATTCACAGTTCGTCAAAGAGTCCCTTGTCTGGATTGACGGCTTTGCCGGTTTTACCGCGGCTGAGCTTTCGGTTTTGGCTGAGGTACTGCGTTCGGCCTCGGACACGTCAATAGCACTGTGTGTTGACCCGGACTCACTCGATTTCAGCGGCGATGCCGCGATGCTCGATGCGACGAGCCTGTTCGGACCTACAGAAAAGACATATTGCGAGCTGCTGGAGATAATAAAAAGGTGCAAATTGAAAATCGATAAACCTATCGTGCTCAGAGACGCTAAGCGCTTCGTCAATTGCAGGGCGCTTGCGCATATTGAACAGCAGTTTTCGAACTTCGAACCGCGGCAAACCGAAGCCGGCGAAAATATCAGAATAACAGCCGCGGCCAACAGTCGAAGCGAGGTGCAGTTCGTCGCGCGCGAAATACTTCGTTTGGTAAAGCAAAAAAATTACAGGTTCCGTGACATTGCCGTTATCGCCTCGGACATAGATTATTACGAGCATTACCTGCGGGCCTATCTCGGTGATTACGCGATACCATACTTCATCGACAAAAGAAAACCGCTGAAACGCCATCCGGTAATCGGTTTGGTTCTCTCTGCCCTTTCGATAGTGACGGATGGCTTCAGCCGCTCTGAGATATTCAACTATTTGAAGACCGGCCTGACCGAGCTGAGCAGCTACCAGATTGATTTGCTCGAAAATTACTGCGTCGCCTTCGGCATTGACCATCGCGACTGGCAGGATGAATCGCCGTGGAATTCCGCAGGGCCGAACGATACGAAATTCGACAACGAATTAATAGACTCACTCAGAAAAAAAGTGGCTCAGCCGCTGGTTCAGCTTCGCGGCGCTCTTTGCCGCCAAGACGGCCGAAGCAGTATCACAGCCGAATATTTTACCAGGACCATTTTTGATTTCCTCGAAAGACTGAACATTCGCAGCCGACTGAAGGACTGGGTCGAGCAGGCCTTGAATGAACAGGACGCCGAACGGGCCAATTACCATCAGCAGTTTTGTGAGGGATTTGCGAGTACATTCGACGAGATGGTCGAAGCTTTTACAGGTCTTGAAATGACTCCCGGCGAATGGGCGGAGGTGTTGGAAGCTGCTATAGACCGGATGACCTTGGCCTTCATTCCGCCCCGTCTTGACCAGGTATTGGTCGGCTCCATTGAGCGCAGCCGCCACCCTGATTTGAAAGCTGTATTTCTGATTGGCTGTACACAAAAGCAGTTCCCATCACCTGTTGGTTACGACTGTGTGCTTACCGATTCGGACAGGTTAGCTGCCGGCGACGCTGATTTCGCGCTCGGCCCTTCACTGCGTGATGAATTGGCGCAGAGGCAGTACCTGGCCTATATCGCGTTCACTCGCCCGGCCGAATACCTGTGCGTAAGCTATCCTCTGGTCGATGAAAAGGGCAGCGCCGTCGTCTGTTCGAGGTATGTCGGACGATTGGAATCACTTTTCAGTGACCTTCAGACCGAGCATATAGATTCACAGCCCGTCGATATAACAGCGGTAAGCACAACATCTGAACTTGCCCAGGTCATTTGCAGCCGCGCCGGCGCTGATGGTGATGACGATGAGCAGGCGGATAAGTTGCGGCAGTTAATCAATGAAATTCGGGACGACAATGAATTGAGAAATATAAGCCGGTCTGTTGACTATGCCCTTGCCTATGACAACAAGGCCGAGTTGCACAGTCCGGTCGCTGACGGACTTTTCAGCGGTGTGATGACCTGTTCGGCCACAAGGCTCGGCGCCTTCGCGGCCTGTCCGTATCAGCATTTTGCAAAGTACGTCCTCGGCCTGGAGGAACGAAAGGAATTCAAATTCGAGCCTCTGGACAAGGGATTGTTCTATCATAAGGTCCTTGATTCTTTGGTAAAGGAATTGAATGAGCGGAAAATTGATTTGGCCCAAATAGAAGAGCAGGAACTTTTAAAAATCCTCAGAAGCAGAATAGAGTTGTTACTGAGGCAGGACACATTCATACGCAATTTTAACAATCGTAATGAGCACAACGCTTACATTATCCGCTCGGCCGGTGAATCACTCGAAGCCTTTGTCCTGGCGGCTGCCCGAATGATGAAGGCAGGGGAGTTTCGTGTAAAACTATCCGAAGTGAAGTTCGGCGCTGCCGACAGCAATCTGGGCCTGTGCAAACTTATCTGCGATAACGGCCGCGAGGTAATTTTGAACGGCCTGCTCGACAGGCTTGATACTGCGAAGATTGATAATGAAGAAATTGGATTGGTCTTTGATTACAAGCTGTCGGGCAGGACATTTAGCTTCTCCAAATTCTGGTATGGCATCGATATGCAGCTCGCAATTTATATGCTCGCGGTCAGGGCCGCCGGAATAAAACCGGTCGGCGCGTTCTATGTCCCCATCGAAGCAGGCGCAAAACAGACCGACTTCGGACAAGTAGAAAAACAAAGCGCAAAGTTCGAATATAAAGCCAACGGTGTATTTCACGGCGAATACGCAGCACATATCGACGGTACTGTCCAAAGCGGCCGGAGCAGATTTTACAACTACGGCGTTAGTAAGAAAGACGGCCAGTACGGATACTACGCTTCGAGCGGGGCCCTTTTACCGAATGATTTTGATAAATTGCTCGAATTTGCCGAGCAGAAAATTTGCGAGCTAACCGCACTGATGGCTGAAGGCCGAATCGAAGTAAGTCCTTATAGATTGAATACTGAGACACCGTGCAGCTGGTGTAAATATCGCTCCGTTTGTCGGTTCGACTGGCAAATCAACGATTATCGAGTGCTGCCTGTATTGAAAAAGACCGACCTGTTCAGCTGCCAGGGGGACATTAAAAATGGCTGAGAAAAAAATCGAGTGGACTCAGCAGCAGCGACAGGCCATTGAAGAGCGAGGCCGCGACGTTCTCGTGACCGCCTCGGCCGGCACCGGCAAGACCGCCGTACTTTCAGGCAGGGCCGTCGACATCGTAGGCGATAAAAAAATATGTCCCGATGTATGGAGTATCCTTGTCCTGACCTTTACTGACGCCGCCGCCGAACAGATGCGACAGAGAATTGCTGAGCAGTTAGTTGATGTCTATCGACGAACAAGGGACGAGCATCTGGCAAGACAATTATCACTGCTGCAGGGTGCGGACATAAGCACAATCCACTCGTTCTGCAAGAGACTAATTACCGAGCACTTCTACCGGCTCGACCTTGACCCCGCCTTCGGAATTATCGACGCGGACGAGCAGCGCCTGTTGAAAGCCCAGGTCCTCCAGCAGACCATAGACTGGGCCTGGCAGCAGTCTAATCTTGCCCCTTCGCTCGAAGAGCTGTTCGCCGGCAGGGACATCGGCTCAGACGGCGGTTTCCTCGGGACAATCATCGAGATTAGTGACTTCCTGGACGGTGTTGTCTGGCGGCAGGGCTGGCATGAAAAAGCCGCTAAGCTCTCTGAGAATATGAATATTGACGACGACGCTGCTGCGAAACAAAAAGATATTATAAAACTAAGGCTCGATGAAATACTTCTTCGCCTCAGACAGGCCGGCCGAATCTATCAGCGACATGCCGAAGATGGTTCCTGGACGGCCAAGTTCGCCGATAGTTATGTAAAACCAATTGAGCAATTGCTGTCGCTCTTCGAAAAGCTCCAATGGAATGATTTTGCGATAGCTGTCAGCGAGTTCGAAAAGCCGCGCGTCTATCCCCCAAAAGATGTCGATGATGATATAAAGGAAGTAATAAGAGCAGAGCTTAAAGATGCCTTTGCAATTCTGGATGAAGTAAAACAGTTGGCGGTATTGAATCCTGATTATCTTGCAAAGGTTGGTTCGTCTGCGAACAGGCAAACCCTCATTTTAATCGAGCTGGTAAAACAATTCGAGCAGTTATACGCCCAGGCCAAGCACGTACTGAATAGACTGGACTTCGCCGACCTGGAAAGATATGCCCTTCAACTGTTGGCGAAGGAAGGAAGTCTTTCGGACATACCTCAGCCGTCTGAGGTAGCGCTTAGTCTGAGAGAAAAGTACAGGTATGTGTTCGTTGATGAGTATCAGGACATCAATCCGGTCCAAAAGGCGATTCTCGATTTGCTGGCCGGCGAGGGAAATACTTTCGTCGTCGGCGACGTCAAACAAAGCATCTATGCCTTCAGGGGCGCAGAGCCGAGGATATTTGTTGAAGATTTGAAGACCGCTTCTATAAAACCGCAAAGCAGGGACGATTCTAAACGCGTTGACCTTAACTGGAACTTCCGTTCGGCGAAGGGCATACTTGATTTTGTAAACCTGGTTTTCGGAAGGTTGATGAGCGAAGAGTTCGGGGCAATAGAATATGACGAAGGCGCGATGCTCAGATGCGCCTCCGATGAACAAGATAGTCAAAAAGTTTCCTCTGCTGATGAACGTAATGTCGAGCTGTACCTGCTCGATGACAAAATCGAACAGCAGGAACAGAACCAGCAGCAGACCGAACCTGACATAACCACTGCAAGACAAAGACAGGCTGAAATGATTGCACGGCGGATTCGTAAAATGGTCGGCGCCGATACCGGCCGCGCCGAATTCGATGTATATGACAAGCAAATCGACCAAATGCGGCCTGTCGAGTACAGGGACATCGTAGTCCTGATGCGTTCGCTTGCCGAAAGGGCCGGCACCTATGTCGAAGTCCTCCGGCTCGCCGGCGTGCCGGTAAGCTGCACCGCCGCTGCCGGATATTTCGAGGCCACCGAAATCAGGGATTGCCTCTGCCTGCTGAAGGTCCTCGATAATCCACAGAGGGACATTGCCCTTGCTGCGGTCCTGCGCGGCCCTGTTTTCAGAGTTAAAGACACCGACCTTGCAAAAATAAGGCTGTTCAGTAAAGACCATGACAAAAATTTCTATGATTGTGTTACTGCTTATGCAAAAGATGGGGATGATAAACAATTAAGCGAAAAACTTCGGCAGGCCTTGATGGATATTGAAAGATGGCGAGCCGAAGCTAAGGCAGGCAGCATCGCCGATTTGCTCTGGCAGATATATCGTCAGAGTAACTTGTTGGCGTTTTATTCGGCTCTCACGAACGGCAGGGCCAGACGTGCGAACCTTCTAAAGCTGCACGACAGGGCGATACAGTTCGAGGGTTTTGCTGCGAGCAGAGGCTCGGCTTCTCTGGGGCGGTTTGTCGGATTCATCGAGCAGCTTCAGCAAGCCGGAGCCGAATGGTCCGGAGCCGAGCCGGAGGATTCCGCCGCCAATGCCGTTCGGATTATGAGCGTGCACAAGAGCAAAGGCCTTGAATTTCCCGTAGTCTTTATTGCCGAGCTTGACGGCCAGTTTAACCTTAGCGATTTGCAAAGGGACGTCCTGCTCGGCCTGGACGTGCCGCTCGGATTGGCGATTATAGATAGAACCGCAAACGCCAAACTTAGCACATCTGCCCGTCAGGTCCTGCAAATAAAAAAACTCGATACTTCCCTTGCTGAAGAGCTGCGGATACTTTACGTCGCGATGACAAGGGCTCGGCAGCGACTGGTGCTGACCGCCTCGACAAAGAGAAAAAAGTGCGAAATGATTCTAAAGAAAGGATTCGAATTCGGCGACGGCGCAATTGCCCCCTGGCGGTTGGCCGGTTGCCGAAGCGCACTCGAATGGCTCCTCTACGGATTGTCAAATCAGAACCTGCTCCACGAAATATTTAAAACCGGCATCGAAGCTAAGGGCAATGGTGTATTTGATGTTGAACTTTATACAGGCGATGAATCAACAGCCCTGTCGCAGTATATAGACGGACTCAAAAATACCAAAAAGCCCAAAGTTGCGAAGACACAAAAGCGGGGTGAATCAGGCCTTCTTGAACCGGTCAAAAAATCACTAAGCTTCAAATACGAATTCGAATCGACAACGTTATTGCCCGCAAAGCAATCGGTAACACAGTTGACACATTATAACGATGAATTTGTACAGCTCGATTATTCACGGTCGTTGCAGCGTCGCCCCGGTGTCGTGCTCAGCGACGAGTTGAAGAAAGAGTTCGCCGTCGAAGGCCGCCTCGTAGGCACAGCGGCACATCTTATCATTTCATCGCTCGATTTGAGTAAGCACGTAAATGCCGATGTTGTCAGACAGACTGCCGATGAGCTGGTAAGCAAAGGCCTGATAACCACCGAGGCAATGCAGTGTATTGATACCGAATCAATTGCGCGATTCTTCGACAGCGACCTGGGCCGTATGGCGCTCGATTCGAATAACACAATCAGGCGTGAATGGCCTTTTACGTTTTCACTGCCGGTTAGCGAATTGGACGAGGCTTCGGACGTAGCCGATTCGCTCGTCGTTCAGGGCATCGTCGATATGCTCATAGAAACTGCCGATGGTCTGGTGGTCGTGGATTTCAAGACGGACCGTGTCTCTGCAGAGCAAATCGAGCAGCGGGCTAAGCTGTATGAAAGGCAGGTGCAGCTTTACGTCCTGGCCGCAGAAAAAATTCTAAAAAAACCCGTCCTTGGCAAATGGCTGTATTTCCTCTCAGCGGGACAGGCTGTCGAAGTCGTGTCCTGATATGGGCCGTTTTTGTGCTTGTTTCGGTCTCTTCTCGCGTTATAATACTCGATTCGTGTTTATTGTGGTTGATTAACAGTATGCAACGGAGAAGGTAATGGCTAAACCACCAAGAGCTAATGCGGTAGTAGGACAGTCCGGCGGTCCGACGGGTGTTATCAATGCGTCACTGGCCGGCGTCATCGAAGAAGTCTGCAAACACAGTCAGATTGAAAATCTCTACGGCGCCATCCACGCCGTGCAGGGAATAGTCAAGGAAGATTTCATCGACCTGAAGAAACTGTCGATTGCCGACATAGAGGGCCTCGCGGCCTGTTCCTCTTCGGCCCTCGGCTCAAGCCGCGACAAACCGGACGAAGAATACTGCCATAGAATATTCGAAGTCTTCAAAAAGCGTAATATCAGGTACTTCTTCTACATCGGCGGCAACGACTCAGCCAACACCGCCCATATCGTCAATCTGATGGCTGCCGAAGTCGGTTATGAGCTTCGAGCCTTTCATATCCCAAAGACAATCGATAACGACCTGTTGGTCACCGACCATTGTCCGGGTTACGGTACCGCGGCGAAATACGTTTCTTGTGCCGTTATGGGCGACGACCTTGATAACAGGGCTCTGCCGGGTATCAAGGTCGATGTGGTAATGGGCCGACACGCCGGTTTTCTGGCTGCAGCGACGGCCCTGGCCAGACAGGCGGAAAATGACGGGCCGCACCTGATTTATCTGCCTGAACGTCCGGTGACTGTTGAAAAATTTGTCGCTGACGTCGAATCCGTTTACAAAAATCTCGGCCGTTGCGTCGTGACTGTAAGCGAAGGCATCTGTGATACCGATGGTGTACCTTGGGCAAAGAAGATTCTCGAAGGTGATGAAATCGATGCCCACGGCAACCTCCAGCTTTCCGGCACCGGAGCCTTAGCAGATTTCCTGGCCTCGAACGTCAGGCACAAGCTCAAAGTTAAGCGGGTCAGGGCTGATACATTCGGATACCTGCAGAGAAGTTTCGTTGGCTTTCAGTCACCCGTGGATGTCGAAGAGGCAAGGCGGTGCGGCAGCCAGGCTGTGAAGCTCGCGATGGACGAGCAGAGCGGCTCTGTTGCCATCCGGCGAATCGCCAATGCGGACGAATACGCTGTTGAGCTTTTCTCCACCGAGCTTCGCAACGTCGCCGAAAAAAGTAAAACTATGCCGGACGAATTCATCAATAAAGACGGCAACGACGTCACCGAGGCATTTATTCAATACGCAAAACCTCTGACTGGTGATTTACCCAGGACATACTTCCTGGGCAATTACCCGAGGGTTTAATCGGGATTTGGTCAACGGATGATCAAAACAAAAATAGTCGCCACACTCGGACCGGGCTGCAGCAAGGCTGAAACCATCAATGCGATGGTTGATAGCGGAGTTGATGTCTTCAGACTCAATTTTTCGCACGGCACACCCGCCGAACACGCCAATCGGCTCGAGCAGGTCAACTCGGTTCGCAGCCGCCATCAGCACACTATAGCCGTAATGGGTGATTTGTGCGGACCGAAAATTCGGCTCGGTGACATCGAACCGCCAATCCAGCAGGTCGAAGCCGACGGTCAGGTAGTCATTTTTACAGGCGATGACCAGCCGCGCCCCGGTTTCCTGCCGACCAGCTACGAGCACTTCGCTTCTGACGTAAAAGTCGGCGACAGGGTAATGATAGATGACGGCCAAATTGTTCTTCGTGCAGTCGAACAGTCTCAGGGAAAAATCGTCTGCCGTGTTATCACCGGCGGTAACATACAAAGCCGAAAAGGAATTAACCTGCCCGATTCTGTTGTCAGAGCCGATTCTATTACACCGAAAGACTGGCAATATGTTGACTGGGCGATACAGAATAATCTCGATTTCCTCGCGTTGAGTTTTGTGCGCAGCGCGGATGAAATCAACCGGCTGAGGGATTACATCAGCAAAGCCGGCAGTGACATTAAGCTGATTGCCAAGATTGAGACCGTCGCTGCTATACAGAATCTGGATAATATTGTAAATGCCTCCGACATCATCCTGATAGCTCGCGGCGACCTCGGCGTTGAAATGGATTTGGCCGAGGTGCCTTTGCTCCAGAAACGAATTACGAGTATGTGTCGTCGCCGCGGCAAACCGGTTATTGTGGCGACACAGATGCTGCAGAGCATGATAGACAGTCCCTCTCCGACTCGCGCTGAAGTCTCCGATGTGGCTAATGCCATAATGGATTTTGCCGATGCCGTAATGCTTTCGGGTGAGACAGCCGTCGGCAAATATCCCGTCGAAGCCGCAAAGACGATTCGACGCATCGCCCAGTACACCGAGGCGTACCTCGACGAAAGCGACGCCGTCTATCCCAAGATAGACACCACAGCGGATTTAATTCTGACCGCCGCTATGGTTCACAGCGTCGCCCAGATAACCGAGGACATCGACGCAAAGCTCGTCGCCCTATGGTCGCAGAGCGGCTCGACCGCAAGGCTGCTGAGCAAAGCGCGAATCGATGTTCCGATACTCGCCTTTAGTTCCGATGAGCGTATGTGCCGCCAGATGTGTCTGCACTACGGAGTTATACCGAGGTGTCGGCCGGTCCCTTCGGATACCGAACATTTTGCCGAGCTGGTGGATAATCTTATTCTTGAACGCAAATGGGCCGAGCAGGGTGATATAATTGTGCTCGTGGCAGGTCATCCGATTGGCGCCGCAGGCAAAACCAATGCGATTATGCTCCACACGGTTTCGGGCGGTTGAAATACAAATCACTTAGTCTTAAAATTGATTTGTGCTGCGACAGATAAAAATACTTTGGACAATTGAACTATGGCAATGGAAAAACTGAATTTTACAATCGAGACTCTCGGCCGCTGTAAAGTCGCCTCGTCCGTACCTGTCTCGAACCTGAAGGAGGACAGCCAGGCCGAGTTCGTTTCCGACGACCAGTACGTTCTGTACAGTATCGAAGGCGGTGCCTTGCCCGCCGAGACCGATTCCAGGGACCATGTCCTTGAGCTGGCAGGCCCGCGACAGAACATCTTTTTTGACCCAACCAAGACTCACGCCGCGATTGTCACCTGCGGCGGCTTGTGTCCTGGCCTCAATGACGTTATCCGCTCGATTGTTATGTGCCTCTGGTACCGCTACGGCGTACGAAGAATCTCCGGAATCAGGTACGGCTATCGAGGCTTTCTGTCGGAATTCGATTTGCCGGCAATGGAGCTTAATCCCGATGTCGTTTCAGAGATTCACACAAGAGGCGGTACTATTCTCGGCTCGTCGCGCGGTTACGGCCAGCGCTCTGAGGATATCGTCGATTCGCTCGAGCAGATGGGCGTCAATATCCTTTTCGGTATCGGAGGTGACGGCACTCAGAAGGGTATGCTTGCAATTGCTGATGAGGCAAAAAAACGCGGCCTGAAAATAGCCGTTGTCGGGGTCCCGAAGACAATCGATAACGATTTGAGCTTCATTCAGAAATCCTTCGGCTTCGAGACCGCGGTCTCCAAAGCCGTTGACGCCGTCTCAGCCGCGCACGTCGAGGCCTTCTGCGCCGTCAACGGTATCGGCATCGTCAAAGTTATGGGCCGACAGTCCGGTTTCATCGCCGCGCACACGGCCCTTGCTATTAACGATGTGAATTTCGTACTCGTACCCGAGCTGCCGTTCGACCTCGAAGGCCCCAACGGCCTGCTGACGCATCTCGAACACAGGATTCTAAATCGCCACCACGCTGTTATCCTCATCGCCGAAGGAGCAGGACAGGATTTAATCCCGGTCACCGGCCGGGTTGACGCCTCCGGCAATAAGGTTTACGGCGACATCGGCGTTTTTCTCAGAGCTAAAGTCGCCGAGTATTTCAAGAGCCGCGACATCGAGGTGACCATCCGGTACATTGACCCCAGCTACATCATTCGCGCCACGCCCGCCAATGCCAATGACTCGATTTACTGCCAGCGTCTCGGCTCGAACGCCGTCCACGCCGCTATGGCCGGAAAGACAAGCCTTTTGATTAGCATAGTTCATAATCATTTCGTTCATTTACCGATTCGAATGGCCGTCTCGCGCAAAAACACTATCGACCCCGAAGGCTCACTCTGGCGGGACGTCATCGACGCCACAGGCCAGCCCCTCCGTATGAAAAATTAATTTGCCGCGCATTCGCAGATTCCTCACATTTTTGTATGGCATTTTGTGGTAAAGAACGCATAATATTCATTTTGTATGAAGGAAAAGTATCCACGGAGCGATAACAAACAACCAGCGGAAAAGTCCCGCAAATCTTTTTTTCATTCATGGCGAACTGCTTTTAACAAATATTTCCTGCGTAAATGGGTAGCATTGTTATTTATCGTATTTATAGTTCCTACCATATATTTTAGCCAAAAGGCCACTGAGTTTGGTGCAATCTCCCTTGCTCGAGGCCATAGCGTCTGGGCAGATGGAACTCGACTGGTGCAATTTAATAAACGACAGCTCACCGATGGTTCGCAATTGACGATGACGGAACATCTCGTTCGTGTATTGGTATTGTGCTATGTTTCATTCAGGGCCATTTTGTTCTGGATGTTCGTATTGACTTATTTAAATATGAAATTCCACGGAGATACCTTTAAAGGTATTACAGCAACCGACCAGAAAAGCCTTGCGTAGCGAAAATATTGGGTTTGTTTTGGGTTCGTTTTCATTTCGGTCGTATAATCGTATATTTTCATATCGCTTTATTATAAAAGGACATAAGCTCATTTTGGGCCTCGTGCAAATTGGGTTTGATTGGGTTTGAATTGGGTTCGTTTTGGGTTTGTTTTTGGGGTAAATCGCGGTTTTGGGGCCAAAAACGAGGAAAAATTGGGTTTGTTTTTTCAGAAAGAGGTGGATTTGTAGAGGACTCTCGACAAATGTAGTGTATTGCCACAGAGAAAACACAATATAAGCCACAGAGAACCCTTCGACTTCGCTCAAGGCAGGCGAGGTCACAGAGCAGTTTTTTTGACGCTGATTTACACGGATTAACACTGTTTTTAATCATAAAATTCATTGTTTTTGTGATTTTTGAGTGGTTTTTTAATCACAGATTACACTGATTATGTGAATTAACACGGATTTTTAATGCCTCCTATTTTATATTGCCTAAGTTTACATTTTATCAAACAACGGTGGTATTATACCATATATTGAACAGAAGTCAAGCATAAAATTAGCTTTTTGCGTACAGCGGACAGGGTACAGGAAAAAATTTTTAGCCACGGACCCATTCGACTGCGCTCAGGGCAGGTTTATACTGACTGAAACACGGACAAGCACTGCACCTTTAGGCGCGGATTCCGGCGTCGCCTGCGGCTATGCCGCGACAGGTTGCGGGGATTTTTGGATTGTTATTTTGGGTTAAAAAGGGATAATATCATTATTTAGACACAAATTAACACGGTTTTATATTAGACACGGATTTACACAGATTAACACTGTTTATTTCAGACAGGATAAGCTGGATTGTTCTTATAAAAGAAAATGAGGAAAAAATGTTTGGTCGGGAGGGCGAAGGATTGAAGATTGAATATTGACTGTTGATTATTGATTATTGATTATTTGGAGTTGCGGATTTGTCATTAAGGTGCGAAGGAACAAAGGCACCTCTGCTTACTGTTTGCATCCCCGACAAAATTGTTCGAGGACAGGTGGGCAGGCAACTAAGGAAATAATTACTGATTACCAAAAAGATTTGGAGCGAGATTAATTCTGCCTTACAGAGAAACGTTTACATTGGGAGAGGATTTTTAAATGAAGGTTTTGAGTCAACAAGAAATCGTTGACGAAGTTCGTGCTAGGTCTAACAAAATTACAAAAAGATTGTGGGTTGCGTCGCCATTTATCGGAGATTGCAAATCAGTCAGAAGAATTTTGGGAAAGAAATGGATAGACAATAGTGATGTAGATGTTCGCCTTATTACTGACGACGCTAATATCAATTCTAAAGCATATAAGACAATCAAGTATTTTCAACGGAGGGGAACTGTAAAAACACTTGAAGCATTACACGCCAAGATTTACATAATAGATAACTACGCCATAGTAACTTCTGCCAACTTGACGGGTACGGCTTTCTTTTGTAGGTATGAGGCAGGCGTTTTGCTCTCAGATTTAGATGCGAAGCACGTGAATGAGCTTTATTGTCGTTGGTGGAAAAAAGCTTCAGATTTTCCAACTGATTTTAGGCCGCATGTGTCAGGAAAAAGAGAGGCTATAGTTAACGAGGAAACTTCAAAAAAACTCCCAATAATCTGGAATCTTCTTGACGACCCAGGAGACCCTTACGCCGGTCTCACATCGGAGTTTAGTGATTATCCTGAATATTTGCATTATTATCATGAGTTTGCTGAATCATATTCAGGAATCCAGCGAGTATGGCCAGAAACCCCACTATACTTTGAGACTGATGCTTTTTTGAATTATCTTTTTCATGATGCGCCCCAAAAACCATCACGGGAATACGAGAAAAAGAAACCACGACTACTTCATCCGACCGACAGAAAGAAGGAGATAAGGCGTTATGCAACGATGTTCAAACAGTCTAAAACTGCAAACAATCGAGATGAGCGAAGAACCAGAAGCGAAAGATCACAGATAGTCAGGAATAAGTTGGATGAGGGGGTAATAGAAAAAATCAATATGAATGATGTGGAAGAAATCATTAACTGCCTGAATTGTCAGAGGGTGTATCAATGGCATAAGGCAAAGTTCCTTGGCTTTGCTAATGAGAATCTTGGGTTGATAAGAAAAACATGGAAAACCCTTATTCATGGAAAAAAGCCTCTTGAGTTAAGGATGAGTGAATGCAAGCGAACTCTAGCGGGTATGAGATTTGGCAAGTCGAGTATTCAGGAACTTATTGGTTTCTATTATCCCAAGAAGTATCCGTTGCGTAATCGAAATTCTAATGCTGGGCTCAGGTTTTTGGGCTATGACGTCGTAATTTATTGACCTCTAGGAATATTTGGGGAAACCAAGAACAGTCACCCATATTTTGAAGGGACGAAATGACGTGATTCGCTAAAGTTAAGGGTGTATTAGTACTCAAGAAGCAACGGGAACTTGTTGTACAGATTGTATAATCATTGTTAGAACAGCAAGAAGAACGATATGAAAGAACGTGCTTACAACGTCTATGCTTTAGGTATTAAACGACCTCACCTTGTTTTACTTGGGGCAGGAGCAAGTTTGGCAGCCTTTCCAAACGGTGAAAAGAATGGCCTGAAACTGCCTTTGATGGATAATTTTGTTGAAACAGTTAATGGACTATCAGATTACCTTGATGAATGCGAAATTGATTATAAAGGGCAGAACTTTGAGAATTTATATGATTCTTTATATGAGGACTCACAGTATGATAAAATCAGGCAGACCATTGAAGAAATAATCTACGATTATTTCTCACAGATGGAATTACCTGATGAACCGACTCTCTATGACCATCTCATTTTGTCGTTAACGGGTCGTGATGTCGTAGCCACATTTAATTGGGATCCTTTTTTATGGCAAGCTATGTGCAGAAATTATCATCGATCTGGTGATGGTAATCTTCCCCACCCACTTTACTTACACGGTAATACAGCAATAGGGATATGCACGAAGCATGAAAAAATACAACTCAGCCATAAAGGTAATATATGCCGAAAATGTGGGAAGCTTCTTAGCAGAAGTAAACTTCTTTATCCAATCGGCAGGAAAGATTACAACATCGACCCATTCATTAAGAGCAGTTGGGATGGAGTGAAATCCTGCTTGGAAAGTGCATACATGTTCACCATATTTGGATATGGTGCCCCATCTTCCGATGTTGAGGCTGTAGCTTTATTAAGTCAAGCGTGGGGAGATAAATACCAACGGAGTATGGAGCAAATTGAACTTATTGACAGAATTGATGAGGACGCCATTTGCAAGCGTTGGGAAAAATTCATTCATACTCATCATTATGGTTACCATAATGATTTTTATTCTTCAATGATTGCCAAGTGCAGCAGACGAAGCGCAGATGCTTCCTTTGGCGCTAACTTCAATTGTATTGCTTGGGAGGAGCATCCCATTCCCAAAGATGTATCATGGAATGAATTGGATGAATGGTTAAAACCATATATCGAGGTTGAGAATAAGGCAAGGCTACAGGGAAACAACTGAAGCCGCGGTATATAAATCCAAACCCCCGGTGAAACCGGGGGCTAAATAATTTATGTAGTGAGTTTGCGTTTTTCGCGGCGGTACTGGAGTGTGTAATCGACAACGGCGCCGGCGAGGATTACTGTACCAAGCACCGCAAAATCCAGCGAGCTCGGTATGCCCAAAAGGTTGACGAAATTACGCAAAACGAGAATCAAGGTAGTGCCAATCAGGATGCCGAAGATGGAGCCCTGGCCTCCGCGCAATGAACAGCCGCCGAGGACGGCACTTGCGATGGCGTACAGCTCGTAAAAATTGCCGTGGGCGCTGGGCGAAACGGAATTGGTATAAAAGGCAAGCAATATGGCTGAGACAGCGGCAAGCAAAGTAGAGATTACATAGGCACCGACGATGACGGCGGAGGTGTTGACGCCGGAGAAGCGGGTGGCCTCTTCGTTGCGGCCTACGGCGAACAAATATCTGCCATAGACGGAGCGGTGCAGGACAATCCACATAATAAAGGCGATAACCAGCAGGAAGACAAACGGCATCGGGACGCCGATGAGCTTGGCGGTGGTGATTTTCTGGAGGGTCTCGAAGCCTGTGCAGTAGCCGAAACCCTGGGTCTGGTCGTTGGCGATGTAGCGAGCGAGGCCTCGATAAAAGAGCAGGCCGCAGAGCGTTACAATGAACGGCTGGATCCTGAGCTTTGTAACGAGCAGGCCGTGACACAGACCGAGAAAGGCGCCTAAGGCGAGTATAGCGGCGACGGCAAGCGGCCAGGGCCAGGACCAGTTGACCAGCTTGAAGCAGAGCAGGATGCCGAGCAGTGAAAAGACGGAGCCGACGGACAGGTCGATGCCGCCTGTAATGATGACTATACCGACGCCGATGCTAAAGATGCCGAACATTCCAATCAAACGAGCGGTGTTCTGGAGATTGGTTGTGCTGAGGAACTGCGGATTGGCGATTGAGACGGCGACGCAGAGCACTATAAGAATCAATAATATCGGCAGTTCCTTCTTCAATTGAAAATCCTTACAAAAAATATCAGCCACAGAGAAATTTAATTATAAGCCACAGAGAACACAGAGTTCACAGAGAAATTCATTATAAGCCACAGAGGGCACAGCCCCCTAAGGGGTCCCTAAGGGTAGAACACAGAGAAAACAATTCTAAATCCATGTCATTATCATTATGTTAGATACTGTTAGTATCCCTTTCAATTTTGGCGCCGACGGCAAGTTGCATTACCTTCTCCTCGTCCGAGTCGCAGCGGTCGAGGATACCGGTGATACGGCCTTCGTGCATAACGGCGATTCGGTCGCTGATGCCGAGTATTTCTTCCATATCGGAGCTTATCATAATAACAACTACACCCTTTTCGGCAAGGGTCCGCATAATATGATAGATTTCGGATTTCGAGCCGACGTCGATTCCACGCGTCGGCTCGTCGAAGATTATGACCTTGGGTTCGAGGGCGAGCCACTTGGCGAGGACGACTTTCTGCTGATTGCCGCCGCTGAGATTGCTGACGAGTGTTTCGACAGAAGGAATTTTTACTGCCAGTGACTCGGCCTGTGCTTTAGCGACGGCCCGTTCCTTTTTTCTGCTTATGAGCCAGGCTGAGGAGAAGCGGTCGAGTCGCGGCAGTGTGATGTTCTGTCGGAATGTCATCTCGACGACGAGGCCTGACTTTCTTCGGTCTTCGGGGACGAGGTAGATGCCGTTATCGATTGCGTCTTTGGCGCAGCGGATTTGGAGTTTTTGGCCGAGCAGGGTAATGGAGCCGGACAAGGCAGATGCAACACCAAAAATTGTCTGTGCCATTTCGCTTCGGCCTGCACCGATGAGTCCGGCGAAACCGAATATCTGGCCTTGCGCGGCCTCGAAGCTGATTCGGCGACCGGGATATGCGGTGGTGGTCAGGTCGGTGACTTTAAGGCAGCCCTGACGGCTGGTTTTGGTCGGAGGAATGAAAAAGTCTTCGAGGTCCCTGCCTATCATCAGGCGGACCATCCTGTCGTGGCTTATCTGGTCGAGTGTAAGTGAACCGGCGCGGGCGCCGTCGCGGAGGACGACGACGCGGTCGGCGCATTCCTTAACTTCGGCGAGCCGATGTGAAATATAAATGATGCTGACGCCTTCATCGCGCAGTTGGCGAATGACTTCAAACAGGCGTTTTGTTTCTGCGAGAGTAAGGCTTGAGGTCGGCTCGTCCATTATGAGTAGGCGAGCATTGAGGGACAGGGCCTTTGCGATTTCGACGATTTGCTGAGAGGCGATGGGTAATTCAGTCAAAAGAGTATCCGGCGATGCATCAAGACCGAGGCGCTTGAGATAAGGTTCGGTTTGAGTTCTCAGCCGACGTCGATTTATAATTTTAAGCGGTCCACAGCAGAGCGGCTCCCTGCCGAGAAAGACGTTTGCAGCAATAGTCAGATTGTCGAGGACATTCAGTTCCTGATGGATGAATCCTATTCCGAGGTTGATAGCGTCGGAGACATTGCGGAGATTGGCAAATTGGCCGTCAATTTTGACGGAGCCTGAGTCGGGCTGCAAAATTCCACCGATGATGTTCATCAGTGTTGATTTGCCGGCGCCGTTTTCACCGATTAGCGCAACGACCTCTCCGGCGTGGACGGTAAGGCTGACATTATCAAGGGCCTTTACGCCGGGAAAGGTCTTTGTGATATTTTGCGCTTCGAGTAACGGTGCCTTTGCAACCATGCTGCGATTATTGCCCAAGCAGATTTTTCATCTTTTCAATAAAGGCCGGGGCGTCCTTCTGTTTGATTATCAGCGTAGGTACAATCATTTGTTTGTCCGGCGGTATATTCGAGGTGTCGCCTTCGATAATCCGTGCCAGCTCTTTCATTGACTGATATCCGAATTCGAACGGCTGCTGAACTACGGTCCCGTATATGTACCCGTCGCGGACACCGGCGAGTGTTTCCGATTCTTCGTCGAAGGTAACGATTTTGATTTTTCCGAGTTTGCCGGCATCTGAGACAGCATTTAGGATAGCAGGGCCGTTATAACTCCAAAGGCCGACGCAGCAGGCCAGGTCGGGGTATTTTACCAGGGTGTCGGCGACGTTGGATTTGGCCTGGACCTGGTCGGTGTTGTCGGTGCGGACGTCAATGATATCGACGTTCGAGCCTTTGAGTGTCTCTTCGATTCCCTGTATTCTTTCCTTGGCGTTCTGGACGTCTCTCTTTCCGACGAAGAGCATAATTTTTCCGCCTTGCGGCAGAACCTCTTTTATTAGTTGTCCGGCCTGTCGTCCGGCGGCGACGTTGTCTGTGCCGATGTAACAGAGGCGCTTACTGTCGGGTATGTCGCTGTCGCAGGTGATGACGGTTATCTGTTCGGCGAGATTGTCGATAAATGGTTTCTGGTTGATGGGGTCAATGGGTGAGATTGCGATTCCGCTGACGTTTCTTGCGAGCAGGTCGTCGATTAAGCGTCTTTGTTCGGCGGGTGTGGCGTCGCTGGTGAGCCTGAAGTCAACGTTGTAATTGGGAAGCTCGGTCTGCGCCTTTTCACAGCCCCGCTGTGCGATAATCCAGAAATCGGCGGTGTTGTTTGTTATGAAGGCTATCCTCTTTTTGGATTCGTCGTCAGAGCCCTTTTTAGAACAGCCGCTCAGTACGAGCGAAAAACATACAATGCACATCAGAATACAGTTGATTATCAGCTTTTTCATTTCTTCGCCCTTTAATAAAAAGAATTACAGTAATCAAATTCGGCAAAAAACGCTTATGAGCAGGCTATTATAGCCGTTTTGTTCCGCTCGGCAAGGTCTAAAAGTGTTGAAGTGGTAATGACCACGGGCACTCGATATCCGCAACCGATAAAAATACACTGCTGAGTAGATTTTTTATTGATTTGAGTGGAGGGTTTAGTTAGTATAACCTGAGATTGCGAGAGGGCTTAGCATGGAAGCAGTCAAATCTATGTATGAGGGGCTGGAGCACAGGGAATCTCATATCTCAATTGGGACACGGTTGTTTGCGGGGGGTAATCAATGTTAGAGAACCGGAAAAAGTCCAGGCATAAACCGGCTGAAGAAAAGCGTGTCCGCCGGTCGAAATCAGCCAAACTTGAGCCGGTTGAGATTAACAAGGCCGGCCGGGTCGAGCATATGTCAGTTGAGGATGTGCTGCGAGCAAGCGATGAGAAATACCGGCCTCTGTTCGATAATATGCTCAACGGTTTTGCCTATTGCAGAATCATGGTGGATGAGAATGACCGGCCGATAGATTTTATCTATATTGACGTCAATAATGCCTTTGAAAAACTAACGGGATTAAAGAAAGAAGACATTGTCGGGAAAAAAGTCACCGAAGCAATACCGGGCATCAAAGAGGCGCATCCCGAATTATTTGACATTTATAGCGAAGTTGCCTTAACCGGAAAAGAGACTAAATTCGAGGTTTTCTTCAAACCTTTGGAAATATGGCTGACCACTTCCGTATATAGTCCCGCAAGAGGTTACTTTGTTGTTATATTTGAAAACATCACCGAGCGCAAGAAGGCAGCGAAAGAGATTGCCAAGCTGGCGAGATTCCCTTCCGAGGATCCATACCCCGTTCTGCGGATTGCCAAAGACGGCACTATCCTTTACAGCAATCAGGCAAGTTCACCTATTCTAAAGCAATGGGGCTGTAAACAAGGTGAACAAGTTTCTTATGACTGGCTTGACTTAGTAAGCGAGGTATTGAGCAATCAGAAACCCCATGAAACCGAACTGGCATGTGACGGTAAGGTTTTTTCACTTACATTTGCCCCTCTTAGAGATCCTGATTTTGTCAATGTGTACGGTCTGGACATCACCGTGCGCAAGCAGGCCGAAGAGGAGCGGGAGGTAATGATAAAATTGCTCAGCCTTATTAATTCCAGCAACCATATGCTTGAAATGATGAGACTGGTCACGGTCTTCCTCAGGGATTGGTCGGACTGTGAGGCCGTTGGGGTACGACTTGTCGAAGGCGAGGATTATCCTTATTACGTAACAAGCGGTTTTAGTGATGAGTTCGTTCTGGCTGGAAACAGTCTTTGCTCGGTGAACGAGACAGGCGAATTTGTTCGTGACAGTCAGGGCAGGGTGTTTCTGGAATGTATGTGCGGCAATATAATCAGCGGTCGGTATGACCCATCGAAACCTTTTTTTACCAGAAACGGCAGTTTCTGGACAAACAGCACAACCGACCTGCTTGCCGGAACAACCGAGGCTGACCGACTGGCAAGGACACGCAATCGATGTAATACAGCCGGCTATGAATCCTTAGCGCTTGTTCCGCTGCGGGCAGGTGGAGAGACTGTTGGATTATTGCAGTTCAACAGCCGGCAAAGGGGGCGTTTCACTCCGGGGAGAATATCGCTGTTTGAAAGGCTGGCGGACAACCTGGCCATCGGCCTGGCCCAGCGGAGAGCGGAGCAGGAACTTCGCACCAGCGAAACCAAGTTATCAGAAGCAGTCAAAATCGCCAAGCTGGGGCATTGGGAGTATGACGTAGCTGATGATTTATTTACTTTCAACGACCAGTTCTATGCCATTTTCCACACGACGGCTGAGAAGGTCGGCGGTTATACAATGTCATCTGCGCGATATGCCGAACTTTTCGTGCATCCAGATGACAAATCGGTTGTGAGAGATGAGATTCAAAAAGCACTTGAAACTCCTGATTCCGAGTTCAGCCGCCAGTTGGAACACCGAATCATCTATGCCGACGGCGAGATTGGCTATATTAATGTACGCATTTTCGTCATTAAAAACAGTCAGGGCCGTACAATCAAGACCCACGGAGTGAATCAGGATATCACCGAGCGCAAGCGGGCCGAGGAGACCTTGAAAAAGGCAGAGAATGAAAAAGCGACCATTTTAAATACCATGTCGGAACTTGTGGCATATCAGGATGCCGAGCACAGAGTCGTATGGGCAAATAGAACCGCAGGTGAGTCGGCTGGTTCCACTGCCGAAAAGCTGCTTGGACGTTATTGCTATGAGATATGGCACGAACGCAACAAACCCTGCGCAAATTGTCCTATTGAAAAAGTGTGGAAAACCGGCAGATTAGAAACTGAAGAAATTCACAGCTCAGATGGTAGAGTCTGGTCTGTACGCGCTAATCCCGTCAAAAATAAAGAAGGCAACGTCATAGGGGTCGTAGAGATAACGTTAGACATCACCGAGCGCAAGAAAGCTGAAGAAGCATTGCAGCAAAGCGAAGAGCGGTTCAGGCAGGCACTGGAGAACATTCCGGACGTAATTGTGATATATGACCGGGACCTGCGAATCCGATATATCAACCAGGCTACGCGCCGGGTTACAAACCGGCCGAAATCCTACTTTTTAGGAAAGCGAGACGATGAGGTATGGCCTCCGGAGGTTTATGAGGTTTATCTGCCAACTCTTAAGAAGGCGTTCGACAGCCGGTCGAGTTGTTCACTGGAGACAGTCTTGTCGCTGCCCGGCAGCGGAGTGCACGAGCTGAGGATTACCTGTGTACCTGTTCTGGACGAAAGGGATGAAGTTCGAGAGATTCTTGGTATTACTCATGACCTGACCGAAAGCAAACGGGCAGAACAGGCCCAGCGGGAAAGCGAAATACGGTATAGAGAGCTGTTCGAGAGTATGGGCAACGGCGTTGCAGTTTACGAGGCGATTGACGACGGCGAGGATTTTGTTTTCAAAAATCTTAACAAGGCCGGTGAAAGTATCGATGAAATCCGGCGAGCAGATGTAATCGGCAAAAAGGTAACGGATGCATTTCCCGGAGTAAAAGAGTTTGGGCTGTTCGAGGTTTTTCAACGTGTCTGGCGGACGGGCAAACCGGAGCACCACCCTGTATCGCTGTATAAAGACAAGCGTTTGGCGCACTGGATTGAAAATTACGTTTATAAGCTGCCTACAGGTGAAATAGTGGCCGTTTATGACGACGTGACCAAACGCAAACAGGTGGAAGAAAAGCTGTATGATTATCAAGATCAGCTCAAATCTATGGCATCTCAGGTGTCGAAGGTCCAGGCACAGGAGCGTCGAAATATCGCTGTGGAAATGCACGACCGGGTAAGTCAGCGTTTGGCTATGGCTAAAGTTCAGATGCAAATCGCGGCCAAATCATCGACAGACGCTGAAGTCTCAGATAAATTGCACAAGACAGCCGAAGAAATCGGCCGGGTGATTGAAGATGCTTATTCCCTGATGGTCGAACTGAGCAACCCGGTGCTTTATGAAATCGGCTTAAAGGCAGCGGTGGAATCATTGTTGAAAAAAAGAATCGGACCTGAGCAGAAAATTGAATATGTGCTGGAAGCGGACGATGACGATTTTAAAATGGACAATGTTATCAGGGTTCCTTTGTATCAGGCCGTTCGGGAACTGTTGAGGAATGTCATAAAACACTCGAGAGCAAATAAGGTTGTAGTGAGTATTCACAAGGCCGACGGTAAGGTGATAGTAGAGGTAAAAGACAACGGCGTCGGATTCAATACTTCGAGGATAGAAAAACCCGATACTATCAAAGCTGGAGGATTTGGCCTTTTCAGCACGAAAGAAAATATAGAGTATATAAACGGAAAGCTGGAAATAAAATCAGAGCCGGGAAAAGGAACGGTTGCGACTATAACTGCACCGCTCAGGTACAAGGGGGAGCCTGATTCGGGAGGTAAATAATAATGAGGATACTTATCGCGGATGACCATGGTATTGTAAGAGAGGGTCTGCGCTCACTGATTAATAAAGAGCCGGACATGGAAGTAATTGGTGAAGCAAAAGACGGGCTGGAGACCGTCGAATCGGCCAGAAAACTAAAGCCGGATGTTATCGTTATGGATATTTCGATGCCGAACCTGAACGGAATCGAGGCGACACGGCTGATACTGTCGGAAAACCCGAAAATCAAGGTAATCGTTCTTTCCATACACGCCGAGAAACGTATTGTCAAAGAGGTCCTCAGCGTCGGCTGCAAGGCTACAATGATAGTTCCGCTAAAACGAAAGGGAATAGATGATAAAAGAAACAAAGCAACTCATCAGGGAAACTGGAATTGATGTATTAGGGAGCGTCCCGTGGGGCATGCATGTTTGCCTGTTTTACAGGACAAAAGAAGACCTGATTAACGTCCTTGTTCCTTACTTCAAAGCGGGGCTGGAAAATAATGAATTCTGTATGTGGATTACTTCCGCCCCTCTTGACCCGACGGAAGCCAAAAGTGCCATGAAAAAAGCTATGCCCGATTTCGACAAATGTCTAAAAAAAGGGCAGATAGAAATCTTCCCACACGACCAGTGGTATCTTGACCGGGGCATTTTTGACAGGGAACGGGTGATGAAAGGATGGATGGGTAAACTCAACTTGGCTCTAAGCAATGGATATGCAGGTTTGAGGATAAATGGTAACACAACTTGGCTTGATGAAGGAACTTGGGAAAGCTTCATCAAGTATGAGGGGCAGATAAATGAGACAATCGACAGATTCCCGATGATTGCTGTTTGCGCATACTGCCTTGATAAATGTGGGACATCTGAAATTGTAAATGTGGCCAATAAGCATCAGTTGGCTCTTATCCAGAAGGAAGGCAAATGGCAGCTTGCGAAAAATGCCGAGCGTAAGCGCGCAGAAAAAAGGGCTAGAGAGTACCAAGCGCAGCTTAAGTCTCTGGCTTCGCAGTTGTCAAGGATCCACGAGCAGGAGCGGCGAAACCTCGCGGTGGAAATGCATGACCGGGTGAGCCAGCGTTTAGCCATGGCCAAACTCAACGTACAAATCCTGGCCCAATCCTCGGCCGATGCCGAAATCTCCGGTAAATTACGTAATACGGCCGAACAGATTGGTCAGGCGGTTGAGGATACTTATTCATTGATGCTCGAGCTGAGTAACCCGGTGCTTTACGAGATTGGCCTGAAAGCCGCGGTGGAAGCATTGTTGAAAGACCGAATCCGGCCTGAGGACGGAATTGAGTACGAACTGGCAGCGGACGATGACGACTTGAGACTGGACGATGTCATCAAAGTCCCTCTTTATCAAGCTGTCCGCGAACTGCTGACTAATGTCATAAAGCACTCAAGAGCAAGTAAGGTTGTCGTAGATATTCACAGGACCAGGGATACGGTGCAAGTGGTGGTTGAAGACAACGGTGTTGGATTTGATGTGACGCGGACCGGGGTACCCATTGCCGGCAAAGAACGAGGGTTCGGCCTTTTCGGCGTAAGGGAAAACCTCGAGTATATAAATGGGAAATTGGAAGTCAAATCCGAGCCTGGGAAAGGGATGGTTGCGACTGTAACTGTACCACTCGAGTACATGGCGGGACCGGATTTGGGAGGTAAATAATAATGAGAATACTTATTGCAGATGACCATGGTATTGTAAGAGAGGGTCTGCGTTCATTGATTGAGAAAGAGCCGGACATGGAGGTGATTGGTGAAGCGAAAGACGGTCTGGAAACCGTCGAATCGGCCAGAAAACTAAAGCCGGATGTTATCGTTATGGATGTTTCGATGCCGAACCTGAACGGAATCGAGGCGACACGGCTGATACTGTCGGAAAACCCGAAAATCAAGGTAATCGTTCTTTCCATACACGTCGAGAGACGTATTGTCAAAGAGATTCTCAGCGCCGGCGCCGCGGGGTATGTTCTCAAGACGTATCTTTTTGAGGAACTTTCCAGGGCGCTTCGCTCGGTACTGGTCAATGGATACTATCTTAGTCCCAAGGTGACAAATATAGTCGTCGGTGAGTATCTGGATGATTCTGCAAGCGTGCAGGCCGGTGATAAAGTGAACCTTACGAATCGTGAACGCGAGGTTCTTCAACTCATCGCGGAGGGCAGAACATCCAAGCAGATTGCCTTAATGCTCCACGTAAGCCCAAAGACCATTGAGACACATCGCCGCAAACTCCTGGAAAAAATAGAGGCCTCAGGTGTCGCGGAACTCACCAAGTACGCCGTACGCGAAGGAATTACTTCTATTGAGTTCTGAGTAATGCCGGTGTAAGTGTTTTTATTCTCGAGCCGACTGGGCTGCTCCTAATCGAAGACGAGATTAAACACTCACAAATGAACCGGATTCTTCAATCCTCAGTTTCTTATTGTATATTTTATTTTGTGAGGAGCGGTAAATTTCCACTTGCAACTGAGTTGCATCTGGTCTATAATTCCACTCATTGTTTTTTAATGCAGCTCGCTGCTTTTTGAAAGTTCTGCTATGTCAGTAATATCCAAGGCCAGGCATATCGCTGTTGAACTTAAGGGACATGCTCCTTTTACGTTATTCGGAGCGGTGCTGGGGATTGGATTTATGCTGATTTTAAGCAGGGCAGGCGGGCACGTTAGCCACGTTCTGTTCGGGATATTTCACCCGGGGCACGTTCTGCTGAGTGCTATGGTTACCGCATCAATGTTCGGACTGCACAGGGCCAAAAAGAGCTTTGTGCTTATGTTGCTGGTAGGATATTTCGGCTCAATCGGAATTGCAACGCTGAGCGATGTAATTATACCACATTTCGGGGCTAAGGTTCTTAAGCTGGATACGCCCGGTCATGTCGAGGTTTTCCATGGTCAGCATGAACAAGAGCAGCCCGGTGAGCAGGACCACGCAGAAAATAGAGGCGAACACGAAGGACATGAATACTCGAAGATTCATTTTGGATTTATTGAGGAATGGTACATTGTTAATCCGGCGGCGTTTCTCGGTATATTGATAGCTTATTACATTCCGCGGACGAAATTTCCTCATGCGTTTCATATTCTAATCAGCACGTGGGCGTCGAGCTCTTATTTGTTGATGAATATGCAGGGGCAATTGACAATTTTGGTGGCGGCAGGGGTTTTTGCGACGCTGTTTATCGCAACGTGGCTGCCGTGCTGTGTGAGTGATATCGTATTCCCGCTGTTGTTTGTCAAATCGGATGTGGATATAGCCGGTGTATATCCTGTGCATGCTCATCACAGCCATCCGCACGAACACGCCGAGCAGGAGCAAAACTGATGAAAACCGGGATTTTGCAAAGAATCAAGGACACATTGAGAACGGCGGGCTTGAGAAGAACTCAACAGCGGATGGATATATTAAGGGTTCTTCTGAGGGTGAAACAGCCGTTGACTGTCGAGCAGATTAGGCGTAAAGTAAGGGGAACAGCGCCCAACAAGGTTACAATTTATCGTACTATAGAGAGTTTTGTCGAGGCAGGGCTGGTGCATCGGGCGTATCTTAAAGATAAGACATGGCATTATGAATTAGGTGACCATTGCACGAAACTACAGTGCCATCCGCATTTTACGTGCACCAAATGCGGCTCGACGCAATGTATGATAGGTTCGACCGTAGGGATGGTCAAAGGCCTGGAGCAGGGTTTTGTTGTGCATCGTCAGCAGGTGAGGCTTGAGGGGCTTTGTCCACGCTGTGCCTGATTTTTATGCTTCGTATCTGTGCAAGCATACCACATTGGTATATAAAAGCCGAAATCCGGGCTTAAGCGCCGAGCTTTTGCGATAAATCTGCGGCAAATATCTGTTTAATGCGGAAAAAACTACATAGGTTTGGGCGAAATGCCGAATAAAAAACTACAGATGATAAAACGGTATTCACTCGGAGCATTGTTTTTCACCGTTGTTTTGAGTCTTTGCGGCTGTGCAGAACGACCTGTACGACTGGCGAGCGAGCATCGCGCTACATACACTACAAGGGAGGACCTCCTCAGCGTTGATTTGCTGGCGAGCAGACTCGGTCTGCATGTCGATTCGGTGAACACGACGCATATAACCTTAAAGAACAACGCCAATACAGTGATGATTTTTACTCACAGCGGGGCGCAGTTCTTCGTCAACGGAAGGGAAGTCGGCCCGGTCGGACAGATAGATAATGTGGGCGGAAAATATTATGTGCCCGAGAGTCTCGTCGGACAAATTCGTACTATGTTGCGAAGTGGGACAGTGAATGCGTCATCATCAAATCCGTGCAGCAGACGATTGTCGGGAACGGTTGTGATTGACCCCGGACATGGAGGTAAGGACCCTGGAGCAATCAGCGTTAAAGGATTTTACGAGAAGACGGTTAACCTGTCGGTTGCAAGAAAAGTAGTGGCAAGGCTCAGACAGTGCGGTCTGCAGGTTGTGATGACACGGAATAGTGACATTTTTATAGAGCTCGAACGGCGGGCGGAAATAGCAAATCAGCACAGGGCGGATTTGTTTGTGAGTATTCACGCGGATTCGTCCATGACACGTACGCATAAGGGCTATTCGGTATATGTTGCCAGGCAGGCATCATACAGTTCCCAGAAAGTAGCCCGTGCCATCGCTAACAATTTACACAAGGTCAGCCCGGACGGAAGGGGAATAAAACAGGCTGATTATCGCGTACTGGTCAAGACAACAATGCCTGCCGTGTTAGTTGAAATGGGATATATTTCCAATCATGGTGAAGCATCTCTTATTGCAACCGATTCATTCCAAAACCGAATAGCCGATGCCATCAGCGCAGGTATCTGCGAGACAATCGAGGGAATTTAGTCTCGATACTTGATACTCGATGCTCGATACTCGATTAGTGCTGACTTTTGTTGAGGCAGAGTTGCAAATTATTCATAGACAGGACTTTAGCGGATAGTTAGAATTGCGCGTATGGAAGTGTATCCGCTAAAATTTAAGCCTATTTTCAAACAGAGAATTTGGGGAGGACAGAAACTTCGCGAATACTTCGGCAAAGACATACCGGCAGGTGAAAAAATTGGAGAGAGCTGGGAGCTGGCGGATTTGCCGCAGGACAAATCAATAATCGCAAACGGACCACTTGCCGGGATGAATATCAACCAGGCGCTTGCTGAATACCCAAGAGAAATAACAGGTGACGAGGATTTCAAAGGAAATTTTCCGCTGTTGATAAAGTTCCTCGATGCCGAGGATGTACTGAGTGTCCAGGTGCATCCGGATGATGAAACCTGCAGGCGGACCGGCAAAGGCGACCCGAAGACAGAGTGCTGGTATATAATCAAGACAGCGCCGGGCGCAGTGATTTACAAGGGAGTTAAACAGGACGTAACAAAGGAGCAGTTCGCCGAAGCGATAAAGAAGGGCAGCGTCGCCGAACTTCTCAACAATGTCGAGGTACAGCAGGGACAGTGTCACTTCCTGCCTTCGGGAACGGCCCACGCGATAGGAGCGGGACTTCTGATAGCCGAGATTCAGAGGCCTTCGGATACGACGTACAGGGTGTTCGACTTCAACCGAGTGGATGAACACGGCAAGGCCAGGCAGCTACATATCGAAGATGCGCTGGAAAGCATTCACTTCGGTGAAGATGCGAACGAGTTGCCGGTGACGACGGTCGGAAGACTGGTTGAGTGTGAATATTTTATTATCGATAAAGGTCATCAGACAAGAGGAGGCGAAAGGCTGGAATCGACGGGGCAGATGAGGGTCGTAATGATAGTCAACGGCGACGGCCGATTCGAGACCGAAGGACAGGAAAGTGTCAATTTCAACAGCGGTGATACGATACTGCTGCCGGCGGCGTATGAAGGCGTGATGTGTTTCGATGAGGATACGGAATACCTTAGGATACTTGCGGGCGGTCGAAATGAATAATAATAAAAATGACTCCGGGTTTTCTAAGGTGCATCTTGGGATTATCTGTCCGATGGCTAACGAGAAAGACACAGCCGTCGAGTTTGTTAATGCTGTATTAAGTAAATGCGGCGGATTCGGGCGAGTCAGCTTTTTTGTTGTATTCGATAATAGCTGTAAGGACGGCACGGTCGATTTGTTAAAAGATTTGGCAAAAGATGTTTCAGCTTTAAAAGTCGTCTGGGCCCCTGAAAATAAGTGTGTGGTAGATGCTTATATCAGAGGATATAAAGAGGCACTGGCGGCAGGGGCCGACTGGATACTTGAGATAGACGCGGGATTCAGTCATCAGCCTGACGAGATGCCGCAGTTCTTTGAGAAAATGGCAGATGGTTTCGACTGCGTGTTCGGCAGCAGGTTCTGCGAGGGGGGCAGTTTTACGGATAGTCCCTGGCGGCGGCGATTTATCAGCAGGGGAGGGACAATCCTGGCTAATCTGATGCTGGACACGAAACTTGCCGATATGACCAGCGGATTCGAGATGTTCACAAATCAGTCGCTGACCAAGGTGCTGAAAAAAGGGATTCGCTCGAAGGGACATTTTTTCCAGACGGAAATCAAGGCGTATTGTCGTAAAATGAAAGTGACCGAAGTGCCAATACACTATCGCCGTCCAAGCGAAAACGTGAATACAGCGGTATTGGTGGACTCGTTTAAGAATCTGTTTGCGTTGTTTTTAAGAAGACTAAAAGGCCAATTGTAAACAAGTGCAATCATTATGAATGAAAAAGTCTATTTGGTTGTGACTTCTATAGCAGAGCCGAATGATGTTCTTCGGCAGCTTGCCAAAGGCTGTCTCGAGAAGCAGTGGAAATTTGTGCTTATCGGCGATGAGGCAAGTCCGCCGGATTTCAAGCTGGACGGTTGCGATTTTTACAGTCTCCAAAGACAAAAAGAACTCGATTTGGAATTTCCACAGAAATGTCCGACACGGCATTACGCAAGAAAAAATATCGGATACCTTATGGCAATAGCCGGCGGGGCGTCGGTCATTGTCGAAACTGACGATGATAATATCCCGCTGGATGAATTCTGGAAAGGACGCGAGCTTAAGCAGCAAGCAGCGCTTTGCGAATCAGCAGGGTGGGTAAATGTGTACAGGTATTTCAGTGATGAAAATATCTGGCCTCGCGGGTATCCGCTGGAAGAGCTTGGCAGCAAAATACCTGAATACGAATCGATGAAAGTAACTGAGGCTGATTGCCCGATACAACAGAACCTTGCGAATGATAATCCCGACGTCGATGCGGTGTACCGGCTGGTGATGCCGCTGCCGGTAAGATTTAAGTATGACAGGAAGATAGCATTCGGCACGGGCAGCTTCTGTCCATTCAACAGTCAGAATACGACGTGGCAGCCGCAGGCGTATGAGCTGATGTACCTTCCGGCGTACTGCTCTTTTCGGATGACCGATATTTGGCGGAGTTTCGTTGCACAGCGGATTGCACAGGAAAACGGCTGGCCGGTCCTTTTTGCAGGCCCGACGATGCGGCAGGAGCGGAACGTTCATAACCTGATGCGGGACTTCGAGGATGAAGTGCCGGGATACCTGAATAATAAAAAGATTGTCGATGAATTGAAAAGTCTGAGGTTGAAAGCCGGTGCGGAAAATATTGCGGATAACCTGCGGATTTGTTATGAAAAACTTATCAGTACGTCAGTGGTCGCTCAGGAGGAGCTGTCGCTTATAGAAGCCTGGCTGGCCGACATAGAAACCTGCCAGAGCTGCTAATTTTTCTGAGGGAGTTTTCCTCTCAGGCCTTCCATCTTCAGATAACCTTTTTTCCAGATAATCAGGCCTGACAGGATAAACACGGCCGCGTATATGAAGATTGCGTAAATGCTTCTGATTATAGTTGTGACTCCCATCGTAACGCCTAAAAAGGCGTAGAAAGCGGCGAGCAGATAAGAGATTGTGACGGTTTTTTTCAGGCTGATGCCGCGGTCTATCATCTGGTCGTAGATATGGCCGCGGTCCGATACGAACAGAGGTCTTTTGTTGAGCAGGCGCCTGACCAGGGCCGTGGCGGTATCGAGAATCGGCAATCCGAATACGACAATTGCTGCTATCCACCAGCGGGGGACTGATTCGGCAAAAAGCATCATTAAAGCGGCGACCATGAAACCAAGCAGCATACTGCCGGCGTCGCCCATGAAAATTTTTGCAGGATGACGATTAAAGGGCAGAAATCCGAAGACGCCTCCGACAAGTCCGAGACAGAGAATAATTCTTACGGGGTCACCAACTTCGCTGAATCCCCAGGTTGCCAGATGCGTGGCCAGTACGAGCATAGCCAAGGTGATAATCGCGGTGACACCGGCGCACAGGCCGTCGAGACCGTCGAGCAGATTCAGGGAATTTGTTGCGCCGAGGACAAAAAAGACAACGATACCGGCCTGCACGATTTGCACCTGCCATCGTAATAGAGGCAGATGCAGAAAATCGGTAATCTGCGAGATGTCAGGAACTATCCCGACAAGAATAAGTACCGCAGCGGCAGCCATCTGACCGAGGATTTTCTGCCACGGCTTGATGTCGAAGATATCATCCGCGAGCCCCACAAAGCAGGCGATGGTACCGCCGGCGAGGATACCGACCAGCCATCTGAAAATATGGCTGAATTGTTCGCTTTTAAAAGTTGCTATTCCGGTAAGTACGCCAACGATAAGTCCGACAAGCATACCGATACCGCCGAGATATGCGATGGGTTCCTTATGAGTTTTTACGGTGTCGTCCGGTCTATCGACGATGCCATACTTAAGGGCAATTTTTTTACACAGTGCAGTAGTGACCAGGGCGGCGAGAAAAGAGCCGAGTAATACCGGCCAAAATTCTAATACAAAAGATAAGGGTCTTTTCGTCCCGATGATATTCAAATCGCCGAACATTATGTCTTCTCCGATGTCGTCTCCGGCAGCCAGACTTCCGCGTCATAACGCAGCATAGTCAGGCCCTCTTTAAAACCGTCAAAATGTATCCGTGGTTTGCGGCCTGTGAGCTGCTGCAATATCCATTTCGGGAAATTTGCTCCGGCCTTAATAGAAAGAGGAACGCCGCCGCCGAAACGCGGATTGATTTCTATGAATTTTATCTTTTTGTCGCTGGTGCGGAACAACTGTATTGTGATTACACCGGGTCCTGCACCGAGTTTTTCGACGAGATTTTTTGTGAGTTCCATAATGCGTTTATTTTTAACAACCCGGGCTTTGCTGACCTCACCCGCTCGTACCTCGAGTCTGCGGCGAGGCACGACACAGCGGACATTCATATCGAAATCTACATAGGCGTCACAAGTCAGCTCTACTCCACTTACCAGTTCCTGGCAGATTGGATTCGGGATTTTGCCGGCGTAGAACGCCAGTTCTTTGCGATTTTGAATAACAGCGGTTCCACGTCCGGCTGCTCCGTCCCAGGGTTTCATAAAATACGGACCGTTGAACGAGCGTTTGGACAGGACTTCATCGGGATTTAACGTCAGGGGCGTATTGAAACCGTGTTCAACAAGGAACCGATAAGTTTTGCGTTTGTCCTGGCAGATGTTTATGACAGACGGCTTTGAGACCAGGGTGCTGCAGCCGAGTGCGGCGAACCTGTCACGGTTTTCAGCAAGGACCTTCAGGTCCAAATCAACAGTGGGCACGAGTAATCCGATGTGATGTGACTTTACTATTGATAGTAATTGCGGGATATACTGTCGGTGAGTTACGGGTTTAACTACAAAGGCCTTGTCGCATAACTGCAGAGCGGAGCTGAGTTCGGTGGTTTCCGTACCGAATATAGAACAGTTCAGTCCGAGTGATTTTGCGGCGGCCCTGAATGCTCTTTGCAGAGAAACCCGACGCCCGATACAGGTGAACAGAATATTAAGATTCTTTTTTGATTTGGCCATTCAGAAAAGCTCACATTATCTTACTGAAACTCGGTCGCCGGTACGGCCGATAACAAAAATGATAGTTAAATTGACCGCATCGGTCAATAACAAATATCCGGCCTGTTAATCGTAATTGTTTGACATTCGGCCAGTTAGGCCCTAAACTTAACGACTTATCGCAGTGCGCCGGGACGAATAGAGGCGGCGGCGCAGCGGTTTAGAATGTCGCAATTGTAATCTGCAGGAAATTTGATAGATGTCAGGACTTGAGCAACGCATCAGGGACAAAAAGGCGGTAGTAGGTGTTCTGGGATTAGGGTATGTTGGGCTGCCGCTTGTGCGGGAATTTGCCTCGGCTGGACTGGCCGTCAGGGGTTTCGATATAGATTCCAGGAAGGTTCGAATCCTGAATTCCGGACGGAGCATAATAAAGCATGTTCCACATCACCAGGTCAAAAAGATAGTGTCATCGGGACTATTCAAGGCGACTGATAAGATGAGTGGTCTGCGAACGGTCGATGCCATATTAGTTTGTGTCCCAACGCCGCTGACGGCCAATCGAGAACCGGATATGCAATACGTCATCGCCAGCAGCGAGACTATCGCCAGGCACCTGAGGAAGGGCCAGCTTGTCTGCTTCGAGAGTACGACGTATCCCGGCACGACACGCGAGCTTGTGGCGCCGATACTCCAGAGCAGCGGACTTAAGGCAGGCAAAGATTTTTACCTCGCATACTCACCTGAGCGGGAGGACCCGGGCAATAAGAATTTCACTACCCGTACCATACCAAAGGTGGTCGGCGGATATACAAAGAAATGCGGCAGACTTGCGCAGATGTTGTATTCCTACGCGATAGAAAAAATGGTTCCGGTATCGAGTCTCGAAGCAGCCGAGGCGTGCAAGATTGTCGAAAATGTATACCGATGCATTAATATCGCGATGGTTAACGAGTTGAAGATGGTCTTCGACCGGATGGGTATCGACGTCTGGGAAGTTATAAAAGCGGCAAGCACCAAGCCGTTCGGTTTTAGCCCGTTTTATCCGGGACCGGGACTGGGCGGACACTGCATTCCCATTGACCCGTTCTATCTGACATGGAAAGCTCGTCAATATGGGATGCCGACGCGGTTTATCGAGCTGGCCGGCGAAGTGAATACCAATATGCCTTATTATGTAGTTGATAAAGTCATAGAGGCGCTGAACCGTTACAAGAAGAGCCTCAAAGGTTCGAAGATATTGGTACTGGGGCTGGCGTATAAAAAGGACATCGACGACTTGCGCGAATCGCCGTCAATCGAATTGATAGAGCTGCTTTGTCAAAAAGGCGCCAGGGTAGAGTATAACGACCCGTATATACCGAAGACACACCGTCAGAGACAACATGATTTGAAAATGATAAGTAAAAAGATATCGGCGAGAATGCTTTCAGGTTACGATTGCGTACTGATTTCGACTGACCACAGTGATTATGATTACGCCTGGATAGTAAAGCATTCGAAGCTGGTTGTGGATACGAGAAATGCGACAGCAAAGGTCCGCTCCGGCAGAAAAAAAATAGTCAAGGCATAAGTTCAGGGATTAAAAGTTGCTCAAAATCAGTGAGAACCCGCCTTTAGCCTGGCCTGAGAATCAGGCGCTCGGCGATTTTGCCGGACTGTGGTGGGTTGCGCATACCAAAAGTCGAAATGAAAAGGCGCTGGCGCACGATTTGATTAGCCGAAAGGTCAGCTACTTCCTGCCGATGTCCTGGAAGGTGCGTCACACTCGAGGAAGAAAGATAAAGTCGCTGCTTCCGCTTTTCGGGGGCTATCTGTTCTTTTGCGGAAACGAGCAGCAGCGGATAGAGGTCCTTAGGACTAATCGTGTAGCCTCTCTTATAAACGTCAAAGACCAGCAGCAACTCGTAACGGAACTGTCCGCGATAGAACGTGCCCTGCAAACGGGCGTTGTTTTACAGAAGCATAAGTATATCAAGGCAGGCCAGCGCTGCCGGGTGACCGCCGGTCCGCTGCGGGACATAGAGGGTGTTGTGCAGCAGAGCCGGACGGGTGCAAGGCTGATACTGAATGTGGATATGCTCGGACAGGCGGCCAGTGTCGAGGTAGATTCGGATTTGATAGAAATCATAGAATAAGCAGCACAATAAAAACGGGAGTCACTTGTATGAATATCGGCGTGGTAGGAATAGGATACGTTGGACTGGTTACGGCAGGCTGTTTAGCAGAAGCGGGTAATCGTATTTTCTGCGTGGACAACGACAGCGAGAAGATAGAACTGCTGAAGAACGGGGGAATACCGATATATGAGCCGGGTCTGGCGGAACTCGTACAGCATAACCTAAAGGCCGGAAGACTTCATTTCACCACCGAATTGAAAGAGGCGGTTGAGAAGTCGCTTTTGATATATCTTGCGGTGGGCACTCCTTCGGCGCCGGACGGCTCTGCGGATATTTCCGCAATTCTTTCGGTTTCGCAGGACATTGCCGAGCTTATGACGGAGTACCGGATTATCGTTACCAAGAGCACAGTGCCGGTGGGGACACATCAAAAAGTTAACGAGATTATCAAGTCGAAAACAAATGTACCGTTCGATTATGTGAGCAACCCCGAATTCCTGAAGGAAGGCGCTGCGGTAGATGATTTTCTGCACCCGGACAGAATTATCATCGGCTGCGACAGTCTTCAGGTCCGCGAGATTATGAAGCAGATATGCAATCCGTTTATGCGGAAGGGCAACAGGGTTATTTTTATGGACCCGGCGTCGGCGGAAATGGCCAAGTACGGGGCCAATGCCATGCTGGCGACGAGGATATCGTTTATGAATGAACTGAGCGCGCTGTGTGAAAAGGTAGGTGCGGACATAGAGATGGTCCGGCACGGCATCGGCAGCGATAATCGTATAGGACGCGACTTTCTTTTTGCAGGAATCGGGTACGGGGGAAGCTGTTTTCCGAAAGACGTTCGGGCCCTGATTCATACGGGCAAAAAGAACGGGCTGGATATGCATGTCGCCGCCGCTGCGCAGCAGGCCAATGCACAACAGCAGGAACAATTTGCAAATAAGATTTTAAAATACTTTGCGGGCAAAGAGAAAGAAACGACTTTGTGTGTGTGGGGGCTGGCGTTCAAGGCCAAGACCGATGATATTCGTGAATCGCCTGCTATTTACTGCGTCCAGGAATTTGTAAAGGCCGGTATGAAAGTCAGGGCCTATGACCCCGAGGCCGCGACTGCGGCAAAGCAGGCGCTGGACGATACAATCGAAACCTTCGATAACGGTTATGATGCCCTGGACGGCGCAGACGCATTAGTGGTGCTGACCGATTGGCAGGAATTTCGCAATCCGGATTTTGGCGCCATAAAGGCAAAGCTCAAAAAACCGGTAATATTCGACGGTCGGAATCTCTATGAGCTTGACTATGTCGGCAAAGCGGGTTTTGCTTATCACAGCATAGGCAGGAAAATAGTGTCTCCGGGTCAGACTTGATTTACATTCAGTTGCGGAGGTCGTATGAGAATCGCGGTTTTCGTAATCGGCTGGTTGATAGTATTAGAAGGGGTGCTTTTCCTGCTTCGGCCTGAGCTGCTGGGGCCGGTCGTGCGATTTTTCAATAGAACATTCTGGATGTACACACTTTCGGTTGTGAGAATTATACTGGCGGTCATTTTTCTCCTGGGCACAATGCAATGCCGCGTCAGGGGTGTAATCGCAGGTTTTGGAATACTGCTGCTCATAACGGGTTTTGCCGGACTGATTATAAAGCACCAAATGTATAATTCGATACTTCAGTGGTGGCAGGAAAGGAACCTGTCGGCTGTGAGATTAGTAGCTGCTATCGTATTGCTTATTGGCGCTGTTATAGTTTATTGTACTTAAGATACTTATAGAGGCACTTTTCATGAAGGCATTGGTAACCGGAGCGGCCGGTTTTATCGGTTCGCATCTGTGCGATAGACTTCTGGCTGATAACTGGCTGGTCGTTGGTGTCGATAATTTCGACGATTTTTATGAGCCGATGGTCAAGTGGCGCAACATCGAGAACAGCCTTGCACATGATAATTTCGGATTGATAGAAGCAGATATTAGAGACCAAAAAGCGATGAATGAGGCTGTTGGGCAGGGCATCGATGTTATTGTACACCTCGCAGCCAGGGCCGGTGTACGGCCTTCTATAGAAAATCCGATGCTCTATGCTGATGTGAACGTCAGCGGAACAGTTGTTATGCTCGAAGCGGCACGGCAACATAACGTCAAAAAGTTCATCTTCGGCTCGAGCTCGAGTGTCTATGGCAATAACGAAAAGGTCCCGTTTTCTGAGCAGGATAACGTGGATTTTCCAATATCGCCTTACGCGGCAACAAAAAAAGCATGTGAGTTGATTTGCCATACTTATCATAGCCTGTACGGCATTGATATGACGTGCCTGAGGTTCTTTACAGTTTATGGGCCGAGGCAACGGCCGGATTTGGCGATACACAAGTTTGCGCGGCTGATTGAGCAGGATAAACCGATACCGGTCTTCGGCGACGGTGATATGATGAGAGATTTTACCTATATCGACGACATAATCTCCGGCACAACAGCGGCAATTGACAAGTGCGCCGGTTACAATATCTACAACCTCGGCGAATCGCAGCCGATAAAACTTGGAGAACTTATCGAACATATCGAACATGCACTCGGTAAAAAAGCACAGAAAGAGTATCTGCCCAGGCAGCCGGGCGACGTCGAAAGAACTTATGCCGATATCAATAAGGCACGCAGGGAACTGGGCTATAAGCCCTGTACGAATATCACGGAAGGCCTGGCAAAATTCGTCCAGTGGCTGCGGCAGGATATGCAGCAGAAATAGCTTAAACGCGGTTTTAGAGTTAATTATTGTTTTTCTGCATGTCTCTTGTTTTTTTTCCAAAAATGGTAAAAATTCTGATATAATGAATGGTTCTGAAATTGGCTTTGGAGGATGGCGTGAATAGGCCTATTTTTTTGGTGGCATTCAGCCTTTCAGTCCTCATTTCAACGGGGACAAGGGCTTATGGTTTAGCCGAATCCACGGGGCAGGGCGGCTCAAACGCCCAGGCCGTACACGAATCAGGTCAAAAAGGAGCGGGTGTAAATATCGGATTGATATCTGCGTGGAACGTTTATTCCGAACACGAAGCGTTTCTGCTCGAAGATGCGAACGGCCAGCCGACAGATGCAAATCGAGTTACTAATCTCGTTTTTTACGGCGACAGTGTTCATAAATTTAACCACGATACCTGGATGGCGGGCATAGCCGCCAGCCGCGGCGGTCAGTACGACCCGAACGATATCAACAATGTAGGTGTTGCTCCGCAGGCAAATATTGTAAGTGCTCGAATAGCCAATGACAGCCTGCAGACAGCTCCCATTTATATCGAAAATGCCCTGCAGGAGTTGATTGTAAACAGGGATTGCAGGATTATTATGACCGGGATAGCATTTGATGCAGATGATTTACCTACAGGCTGGGAAGAAGACCTTAGTCCTATGTATGACTATTATGCCTATTTTTATGACGTCGTTTTCTCTCCCGGTGCGGGTAATGCCTCTGAGCAGGTCAATATTTTCGGCGATATGTATAACGGAATTACCACCGCCGGTGTCATAACACTGGATGAAACCAACTATACAGAAATCGGAGATATCAGCAACAGCGGTCCGACAACCGATGGAAGACGCAAACCGGACGTAGCTGCGCCGACTAATAAGCAGACCGTTCCTAACTCCGGTTCGTACACATGGTCCACGCCGCCCTGGAACGACGGGCGGACCAGTCTTTCGGGACCTCATACAGCGGGTATTGCAGCGCTGTTGCTGGGCTACGCCGACCAGACACCGGACACCGATGACGGCGAAAATGAAGTTATAAAAGCTGTAATAGTCAATTCGGCTTTCCCCAATATCAATGACAAGGACGGCGCATCAACTAATCCGCTGGACCCGAATAACGTCTGGCATGCGGACAGGGGATACGGCAGGGTCGATGCCTTGCGGGCATACGAGCAGCTCTCTGCCGGACAGATTGTCAAGGACACCAACGTCTCGCAGGACAAAGGCTGGGCGTATGAGACTATGACCAGCACAACTCAGGCCGACCATTACTTTATACAATGCCGGAAGAACGAAAGACTCATCCTTACCGTCACCTGGGACCGGCGATTCAACAAAGCCGGTTCTCTGAATTATAATGAGGAAACCGACCCCAAGTTTCGAGTCAATCTGGCAATAAAAGATTCGAACGGCATCGAGCTTTATAGTGAATCCGACGACCTGAACAATCTTAAGAAGGTCGAGATACTCCTTCCCCGTAGTGATACGTATGAGATTGTTCTGACAAATCCCGGCACAAAGAGCAATCGCAGTTACGCGATGGCCTTCGAATTGATACAGCCGCTCGTAGCTGATTTCAACATCGACTATGTCGTTGATTACCACGACCTCGGAATTTTGACTTCAGACTGGCTGCTAAGCGGCTCTGTCGCCGATTTGACGGGGGGAGCCGACGTGAATTTAAGAGACTTCGCAGCCTTCGCCAATCACTACACCAATTCCAATCCTCTATACCATTGATAAAACTGATATTGCTTTTCTATACATATCTTTTTCGTGCGTTCTGTATAAGTCTTTTCGATTAAAGGTTCATAATTCTTACGAAATATGAATGATTGCGAAAATAATGTTCATATATGAGTGTGACAAAAAAGCATTTTTGTAAATTTCATGGAATATAGTAGCTGCCACTAAATGGGTCTACTTTGTTAAACCTGTCGTTGATAGGATTTTAATACCGCACAAGGAGGTATACTGCTGAAGAGGGATAGCCAGACCTACATACTTATGATTGTAACGACTGCTTCTGTGCAGGCAAGGCTTGAAGGTTTCGGATCTCCTCAATCATTGATTCAGCGTATGGTAGTTCTTTTTCATTGCATTCCAGTCGAAGGAGATCGCTTATTTTAGTTATAGTCCGCTTTGAAGGTACCTTTAGGAATGCCAGTTTTTTCCCTCCAGGTTGTCCCTCAATGCGGTCTACATATAAGGCGATGCCTAGTCCCTGCTTAGAATGCCTATCTTGCCAGCAAAAGACCACATTATCCGCCATCTCTGATGCTGCCTCAGCCAGTTCTTTATTTGGAGCTCCCATAAAGACAGATGTTATGAGTCGTTTTTTTCTTTCTTCTTTACCGCTCTTCTTAATTTTACCGTCTACGTATTCAGAGTTCTTTAAGTAGTCCATTAATCCCGCCAGAAACATACGATCAGCTGCTAACAAAGGAAATCGACTTTCCAGTTGTGTAAGATCCCAGAAGGCCAAGCGACTAATTGGCCCTTTCTGTCCATCAGCTTGTTCATTCAATCGTCTCTCAAGATAGTGGAAGAACTCGCCTGGTGCAAGACAACCGGGGCGGAAGTGAAACAGATAAACCTGTTCATAGCATTTGTCATGCTTTTTGCATCCACCCCCGATGCAATACTGTTCACATAGGCATGGCCGTTGTTCTACAATAGTTCCTTGGTTGTCTAAGAGAGACACAAGGAGTCCTGGCTGTCCCACAAGTGAGCCAGCCCGCAGGAAGTCAAGTGTCAGTTGTGTTTTCCAAGTCCGCCGAGGTCCCAACACTACTGTACAGCTACCTTGCTTCAAATGGTCAATGCCAATAAGTTGGGCAAGAACCGATTTGTTATCTTTACAGCTTTTTCGTTCTTCCTCTGATTTTAATTTGCCCAAAGGTTTTTGTGACTGCTTCAGTCTGTCGTCTAGCAAGTTGATTCTATGAGTCCGGTAGTGTACAGAAGGAAAAATCGTTACACCGGTGTCTTTTTTGATCTTGTATTGGTGCCATCCTAAAACGCTTTGCTGAAACCTCGATTTGATGATCGAAAGGTGGTTGAGGAAATATCTAGGTGGTCCCTCAATTTCTTGGCCACGAAGTTCAATTAACAGGTCCGCTTGCGAAACGATACCACTGATCATCGGTACTATCGATTCGAAAACTATAATACCTACCAAACTATTCTTTCGCATCGCTGAGACAAGTTTATCGATTTCAAAGGCTCGACGTTGCTCGGTGCTAAGTATGTTTAGACCGTCCACTACTACTAATCGCCGTTTGTCTCCGCGTCCAACATTTAGTGTTGCCGCTAAGTGGCTGGCCCATGTAAACGGTGTTTCTTCCCTATCAAGTGGTATCTCGGCCGTAGTACCAGAGAATTCATCAGTCTCAATTGAAACGTACGGCTCGAACTCATGGGAATATCCCAGAGGGGCTATGTGTGCGGGGATACCAAGACGGTCGCACGCTGCTGCAATATCCTGCGGATCTTGTTCATAGCTGTGTACCTCTATTTTCTTCCGTTTATTCTTTTCCCAGGCGCATGCACCACCTGCAATTTGAAGGGCGAGGGTTGTTTTACCTGTGCCAGGCTGTCCTTTTATAAGAACAATTAAACCGTTCTCAGAGTATGGTAAAACTAGACCGCCTCTGAGAAGTTCATCCAACCCTATTACACATGTTTTTAAGATTTGACTTGATGGCATTATTTTTACCCTTGTCTTGAAGTAAATACTCCTGTCATTGCTCAATATGTTCTATGAAACCATCCAATTCATTGATATAGTCTCTTACCGACCTATAACTCTCCTCTGCGAGTATCATCCTTACACCGACATCGTCCATCAGCATAGCCCACATCCGCAGTGCCAAATCACGCTCTTCTTGGCTTTGAAAATCTTTATTTTCACCGACGACGCTTCTTCGACAAGTTAATACGTAAGTCTTTCCAGATCCGTGGCGAAGGTAAGATCGAGCATGGCTTAAAATGCGAAGCATATCCAAGTCGGTTACCGACGTGCCAAGGAGAAGACAGGTGTAGTTGCGAAGGAAATGCAGTTGTGTCGTTGTTTGCCAAGAGAATGGCTCAAGCATCGCTTGAAAATATTCCCCCTCAGAGAATATAACAAGTGCCTCTTCCTCGGAGATGAGAGGTCCTTCACGGGGAAGGAACCCATGAACATGGTATACGGGCAATCCAGTTGTACCCCAATGGTGTTGCTCTCTTCCATAGACACTGTGAACGTTGCCCCCTTTCCCTCGGACGACGGTTTCAAGCAGATCGTCGAAATTGTAAGTGATAATGGCTATAATTGTCTTATGCAGGCAAAGAGAACCGACCGAACCTAGAAGAGTCTCATCTAAGGCCACGTTAAGAGTTTTTTTATTAGTACCATGCTTGGTGCCCACTCCTCTGTACAAGCAATCATGGAGTTCGCGAATGTAATGACTACCCAGCAATCGCTTGATAATGCCTGCCTTTTCGTAAGAGGACCATTGGGGCTTGCCACTTTGGCCAGCGAGAATCCTCTTGATCCTGTTCCTCTCCTCCATGTCCTTACTACCTAAGCCTAATTCAACTGCGCGATCTATGAGATTTCTGAGTAGCAATTGCCATGTCGGGATGAATTCTCCTGACACACCGGAACCAACGAACAGAACTAATGGAGGTCCATTTTGGATATCTTCTTTTAGCTTTGTAAAGTTGGTGCTTTCTATCATATGTAATCCTAATTATTGGCATCCAGTATAAATTAGGAACGCTCCTATTTTATTTTTAGCATAATTCGAGATAATTTACAATTCTTTTATAATCTTTTAACTCCGCGTAATCCGCTATGAGTAACCTAAAAGATTCCCTGATACCTTGGCCTTTACTTCGTAATTCTACATTCTACATTCGCTATTCGTCATTCAATTGACTATCTTGTCAATCCTATTATCCTGTCTAAAATAATCCGTGTTAATCCGCCTGCCTCGGCGTAGCTGTCGTTTAGCGAAGACGGGTGAAATCCGTGGTTAAATTAGTCGTTGGTCGTTAGTCTTTGGTCGTCAGTAAATATAAAATCTCTGTGTTCTCGGTGTCCTCTGTGGCTATAATAAATTAGGGACGTTCCTTTTTTTAGCATAATTCGGGACAATTTGCAACCCTTTTATAATCTTTTAACTCCGCGTAACTTTTCCTGAGCGAAGTCGAAGGTACGCAGTACGAAAGGGGCATCGAGAATCAAGTATCTAGCATCCAGCATATAGTAAAGGAATCTGCGATTAAAAATAGCGTTTAACTAAAGAAGCAAACAATCCGCTGAGTCATCATATCACATATTATCTGAAGATTTTCGCACCCCATATGGGGCCCCGAGAACTGTGTGTCATAGACCTTTACTATGTCCTGATACTTTGCACTTTCAGGCAGTAAGTTGCTCAGGCTGTTCGGCAGCCCGGCCAGCATATCGCGATTAAAGACCACTTCATCCTTACCGGGAAAGATGGCTATATAAAAAATGTCGGTCTCGACAAGGTCCTGGAAAAAGTGTGTGCCGAACGAAACTTCGGGCATCAGGTTTCCACCTTCGTAGGCGATTTCGGCAAGGACCAGTACGTTGTTAATCTCGGCGAAACTGACGGGCACGCCGAGGCTGGGTGTGGTCGTTCCCCATCTGCCCGGACCGAGAAGGATGGTCGGCAGTGTTTGTCTGTCGTCAATTTGTCTGTTAAGCTTTCCGATGAGTCTGGCGATGTCATACTTCTGTTCGAGCGGCGCATCCAGATACGATTTCGGGTCGACATAGATGACTCTGGTTATCGGCGATGTTATACTGCCTCCCATCGTATGACCGCGGGATTTGAACAGTGTCTTTTGCGGCTCGATGTCCTCGGGGATATTTAATTTCGTGGCGATGCCTTTAGTCTGCAGAGGACGGCACTGAACAAGGTTGATTTTCATCTGGTTATCCTGTGTGAAGTTTGTGGTGAACTCTATATCGACCGGGTATTCGTAGTTCTTCTCGAGCGTCTTGAGCATCCTTTGCATCGTGGGTACGAACTCCGTTTCGGAAAGAAGCTTTCGGAACGTGATAACGCGTGCGTCGCCCTTCATACCCTGCTCTTTCATCCGCCTCTGGGCCTGGAGGTCAACAGATGCGATGATGTCCGTATTTATATCGGGGTTTGTCTTGAGCAGGTCCCATACATCCCGTGTTCCGAGACGGTTGTCGGCAAGATTCAATAAATCGACCTTGTGCTGAGAGAATCGCATCACGTCCTGGGTTTTGGAATACGGGCGTTTCAAAGGCTCATCGAGCGCGACTATCTGCGGGTAATCGTCGTCGACGCGTTCGACGGCCCTGGTGCCAAGGCCGAAAACGAGTCTGAGCATGCCTGCCTTCGGGTCGAGCTCCGGCTCCCACACGAACGTGTTGTGTGAGATACCGACACCGGCGAGATACGGGAAGAAGACATCTTTATGATACGAGCCCGAAACCCGCTGAACGAGCAGTGCCATTTGTTCATCCATCTGGTCAAGGCTTCTCTGCAAACGATACGTCAGCGCGTTTTCGTTCATCGTGCTTGCGTAGATTCTGCGGACGGTATCCTCGAACATCAGGTATCGCTGGTCCGGGTCCGCCTGGTTGACCAGAAAGATACTCTCATACTTTCCCGCAAACGCATTACCAAAAGAATCTTCGAGCAGACTGCTGGAACGCACTATGATGGGAGACTGGCCGAAGTATTCAATCATCTCAGTGAAACGCTCCCTGATTTCGTCCGGGAACTTGCCGTGCAGGAAGTTCTCTTTCATCTGCGGCGCAACTGAGAAATAGCCTTCTTTGGTCTTTTGCTCCATCAGCAGCTTCCACCAGCCGTTCTCGACGATGTAGCTGTAAAACACGTCCGAGCCGACGTAAAATGAGTCGTGCGGTTCGAGCTTGTCCGCCCAGTCAAAAGATTTGTCCTCCTGGAGGATTTTCTGCGCGAGGAGCATACCGACGGATTTTCCACCGATGTAGCCGCTGCCTATCAATCTGCTCTTTATGTTTATCAGGTCGTCGAGCGTCAGGTATCTCTCAGCCAGTTCGAGCATTCTGCTGTCCCTGCCTATCATCAGCCTGCACAGGTCATCGACGTTATCTTTTACCTGTTTCGATTGCTGCGGTTTTTTTTTCAGGGCCTCGGCTTTCATAAACAACCGGTCCCAGTAATCAAGGACACGAGTGGGACTGATAAGGCTGCTCTGAGAGATATGAGAAAGTACCCGGGTTGCGTCGATACTGCTTGTGATTGGCTTAAAATCGCCGTCGAGGTCACGGTGAGGCAGGAACATCGTAGGCGAATAGCGATTCAAAACCTTCAGCGGATGGATATAGTAATCACCTTCGAAGTCGTAAACGTCCAGCAAAAGCTGCGTCGTGTCGCGAATCCGGGCGATGGTCTTGAAAGAGTGCTTGCCGCGCAGCAGGGCGAAATAAGTGATTGTGTCAAGCTCGTAGAGATACGGGCAGGTAATCATAAAAAAGTTGCCTATCATCAGGTCGGTGGCCCATGCGGTGAGCAAGTCCGACAGGCAGTCAAAGAGGTAATAGGCGTCTTTGCCTCCATCGGAGATTATATTGTGCACCTGCTTGGAGAATGATTCGAAGCCCTTCGCAGGCGCCAGCTTGCAGGTCCTGACATTCGGATTGTCCTTTATGAGAGGCTCGTGCTGGGCGAACCGGATATAGATAATGTTTCTTTCTTCGGCGACGGCCCGGTCGATGTAGGGCGTTACGTAGTGCTTGTAGTCCTCGATGCTGTCGACTTGCCAGACGATGTTGTCGCCTTTACGCAGGCCGTTGACTACGGCGTCGAAGCCATCAATTCCAGTGCTGGGCGGTACCGCCATAAATCACCTTTTCGTTATTTAATGTTTCCATTTTTGTTATCCAAAAGAGTATTTTAACGTAATTGAACGGTTAATGCCAGTAACCTGTAACGATGCAGGCCAAATTCTAATCTCTAAATCCTAAATCCGCCTTCTCAAAAGCTTCGGCGGACAGGTCCTAAACAAATCCGAAACAAATTCAGATAATATAATTCAAATGACCGAAACATGGCAGCCACAGGGCTCACAGAGGTCACAGAGTATATAAGTATATGCATATATACTTATGGAGTGTTTTATTACCCGGTTTATTAGAAAGCTAAAAATAGAGTGGTCATTCTTGAAGCTGGATGCTTGATTCGTTCTGCGTACCGTGTTGTGCGTATTGCGTAACGCGTGATTTTTAACCGCGGATTACTCGGATTTCACGGATTTAATTTTGGACACAGATTTACACTGCTGCTTCGGACAGGATTACAGAATAGACAAATTTATTTTACCACGAAGTTCACTAAGGGATTTGTCTGGGCGTCTTTGATGCCTATGTGTTCTCGGCTGAAGGATTTCTATGAGCAAGCTCCTTCAAGTCTTTCGGCCTCGTCCACATCCCTAAGGGATTAAGCCAAATCCTGCACGAAGAAATCTTTTTTTATCCACGGATTTACGCGGGTTGTGTGGAGCTAAAAGATTATAAAAGAATTGTAAATTATCTTGAATTGTGCTAAAAAACAGGCAAACGTCCTAATTTATTATAGAAAAATGCAGGGAATATTGGCGGTAAAAAAATATGATGTTATGTTGGAATGATTGATAGTATGAATAACATGATCTACATTGGGACCAAGCTCACGCGTTCCTTCGGGGTCCTTTTCGGACTCTTCATCATGTTGTCTTTCCTTGCACCCAAGAGTGAGATCGAAACGCCAACCGTCGCATCCATAGCAAAGGACACCATCCTGATGACTCTCGGGGTTTTGCTTATCATCCCATGGTCCAGAATCAGAGTCACCTCTCTGTGGCTCAGTCTCTTCGCATTGCTCTGCCTCTGCGCGATCGCATTCTTAGTCGGCCAGGTTTGGGGTTGCGTGTGGGCATTTCGCCACGGTGAACCATTGCAGCAGGTAATGTTTCCCCTCATGACAGTTCTCTTTGCAGCGGTGCTTTTTTTCCAATTCCCAGCAATCATACGAATAAGGAAGTATTCCAACAACGGTGTGCACTCGATTTCTGACCACGGCACGGCCGGAACGCCGAGACAAGAGCAATAGGGATAACCAGTCTCGATGCTCGATTTTTGATACTTGAAAAAACAAAAATCGGAAGCAAACTGTGGTCGAGAATTTGTGGATTTTTTTGCAAAAAACCTAATTTTTTCCTTGACTTTTGTTTAAAATATGGTATAATACCGGGGTAGTTGGACAAATAGTAAACATTTCACATAAGACAAGTCAAACAAGACACTTATAGCGAAAAACCACGAATTCAAGTCAAAGTTAATTGGTTAAATGGTTAATTGGTTAATTTGTAAGCAGCTCTGACGCAGAGTAGGAGCTGTCAGGACGCATCACAAATCATCACTCATTTTTTTCAGAGGAGAAAATCAAATGCGCAAGAGAAGAATAAACATATCGTTTTCATTATTTGTGCCGGTAAGGCTCTGCAGCCTAGCGATTTGGCCTGTGCTTTTTTGTCGCAGGCTGCTCTACGGCTACGCCTTTCGCCGCATACCTCTTACGCAGGGCCAGTACGCAATCGTGGACCCGGAAGATTATGAGCAATTAGTGCGGCTGAGGTGGCGGGCTACGAAGAGCCGCAATACTTATTATGCTATTCGCTCTATAACGGTATCGGGAAAGAGGTCGTTCGAGATGATGCACAGAGTGATAATGAAAGAACAGTTAGAAAAGATACCCCGTCATTTGAGAAAAGAGGTTTTGATTGACCATATTAACCATAACGGGCTGGATAATCGCAAGGCGAATTTACGCTTAGCGACGCGGGCGCAGAACAGCAGAAACCGTCGGCCTGTGGGGCGGGGCAGTTCGAGGTATAAGGGTGTGATGTGCAGGAAGTCGGACGGGCTGTTTATCGCGGAGATACGGGCAGGGCGGCAGAAGATATACTTAGGGTGTTTCAAATCGGAGATTGAAGCGGCGAAGGCGTACGAC
>Ga0315549_1000149_pt1 | contig 81491 bp, 95 predicted proteins | sample SalMarSW160200MG_FD_203101 | JGI IMG/M metagenome (GOLD analysis project Ga0315549, IMG submission 203101) | Salt marsh sediment microbial communities from the Plum Island Ecosystem LTER, Massachusetts, United States - Salt Marsh Sediment SW1601-200 ... | reverse complement strand
TACCGAAATATCACAAAAATGTCACAAGGAAGTGTGCCTTCTGTGGATAATTTTCAATGATGGAGAACAAGGTTTTTTGAGAGGTTCTATCTGTCTTCGGTTAATGGAGTTACCTCACCCCCTTTATCCCCCTCCCCAATCAATTTATCTGCTGGACTCATTCCGCCTTGTTGATTGGAGAGGGGAAAGGAAAGAAAGAGGGGCTGGCGCCCCTCTTAGACGCCCCACAATGAGTAACTGAGAGGGAGAGGTTTCGAGAGGGGTCAGGGGTGAGGTAAAGCTGGTAACCGGCCGTAAACAATGAATTTTTTAAGTCTTGTTTGACAATGGCGTTATATTGCTGATAATATAGGGCGTTTGGAGCTTTACCAAAATGGTCAGGAGAAAGATGACGGAAACCAGGATACCGGAATTCGGCGTCAAGCACGGGGCACGCTCCGGGCGTCTGCAGGAGTCGGGCATCGTGGTGAGAAGCAAGGTCTGGCTGGAGAAGGACGGCAAGCTGTTCATGGGATGGGGCCGGGTGACGCTCCTGGAACGCATTGACCAGCTCGGCTCGATATCGGCAGCGGCCAAATCCATGAAACTGGCTTACCGGAATGCCTGGCTCTGGGTCGAAGCCATGAACCGCCTGGCGCCGAAGCCGCTGGTGGAGAAGTCCACCGGAGGGGCCCGGGGTGGCTATGCCCGCCTGACCGAGGAGGGGCGGAGAATTGTCGGGGAATACAAGGAAAAACGCACCAGCGTACGGGATATACTGAAATAATATTAAAAATTTTCAAATATCGTTATATTGATAATAATATAGCGTTTAATTAAACAGGTGATATCGGACTAGAAAAGAGAGCAAGATGAAAAAGATACTGAGTTTGGTGTTTACAGGAATGATACTGCTCATGGCGGTCGGTGGCTGTACTGAAAATGAGAAGGCATCTATCGGGATGGCGGTTGAATTTATGGACCATGCCGCCTGTGCTTATATCAGTCAAGATAAGGGATGGTATGAAGAGGAAGGCCTGAATTTAACCTCATATGAGAGCTATGCCACCGGCATGGCTCTGGCTTCGGCTTTGGCCCGGGGTGATATTGAAGTTGCCTATGTCTGCCTGGTACCCGCCATAAATGCTTATGCCAACGCCGGAGTGCCCATAAAAGTGGTCGCCGGTACACATAAGTACGGCTATGGTTTGGTGGTAGATGCGGACAAAATTAAAACTATCAGGGATTTAGAAAATCCCGCGATTCGCTTCGGCTGTGTGAGAGAGGGCGGTGCCGTCGATGTCTTGCTCCACAAGATAATCGACACATACCATCTGGATGAGGATAAAGTGTTGAGCAACGCGCAGCGAATGAACCCTCCCAAACAGGTAATGGCTATCAAGACGGGGCAGCTGGATGCCGCTATTCTGCCGGAGCAGTGGGCGACCATGGCCGAGGAGTTTGGCTTTACCATGCTAATGATGAGTCAGGATGTCTGGCCTGATATGCAGGGTAGCGTTCTGGTGGTTAAAGAAGACCTGATAAACGACCATCCGGAAGTGGTGAGGAAACTGATAAAGGTCTCGCAACGGGCAACCGATTGGGGTAATCAGCACCCTGGGGAAGCCGCCGAGGTCGTGGCCAGGCAGTTGCAGGCAGCCGGCAGTGAAATGTTACCGGTTGAGGTGGCCGATGCCTCTTCCAGTTTAGCCATTACTCCCGAAGTACTGCTGCGTTCCATGCGAAGGATGGAATTTACTACAAGCATCGACCCTGAAATGGTTCAGACTACTATCGACTATATTGCCGGACTAGGCTATATAAAGAGCGGCTTCAGCGCCGGAGATATTCTTGATTTGAGGTTTCTTGAGGATGACCGTACTCAGTAAATTAAGACCGGGTTGGGGGTTATTACCCGTAGCCGTATTCCTGGCTATATGGGAACTGGTGGCCAGGCTCGATATACTTCAGGGTCATTTCTTCCTGCCCCCCTTTTCCACCGTGGTGGTGGAATTCTACCACCTCAGCACCAGCGGGGTACTGGGCGAGAATTTCCTGAGCAGTCTGGCCAGGGTTCTTATCGGTTTCTGTGCCGGTTCCGTAGCCGGCATCGTTGTCGGGACTATCATGGGGTGGAGGAAAGTTGTAAACAGGGCTCTGAACCCTATCATCAGTTTATTTTACCCTATTCCCGCACTCGGCTGGCTACCTCTGCTGATGCTCTGGATAGGTATCAATGAGATGCTGCCGATTACTATCATCTTTATCTGCTCGTTCTTCCCCGTCCTTTACAACACGGTTACCGGCATCAGAAATGTGGATAGCGATTATATTAATGCAGCCAGGACTCTGGGAGCATCGGACGGGAAAATTCTGACCACAGTGGTTATGCCGCTGGCCCTGCCCAATATTTTCACCGGGCTGAGGCTGGAGGCAGGGATGGCCTGGCGGGTAATAATCGCCGCAGAGATGGTGGCTATCCCCACCGGGATTGGTGCCCTGCTCATGAAAGCAGAGAGCCTGATGCGTGTTGACATTATCATCGTTTGTCTCATTGTCTTGGCGATAATGTGTCTCATCTTTGAAAAGTTTTTCGAATATCTAGAAACCAGACTGACCGCCAAGTGGAGGTAATATGCCGTCCATAACGCTTAAGAATGTATGTAAATACGTTTGTCAGGATGTAAACCTTACGATATTTGATAAGGAGTTGCTGGTTGTTTTGGGTTCGAACGGTGCCGGCAAGACTACCCTGATTAATATTATCGCCGGACTGGTCGATTATAAGGGGTCGGTACTGTTTGATGATGTCCCGGTAGACAGACTGCCGGCGAATAAAAGAGAGGTGGGCTACCTGTTTCAGGGTCTGGTCCTGTTTCCCCACCTTGATGTCGTTGCCAATATAGCTTATGGCCTGAGCGCCCGAAGGTGGCTGCGGCCGCAGGTGGAAGCCAGAGTAGACGAATTACTCGATTTAATGAATATAAAACACCTCGCCTCGCGGTACCCCAGACAACTGAGCGGCGGCGAAAAGCAGCGTGTGGCTCTAGCCAGAGCCATTGCTTCATCGCCGAGGGTACTGCTTCTGGACGAGCCTCTATCAAGCCTGGATGCCAAGACCGCCAAGTATTTAAGAACCGAGTTAAAGCAGCTGCAGCGCCGGTTAGGGATTACGGCTGTGTATGTGACCCATGACCTCATGGAGGCTGTGGAGATGGCGGACAGGGTAGCCGTTGTTCAGAACGGGCAGGTGGAGCAGGTGGCGGAGCCGGAAAAAGTGCTGTTCTATCCCCAGGGTGAAGGGGTGGCCGATTTCATCGGGTCGCCGAATATCCTGGACTGTGATTACTGCCGCGACCTGGGTCAGGGGATTATGGAGGTCGGCTGCGGGGGACTGAAACTGACCGTTCCCCACGAGGGCGGCCTCGTTCGTAAGGTCGCCATTTTACCACGCCATATCTATGTTTCCGAGACGAGACCCCCGGGGCTGAGTGTCAACGGATTTCAGGGCAGCATCACCACGATTAAGCCTATCGGTAATACCGTGAGAATCTGGATTGATGTGGACGACAATAATCTCATGGCCGAGGTACCGTCATACATATTCGAGGAGATGAACCTGGCCGAGGGTAAGGAGGTCTTTCTCATATTAAGAATGAGAAGGATACGGTGTTACGAAAGCAATAATTAATGACGTTTTAGAGAAAATTTATTAAAAATCGCCGCAGACAGCGAACCTTTTCACACTTTCGGCGTTATAATATAGTGAACGCCTGTAAAAATAGGAGGTTGATATGAAAAGGTTGATAGTTAGTATGCTAATGGTTTTCCTGCTTCTGGGAACGGTCGCCTGTGCTGAAGCAGCACCGGAGCCATCACCCAGACCAGCTCCCGCACCCGCACCGGCCCCCGCGCCGGCCTCATCATTCGGAAAAGATGGTATTTCCATTGAAGCGCCACCCCCGGTAATCAATATACCGCCTCCAGCCCCAGCCCCGGTACCAGAGCCAACATCGGATAGCGCCAGTTATGACCAGTCGTGGTCCGGCGAACGCATGATAATCCGTTCCGGGTATATGACGCTGGTGGTGGTGGATGTTGCCTCGGCCATGGAGCAGATTACCAATCTCGCCGCCAGCTATAATGGATTCGTCGTGAATTCTAATAGCTGGCAGGACCGGGACAGGATGATGGGAAATATCTCCATCCGGGTGACTTCCGAGCGCTTTAACGAAGCCCTCCAGACTTTGCGGGCGCTGGCGGTTGAAGTAAGGTCGGAGAGCACTTCCGGACAGGATGTAACCGAGGAGTACGTTGACCTGAGCGCCAAGCTGCGCAATCTTGAGGCAGCCGAGGAGCAGTTACTCAAGCTGATGGAGCGGGCCGGAGAGGTCAAGGAGATACTGGAAGTCCAGCGTGAACTGGTGAAAACAAGGGGTGATATCGAGCAGACCCAGGGACGCATGCAGTACCTGGAGGAAAGCTCATCCATGTCATACATCGAGGTGAACCTGGAGCAGTCCAAGCTCACCGCGGAGTTTAATGCCAGTAGCCGGACGGTGAAGGAAGGCGAGAAAATCCAGTTTTACCCCATCATCGCCGGCGGTTTTACCCCTTACAGCTATGAGTGGGACTTAGGCGATGGTACCACCAGCACGGAAGAAGCGCCGTTCCATGCCTACAAGTCCGAGGGCAGCTATACCGTCAAGCTAAAGGTGACTGATGACCGGGGCAACACGGCTCCCCATGAGAGAACCGATTATATTACGGTTCTTCCCGGCTGGAATGCCGGCAGTATCGCCAGCAGTGCCTGGAACGGACTGGTCGTGTTTTTCCGCGTCCTGGCCGACATCATTATCTGGCTGGGTATTTTCAGCCCGGTCTGGATAATTATCGGCGTTATCCTCTACTTTGCCTGGTGGCGCAAGAGGAAGAAGGCGAAAGGCTAAAAAACCAGGAACCTCTGAAAATCGGAGAGGGGGCTTAGCCCCCTCTCTTTGTTTCCCACTGTATCGAAAAACCTTAAGCCAAAAATCTCTTGATAATATCATCGCGACTCAGACCTTCGATAGCGATGACCTTGTTACGGCTGGTCTGACCCTTAACAATAGATAAAGAGGACTTTTTTACTCCCAGTGCCTGACTGAGGAAAGCGGTAAGCTCCTTATTGGCTTTACCTTTGGTCGGAGGCGCGGCGATTTTCACCTGCAGTACCCCTTCGGCCAGGCCAATAATCTCGTTACGGCTGGCATTGGGAGTAACTTTTACTGGCAGCCAATTACTCTTACTATAACTGTTTGCGGTCAAATTGATTTCTTATTGATAAACGATATTACGGGTCTAATTAATCGCCGCCCGGGCTGCGTCCGGTTGTCAGGGCGATAGTAGCCAGGAGCAGAATCGCCGATAGCACGAACCAGAACATCCAGCCCAGGTCATTGACATCGAGTTCGGCGGCTACATCGAATCCGATGAGTATGCCCAGCACGGCGCAGAGTCCGCCGACGCTGCCTAAGATTGCCGCTATTATTCCCATCTGATTACCTCCTTATCGGTTTATCGTATAGCTTCGATAGTATATAATTATATCGGGTGTATAATTATATCGGATATCTCATTCTATTCGTTTGGAGATAATATAGCATGAAATTGACAAAAAATCTATATTTTTATCCGGAACAGGGCATGCTGGACTGCAATACCTATGTCATCACGGGCAGTCCCGGCATTATTATCGACCCCGGTAATACGCAATTTCTGGCGTCACTGGTCGGCGGTCTGCAAAAAGACGGCATCGACCCCGCCGACATCGGCATAATCGTCAACACGCACCTGCATATCGACCATTGCGGCGCCAATGAGGCCTTTAAGAGACTCTCCGGAGCGAAAATTGGCCTTCACCCCATCCAGAAGGAAAAATATCAGCTGGTGGTTATCGACGGCGCCCGACTTTTCGGGGTAGAGCCACCGGAATTTACCGAGGACTTCCTCCTGGACGATAGCCGTCTCGGTAACGACGGCGCGGAGATGGAAATGATTCAGTCTCCGGGGCATTCGCCGGACTGCGTCTGCTTTTACAATCGGCAGGATAAAGTGCTGGTTTGCGGCGATGTGCTCTTTGAGATGAATACCGGACGGGTCGACCTTCCCGGCGGCAACGGCGAAGAGCTGAAAAAGTCCATCGAAGAGTTGTCCCGGCTTGATATCGAGTATTTACTGCCGGGTCACATGGGCGTTGTCTCCGGCGTCGAGAAGGTCGTTAATAACTTCGACTTTATCAGGAGTAATGTCTTCGCATGGCTATGACGGGTTCGCTGGTGGAGTCTTACGAGCTGGGGCCAATCCGGCCGCCGAGCGAGGCCTATTCCCTCCTCATACGCGCCACCAGGAACTGCCCCTGGAACCGCTGCAAGTTCTGTCCTATCTATAAAGGCTCCAAGTTCCAGCTTCGTTCGGTCGAGGAGATAAAGCAGGATATCGACATGGCCAAGACCATTCACGATGGGATTACGGAGCTTGCCCGGAAGTCCGGGAGAGATGATAATGTCCGAGAGGTGGCGGCGATGGTGTGTAACAATGCCCCCAACAATGCCTACCGCAACGTGGCCCTCTGGATGTATGCCGGCGGGAAGCATGCCTTCCTGCAGGATGCGAATACCCTGATTATGAAGACTCCCGACCTTGTCCAGGTGATAAAGTACCTGAAGGAAACCTTCCCCGGTATCGACCGTATCACCAGCTACTCCCGGTCGAAGACGGCATCACAGAAGACTCTGTCCGAGCTGGTAAAGCTGCGCGAAGCCGGGCTCTCCCGACTTCACATCGGGGTGGAGTCGGGCTACGACCCCGTGCTTCAGTTCATGGACAAGGGCGTCACTGCCGCCGACCATATCGCCGGCGGTAAGAACGTGGTGGCCTCGGGTATCTCTCTGTGCGGGTATGTTATGCCGGGAGCGGGTGGCAGAAAGATGTGGCGGGAACACGCCCTGGAGACGGCCAGGGTGCTCAATGAAATAGACCCCGACTTTATCAGGTTGCGGACGCTGACCATCCAGCCCAGGATGCTCTTGCATAACGATGTGGTGAGTGGTGATTTCATAAGGTCGACGGATGAAGAGATTGTAGAAGAGGAGAAGCTCCTGATTGAGAATCTTAACTGCCGTTCACAGATTGTCAGCGACCACATGATGAACCTGCTGCCGGAGGTGGAGGGTAAGCTGCCCGAAGATAAGGACAAGATACTGGCGGTCATCGGCCGTTTTCAGTCGCTGCCGCCGGAGGGGAGGGATAATTACAAGCTGGGCCGCCGACTCGGCATGTATAATAAGCTCGACGACCTTGACGATTCTATGCGTCATGAAGAGGTAAAGCAGGTCCTGGGGAGAATCGATAGAAGCGAGGATAGCACGTTCGACGAGATATTGTTCAACCTGATGGAGAGGTATGTATAGGCATGATTTTGGAAGCGGAAATCGGGGATTTATTAAGGCTAAAGGGGCTGACGCTGGGGGTGGTGGAGTCGGCCAGCGGCGGGCTGCTCTCGCACCTCATTACCAACGTACCCGGCAGCTCCGATTATTATAAAGGGTCGGTTACGTCCTACAGCAACGAGAGCAAGATTAACATCATCGGCGTGAGGGCGGCTACCATCGAGAAACATGGGGCGGTTAGTCCCCAGGTGGCCGAGGAAATGGCGGCGGGAGGAAGAAAATTGCTGGCGGTGGATATCTGCCTGGCAGATACCGGTATCGCCGGGCCGGGCGGGGGAACACCGGGTAAAGTCGTGGGGCTTTTTTACCTCGGCATGGCACATGAGGACGGAACATTCAGTCGAAAGCACGAGTTCCACGGCGACCGCGAGCAGAACAAGCGCCGCACGGCGGAGGCGGCTTTAAGCTGGTTGAGGGAATATCTGATGAGCCTGAGGAGCGCTTAGCAGGGGGACATAACTTTCCCCGGAACCTCCCATCCCCCTAAAATTATCTTCCCACCCGGACCTACCCTTGTGACTTTATTCCTTCAGAAATAGATACTTGTTCATTTTCCCACCCACCCAGATTAAATTGCCATTACCAGCCATCGGTGCTATACTCTGACCGTATTCTTGGCTGGATTGGAGATTTTCCGTGAAGAGAGTTGACGGGCGTGCCTATGACGAGTTGCGGACGATTAAGATAATCCCCGGTTACCAGAGTTTCGCCGAGGGTTCGGCGCTGATAAAGCTGGGTGAGACCCACGTATTATCCTCGGTGAGTGTCGAGGAGAGGGTGCCTCCTTTTCTCAGGGGTAGCGGCACCGGCTGGATTACCGCCGAGTATGCCATGCTGCCCCGTGCCACGGTAACACGCACCCAGCGCGATTCTACGCTGGGTAGAGTCGGCGGGCGTAACCAGGAAATACAGCGTCTCATCGGGCGCTCGCTGCGGGCCGTGGCCGACCTTCCTACTCTGGGTGAAAGGACTTTGATAGTGGACTGCGATGTCCTCCAGGCCGACGGCGGCACCAGGACCGCCGCCATTACCGGCGCCTATGTTGCCCTGTACCAGGCGCTGGAGACCTTGATGAACATGGGTGTCATCTCGTCCATCCCGCTTAAGAGCGCCGTGGCGGCGACCAGCATCGGCATTGTTAACAGCTACATGATGATGGACCTGTGCTACGATGAAGATGCCCGGGCCGCGGTGGACTTTAACGTGGTGATGACCAGCAAGGGCGAGTTCGTCGAGGTGCAGGGCACCGCCGAGGGGAAACCCTTCAACAAGCAGGCAATCGACGATTTACTGGCTCTGGCGGAGAGGGGCATCCAGCAGTTGTTTCAGGCGCAGCAGAGTGTCTTGAAAACGACGAAGTAGCTAAGGTCTTACCTGGCCGCTGCCGAGGATAATCCACTTGTAGGTAGTCAGTTCTCTCAGTCCCAGCGGGCCGCGCGCGTGCAGCTTCTGCGTGCTGATACCTACCTCCGCCCCCAGCCCGAACTGACCCCCGTCGGTAAACCTGGTGCTGGCGTTGGCATAGACACAGGCGGCATCCACCTCGTCGAGGAAGCGCATGGCCGACCGGTTATCTTCGGTGACGATGGCTTCGGAATGACCCGAGGTATATTTTTCGATATACGCCAGCGCTTCGTCCAGTGAGTCGACTACCTTTACCGCCGCAATCAGAGCCAGGAATTCTTTGCCCCAGTCCTCACCGACGGCGGGGACGAGTTTCAGGGACTTATCGGCTTTGAGGATAGCGAGGGCGCGCTCGTCGCAGTGCATCTCCACGTCGGCTTTGGCCAGTTCCTGGGCCATCTTCGGCAGATACGCTTGAGCAATATCGGCATGGACGAGCACCGTGTCGAGGGCGTTGCAGACCGTGGGACGCTGCACCTTGGCGTTATAGACGATGGCCACGGCTTTATCGATATCGGCGCTTTTATCCACGTAGGTATGGCAGACGCCGATGCCGCCGCTGACCACCGGCATGGTGGCGTTCTCCGTGACGGATTTAATTAACCCCGCCCCGCCCCTCGGAATAATCATATCGACGACGTCATTCATCTTGAGCAGGTGGTTAACCAAGGCACGGTCGGTGTTTTCGATGAACTGCACGCAGCCATCGGGCATGCCAGCCTTTTTACAGGCTTCCTGGATTGCTTTCACGATAGTGATATTGGAGTTTACCGTCTCCTTGCCGCCCCGGAGGATAACGGCGTTGCCGGATTTCAGGCAGAGGGCGGAGATATCCACGGTAACGTTGGGGCGGCTCTCGTAGATGGCACCGATAACGCCCAGGGGGACGCGCCGCTTGCTGACCTGCAATCCGTTGGGGAGGGTGCGCCTGTCGAAAGTCTCGCCGACGGGGTCGGGTAAAGCCGCAACGGCGCGCGCGTCCTGAGCTATGCCTTCGAGTCGGCTCTCGTCCAGCATCAGACGGTCGAGCAGGGCGGCGCCCATACCGGAGGCTCTGGCTTCATCGTAGTCCTTTTTATTGGCGGCTAGTATCTCGTCTTGCCTGGCGAGCAGGTCGTCGGCGATATTGTGCAGGGCTTTATTTTTAATATCGGTGGAGAGGTAGGCCAGGCGGTGGGCGGCGGCTTTAGCGGCTTTCCCCTTGTCTTCAAGCTGTTCAATCGCTGATGTCATGTTCTTAAAATCCACCCCCTCTGTCCCCCTCCTTTGCTAAAGGAGGGGGAGGTTTTAGGGAAGAATGGCTGCGCCCCTCTTGGACGCCCCCTGCTGTTAAATAAATTTTTCGTTGTCATTGCGAGCCCTCACGCTACACTCAGGATAAACTCCGCGAAGCAATCTCCTGCAACCGCTAATAGAGATTGCTTCGGGCTTTGCCCTCGCAATGACAGAGTGCGTATAAATGACAGGGCGCGTTAATTCTATTTTTCCAGGGATAGCTGTTCCCCTTCTTTCTGAGTTATCTTCTGCGCTCTGGCAAATGTCACGTTTGTCTGTGCCAGGGGCGGCATATCGACTATTTTACCATGTAATAACTCGTCTATGGTCAATATCTGTATTTTTGGATAGTCTTTATTCCAGATGGGGGAATGGTAATAACCCGCCGAGACTGCCTCGACCTGCATGGGTTTGGTGGGTGGCTCTAAAGTAATAAAGACGCCTATGGCTTCTTTGGCGGCCACTGTCTCAAGCTCACGAATATCTTTCACTCCGATGTGTCCACTCTTTACCTGCACAACAGCGCGCTTGGGTTTGCTGGCCGGGTCGTCAATGAAGTGGATAACCCCATCAATGCCTTTATCTGCGCCTTTCTTTTTGTCACCGAGGGGACGCGCTTTTATCAGGCTCAGCGCCCACCACTGGAACTGGTATCTGTCCTCACGGGCTAGAGCTTTAGCGCTGGCTAAATCAACCGGCTCGCCGATAACCTCGGCTTCAATACCGAAGCTGTCCTTGAGGCGGTTGCGCATGAGGGCGATGGCTAAATGGGTAATATCAATGCCGAGCCACTTGCGGTTGAGCTTCTGCGCGGCGACCACCGCCGTGCCGCACCCGCAGAACGGGTCGAGGACAATATCACCTTCATTGGAGCTGGCTTGAATAATACGTTCAAGCAGGGCGAGGGGTTTCTGGGTTTCGTAGCCAAGTCTTTCAGAGTCCTTATGAATACCACGAAGCATTTTTATATCATCCCACCAGCATTGCAGAGGAATACCTTTACTTTCATCAAGGTATCTTTTTATATAAGGTATACCAGATTTTGAATAAACTAAGAGACCTTGTTTGTCTAACGCCTCCATTTTTTCTTTACTAAATCGCCAATATCGTTTGATTCCTTTCCAGTCGTAATAAGGATTACCTTTTGCCGCACCACCTGGTGCAGTAGCATCTGCCTTGTTGTAATATCGACCTGATTTTTCCTCTATATAACGATACCAATTTTTCACTGTAGAAGCTGGTAGTGAAGTATATACTTTATTGAATGTATGCTTATCACTTTTAACATAGAAAAAGATAGAATCATGTATTCTTCCATAATGCTTAGCCCCTTGTCCAACATCGCTATGGGCATCACTCCGTTTCCACACAATCTCATTCCTGAAATTGGCAGGGTTAAATATCTGGTCCAGCACCAGCTTCAGGTAGTGGCTGGCGGTGGGGTCACAGTGCAGGTATAAAGAGCCGGTTGGTTTTAAAACTCTATGTAGCTCTATCAGGCGGGCGGTCATCATCACCAGGTAAGCCATGACATCGTTGTGCCCCAGGGCGTCGTGCAGCGCCCCGATAAGCCTGCCAACTTTTTCAGGCCCGTTATTATAAACATCGTGGTAGGTATCCTCTGCCGCCTGCGTCCAGTGCCAGCTATCGGTAAAGGCCTGTATCTGGGCTTCGGACTCTACCCCGCCGTTTTCCTTGAATAGTATGTTATAGTCTTTCTTGCTGTTGAACGGCGGGTCTAAATATATGAGGTCGATACATTCGTCAGGAAAGTACTCGCGGTTGCGCAGGATTTCCAGGTTATCCCCAAAATAAAGAACGTTGGTCTTCATTATCCCATCCCCCTGATATACCCGAACCTAATAGTCGAACTTGCTGCTGCCGCTGAAGTGGTAGACGTAGCGGGGTGGGAGGCTGGTCACCGCCCGGTTCACCCTCTTTTTAAGCACGCATTTAGAACGGCGGCCGTCTTCCAGCTCCAGCAGGTACCCGCTGCCGTCCTTGATGCGCACGTAGTCCACCAGGGTTAGCTCGCCCCACCACCGGTATTCCGATTCGTGTTTAAACTGGTAGTTAACTCCGGCTATTAATTTTTCGTCACTGGACTGGTACAGTCTGCCTGTGGCCACTTGGCTCCTCCCTTTCCAATAGCGCTAGATTGTTCCGGTGCACCACCGCCGGGCCGTAGTCGAAGCTCAGTAAACTGGCTATTTTATTGGAGCGGGACCCTTTAATGGTGCCGATATCGCCAGAGCTATAGTTGGTGATACCACAGCCGAGATGAGTTCCTTGCGTATCGTAGATAGCCACGATATCCCCGCGGCTGAACCTGCCTTCCGCCTTCTGAATGCCGGCCGAAAGCAGGCTTCGATTCTGTTTCCTGAGCGCCAGGGCGGCGCCGGTATCGATTATCAGCTTGCCCCTGGTGGAGAGTCCGGAGAGCATCCAGCGCTCGCGACTCTCCAGATTGGTCGTGGTGGGCAGGAAGCGGGTGCCGATGGACTCGCCGGCGGCCAGCCGTACGATAACGTCAGGCTCGCGGCCGTCGGCAATAACCACGTGCACTCCCGAGGATGTGGCCAGCCGGGCGGCTTCTATCTTGGTTACCATGCCGCCGGTGCCGAGACCGCTCCTGGTAATAGCTCCCAGCCGTTTGATACCGGCGTCGATTTTAGTCACCACGGGGACGAGCCTGGCGGCGGGGTCGTAGGCGGGGTCGGCGGTGTACAGGCCGCCGATATCGGTCAGTATCATGAGCAGGTCGGCATCGACCAGGTTGGCCACCATCGCCGAAAGATTATCGTTATCGCCGAACCGGGCCTCCTTGATTTCGTCGATGGAGATAACATCGTTTTCGTTGACGATGCAGATAACGCGAAGCTCCAGTAACGCCAGCAGGGTATTACGGGCGTTGAGGTATCCGGCGCGGCCGGAGAGGTCGGCCCTGGTCAGCAAGGCCTGCGCCACGGGGACGCTGTGCTGCTCGAAGAGTCGCTCGTAGATATTCATCAGCCGACTCTGCCCCACCGATGCCAGTACCTGCTTGAAAGGAATACCCTTGATTTTTCTAGACAGGCCCAGTTTGTACCGACCCGACGCTATGGCCCCCGAAGAGACGAGAATCGGTTCCACGCCCTGTGCGTGCAGTTGCGCTATCTGGGCCACCAGCCGGGACATGATTTCCTGGTCCAGGTGGTTGCTGCCGCCGGTGAGCAGGCGCGTGCCCATCTTGACCACGATGCGCTGATAATGCAATTCCGAGGTTTTGGGCTTTTTACTGTTTCTGCTCATGAAATTTTCTTAACAATCGTTAGTCCCATTATAGCAAGGTGCGGCAAGTTGAACAAGACGGCGGTTGTGGTGTATTCTGATTAGGCTGCGCGTATGAACGAGTTATCGCGACCCCGGACGAAGAATGTCCTGCCGGTTATTTCCTTCGTGACCTTTATCGGTTTCATGGATACTCACCTGCTGATTCCGGTCCTGGCCCTCTATGCTTATGAACTGGGGGCCGGTATCGGCATTGTCGGGCTTATCATCGGCCTGTATTCGATTGTCAATACCCCGGCCAATATTTTTCTGGGTCGGCTGGTGGACAGGGTCGGCTACAAGCTGCCGCTGGTGGCCGGTCTCATCGGCGATGCCGTGAGTATGTTTCTCTATACGCTGTGCCGTGTGCCGTTCCACCTGGCGCTGGTGCGGGTGCTGCACGGGATAACCGGCGGCATGGTCGGCCCGTCGACGATGTCGGCCATAGCGCATCACGGCGGCGAAACGCGCCGGGGCCGGTTGATGGCTGTCTACGGCATGTCCCTGGCAGCGGCGACACTCGTGGGCTACGGCCTGAGCGGATTTATCGCTTCCAGGCTTGGTTATAAGGTGGTCTTCTGGCTGGGCGGGGGATTACTGGTAATAGGCGCGGCTCTGGGACTGTGGCTGCCGGGGAGCAGACGACGGGGTACGACCGAAATTCAAACATCTCCCGGCGAGGGCTGGCGGAGGGTAAAGGACTTATTGAGAAGAAGAGAACTTATCAGTCCGTACTGCACGATATTCGCGCAGTATTTCTCTTTCGGCGGCGTTGTCACGCTTTTACCCCTCTATCTGAAAAACCTGGGCATGGAAGCCTTCCATGTCGGCATGCTGCTGGCGGCTTTCGCGGTTATGTTCATTATTCTGCAGATGCCCATGGGGATTCTCTCCGACCGTGTCGGGAGGGCGGGACTGACCGCAGCCGGACTGGCTTTCGGCATCGTGGCTCTGGTGCTGCTGCCCTGGATGGCGGACTTCCCCCTGTTGATAGCCGTGATGGCGTTATATGGCGCCGCTTACGGCACGATTTTTCCGTCGGTTTCAGCTACGGTGGCCGACCATACCGCGGCGGAAGAGCGCGGCCTGGGTACCGGGATTTTCCACGCTCTTCTTACGGCCGGGGTGGCTATCGGCGCGCCCGTGATGGGCTGGGCCAGCGGCATGGTAGGGGTAGAACGGGGACTGATATTGAGCTCCGGCGTTATGGTACTGGCTTTAGCCGTGACGATGGTTGTCAGGAAGAACATCCGTATTGACAGGACGAAGTCAGCGGAGTGAATAACCCCCCAGCAAGCTGACGGGTATTCTCGCTTGAATTTTATAAAGGCTGGATTATTCGGCGACTCCATGTTTGCACAAATTGGCTAAACGTTGCCAAACAAAAAGTCAGAATGTTGGTTTTGAGTCAGCCATGACTCACTAGGAAGACAAATCGTGCCTTAAGCGTAATTACCAATGCTTTGGGACGCTGGCACTAGTGGGGATATAATCCAATAATTAAGTGATTTTAACGGAGCAGTTATTAAATATCTTTATCATTGTAATGAGGAATTTATTAGTAGAGTTAAAGAGATCCTTTGCCGGATAGATGAACAATTAATGATATAAATTAATGTTTTATTTTCCTATCATCATGCCGGGCAACCATGTACTTAGCTGGGGAACGGCCACCATGAGCGCTAAGAAGAGTATGAGGACAATCATGAAAGGCGCTATTCCCCTGAGAAGCTCCATTGTCTGTATATCAAAGGTGTTTCTCACCAGAAAGAGATTGATGCCCATGGGGGGAGTAATCAATGCTATTTCCATATTAGTTACGTACAGTATGCCAAACCATAGCGGATTATAGCCAAGCGCCATAACCATGGGAACAAAGATGGGTATGGTCAACATCATAATGGTAATCCCCTCGATAAAACAACCGAGAATGAGCAGAACAAGCATAATGCAGACAATTACCAGTACCGGCGATATCCCGAGTGACTTAACGAACGTGGCCAGACTCTCCGCCATGGCAGAGCTTCCCACGACATACGAAAAGAAGGACGCGCCAACCAGGATAATGAGAATCATGGCATTAATCAGCGCCGTTTCCAGCATCGCCCGGTAGAGGCCTTTGAGCCTGAGGCGGTAAAAGGTGACCGCAATCACCAGCACGACGAAACTGCCCACGCCACCTGCTTCCGTCGGCGTGGCAATGCCGAGATAAATGGAACCGAGTACGCAGGCCATAACCAGAGCAATAGGCCAGACCCTTTTCAGTGACGAGAACCTTTCTCCCCAGCTGACGGCGCCGACAGCACCACCGAGGGCGGGGTTTCGCGCGCAGAGGATGATGGGCACTATCGACAGCATAAGGGCCAGGATAACTCCCGGTATAATGCCAGCGATAAAAAGCCTGCCCAAGGGGACATTGGACATGATGGCGTAAATAATCATGGTGGCGCTGGGGGGAATCAGCGGTCCCAGGACACCACCACAGGTCAATGCTCCGAGACCGAGCGCCTTGCTGTAGTGATACCGTTCAAATTCGGGCACGGCGACCTTGCCCACGGCGATTATCGTGGGTCCGCTGGCACCCAGAGCGGCGGCCATCCCAGCTTCACCCCAGACACTGGCAGCGATTATGCCGCCGGGGACACGGGATAACCAGTTCCTGGCGGCGCGGAAGAGGTCTTCACCGATTCTGGTCTCGGCGATGGTGCAGGCCATCAGAGTGAACAGGGGGAGGGGGGTCCAGTTCAGGTTATAGAGCAGGTGAAAGGTGATCCAGCCGATTTTCGGAAGGCACGCACCACCGAAGGTGATAATCCCGACGATGATGGAAACAAATCCCAGGGAGTAGGCAATCGGCACTCCCAGCATCAGGAAGAGGAGCATGCCGGCCACACATATTATTGCCGCTGTTGTATAATCCATACTATCCCCAGTTTCCGGCGTAGTACGCCTAAAACGGCCAGCCGGTGCCGAACCTTACTCTCGCCGCTTCTTTATGCCACCTTTCAGGGAAGCGAAGCCTTTATAGAGACGGGCCAAGAGAACGAGAATGAGCATGGCATAGCCTATGGGTACCATCAGTTTTATCGGGAACAAGGGTTCCCGCCACGATGATGAGCTGACTTCGCCAATTTTTAACGAGAACAGAGATGTTTCAACCCCCTGCCAAGTAAGCATGAAGGCAAAGAAGAGCCCCATAAGAGGGGCGATAATATTAAGGATAATATGTCGCACCCGTTCAGGGAGATGACCGCTGATGAAATCGACCTTGATATGCCGGTCCAGCCTTTCCACAGCCGATATCGCAAAGACAAAGGAGAACAACAGAAACATGGTGCTGAACTCATAGGAATAGGGCTCCGGACTATTGAGCGCATAGCGACGTACCACACCGTAAGTCGCGGTAAACATCATCACGACTATCAGGATTCCGCTGAGCACCAGAAAGACGTGGCTGGCCTTCTCAATTATCCTGTCCAGTTTCCATCTGCCGTCCCTTTCCAATGACACGACCTCCTCATACTACCAGAGTTGCCTGAAGCCACCGCCTGCCAGGTTGACTACCGCTGACGGTTATCCGGCGCACCCTGCAAAGAGGGCAAACATCTCCCAGGATTCCTTTCGAGAGAAAGACTGCTCAGGACACATTTATTCATGCCGAGGAACACTCAGCTTCGGTGTATCGTACTTATAAAGTGAATCTACCGTACTTTACCGGTACGGATTACGGATTATCAGCGTTTGCCTTCTCGGCAATTTGCCGGATTTTCGCGCCGAAATCACCCAGACTGGCAAGTTTCTCATCAACATACGACTTGACCGCTGCTACCCATTTATCGCGTTCTGCCTTGGGTACGGTATAGACCTCTATCCCCAGAGAGGTGAGCGTATCTTTGTCCTCTTCCTCCAGATTGATGTGGACGGCGGACATCTCATCGGACACTCGCCACGCTTCCTCAATCAGGATATCCTGTACGTCCTTCGGCATCTCATTCCAGACGTCCAGGTTCAGAAGGTACGTGTTAAAGGTAGGGGAGGCATAGAACATCGTCACATAATCAGCAACATCAGCCAGTCCCGATATAATCGTCCACTGGGTTGAGGTGAGTACGGCATCGACGACGCCCTTCTCCAGGTTCGAGTAACATTCGGTCCACATAATAACCACGGGAGAAGCGCCGAGACTGGTTGACAGGGCGGCACCCTCCGGATTAGTAGCTCCAATCAGCAGTCCTTCCCAGTCCTCAAGGGTCTTCACCGGTTTTTTGGAGATCATCTCCTGGGCGCCGGTGGTATAGGCGGCCAGCCCTATCTGGTTCATTTTCCCCATGAGTATCTCGTTATACAGCTCCATTGACGGCCTGCAGGCGGCGGCATTTGCCCGGACGTTATTGTATAACATGGGTACTTCGGCAAGCCCGGGGTCGAGGCCGGCGAAAATGCCCAATCCTATCGAGGCCATCTCGACGGCGCCCGTCCTGACGGCGTCCATGGTCTCCGGTACTTTCACCAGTTGTTCGCCGGGGTATACCTTTATCTGGTAGGCGCCATCGGTACGGTCGCTGAATCTCTGCCCAAGCTCTTCAGCATTGACGGTGAGCTTATCACCGGCAGGCGTGGGGATAGTCAGCCTCAAGATAACCGGTTCTTTCGGCGCCGGGGCGGGAGCCGGGGCCGGAGCTGGCTCCGGTTCTGGCTCGGCACACGAGACAACCAAACTAAGAAGCACCGAGGTGACAATCACAAAAGTGGAAAGCAAGAATAGTATCCTTTTCATACTGTATTACCTCCTCCATCATTAAATTCAGTGACTGACTTATGATAACGTGGCGGTACTCGTTTTCCTGGTTAATCAGGTATAATTACTCGCCTGATTCAGGTAAAGAGGTCCTGCCACTATTCAGATATTCAGTCATCCGTGAAGTTATCTCGGAAAGGCGCACCTCCTTTCATCTGAGAGAGCCAGCAGCTACCAGCTTTATCACCCAGAACATGTGCGTTACCGTACTCCTATTGACAAAAGCTATCGTCGTGAGCCAGCGTGAGACATTCTAAGGCATATGCTGATAAATCTTTCTATGATTCCATATATGATATATTAGCCTAATTTACACCAGCACCATTCGGGTTGTCAATGCCGTCAGCCGGCAGAAGCGCGATGAAGTAACGCCCGAACCCTCCAATTGACAGGGCGCGTTGATATCCTTCGAGCAGGTAATCTGGCTGGTAGTAGAAACTGCTTCTCGGCCCTATTTCAGACCTTCAATTAAAAGGAATAGACTGGGTCATTGTTGGCGGAGAGTCTGGCCCAAAATCCAGACCAATGAAAAAGAACTGGGCACTTGATATTCGTAACCAGTGCCAAGCAAATAAAGTGCCATTTTCCTTTAAGCAATGGGGGGGATAAACAAGAAAAAGACGGGGCGAGAACTTGATGGTCGCACTGGGGATGAAATACCTTCACTAGTACCAAGTGCTCAATTATTATAAATTATCACCCCCCCTACCCCTCCTCCTTCTGCTTCCTCTCCTCTTCCCGCTTCTTCTCCAGGTCCGCCAGCTCTTTCTTCACCTTTTCCTGGCCAATCGGCCGGAATTTCTTATTAACCCAGCTCCCCAGGAAAAAATTGGTGCGCATGTTCCTTATCTCGTCCCAGGCGTCGTAAGGCTCCCGCTCTTTTTTATCCTCCCCTTCACCGCCCTTATCATCTATGTCAATGCCATGCCTGGCCCTGGCCGCCCGCAACTCGGCATCATCAGCATCGGAACCGACGAATATCTTCTTAAGAAAAGAAATAAAGCCCATCGTTACCTCTTTACGCGCTCTCTTTTGCACCCTCAAGATATACCCATACAGGTAAGCCTGTCAACATTCGGTAACATATCTACCTCACCCCCTGTGTCCCCCTGCCTTCGCCGAAGCGCCTGCCCGCCGCACGAGGCTTCGGCAGGCGAGAGCGGCTTGCCTTCGCTGAAGCTTTAGCACAAGCAGGCTACGCGCAGGCAGGCCTCTCCTATCAAGAAGAGGGGGATGGATAAGGAAGAGGGGCTGAAGCCCCTCTTAGACACCCCGGAATGACAATCCGTCGTTTTTGACATTTCATTTAAGGCCAGATATCATAATTAATAGACCATGTCTAAAGACCTCTACAACGATTTCCTGACCAGCGATGACACGCTGCGGATATACGGCGGTGAAACGCTGGTCTTCAGCTCGAAAAAAGACCGGCTGCTGCCCCTGATGGAGTACATCGCCGCGCACCAAGCGGGGGGCGGGCCGGTCATCATTTACGACAAAATCATGGGCAATGCCGCCGCCCTGCTCGCGGTCAAGGTAAACTGCCGGGAGGTCTACAGTCCCCTGGGCAGCGAGCTCGCCGTCAGGACCCTGGACAGCCACGGCATCAAGTACCACCTCACTACGACCGTCCCCTACATTCAACGACCCGACGGCCAGGGCATGTGCCCCATGGAAGAGCTATCCATCGGCAAAGACCCCGAGGAATTCTATCTGGAGCTCAAAGCCCGCATAAAAGCCAGTACATAGCAATTATTTAATAATGTCATTCTCGGGCTTGACCCGGGAATCCAAGCCACCACTCCCCCACTGGATTCCCGCTTTCGCTGGAATGACAATAAACCATTAATAAACACTCGCGCATATAGAACGAAAGGAGACCGCTTGGAAAAGATACGACTCGGCTAAGTACCGGCAACAGGCCTCTTGAATAAATACGGATACAAAAGTATACTAACGATATATTCCCAGGAAAATAAGTTCAGAAAGGAGACAACTTTATGTCAAAAGCAGAACTGGAGAAATATTTCAGAAAAGGCGTCGTGGCCGGAGAAACACCCCACCCCGAGGTTTCCGCGCCGCGCCTGGGTCTGCACAGCAACGAAGGCTTCGGCAACCGGGACTTCTCGATGAGCTGGTGGGCCATTACCGAACCCTTCGAAATGGTATCGGAGTGCCATGCCCACGACTTCGACCAGTTCCTGATTTTCGTGGGGGGAGACCTCACCAACATGCCCGACCTGGGCGGAGAGGTGGAACTGACCCTGAGTCTGGACGGTAAAAACCTGGAGAAGTTCGTCATTACCGAGGCCACAACAGTATTCGTCCCCGCCGGCCTATACCACTGCCCGCTCAACTTCAAGAAAATTAATGACCCCAAAAAGCCAATCCTTTTCCACGACCTCTTCTTTTCCCCGGAGTACAAGAGGAAAGAGTAGAAAACTTGACGACATTCACTCCTTAAAAAGGCTTTTTGCCGACAATGGTTGAGTCAAAAGTGGGTGCAAACATAATATGCCCGAACATAATCGGTTTATCCACCTTCTTAAAATCTAGAGGGCAATGCAGCACGTTCCCCGGAACATACACCCATGTGGTAGTTGTGATAATATGAGTTTCTGCTTCCTCACCCTCACCCATTACGAACTCGACCTCAGCCCCGAATTCTTTGAAATTCATAGGGTCGCCACCAATAAAATACAGGATTTCGGCAACGGCATGCCTATGCCCTTCAGGTATCATTTTGAAGGGTCTATAAATGGGGCGCAGGACCTGTACCAGAGGCTCATCCCACCCTTCTACGGGAGCCTTCTGCCCGATCCCTATATATACCGGCGCCTGGGGGTCAGAACCCGGGTGAATTATTCCCCAGGGCTCTTTTAAGAAATATTTCCCATATTTTGTTTCAGTCATTTGTATTTCCTTCCTTATATTTCCTCAGAGTTACTCTTAGTTAAACACAATATGGTCTCTAATTTCAATTGGATCAATATATTACGTTGTCGTCAGAGGATCGAAAAATCGCCTGCTAATTAGAAGTTAGACCTTACCCCTACTTTTTGCTATTATTGAATCGGTGTGTGCCTGCTATCTGTCTTTCTAAATAACAGGAGGCAATTATAATGGAAGCAGCTATTAAGGAGAAATCTCTGACTCTCTGGAAGAAATACTTTAACGATGCCGAACTGCCCATCACCTTCTATTACACCGATGAAGAAGGCCATGCCGAAGCGGTCAAGCCCGGCTCGGTGCCCCGGTGCGTCATCGGAGCGCTGGCTAAAGCGCAGGAAGGTCAGCCGCTCTGTTTCGATGCCGACGCCGTAGGCTGCCCCGGAGGTAAGAGATACCTCGGCTTTGCGGAAGAAATCATGCCCGACTTCGAGTACTTCCTCTCCTGCGGTATCCCCGGCAAGCTGGAAGGCGAGCGTTACAAGAAAACGCCGGAGATAGTCAAAGAGTACATGGCGAAGCACTCGCCCGTAATGAAAGCCCCCGGCCGCTTTATCGTCTTCAAGAGGTGGGACAAGCTGCAACAAGATGACAATCCGGAGGTCGTCATCTCCTTCGCCAGGCCGGATGTCCTTTCCGGACTTTTCAATCTGGCCAGCTTCGACGAAGCGGAGCAGGACATGGTCATCGCCCCGTTCGGCTCCGGCTGCTCTACCATCGTGCAGTACCCTTACCTGGAGATAAAATCCCGGAATCCCCGGGGAGTCATCGGTATGTTCGATGTTTCGGCGCGTCCTTTCGTTCCCAGGGACATGCTGACCTTCGCTGCGCCCATAAGCAAGTTCACCAGAATGATAGATAACATGGAAGAGAGCTTCCTCATCACGCCGTCATGGGCCGAGGTGCAGAAAAGAATTAGATAGTTTATAATTCAGTAATTAAAATTTTCGAGCAGGACCAGATTGCGCGGGCGGCGGAGCCGGGGCTGGGAGTTACCTCGGCCGACCAGATTGAGCTCGTCACCGGCGATAAAGAGGGCGAGGAATATGCCGGTGAGGTAAGGGAGGTGCTCACAGGTGGGTAACCCTGCCCCGCCAACCTCCATATTATCTTTTCCCATCCTGACACCCTCACAGCATCTACGGCTTATCACGCAGTTATTCGCTACCCTACCCATGGGGCGTCTAAGAGGGGTGGGAGAACTGGATTCCAGCCTGCGCTGGAATGACAATGAGTAGAGATTGCTTCACGGAGTTTATCCTGAGCGTAGCGTGAGGACTCGCAATGACGGAGGAGGTTTTGCGTCCCCCCACCCCTTTAAGCTACAATGAGACACAAAGGAAATCATTCTATGCTGGCCAAAGTAACAAGCGGCGCCATCGTGGGGCTGGACGGGGCTTTAGTGGAAGTAGAGGTGGACATTTCGTCCGGCCTGCCCGCATTCACCATCGTCGGCCTGCCGGATGCCGCTGTCCAGGAAGCCAAGGAGCGCGTCCGCGCCGCTATACGCAACTCCGGCGGCACCTTCCCCATGAAACGCATCGTCGTCAACCTGGCGCCGGCCGACCTGAAAAAGGCGGGGCCTGCCTACGACCTGCCGATAGCCATCGGTATCCTGCTGAGCTCCGAGCAGGTCAGCGCCGATATTGCCGATACCATGTTGCTCGGAGAGCTGTCCCTCGACGGAGGCCTGCGCCACACCAACGGTGTATTGCCGCTGGTAGCCCTGGCCCACGATGAAGAAATCCCCAATGTCATCGTGCCGGAGGCCGACGCCGGCGAGGCATCCCTGATAGAGGGCGTGAAGGTCATACCCATGTCTTCATTGACTCAGCTCGTCGGTTATCTACAGGGAGAAATTCCGGCCCCGGAATACAAACCGCAAAAGATTCCCGACCGTGACTCGCCGCTGATGAATATCACCGACCTGGCACATATCAAGGGACAGGAACACGTCAAGCGCGCGCTGGAGGTGGCCGCCGCCGGAGGGCATAACATGATAATGCGCGGGCCGCCGGGCAGCGGCAAGACCTTGTTGGCCCGCGCCCTGCCCTCCATACTGCCACCGATGACCAACAATGAAGCCCTGGAGGTCACCAAGATTTACAGCGTCAGCGGCCTGCTCCCCTCGGATACCCCCCTGGTCAGGCAGCGGCCCTTCCGCTCCCCCCACTACACCATTTCCAACGCAGGACTGGTGGGCGGAGGGCACTGGCCCAAGCCGGGGGAGATAAGCCTCAGCCACCGCGGCGTACTTTTCCTGGACGAACTGCCCGAGTTCGGGCATTCGCTGCTCGAAGTGCTGCGCCAGCCGCTCGAAGATAAGGTCGTTACTATAAGTCGCGCCCAGGGAAGGGTCACCTTCCCGTCCAACTTTATGCTGGTGGGGGCCATGAACCCATGCCCCTGCGGCTACTACGGCGACCCGTTCCACAAATGCACCTGCCCGTCCAGTCTGGTCTCCCGTTACCAGAGACGCATCAGCGGGCCGTTTATCGACCGCGTGGACATATTCGTGGAAGTGCCGCATATCGATTACGAGAAGCTGACGGATGACCGACTGGGAGAGCCATCTGAGAAGGTGCAGGCCAGGGTTACCGCCGCCCGCGCCCGCCAGCTGGAACGTTTCAAAGGAACGAGATTAACCAGCAACGCCGAGATGACACCCGCCGAGATACGCGAGTTATGTCATGTAGAGGATGCGGCGCAGAGCCTGCTAAAGGCGGCCATGAAACAGCTCTACCTCTCCGCCCGCGCCTTCCACCGTGTTCTCAAACTGGCGCTCACCATCGCCGACCTGGAGGACTCAGACATCATTAAAGCCCACCACGTGGCCGAGGCCATCCAATATCGACCGAGAAGGACGGAATAGGCCAACCCCAGTAACTTCTTACGTTAACCTCCTCTTTGATTTATTTGGTACTTCCCTACATGGTGTGGTATGCTATTTTAAAAGGCAGGTAATACCATGAAACACTTCACCGTTAAGAACAAAGTACTTCAATCCATCTTTATTATTGCTATGCTGGCAGTACTGCTCGTGACGTTTACCTCGTGCGAAGGCATGGGGTTCCCCTCCGCCACGCCGCAGGAGACGCCGGAACCGGAGCCGGTTAAGACGGTTAGCTCGACGGCCGTCAACTCCAGAGATGCCGCCATACTGGCGGTCTACCAGCACCTGCTCGATGAGGCCGGGAGTTACGATGCCAAGATGTACCTTTCCGATTTCTATACCACCTGCGATAACTGGACGGTGCAGTCGGACTACTTTAAGGACGGTTCCAGCACCTGGCATGTCGTGGTTGATATGACCGAGAGTGAGGACTGGGCATTTCGCCCCTACTGGCAGCAGGCCAGCTGGCTTGTCTTCAAAGACGGCAAAGTAATACCATCCAACCTCTTTCAGGCCAACGCGCTGAGAATCGAGGCCGACCTTCAGGCTCTAAGCCCCCCTCTAAAAGCGGAATAATACTGAGCGTATGATATTTATTCATGCCTGTGTGCCATACGTTTAAATTGACTCCGACTATCAGGTGCCATCGATGAAATATACGAGTAACGTCCTCGTGCCTGGCAGAAACCCCGAAGGGTAAACGGCTATATTTTAATAAGGAGGATTAGGAAAAGTGGCTGAATTAAAACATGCTAAATACATCGTTACCGACATAAAACATGATATGAAACTTCCTCAATACCGGATTGGCGCTTTAAAAGCGCAGCAGAGGCCTCCCGAAAAATCGACCCGGGTGATGTGGCTCGACGACGAGGTTATACCCGGCGCCTTCTATACGGAATGCGTCTGGTTCATGCCGGGGATGGGGTCCGAGCAGGCCACAGTTGGTACTCACTCGCACTCTTTTGACGAGGTTGTATCGTTCTTCGGGACCAACTACGAAGACCTGTATGATTTAGGCGGTGAAGTCGAGCTATGGCTGGAAGACGAGAAAATCATCATGACCAGGAGTTTCCTGGCATTTGTACCAGCCGGGATGAAGCACTGCCCGCTGATTATCAGGAGAGTGGACAGGCCCATTTTTCACTTCACGGTCGGAACCGGAAAAGAGTACGGTTAAATAATACGAGACATTTACCTTGAATTCGTATAACCAAATAACAACGAAAGGAAAATGGCAAAAATGGCAGAATCAAAATACGGGAAGTATATCTGTACGGAACTCAAGAAAAACATAGAGCTGCCCGGGTTCAGGGCCGGTGAAAGAGAAAGGCTCGGCCAGGGAGAAGTCGAGGGTAAGCGCCGGTTTATGGAGCACGTCGTCTGGATGGACAGCGAGGTGATACCGGGCGCTTTCTATGCCGAGGCCGTCTGGTTCTGGCCCCAGGCGATGAAGGACATGCCGCCGATGAGGCCGCTGACCCCCGAAGAAGAGAAGAAGAACCCGGTCCTTGCCCCCCACAGCCACCCCTTCCCCGAGCTTCTGTCTTATTTCGGAACCAACACGGATGACCCGAGCGACCTGGGCGGCGTTATCGAGTTCTGGATGGAAGACGAGAAATACGTCTTCGATAAGAGCTTCGTGGTCTACATCCCGGAAAACGTCCGGCATTGCCCCCTCAGGACACTGAGAGTAGACAGGCCCATGTTCCACTTCACCATGGGCCCGGGCCAGATGTACCGCTAACGGGATTGTCCCTTAACCTGAATCGAAAACAAATATATATTGATAGAAGAGGAAAAGAGAAATGGCAGAAAAGAAATACGCTAAATACTTTGTTACCGCGGATAAACCCAACCTGAAGCTCCCTTCATACCGCCATGATTACGACTTTATCAAGCGGGTGACTCACATAGACGCCGATACCGTACCCGGCGCCAAGTTCTACAACGAGTGCATGTGGATTACGCCGGGAGATACGTCCCGGGGAGATAAGGTCCTGGCGGACTCCCATACCCATAACTGGGGACAGTACCTCGGCTTCTACGTATATAACTACGATGATATCCACGACCTGGGAGCCGAAATAGAGTTCACGATAGATGGAGAAAAGCACGTAATCAAAGAAAGTTTTTCGGCATTTATACCGGCGGGCGTGCAGCATGGCCCCTTAATCGTCAGAAACGTGACCAAACCCATTTTCCACTTCTCCGCGGGGTCTACCGAGTTTTACGAATAAAAGAATAAAAGCCTTCTGATAATAGTCGTCACTCCTTTGAATCCACCGACACAGGCCGGTTGAGCCGGAAGAGTGAGGAAATCTCACCTGATTAATTCCTGATGGAAGGGAAACGAAAAAAATGACTGAATCGAAATACGGCAAATACATCGTCAGCGAGCTAAAGCAGCCGGCAGTGGAAGCCGACTGGAGTCCGCCGATATCGGCAGCCGGGAAAAATAAAGGCGGTCGCGTCCTGTACCTGGACAATAATGTCGCACCGGGAGCTTTCTACATGGAATGCGTCTGGGTACTGCCCCGGCCGGCGGGCACCGTGCCGGGTGGCGAGGCCGGCAGGAGTGTCGGCACGGAACCCCATACGCACGACTACGACGAGGTTATTGCCTTCATCGGCACCGATTTGGATGACCCTAATGACCTGGGCGCCGAGGTCGAGCTATGGCTGGGGGACGAAAAGCATATCATCACGAAAAGCTGCCTCGTCTTTATCCCCGCGGGACTCCAGCACTGCCCGCTGACGTTCCTGAAAGTGGACCGTCCCGTGTTCCACTATACCACGGGTCCCGGCAAGATGTACTTCTAAAGATTAGCTTCGGGGATAAGCCTGGCCGTCACGGAGCTCTATTAAGACCCGGACAGAAGCCAGAAAATAATACCCGCTATCAGCATCATAACTCCCAAGGCGATGGCTATCCAGCCACCTGTTTTCAATGCCCCTGGCTGCGGGCGCTCCGGCCAGTGTGACACGAACTCTCTCACGTCAGTACGGGCCGTGAGAGCTTCATAGTATTTCTTTTCCTCGTACCTACCCCAGATAATCCCGCTAATACCCAGGACCATAAACACACCGCCCACAATCATCATTACATCCCAGTCCCCTTGAGGCATAGTACGGCCGACTCCTTAACGTGGAGTATTAGTGCTAAAACTATATGCCATCGGCGCGGAATTTGCAAACAGGCGGGCCAGTCCGTAAACCCCACCCGCCTGCTATATCAGAACAAAGTTATTTGACTTCGGCAGTGGCGCCGGCTGCTTCCAGTTTCTGTTTGGCCGTGGCGGCCTCTTCCTTGCTGATGCCTTCTTTAACCGGTTTGGGCGCGCCTTCCACCAGGTCCTTGGATTCTTTCAGACCCAGGGTGGTCAACTCGCGGACGGCCTTGATGACATTAATCTTGTTAGCGCCGATTCCCGTAAGAATGACGGCGAACTCCGTCTGCTCCTCGACCTCGGCCGCTTCAGCCGCCGGTGCTGCCGCAGCAGCTACGGCTACCGGTGCCGCGGCGCTAACGCCGAACTCGGTCTCCAATGCCTTCACCAGTTCCGCCAGCTCCAGCACGGACATATTCTTGATAGTCGACATTATATCGTCGATAGCTGCCGACGATACCTTGGGCTTCTCGGCCTTGGCCGCCTTGGGTTTCCTGGCCTCTTCCTTTTCCGGCGCGGGCTTTTCAGCCTTCGGCTTTTCCGGTGCGGGCTCCTCGGCCTTCGGTTCCTCTACCGCAGCTTCTTCTTTCTTCTCTTCGTCTGCCATTTTACTCTCCCTCCAGTTGTTGAATTCTAGCCTGCAGCACTCCCATAACACCCCTGATAGGGCCCGCAAGCACATTTACCAGTCCGTAGATTGGACTCTGCATTCCGGCCAGTACCTGGCCTATTAACACCTCTCTCGATGGTAATCTGGCCAGGGACGCCACATCACCGGGGCTTAAGACTCTATCCGACAAAAAGCCCCCCTTGATTCTCAGGATTGACTTCGTGGTGCGGATGTAATCCGTCAGGACCTTGGCCACGTCGGGTATCTCACCATAGCCGAAAGCCACAGCTACCGGACCCGAAAAAGAGTCAGCCAGTTCGCCCATGCCGGCCTTCTTTGCGGCGAATTGCGCCAGCGAGTTCTTCACTACCCTGTATTCGATACCCGCCTCTCTTAGTTTGCGGCGCAAATCGTTCAACTCGGCAGTAGCCAGACCCCGGTAGTCCGTCAGGACACCGACATTGCACCCGGAGAATGTCTCCTGCAGGCTTTCGACGAGCTTTACCTTCTTTTCTGTTACCATTCTCATACCTCCTGCAATACCGCCGTACTCCACGCTAATTAAACCATGTGTAAAGAAAAAGCCCCTGTGCCTGCCGCACAAGGACCTGACTAAATCTGTACTCAGTACAGTATCGCTTTATCCTCGGCAGGCACACCATTAAGCCCCGATAGAATCGGGACACCCGCTGTCTCAGGACTCTTAATTCAATTACTAATCTATTTTAGCACAACTCTACGGGGTCGTAAAGTTAACTGGCACTTAAAGTGAGTGCGGTCGAAAGGTCGAGCTTTATACCCGGCCCCATGGTGGTGGTAATATAGGCGCTCTTGACATACTGTCCCTTGGCGCCGCTGGGCCTGGCCTTGACCACGGCTTCCATTACCGCCGTCAGATTATCCATTAACATTGCAGCTTCAAAGCTGACTTTACCCAGAGGCACGTGGATAATGGCCGTCCTGTCCAGTTTATATTCCACTCTCCCCTTGCGCGCGTCCTCAATTACCCTGGGCAAATCATTCATCTGGACAACCGTCCCGGACTTGGGATTGGGCATCAAGCCCCGCCTGCCCAGGATTTTACCCAGCTTGCCTACCTTACCCATCATCTCGGGGATGGCAATGGCCGTATCGAAATCAATCCAGCCATCTTCAATTTTCTTGATAAGGTCATCACCGCCGACGTAATCCGCGCCGGCGTCCGAGGCCACTTTCTCCGACTCTCCCTGGGCAAAAACCAGAACACTCACCTTCTTGCCCAATCCGTGAGGCAGCAGGGCTACCCCTCTTACCTGCTGCTGAGCATTGCGCGGGTCGAGACCCATCCGCAGGTGAAGCTCGATGGTCTCATCGAACTTGGCATGGGCCGACTTTTTGGCCAGCCCAATCGCTTCCTGCGGTTGGTATGCCGTTGTCCGGTCAACCTGTGCTGCTGCTTCCTGATATTTCCCGCCGTGTCTTACCATGTTACTCCACCTTTATACCCATACTCCGGGCAGTTCCTTCAATAATCCGCTCGGCGGCTTCAATACTATTGGCGTTCAGGTCTCTGGCCTTAAGCTCGGCAATTTCACGGAGCTTTTGCCTGGAGAGCGTACCGGCCTCCTCATGACCCGCCCGGCCGCTGGCTTTCTCAATGGTCAGTGCTTTCCTGAGCAAATCGGATGTCGGCGGCGTCTTGGTTATGAAGGTATATGTCCTGTCTTCATAAACCGTTATTTCAACCGGTATAATGGAACCGGACTGGTTTGCCGTCCTTTCGTTATACTCCTTACAAAAACCCATGATATTGAGCCCGTGCTGACCTAAAGCCGGACCCACCGGCGGTGCCGGATTTGCCTGCCCGGCTGGAATCTGTAGTTTAATAACTGCTTTTACCTTTTTTGCCATTCTATATCTCCGGGAACATCACAGTTTGTCTATCTGTAATAAGTCAAGCTCCACCGGCGTTTCCTGACCGAATAAGGAGAGAAACACTTTGACTTTGCCTTTTCCCATGTTTATCTCATCGACGACACCCACGAAATCAATAAACGGGCCGTCAGTAACCCTGACGCTCTGCCCCCTGCGGAAGCCAACCTTGACCTTGGGAGTCTCGGCCATCATCTGTTTCAGAATCTCACCAACCTCTTTCTCCTGCAGTGGCGTCGGTGTGTTGCCGCTGCCGACAAAACCGGTAACGCCCGGAGTATTACGAACGACGCTCCAGCTGGTTTCATCCATCCTCATCTGAACCAGGACATAACCGGGCAATATTTTCTTGGTCACCGTGCGGCGGCGTCCACCCTTGACCTCAATCTCATCCTCGGTGGGTATCACCACCTGGGCAATTTCATTCCCGGAGTCCATGAACTTAACACGCTGCGCCAGGTTCTTCTTGACCCGCTCTTCATGCCCGGAATAGGTATGAATCACATACCAGCTTTTGTCATTCTCCGCCACAAATAACCTCACTACCTGAATTTTTGGGAAAGACAACGACTGTCCCGTACACCAGACGACCTCAATTCAATCCAGGAGACAAGCTCTTATCTACCCACGAAAATCTTGTTCACGAGTTCAGTGAAACCGAAATCAATAGCTCCCAGAACGATGCCCGCAATAATGGTAACAATCAGTACCAGTCCCGTTAAGTACGCAATCTCTCTCCTGGTGAGCCAGACTACCTTTTTCAGCTCATTGACAGTCTCGCTAACGTAATTGAATAGCTTAAAGCCTCTTCGCTTGGTTGTCGTCTGATGTGTCATCGCCGGTAACTTCCACTTAATAGCAGCGCCTGGCTACTTTGCCTCCCGATGCAGTCGATGTGTGCGGCAGCGGGGGCAATACTTGTTAAGCTCTAAACGCTGCGTATCGTTTCTCCTGTTTTTGGTTGTCGTATAGGTCCGCTCCTTGCACTCGGTACAGGCAAGGTAAATCACACCCCGTGCTTCAGCTTTCTTGGCCATAATTTATTCTAGAATCTTGGTAAAGGTGCCAGCACCTACCGTCCTACCTCCTTCACGAATAGCAAAACGCAAACCCTCTTCCAGAGCGACCGGGTAGATGAGTTTTATCTTCATATTGATGTTATCACCGGGCATGACCATCTCTACGCCTTCCGGCAGCTCGATGGTGCCGGTAACGTCGGTCGTCCGGATGTAGAACTGGGGCTTGTAGCCGTTAAAGAACGGTGTATGCCGGCCGCCTTCATCCTTGGTCAGAACGTAGACCTGACCCTCGGCGTAGGTATGCGGTTTGATGGTACCCGGAGCCGCCAGCACCTGACCACGCTCGATGTCTTCACGCTCGACGCCCCTGAGAAGCGCACCGACGGCATCGCCCGCCTCGGCCTGGTCCAGCGTCTTATGGAACATTTCCAGACCGGTAATAACGACCTTGCGAGGCTCATGATGCAGCCCGACAATCTCGACATCGTCGCCGACTTTAACCGTACCGCGTTCAACCCTGCCGGTGGGCACGGTGCCCCGCCCCTTTATGCTGAAAACGTCCTCGACGTGCATCAGGAACGGCTGGTCCTTGGGGCGTTCCGGTACCGGGATATAAGCGTCAACGGCATCCATCAGCTTCAGGATAGGGCCACACCACTCGCATTCCCTCTTACCGCAGCCGCACTCGAGGGCTTTAAGGGCGCTGACACGTACAACCGGGATATCATCGCCGGGGAACTCGTACTTGCTGAGAAGCTCCCTTACCTCGACTTCCACCAGTTCCAGTAGCTCCTCGTCATCCATCATGTCCACCTTGTTCAGGGCGACCACAATGTAAGGGACCTGCACCTGACGCGCCAGCAGGACATGCTCTCTGGTCTGCGGCATGGGCCCGTCCGGAGCGCTCACTACCAGTATAGTCCCATCCATCTGGGCGGCGCCGGTAATCATGTTTTTAATAAAGTCGGCATGACCGGGACAGTCGATGTGGGCATAATGCCTTTTTTCCGTTTCGTATTCAATATGGGCAATGGCAATGGTCAGACCCCTCGCCTTCTCTTCCGGGGCATTGTCGATACTCTCGAAGGTGCGGTAGCCGGTGGTGCCGTACTTGGACAATACCAGTGTTATCGCCGAGGTGAGGGTCGTCTTTCCGTGGTCAACGTGACCGATAGTACCCACGTTTACATGTGGTTTCGACCTGTCAAATTTCTCTTTCGCCATTTCAACCTCCCTTTATTCCGAGCCCACAATCGGATTCGAACCGATGACCCCATTCTTACCAAGAATGTGCTCTACCGACTGAGCTATGTGGGCGCCAGTTTTATTATACAGATTTATATGACTATTTGTCTATACTTCATTATAGTATTGGACTTACATTATGGTGGAGGGGGCAGGATTCGAACCTGCGTAGCCCTTAGGGCGGCAGATTTACAGTCTGCTCCGATTAACCACTCCGGCACCCCTCCCGGCGCAGTCCACCACTTTAAACCCAGCCCGAGGAGGGATTCGAACCCTTCAACCTACCGATTACAAGTCGGTTGCGCTTCCATTGCGCCACTCGGGCATAATTCTCAGCACAATAAAATAATAGGGTAACTTAAATATTATAAGAACGGTGAACGTAAAAGTCAAGCTGCGCGTGTACAGCGCGGGTACGCTAACGGTAAAAGATGTAGCGCATCCTTCTCCTGTAGAAATAGCCGGCGACGAGGCCGACGGCCAGTCCGCCCATGTGTGCCTGCCAGGCTACTCCGGGTATAAAAGACCAGATAACGAAAAACACGAGAACCACAACCCAGAGAGGCATCGGGATAAAAAAGTACAACCGAACCGTTAATCTGGGCATCATCACCACCAGGGCTCCCGCGATGGCATAGACAGCTCCAGAGGCACCAACGGCTATGGACAGAGAGTCTCCCAGGAGTAAGTACAGGACATTACCTACAATACCGCCAACGAAGTAGACGAGGAGAAACCTGCCACTTCCTATCAATCGGTGTAAGAAAGAGCCGAAAAAATAAAGAGTAATCATATTACCGAAGATATGTCCAAAACCACTATGAACGAACATAGCGGTTAATATAGTCCACGGTCGGCTGGGGAAGTAATACGGTATCAACCCCATGTAATAGGTAAACCTGTCGCTGATAACTTCATGATACTCACCGAAAGGATACCTCCCCTCGCCAGAAACAAGAATAGCCACGAAAAACATCAGATTGGCGATGATTATTATCCATACGGGACTCAGGGTGAAACCACCGTAGTCCCTGGTTCTCCTCGCCGGGGGGGGAGAAGGCCTCATATAGTCTCTATCGCTTAATGGCAATTATCAACTCCGTAACCGATATATCCATACCCATTATAACAGCTTTCTACACGCGCGGGTAGCCTTGCAGGCTTGACTTCAAAGCGGGAAAAAGCGATAATATTTAGGATTCCGCATAAGTATTCCCGAGTAGCTCAGTCGGTAGAGCGGGCGGCTGTTAACCGCTTGGTCGTTGGTTCGAGTCCAACCTCGGGAGCCAATCTCCCCGATTAACCTATCCGTCCTCCCATCGGTATAAATTTTTCTTCAGTTAAAATCTAACGGGTATGCGTACCGTAGGCGATGTGCGTGCCGCCTTCCGGATACTCGAATCCTTTGGCGGCTATCTTTACCATCTCATGTCCCAGCTCCCTGGTTGCCTGCATGCACTTCTCCATGTTTTTCACGTCGCCTTTGCCACCGGCATAAGCGGCGATAAAGCTGGCCGGTAGCATACGTCGCGTAATCATGTAGAAATACAGTTCCTTCACGGCGTCGACGAGTCCGAAGCTGCCGGCGACGGCTATAATACCTCCTACCTTATTGGCCAGAGTTTTCCCGGGCTGGTTCAGGGCAATCGTCCGGTCGATGACCGTTTTACCCTGCCCCGTCATGTTGTAGAAATACACCGGCGTGCCGAAGATAATGCCATCGGCTTCCAGCAGCTTAGCATATAAGTTCTGCATTTCGTCCTTGATATGGCACTGGCCCGCCTTCCGGCAACCCCAGCAGCCATCGCAGGGCTTTATATCCTTACCGGCAACGCTATAGAGCTCCGTTTCCGCTCCTTCCTCCTGAGCGCCGCCGAGCGCCTGGTTCAGCAGAGTTACCGTATTGCCATCCGGCCGCGGACTGAATGAAAGACCTAAAATTTTCACCTCTTGCCTCCTATATTTAGATGCATCATATTACCTCATTATAGCACCGGCAAATTGCGGCAGGAAACAGAAAGCACAGATATAAACCTGTGCTTTGGTAAATTCACACTATTAAATACCCTAAAGTTTAATTTCAGTAAGTTTGGGACTGACGATTAATTTCGGCTCGGTTACCGACTGGACATCTTCGGCGGTCAGGCCGGACGCTACCTCTCTAAGTAAAAGACCTTTCGGGGTGACTTCTATAACCGACAGGTCGGTAACGATAAGGTTAACCACCCCCTGCGCTGTCAGGGGATAGGAACACTCCTTGACAATCTTGTACTGGCCATCGTTGGTTATGTGCATCATGGCGATAATGACTTTTTTAGCGCCGACAGCCAGGTCCATGGAACCGCCGATATTGCCGATATCCTCCGGCAATCCCCGGCCCGGGTTCTGCCACCCTGCCAAATCGCCCTTTTCCGAGACCTGTAAGGCGCCCAGGACGGCCACGTCCATGTAACCGCCCCGTATCATGGCGAATGACTCGTTTTCGGAAAAATAGCAGCTACCCGCCAGCTCGGTGACCGGCTGGCAGCTGGCATTGATGAGGTCCTGCTCCACCTCGTCCTTGCCGGCCAGGGGGCCGGTATTGAGCATGCCAAGCTCGGCCTGCAGTACGATATCTCTACCCTCAATCCAGTCAGATACCAGGGTGGGTATGCCGATACCGAGATTAACACAGGTCCCATCCTCAAGCTCATTGGCGATTCGGAGTGCTATTAATTCCCTGGATAGTCCCTTTAACTTTTTGGTTACGTTCACTCCCTTTTTCTCCTCTAAGGATATCAGTCGATAGTCGGGAAGTAAGTAGGCCTGTCTACTTTCACCACCCTCTGAACGTAGACACCCGGTATATGCACCATGTCCCCATCAATATCACCGGGCTCCACCAGGTTCTCCACGACGGCAATAGTAATTTGCGCCGCTGCTGACATCTCCGGACTGTAATTCCTAGCAGTCATGCGACATTGGAGATTACCCATACGGTCGCCCTTGTAGGCATACACGAAGGCATAGTCGGGCTTGAGAGCGAGCTCCAGGAGATACTCTTGTTTTCCAAATTTCTTTTTCTCCTTACCCTTCTCCACAACCGTACCCACGCCGGTGGGGGTGTAGAAGGCGGCGATACCGGCTCCGGCTGCCCTTAGCTTTTCGGAGAAGGTGCCCATCGGGTATACTTCCATTTCAAGCTCGCCGGCACGAACCGCCTGCTCGGTGGGAGAATCGGCTCCCCGGCTGGCCGAGCGATAGAAAGGATAGTTGCAGATGGCCTTCTTAACCTGCTTATTGATAACTAATTGATTGATATCCTCATTGCCCGGCCCCATCTGCATGCAGATGATAATCAGGTCTTTAGCCCCCTGCCTGGCCAGAGCCTTTATCAGGGGGATAGGCGTTCCAGCGGTAAAGAAGCCGGCTATAGCGACGGAAGCTCCATCAGGAATGTCCGCCACAGCTTCATCCAGGCTGGGAAATACCTTGTCCAATATTCAGTCCTCCTGGTTCTAGTCCTTATGGCGGATTTCGTAACCGATTGTTTTTAACGCCTCTTCCAGAGCAAGCTCCATGCACCTGTAAGACTTCACCGAGCCCAGGTCGGCCATGAGCGGTTCCATCGCCCGGGCCAGGGCAGTCTGCATATCGGCGATAATACAGTCCGCTCCGAGCAATCGTACGGTTCGTATCACCTTGGCGAAATGTCTGGCGACCTCACCATCGTCCACTACAGTGCCAGACAGGTCGAGCAGTATCACGCGCGTCTTGACCTTCTCAACATGATTGAGCAGATTGGTGGTGATGTCTTCAAAGCGGTCAACATCGAGATGTCCGACGATGACCATAATGGAAAGTCCCGGGTATAACTCGAAAACGGGGGCCGCCAGCGCCTTCCACTTATCGAGCCTGGCCTCCAGCTCATCGACGCGGGCCTTGACCTGAGCCTCGGCGCCGGCCCAGGGTCGGTACTTGGCAAAATAGCCGACACCGCCGATATACTTACCAGCGCTATCATAAAGATGTGATGCCGAAACACGCACCGGAACTATCTTGCCTGATTTTGTCTTCGTGGTGGTTTCCATGTCGTGAACCGTCCCGCCAGCTTCATAGATTTTGCGGTTGGCTACCCGGGCGGCCTCGATATTCTCGTAGACTTCAACAATGCTCTCGCCAATAAGCTCATTCATATTACGTTCGGTGAGCTTGCAGGCCTCATTGTTGGCGAACTTGATAACTCCTTCGGCGTTGATGGCGAGAATGGCATCCGGGCAGCTATTAAGCAAAGCCTCGAGATTACCACGGGGAGTTGTCGTTTGTTTTTCCATCGTTCTCTACCTCCTATTATCCCGGAATGAATCCTCAGATACGTGGATTAGAGTAAATAGGTCTACATACCTAAGTATATATAAGGGAAAAGGAAATTGTCAAAATCAACGGTTTTATTTGGGGAACCCGATTGTAAAAAAACACGCCATCTTTTATTATAGAAGTGGTTTTACCGGACATGAAGAATCTCAACAATTCAGCCGATACCGTTACCTTCCTTGGAACCGCTGGCGCCCGATTCATGGTGAGCCGACAGCTGGCTGCCTCAGGCGGCCTCTGGCTGAGCTTGAAGGGAACCGAAATACTCGTCGACCCCGGCCCGGGCAGCATCGTCCAAACCACCAGGAGAAAACTGAACGCGGAAAAGTTGAGCGCCATTATACTTTCGCACCGTCACCTGGACCATGCGGCGGATGTCAACGTTATGATTGAAGCCATGACCAACGGCGGCTTTAACCGGCACGGCTGTCTATTTGCCCCCGCCGACGCCCTGGAACATGAGCCGGTTATCTTCTCGTACCTGAAAAATTACATCGAAAATATCGTGGTACTGGAGGCAGAAAAATCATACACAGCGGGTAACGTAACCTTCACCACATCGGTCAGGCATATACACCCGGTGGAGACCTACGGCATGGTTTTTCACGCTTCTAGTCATACCTTCGCCTATATTACCGATACAAGGTATTTCGACGGCCTGTACCGGAGCTATGACAGCGAGCTGCTAATCATCAACATGGTACTTACGGAACCCAGGCCACCCATCGACCACCTTTCCATACCGGATGTCGAACGTATCATTAATGAGATAAAGCCCAGGGTAGCCATTTTAAGTCACTTCGGCCTGCGCGTATGGCAGGCAAAGCCGTGGAAAATAGCCGAAGAACTATCCCAAAAGACCGGGGTCAGGGTAATCGCCGCGCGGGACGGTATGAAATTCGACCTGGCACAACTGGAAGAGACGTAGAGAGGCAACTATCTATCGGAGGAAAGTAATACAATGAACTATTCACGCCTGAAAGTATGGTGCACCGTTACCTTTACGATGGCTGTTATCGCTATAGTTATCCGCGCTATCTGGCAGATTGTGGTCATACCCACACCAAAAACCATGCTTATTTTCGTACCGCTTATCGTGGCACTCCTCGGCGTAGACGCCCTTGTTGTTTATCTTGTGTTTAAACCCGAAAAGCTGAAAAGCCTGCCGTTCTCCATCGGAATGACCGTAGGGCTCACCGCCGGGCTCCTGGCCGGCGTTACTCACTTTGTCCGCTTCATCATTTCGACGCAGGCCGACCCCTTTTTCAGCAAGGTAATAGGCTACCTGATAGTGCTTTCCAGCGTCAGCGCCTATTTTATATTTCTGTATGTAATCTGGTCACTAAGGAAAGCCAGGAATAATGGACAGCGAAAAGTTTGAATGGCTCGTAGCTAAAGCAATCGAAAACCTGCCCGAAGAATTCCAGGAAAGGCTGGAAAACATCGACGTGGTGGTAGCCGACGAGCCGACACGCACTCAACTGCGGGTGCTGGGAGGAAGACGGGGTGAAACCCTGCTCGGCCTTTATGAAGGTGTGCCCCTGACCCGGCGCAGCCACGGCTACGGATTCGTCACGCCGGATAAAGTAACCATCTTCCAGAGACCGATTGAGGCCATATATAAAAACGATGCCAGGATTATCGCCGAGGTACAGCGCGTCGTGCAGCATGAAATAGCCCACCACTTCGGCATCAGTGACGACAGGTTAAGGGATCTGGGCAGGTACTGAGCTCAGACTACCGAATTACCTATTTACCAGGGACTTTTTTCCCAGAGCATACCTAACCAAACGGCACCCCTTACGTTATATAATACAGTGAGTGATATTTTACCAGAACGAGAGGTCAACCATGAAACAGAAACTATTGAGAATAACATTAGTAAGCAGCCTTATCATCACGTCACTTTTCTTCGGCGGCACCGCTTACGCCCAGGATGAAGAACTCCCCGACCCCGGTCTCACGCCGGATAGTCCCTTTTACTTCCTGGACACGTGGGGCAAAAACATCGGTATGTTCTTCACTTTTGGCAACGAGGCCAAGGTCAGGAAAGCCCTGCAATACGCCGAAGAGCGTCTGGCCGAAACCCGGACCATGGCCGCCAAAAACAGGGTGAGGGAGATGGAGCGCGCCGCCAACGATTACGACGGGTTTATGGCCATGGTCAACGAAAGACTGGAAGCAGCCGTACAGCAGGGACTCTCCGATAACATCTCGGAGAGAGTGGCCTTAGCCACCGCCAAACACCTGAATATTCTGGACAGGGTCAAAGACCAGGTCCCGGAACAGGCCAGGGAAGCCCTTACGCATGCCAGGACAGCTTCCATGAACGGGCAGATAAACGCCCTGTGGGCACTGGCTAAAGTAAAAACGGAAAGGGCTATTGATATTGCCGCCGACACCATTGAAAACCAGATGGAAAGGGCCAGGGTGCGAGCTTCCGATAACGTGACCGCCGATGTTGAGGAAGCCCTGGATTACGCCCCAGGATTGCCGCACTGGAAGAAGAAATGGCCGCCTTTGCCGAGGAAAAAGGCATCGATATCACCGCCATTGAACAGCGTCTGGCCCATTCCACGTCCAACCGCCTGGATGTCCTGAGTGGAGTCTACGAACAAGTCCCCGAGAACGCCCGGCAGGCCATCGAAAACGCCATCGAGAACTCGGTGAGGAAGTACCAGAGGGCTCTCGAGAAACTCAGGGAGAAAAACGCCCTCGGTGACGTTCCCGATGAAGAAACCGTAATGAACCGGATACAGGCAGAGGTCAGGGAAAGACTGAGGTTAAGCACCGCCAATCAGACGCCGGACTCGGATAACCCTTCCGTACAGGTACAGGTCCGGGCGGAGAACCAGGAACAGAATCGAGAGCGGACTGATGCCGAAACAGGAAAGCCCGATACGGTATCTGCCAATCAGACCAGAGAGCAGAGCCAAACGGAAAATCGGGGAAAAACACGGCAGAACAGTCCCTGATGCGAAGATGATTAACCCTGAGGTCTCAGGGTCTTAACCATGTAGTCGCCCTGTGAGAGGTAATCGAACTCAGTGCGGTAGTACTCCCTGGCACCGGTGCCGCTCAGGACTATCATCTGGCCAGACTGAAACTCGTCAAGGGCAATCCGCTCCGCTTCCCTGAATAAAGCCTTGCCCAGTCCCTTGTGCTGGGCGGCTTCGCTCATCTGCCCGCTGAGGGGAACCTCGGGACCGAAAACGTGCAGTTCCCTGATGAGGGCTATATTACCGTTTAACCCCTGCCCCAGTGCCGGAACGGGGCGGGATTGAATCCTCATCCGCAGCAGACCGAACAGCGTCTCCTTATCGTCCTCGAAGGACAGGAAGACCTCGTTACCGTCCGAGGCATGGTAGTCCATCCTGACCATTCGAGGTTTACCGATGTCAAAGCCGGCCCGCGTCCGGTGACCGTACTCACGGCACCGGATGCAACGGCACTCGATGGCGTCCCGCTTCATTCTCTTCCTGACGATATCCCGCAGCGAGTCCTTGAGTCCGGCGACAATGTACTTGGATGGAATATCGCGCAGCACGCGGGAAATCCTGACATACTTGGGAACAATCGATTTTATCCCGATGGTCAGATTTACCATCGTTTCATTATCGTAGGGCTGGTAGCGCCCTTCCCGGTACCACCTCTCCAGCTCGGTGCCCTCGACTACCATGGTGGGATACAGCTTCAGTCCGTCCGGCTTAAAGCGGTCATCGGCAAAAAGCGTCCGGGACATGCTGAGGTCTTTCTCCGGGGTCGAGCCGGGGAGTCCCGGCATCCAGTGATAGTAGACCTTGAAACCGTGTTCCCGCAGCAAGGCCGTGGCCCTGACCACTTCCTCCACCCCGTGTCCCCTCCTCACCAGACGGTAGACATCTTCGTCCAGGGTCTGCACGCCGAGCTCGACCCTCGTGGTACCGAACTCCAGCATCCGCTCTATCTCCGCCTGTCCACACCAGTCCGGCCGGGTCTCGATACACAGTCCGGTGCAGCGGTGCGCGGCCGTCTCGTTGACTTTCCTGGCTTCTTCCAGCGTGGCCGACGCCACGCCGTTAAGTCCGTCGTAGCAGTCCTTGATGAATTGATATTGATAATCGATGGGATGAGACAGAAAGGTACCGCCCATGATTATCAGCTCGATTTTATCCGTGGGGTGCCCCATTTCTGTAAATATCCGCAGGCGCAACTCCACCTGCTGCCGGGCATCGTAGTCGCACTTCTTAGCACGCAGCACCGCCGGCGACTCCGGCGTGTAGCTCTGCGGCGCATCCTGATAAGTCGGGCAGTACAGGCACTGGCCGGGGCAGCTCATGGGCCGGGTCATCACCGCCAGCGGCGTCACCCCGGATATGGTTCTTGCAAATTTCCTCATCATGCGCTTACTATTAAACAGGAGACTATTCTCAGTTTAGCAGATTTTAGCTTATGTCAACAATTAAAACGCCATAACAGGGGGAGTCCAGGAGGGGCTTCGCCCCTCTTAAAAACAAAGATGTCATTGCGAGGAATACCGACAGGTCGGGGCGACGTGCCTGCACGCCGAAGTGCGTTACGGTACGCAGGCGTGGCAATCTCAAACACGGTCAAGGGGATTGCTTCGCGGAGTTTATCCTGAGCGTAGCGTGAGGGCTCGCAATGACACTGAAAGTAAGCGGAGAATACCATGACCAGAGAAATTTTCAACCAGATAGCTTCGGGGTGGTATAACTTCCGGCACCGCTCCATCTTCTGCAATGAGCTGGAGGCGCTGGCGAAGCGGTGGCGGCAGGGCCGCTTGCTCAACGTGGGCTGCGCCCATGGTCCCGATTTTATCCCTTTCAAAAACAGCTTCGAGTTGTACGGCGTTGATTTCTCGCCGAAGATGATAGAACTCGCCCGGAAGTACACCGATAAATATAAATTCAGCGTCAATCTCGTCGAGGCCGATGCCCGGAACCTCCCCTATGCCGATGATTCGTTCGACTGCGCGATAGCCGTGGCTACCTATCACCATATCGAAGACAACGAAGAAAGATTACAGGCATTAAGGGATTTACGGCGCGTGCTCAAGCCCGGCGGCGAGGCCTTTATCACCGTGTGGAATCGCTGGCAGCCCAGGTTCTGGCTCAAGACCAAAAACGTGCTGGTTCCCTGGCGCAGCAAGGACAAGACCCTCTACCGCTATTACTACCTGTTCTCCCACCGCGAACTTGAGGGACTGACTCGGAAAGCCGGCTTCGAGGTGGTCAGTTCATCACCGGAAAGTAAATACCACTTCCCGCTGAAGACGTTTTCAAGGAATATATGCATCCTGGTGAGGAAACCTTAGAAATACCGGGGAAGTTACCTCCCCACCTCCACCCAGAGCTTCTCCCCGTCAATGATAAAGTCTATCGTGCCATGTTCAGCAGTGCAGTAGATATTATCAAAGCCGACTTTTTCTTCTAACCTATCTAAAACTTCGGCATCCGGGTGGCCGAACCGGTTATCGGCGCCGCAGGAGATGACGGCCACCTGTGGGCTGACCACTGCCAGGAACTCAGGTGTAGTGGAGGTAGCCGAGCCATGATGGGCCACCTTGAGAACCGTCACCGGCAGGTCGGCCCGTTCCCTGACAAGCTCCCGCTCGGCCTCACTCATAATATCCGCGGTCAGCAGAAAGCTGACATCGCCTGCTTTCAGGCGCAGCACCACGCCATTGTTGTCCACATCCGACTGGCTGCCGGCCATAAGGTTCGCCGGCGGATTCAGCACCTTAATAATAATGCCGTCACCCAGGTCAATCTGCTGTCCGGCACGGGCAACCGTGCTCTCTATCTCCTTTTCCACAACAAGCCTCGACCACTCGTCGTATGAAGGCGACTCATAGTCCAGAACCGGATAGAGCACATGCCCCACCCGGTAACGCCGGAGCACTTCCACCAGACCGGCGAGGTGGTCCTGGTGGGGATGGGTCAATACCACCACATCGATAGTCCTGTCCCAGAAAGGCATCCGGCTGCCGAGTCCCAGGGTTACCGCCCGGGGACTGGGCCCGCCATCGACCAGTATTTGCCGATTCCCCCTCTGAATGAGAACGGCGTCCCCCTCGCCGACGTCGAGAAAGCTGACGCGGAGGTCGTCATCGGGCATGGTGGCCGCTGTGAAAGACACCAGTACCGCCAGTACCAGCAGGGGCACGATAAGCCACTTACCGACCCCGGAAAGCCCGAAGGATATACTTAACCCTTCCTTCATACGGCCGGCCGTTCCCGACATCAGGTTACGCAACCTCTTACGATAACTGTTAAGCCAGATAGCCGCCGCGAGTACCAGATAATAGCCCCACACCAGTACCGGGTTAATCGATTCGACCTCAACGGATGAAACGGGGGACGACCCCAGGCCACTGACCACCAGGAGCAGGTACGATAGAAAGAGCCAGGCCAGCCAGCCGATAGCCTGGGCTACCGCCAGTGAGGCCAGCCCCACTACCCCCGCCAGAGCCCCGGTGACGATAATACCGGGCAGAGCCGGTAAAGCCAGGAAGGTGGCTAGAGGGCCTACCAAGGAAACTATTCCGAAGTAATAGGCGACCACCGGCCAGACCGCGATGATAGCTCCCAGGGTCGCACTCACAGTATCGACGACAACATTAGACAGGGAAACAAAAGCCCCTTCCTCACCCAGCACCCGGGTGACCACCCGCCTGCCCAGGTCCCGCAAAACCGGGAAAATAAAGACCAGACCGGCCATAGCCAGAAAGCTCATCTGGAAAGAAGCGCCACCCAGGATATAGGGATGGACGCCTACCATAACCGCCGCGGCTAAGGTCAGCGCTACCATGGCGCTGCGCTGCCTCCCCAGGGCCTCGGCAAACAGGAACAGGCTGGCCATGATGGCGCCCCGCACCACCGGCGGGTTCATACCCGTAATTATGGTGTAGAGCCAGACGGCGCCGAGCGCCAGCCAGACATAGAGGTAATGCCGCCGTCCGAAGAGCCAGAGACCGACACCGAGCAGGATACCGGCCATGATGCCGAGATGCAGGCCGGATATCGCCAGGATGTGGGCAGTGCCGCTGCGGGAGAAGTCGTCCCTCAGCTCCTGGGGAATATTGCCCCGGATTCCCAGGACAACACCCTGGGCCAGCGAAGCCTGCGGTTCGGGCAGCACCTGCGCCAGGGTTTGCGACAATTGTCCCCTCAGGGAATAGACCCAGGCCAGCGGCGCGAAACCATGCCCCGTATCCAGCACTTCTATCCGGGGGTAGAGCATGGTGGCATGGATACCCTGGTGCGCCAGATACCCGCGATAATCAAAGTCGTCCAGCTGAGGCGGCGTCTTCAGTTCTCCCGTTATCCTGAGGACGTCCCCGTACTCATAGGCGGGGTAACGGGGCACGAACACCAGTACCGTTCCCTCGACATCCCGCCATCCGGAGTCCAGCTTGATAGCGGCAGTCGATAGGTTGAGGCGGGTGTTGCTATCCCTGACATCAGGGTCGCCCGCTACCGTACCCTTGATTTCGGTAATGCCACGGTCATTATAGAAATGGACTTTACTATCGTCAATCCCGTACAGGCTGGAATAAGAATAAGCGGCCGATAATACCAGGATAATAATCCCGAGACCGGCCAGTATTATTAGCTTTCGGCGTTGACGGATAAAGAAGAGCAGCGGCAGAGGGACAAGCCCGGCAAGGCTGAGTAACAGGGGCAGATTCAGTTTGGAGCCCAGAAAGATTCCGGCTACCCAGACACAGCTAAGATAGATAAGTGCCACGAGTCATTATCCTTAATATCACTCGGCGACGGTGATAAGATGTTTGATATGTTCGAAGGTAACCTTTCCCAATCCATCTACTTTAAGCAGCTCATTAATGTCACGAAACGGGCCGTTCTGCTTTCGGTAATCTACAATTGCCTGCGCCCTGACCTCCCCGATTCCGGACAATGCCGCCAGCAGCCACGTTCCCGCTTTATTGATATTGACCTTTTGCGGGGTTTCTCCCTCCTCCGGGCCGGAAACAATCAGTTCAACATGACTCAGGTCGGCGCCATCGGTAATACCTCCCGCCGCCTGTAGGACATCTTCAATGTCATCCCCGACTTTCAGAGGATAAAAGCCCGGGTTATTGACCTCCCCGCCGACATATATTCCGCCCTGAATTTCACGTTCCGGTGACATGGAAATTTCGATAGCCTGGCTCCGGCTTTGTTTCGACCATATGACGACACCGCCGGCAATAATAATCGCCGCCAGAAGGATAGCCGTCACAGTCCAGCCATTGATAAACCTGCCCGCCTTCATTGAAGGTCTCCCTGCATGCACTGTTGAGAGTTATTGTATATTCGCCATCCGGCAAACTCGCCCTGACAATATAATAAACGGCGTACTTGCGTCAAATAATAACAGACAGGTTGTTTACTAACCTGCCCAATATACTTTTTCTGTAATGACCCCACCCCCCTTTATCCCTTCAGGGTGAACCCCCTTCCCTACTGCTAGGGGAAGGGGGAATTTTTTAGAAAGAGGGGCTGGCGCCCCTCTTATACGCCCCACTTGGAGTGTAGCGTGGCCAAACATTCGGGATAAGCGGCAGGTGACGCTGAGCGGACCGGGTGGGAAAGAAAACCACGGGAGGTTGGGTGGTGAAGAAAAAAGGGAAACCGAGGTATATTAAATGATAGGAAAGAAAATTAAAGATTTCCGGCTTTAGCAGGGAACTACTTGGACTTAAGCAGGCTTAAATGCCCCTCATAGCAGCCTTTAATGCCTCTTTGGTCTCGGGGCTGGTCACGGCAATTATCTGGTCGCCCGCCCTAAGGACGGTATTGGCAGCGGGCACATGCGTGCTGCCTTCATTGGGAATAATGAGCGCCAGATGGCTTTCTTTGGGCAGGGAAAGCTCCTTGACCATCTTACCCACGGTGGTAGATTCAGGTGAAATCTTGACATCCACAATCACAAGCCCCTTTTCATCGAGGGACATCAACTGCGTTACCGGGTGTGTCGGCACTTCCCGCTCTATCGTCTCAAGGATAATATCGGTCGCGCTGATGGTAACATCCACTCCCAGTTTCTTAAATAGAGCGGCATTCTGCGGATTGCGAAGACGGGCGATGGTGCGGGGCACGTTATGCTTGTGCTTGGCTACCTGACAGGCAACCAGGTTATCCTCGTCGTCGCCGGTCACCGCCACCAGCATATCCGCCCGGCCGGTACCCACTTCAGCCAGGGTGGACGCCTCGCAGCCATCACCGCGAAAGCAGACACTGCCCAGCTCATCGGTGATGGTCTTACATATGCGAACATCCTTTTCCAGCACGAGCACCTCATGCCCTTCATTAAGCAGCGCCTTGAGCAGGTAATAACCCAGGCGGCCGCCGCCAACGACTATAATATACATACTTTCACCTCAATCCTCTGCCTTCTCCTCTGTCTTTTCTATCTTGTTCTTCAATAACTGGGCAAATACTTTCGTGGGGCTAATCGTTTCCAGGCCGAGAGCGCTGTACATTTCCTCGCGCAACGGGTCGTAGATACGGCACATCACCCTAGGTACGTTGAAAACGTGCTTGGCAATCTGGCACGACATGACATTACGGTTATCGCCCTGCGTCAGCGCCACAAAGACATCCGCCTCTTCGATACCGGCTCTTTTCTGGGCTTCCTCATCGATACCATTACCGAAGAGGGCCGTGCCGCCGAACGAAGGAGGCAACCTGCGGAAACTATACGTATCGTTATCCAGGACGGTAACCTCGTGGCCATCTTCATCCATCAACGAGGCGAACCTGGCACCGACCCGCCCGCATCCCATAATTATTATTTTCATAAGAAAATCCGACTCCGTGCTATCATTGATTTACTGCTGGTAGAGCATGACTGGACATGGAGAATTTTTCAACACGTAAGGCACGACATTCCCCAGGCTGAACTGCCCGAAGCGCCTCTTATAGGTAATACCCATCAAAATGATGTCGACGCCCCTTTCCACAGCTTCATCCACTATCGCCGGACCGACCTCCCGGGCTTGAAGGACATCGGCCTCAACTTCGTAGTCCTCTTCTTCAGCGATGCTCTCGACGCTGTCAAGCACGTCCTCGGCACTCCGAATCTCGGAATCGATTTCAGCATCCAGCGGCAGGACGCGCTTGATAGCCACTACGGAGACCGCCCAGACTTTACCCTTATCTTTCTTGGCCAGCCGGCAGGCCAGCTTCATGGCTTCTCCATCCGCCTCACTGCCGACCACAGGTACGAGAACCTTTTTAAATTCCATCGCCTTCTACATCCAATTTTCTATTCGATAGTGGCTATTATAATCCTATTATTAAAAATCTACAATACCCTTTTGGACGTTTTTTTTATTTCTCCCGCTTTATTTGCCATTCCTCCGATGGTTTGCGCCGCCTCCGCCGTACAAAATAATAGACAATAAGGCCGGCTACCATCCAGCCGAGACCAACCCACCGACTATACGTCTGGGTGATTAAAATAATGACCCATATCGTCATCGTTGAGGCCAGACCTATCACAGAGCTTATTGGTATTTCACGTCCCTTAATCCTTATATTCCAGCCGAGCTTGAAGGGACGCGGCATTTCCGGCTTTTTAATTCTTAGTCCGATGATGGAAGCATGAGCAAACATAAAGGCGAGCAGCGAACCGACGGCATAGAGAGCGCCCATATTGGCGAAGACATCGGTCGCGAAAAATCCCGGGAGCAGTATGGCAATAGCAATGAGACTGAAGACAATTATGGAAATATACGGCGTTTTGAACCGACTGTGCACGCGGCTGAGCGCCGACGGTACCAGGCCGTGAGCCCCCTGCGAGAAAGCCAGCCTTGAGACACCGATAATCCCGGCATTGGTGGCTATTAGTAATATCGTACCGGCCAGGACCGCAATGAGAGGCTTCAGGATAGTCCGTATTATCTCGACGGGGAGATAGAAAGCGATACCGGCTACCGGGTCTCTGGCCCATTCCGAGGCGAGCTCTTCAACCGGCATGGCCGAAAGAGATACCAGTGAAACACCGGCGAAGATAACCAGAACGGCGACAATCATCATAATCATCGCCCGGGGCACACTTTTCTCCGGCTTCTTCGTTTCTTCCGCCATCTGGGACATCGTTTCGATGCCGGTATAGGCAATGGTAGCCAGGGCGATACCGAGAACCAGGTTACTGGTGGACGGCCAGTTGTCGATGATACGGTGAATTAACACGGTGGGATTGAACAGCAATACGAAACCGATGACCACCAGCGAGACCTGTGTCAGGATATCAATCAGGGTCGCCCCGACATTGATGAACGACGTCTCCCGGATACCGATGACATTGATGACCATGAGAAATAAGACGATTCCCATGGAAGCGAAGGTGCCGATTATCGGTGATGTCTTGAAGGGCTCCCAGAAAAACCCCAGATAAGGCGGTATGGTAAAAGCCGAGATAGAAATAGTGACGATATAGCTCAGCATAAGGGCCCAGCCGGCGATAAAACCGGCCGTGTTTCCGAAGGCATGACGGGTAAAGCTGGCCGAGCCACCCGCTTCCGGTAGAGCCGCCGTACCCTCGGCATAAGTCAGCGCTGTGAAAATAAAAAGAACACCAGCGATACCCAGCGCCACCGGGGTGGCTCCCATAGCCACCAGAGCGACGATACCCAGGGCGTAATAAATAGAGGAGCCAACGTTCCCATAACCGGCGCTGAATACAGCGGGAATCCCCAGTACTCTTCTCAGGCGAAATCTTTTAATTCTCCGGGGGCGGAAAATCCTATCACCAGGTTTAGGTCGCCAACTCTCAGGCATAGCTTTTCACTAGACTAATTAAATATTTTATCACAAATGATATTTACAATTATATACAATTGAGCTATTTTATGCCTTCAGCCTTTTACTGTCAAATACTTGATGTTTCCTCGCTAATGTACTTGACATTTGGATATATATTTACTATAATATGGCCAATTGACATTTTTATCACAGGACTAAGGTAGTATGATAATCAGGACCAGAGTCTTCGAAATGGCCAACGGGAAATACCAGAACCTGTCAGTTTTAGCCAGGGCAATGGGGCTATCGGTGAGCCAGGTTTACCGCGTACGTGAAGGTAAACGCGGCATTAACGAAAAATTCATTATAGGTGCTAAAAAGGCTTTCCCCGATTGCCGACTCGACGAGCTTTTTTACTTCAATTACAGCCAATCGTCGGGAAATATGGCGGAGACATCTGTCACCAACCGCTACAACCACATCGTCCAGCGATTCACCGCGCTGGACTTCTAAATTTCGGTGCCCGTATCCTCCGGCTCAATTTTACGCAGCGCGTCCAGGCTTTCCATACGGTCGATGTAAACTTTCCCATCCAGATGGTCAGTCTCATGCTCCAGCGCCTGGGCCAGCAGCCCTTCCGCTTTTATCCGCATTTCCTTACCGTCCAGGCCGAGGCCCTTTGCCGTAACCGTCTCCGCCCGGTATAACTCTCCAATATAGCCGGGGATACTGAGGCAGCCCTCACTTACCAGACGCTGGCCCTTCCGGCGTACTATTTCCGGGTTTATCAGGATGATGTCTTCTTGTTCAGGTATGCCGATAACCGTCACGCGCAGAGACACACCCACCTGATTTGCAGACAACCCCACCCGCCCGGGGTCGGCATGCATCGTCTCACGCATATCGGCTACCAGCTTCTTAACAGACCTATCGATAGTCCTGACCCTTTTGGTCTTCTGCCTCAGTATAGGGTCGGGCAACGTCCTAATAGTCAGAACCGCCATGTAGTCTCCTTAGTATAATAATTTTCGGAAAACAACCACTCTAAGTTTACTGGACAAGCGCCATCGGGTCAATATCTACCGTCCAGCCCTGGGGAAAGGCAATCGGCGACAGGAAAGCGGATAGCTCGGAGCCACGCAGTATGAGCTGCCAGCGGAACCGGCCCCTCAGGCGGTGGATAAAGGCCGGGGCGGGACCGATAATGCTAATACCGCCAATGCCACGGGCATCACTTTCCTCGATAAGCAGTTTCTTTATCCTCTCGGCTTCACGCTGACAGATAGCGTCATTGGTATGTACGTAGACCAGCCGGGCGAGTCGTACGAAGGGAGGATTATGCAGCTGTAGCCGGTAGGCAATCTCCTGCTCGTAAAAAGAGGCGTAGTCATGCCGGGCCGCCGCCCGTATGGCGTAGTTCTCCGGGGAGAAGGTCTGGACGACAACCCTGCCCCCCGATGGCCCCCGCCCTGCCCTGCCGGCGACCTGACTCAGCAACTGGAATGTCCTTTCGCCGGAGCGGAAATCGGGCAGGTTCAGGCTGGTATCGGCGCTGACCACACCCACCAGCGTTACCGAGGGTATGTCATGTCCCTTGGCCACCATCTGGGTGCCGATGAGAATTTCCGCCTCTTTATTCCGGAATCTTCGTAAAATAGCTTCGTGAGATGATTTGCCCCTGGTAATATCGCTGTCCCAGCGCATTTGCCGGGCGCGGGGAAACGTGTAGCGCGCTTCCTGCTCCAGCTTCTGCGTACCGATGCCCAGGAATTTTAACTGTCGACTGGTGCAGTTGGGACAGGCCTGGGGAACCGGCGTCTTGTAGCCGCACTGGTGACAGGTGAGGACATCGTCGGCGATATGGTGAGCGAGCGGCACCTCGCAGCGTCGACAGCGCAGCACGAATCCGCACCGCCGACATTGAATAAAGGTAGCGCCGCCCCGCCGGTTGAGAAATAGAATCACCTGCTCCCGGGCGGCGACGGCTTCATTTATCGCCTGCGATAGAGACCGACTGAAAACGCTGCGGTTCCCTGCCTTGAGTTCCTCCCTCATGTCCACGACCTCCACCTGCGGCAGGGCCGCCCCGGCAAAGGGGACGACTCGCTCCGGAAGTGCCAGCAGCTTATAATCGCCGCTTTGCGCCTTATAAAAAGTCTCGACATCCGGCGTGGCGCTGCCCAGGACCACCACCGCCCCGGTCAGCTCCGCCAGCTTCAGGGCGACACTACGGGCATGGTAGTGGGGCGAATTATCCTGCTTGTAGGTCCATTCGTGCTCTTCATCGATGATAATCAGGCCCAGTTCCGGTTGCGGGGCGAAAATGGCGCTGCGGGAGCCGATAACGACATCGAACTCCCCGTTCCTGATGAGGTGCCATTCGTCGAACTGCTCCCCCAGCGAAAGCCGGCTGTGAAGCACCGCCACCCGCTGGGGAAAGCGCGAGGCAAAGCGCTCGATGGTCTGCGGTGTCAGGGCAATTTCCGGCACCAGCACGATTCCCTTTTTCCCCAGCTTCACCGCCTCGGCCAGAGCCTGTAAATATACCTCGGTCTTGCCGCTGCCGGTCACGCCGTGGAGTAAGAATACGTCCGGTGAAGTATTTGCCTGATGTAAGCTCGACCTGATGGACTCGAAAGCCGATTGCTGGTCGGCAGTTAGAGATAACGGACGGGACGGCGTAATATTATCGTAGGAAATCGGCTCGCGCCTGACTTCCACCTGCCGAAACGTCACCAGCCCCTTTTTAAAGAGAGAATCGGCTACGGCCTTGCTGCAACCGGTCTTGCTGCGTGCTTCCGTCCACGGAACCGGCGCAGCTTGTTCTTTAAGATAATCGATGAGAGCCGTCTGCTTCACCGCAAGCTTGGAAGCATCTATATTATCACCCGTCAGGCTTATGTAAAGCTCGGTCTTCGGCCTTATCCTGACCGGTCCCAGCTCATAGCTTCGGGACAGGAGTCCCTGCCTGACCAGTTGCGAGACGATGGCCGATGCCCTTTTCTTGCCGAGGGCTTTTTCCAGCTTCTTAAACTCGACCCTGCCCTGCCTCGACACGATATCGATAACCCGTCTCTGGTCATCGTTAAGTGATGAAATATCTGTGTCAGAATGCGCTAAGCTGACGAATGTTACCGCTTTCCGCTCAAATCCCGGCGGCAGCATTAAAGCCACGGCGTCGAAAAGCGGTGAGAGGTAGTAATCGCTTATCCAGCGCGCCAGCGATATCAGGTGCGGCGAAAGAATCGGCTCCGACTCGATGACGTCAAGAATCTCGCGGGTGTCTTCCACCGCGGGAACGGGAGTCAACTCCAGAACGATACCCTGCAAAATTCTCTCGCCGAAGGGGACCAGTACCGCCTGTCCCTCACGGACGTCCAGCCCTGAGGGAATGGCATAGCTGAAAGCCCGGCGCTGGGCTGCCGGCGAATTTACACTAATCTCGGCGTATCTCATCCCAGACTCCAGAGGGTGTCTATGATTATGCCCAGCAATAATTATCGGCCAGGGTCAGGGGGTTTCTTTCTCCGGTTCCTCGGGGGTTGCTTTCGCTTCCTCTTCGGCTACCGGCTCTGCCTCTGTCTCAAGAACGGCTTCCGGTTCGGGGGCTTCTGCTAATGGCTCTTCGGCCGCTATCGCCTCGGGTTTCTCCTCGACCGTTTCTTCAGGCTGTTCCTCGACGACCGCTTCCACTTCTTCCTCTACCACGGCCTCCGGTTCTTCCGGCAATACGTCTTCCGGCTCAAGCACTTCTTCCGGCTCCGCTTCCAGCAACTCCCCGCCGATCTGTCTCGCCTTCCTCTCCACACGCTTTATCTTGCGTCGGGCTTCCTTGCCGCTGAGACTGCGCAGATAGTAGAGTCGGGACCGGCGTACCTTTCCCTGCCGTACCACTTCCACTTTTTCCACGAGTGGTGAATTCAGCAGGAAGGTACGCTCCACACCTATCCCGTAGGCTACATGCCGTACCGTAAAGCTGGCACCGGTACCGCCCCGCTTTATCTTGAGGACCACACCCTGAAACACCTGGATGCGTTCCTTGCCGGCTTCCACTATCCTGGCACTGACTTTTACCGTATCACCGGGGGCAATGTCAGGAATTTTAGGATTCTTTTTGATGTCAATCAGTGATGCAATATCCATGTTAAGACTCCCTATCCTTATTAACCTGCGACCGCTTGGTTGTCAGGCGTTCTACCAGTTGTTTATCTTCGAGGCCGAGATTCACTTTATTGAGAAGTTCCGGGCGGCGCTCCAGTGTCCGCCGGATAATCTGCTCCCGTCGCCACTCGGCAATCCGGGCGTGGTTCCCGGAAAGTAAAACCTCCGGCACCTTCCACCCACGATAGTCGGCCGGGCGAGTGTACTGGGGATATTCCAGCAGTCCGCCGGCATGAGAATCGTCCAGGGGCGAGTCTTCCGAGCCGAGCACCCCCGGCACCATTCGTAGTACGGCGTCGATGACCACCATGGCCGGGACCTCGCCACCCGTCAGCACGTAATCGCCGATGCTGATTTCATCGGTGGCCAGGTGCTCCCGCACCCGCTCGTCGACTCCCTCATAGTGACCGCAAATAAAAACCAGGTGACGATTCTGCGACAGCTCCTGGGCAATCTGCTGCGAAAAGAGCCGCCCCTGGGGAGTAAGCAAGATAACCGGCGGTTCAGCCTCTTCGTCCCCAATGCCGGCTTTGATGGCCTCAACCGCCTCAAAAATAGGCTCTGGTTTGAGCACCATGCCGGCGCCGCCGCCATGAGGATAGTCATCCGCGGTATGGTGCTTATCATGGGTATAGTCCCGGATATTATGCAGGTTGAGACTGACCAGCCCGTTATCAACGGCCCGCTTGAAAATGCCAAAGCTGAACGGCATTTCAAACATCTGCGGAAATAGAGTCAGAATATCAATGCGCATCGCCCCAAACTACCCCGGCATACCGATAGTATGCTCCGTCACCTCTCCCTTAATGATTTCCACGGCGTGAGGAATGGCCGGCAATATCACCTCAAGACATTCCTGTACCGCCTTGGGACTGCCCGGCAGGTTGATGATAAGGCACTGCCCTCGCAGGCCGGACACTCCCCTGCTCAATACCGCCATCGGCGTTTTTTCCAGGGACCTGGCTCTCATCGCCTCGGCAAAACCCGGAGCGCTCCTGTCTATCACCGATAGCGTCGCTTCCGGCGTGACATCCCGTCGGGCCAGCCCGGTACCGCCGGTGGTCAAAATAACATCCACCCCTCCCCCGTCAGCCCACTCGATAAGCTTGCCGGCGATAATATCCCGCTCATCGGGGACAACCTCATATTTAATAATAGCACTCTCTATCCGCGACAGGATGTCCCGGATTACCTCGCCGCTCTTGTCCTGGCGCTGTCCCTGGGAACCCTTATCACTGATAGTAAGTATGGCTATATTCAACATAATCTCTTCTCACAAAACAAGATATATTGTACCATATCTGAGGCTTGTGATGGAAATATCTGTATAAGAACCACTTCCCCCCCCTTCCCCACCAGATACTGATTTTCATTTTCAGCTTCAACCATAGCTGAAGTACCCGAATATGTCACGAATTTGTCACAATTTCTTAAAAATTCCCTGAAAAGACTTGACAAATGTGGGTTAGTGTGTTATAAAATGGTGAAATATGGGTAGTAGTGGTAAATCGTGGTAGGAAATTGAGGCTATGTTTTACGGAGAGTTTGATTACAAGATAGACGACAAAGGCAGGGTGCCCCTCCCACCCAAATTCCGCGGTGCCTTGAAAGACGGCGTGGTACTGACGCCCGGAGCCGAAAAATGCATCACCGTCTACACAGCACCGGAATGGAGGAAACTCTCCGCTAATCTCACCAATAGCCCGCTATCACGCAGCAAGATGAGGAAGCTGAGCCGTGCCCTTTTCGCTACGGCCTTCAGCACCAGGATAGATAATCAGGGTCGGATTGCCATACCGGCGCCGCTGCGCGAGCATGCCGAGATTGTCGATGAAGTTGTCGTTGCCGGTTCCAATACCTACCTTGAGATATGGAACAAAATACTTTGGGAGGAAGAGAAGGATATAAGCCAGGAACAGGCCTGGCAGATTATCGAAAGCCTGGAGAATAGCTGATGATAAAACACTGGTCAGCTTCCAGCCACACTCCAGTTCTACTCTCAGAGGCGCTCAGGGCACTGGCCGTCCAGCCGGGTGGCCGCTATATCGACTGCACGCTGGGCAACGCGGGACATGCCACCGCCATTCTGGACCACAGCTCACCCGGCGGACAACTGCTGGGCATTGACGCTGACCCTTACGCCATGGAAATCGCCAAGGAGAGACTCCAGCATTATAAAGACTCCACCCTACTGGTAAATGATAACTTCGTTAATTTGCAGTCTATCTGCATTAAATACGATTTTTTCCCGGTACACGGTATCCTTTTCGACCTGGGCCTCTCCTCAATGCAACTCAACGGTAACGGTCGCGGTTTCAGCTTTCAGCATGATGCCCCGCTGGATATGCGTTTTAACCCCTCCCAGAAGATTACCGCCGCCGATATCGTTAATACCACCTCGGAGGCGAGGCTGGCCCACCTTATTAAAACCTATGGTGAGGAAGGCCACAGCCGCCGCATCGCCCAGCACATCGTAAAGGAACGCCCGATAGAGACTACACGCCAGCTGGCCCAGCTGATAGAGAAGGCTGTCGGCCGGAGAGGTAAGCTGCATCCGGCCACCAAGACCTTCCAGGCACTACGCATCGCCGTCAACCATGAACTTGAGCACCTGGAAGCAGCCCTGAGACAGGCGGTTGACCTGCTCGGCTACGAGGGCAGGCTGGTTGTTATTACCTATCATTCATTAGAAGACCGCATTGTCAAGCAGTTTATGCAAAGAGAAGCCAGAAGCTGCATCTGCCCTCCGGGAACCCCTACCTGCATCTGCGGCCACACGCCGCGCTTAAGACTAATCAATAAGAAAGTTATTACCCCTACCACCACGGAGATTCAACTTAACCCGCGCAGCCGCAGCGCCAAATTGAGAGCGGCCGAGCGCATTATTATCCAGGGTGATTGCTATGCAACCCCCGAGGACCATGCCTTCATAACCATCGCCAAGTCCAGAGGCTGGCGAAGGCCGGCCTTATTACAAAAAATCAGAATGGCCTTTTTAGCGGCCTAGTATACGGCAGAGTCAGATAAGGAGGTTATCTATATGTAATAACTGGGTACCGAAAAGGGAATCTAAATCCAGTTACTAAGGAGGGCAGATGAAAAGACGAAATGTTGTAGCTTCTATTGATGTTGGTACCACCAAGATATGCACGATACTGGCGGATGTCAGTGACGGCGGCAACCCCCGGGTTGTGGGTGTCGGTATCGCCCCATCCAAAGGACTGCATAAAGGTCTGGTGGTCAATATCAATGAAGCCAGAGAGTCAATTCGTGATTCAGTAAGAAAGGCGGAACAGGCCAGCGACTACAAACTGGAATCGGCCTATGTCGGCGTTACCGGCCGTCATGTTGCCTCGATGAATAACCGCGGCGTAGTTGCCATCACACGTAACGACCGCGTCGTGCGTCCTGATGACCTGAAACGCGTCCTGGCCACTGCTCAGAGTGTAAAAACTGCCGGCGACAGAAGGCTGCTTCATGTCATCCCCCGCAGCTATGCTGTCGATGGCCAGCCCGGTGTCAAGAATCCTATAGGCATGCATGGATTCCGTCTCGACGTGGAAACACACATCATCACAGCTGCTATTACTTCCGTTCAGAATCTCGTAAAATGCATCCGCAGCATCGGGATAGACATCGAGGACCTCGTCCTCGAACCTCTGGCCAGCAGCGAGGCAATTCTCACCGAAGACGAGAAACAGGTAGGCGTGATAATGGCCGATATCGGCGGCGGAACCACGGACGTGGCTGTCTTCAGAGAGGGCAGCATCTGGCATACTTCCATCCTGCCGGTAGCCGGTTATCAGCTTACCCGTGATGTTGCCATCGGCCTGGGACTGCCGTTTGAAATCGCCGAGGAGATGAAAAAGAAATACGGCAGTGTCATGCCCGTTTACGAAGGCCAGACGGATACCGCGCCGGCCATATCCAAGGACGGACACGGCGTCTCCTACCAGGATTTATGTGACATCATCAGGGCCAGAGTCGAGGAAGTTTTAAAGCTTATCCTCCTGGAAATGCCGAACTCGGACTATGAAGCACTGGTACCAGCCGGACTGGTGCTCACGGGCGGCAGTTCCAACCTTTCCGGCATAGCTGCCATGGGACGTGATATCCTCAGGCTCCCGGTAAGGGTAGGAGCTCCCACTGATGTCTATGGCATCGCTGACGTGCTTCGAGACCCGGCATATTCTACCAGCGTTGGTCTCCTGCTCTGGGGGGCCAAGCATGAAGGTAAAAAACACTGGAGGTCAGGAATGTTCGGCGGTGCTCTGAACCGTCTGGCGTCCCAGCTTAGAAAACTATTCCGTTAATAATACGAAATAAAAACAAGAAATTAATTATAGCACCAGTGAAAGGAGGAGGAGATGGCAAGAACAAGTTTTGTTGCGAATCCGGCTAAGATTAAGGTTATTGGTCTGGGTGGTGGCGGCAGCAACGCCGTAACCCGTATGGTCAGAGAGGATATTCAGGGTGTGGAATTCATCGCCATGAATACCGATGCTCAGGCACTGGCTGTCTGCGAGGCACCGATATGCGTGCAGCTTGGGGCCAAACTCACCAAGGGTCTGGGCGCGGGCGGTGACCACAACATAGGGGCGAAAGCGGCCGAGGAAAACCGCGACGATTTGAAGGAGCTCGTTTCCGGGGCAGACATGGTATTTATCACCGCCGGCATGGGCGGCGGCACCGGCACCGGAGCAGCCCCTATCATTTCGGAAATATCCAAGCATAGCGGTGCCCTCACCATAGCCGTGGTCACCAAACCGTTTACCTTTGAAGGTGCTCACCGCACGGAGACGGCAGAAGACGGTGTCAACCACTTGTTAGATAAGGTTGACACCCTGATTATCATCCCCAACGACCGCCTGCTGACGCTCTGCGACCATAAGACCGGAGTGGACAGCGCCTTCAAACTGGCCGATGACGTGCTGAGGCACGGCGTTCAGGCAATCGCCGAGGTTATCACTACTCCCGGCATGATTAACCTCGATTTTGCCGATGTCAAGGCAATCATGAAAGACGCCGGCCCGGCCTGGATGTCTATCGGTACGGGTTCCGGGCAGAACCGGGCTACCGATGCTGCCAAAGAAGCGCTGGCCAGCCCGCTGCTGGATGTTTCCATCGAGGGCTCCAAGGCCGTCCTGTTCAACGTCGTCGGCGGTAACAACCTCTCCCTGTTCGAAGTTAACCAGGCTGCCGATGTCATCAAAGGCGCCGTAGACCCCGATGCCAACATCATTTTCGGTGTCGCCAATGACCCGTCTATGGAAAATGAAGTAAGGATTACCCTGATTACCACCGGATTCCAGGCCAAGCTGGGTATGGGTAAAGACGGAGAGGAAGACGAGCTCACCAAGCTGCTCAAAAACATGAAGACCGAAGACGAACTGGATATGCCTTCCTTCCTGCGCCGCCCGTTGTTTAATCACCGGCGCCATACGATTACCCCGATCGAAGTACCGGCGGAACCGGTAAAACAGCATCACTTCCAGTAATTATTCCCCTGAATGCAGTTGACGGTAAGTAATCATGGGTAGTGGGGACAGGCATGAGCATACGATGCTCGATATGATAAAGTATAAGTAGTATCAATCTCCTGAGATACCAGAATGGCTGCGGGCGGTAACCGCCCGCAGCTTTCCTATTTTAAGGGTTCTGTTGACAAATCTCATGTTATCTGGTTATCCTATTATTTAGCGGTTTCATTGTTTAAGACGGGCTTCGATATTAAAGATGCATCCCACCGGACATGCGAGTTATTACAGGCAAGGCAAAAGGACATCGACTGAAATTCCCGAGAGGAACGACAACCCGTCCGGCAACAGACCTGGTACGGGGCGCCATCTTTTCCATCCTGGAAAATGTTGCCAGCGGCTGGTCACAGGTGCTTGATTTATTTTCCGGTAGCGGTGCCCTGGGCATTGAAGCTCTCAGTCGTGGCGCCGGCTGGGTGGACTTTGTTGAAAGCGAACCAAGGTGTTGTGGTATAATTAGGGAAAATCTAGAGAAGACGAAACTGTCAGCGCAGGCCCGTATCTACTGCTGCGACGTCGTCAAGGCACTTTCCTTTATTGAGAAGGAGTACAACATTATATTGATGGACCCACCCTATTCTAATACGTCTATAGGTAATTTCATCACGCAACTGGCAACCTCCAGACTGGTCGGCACAGAGACGACGGTAGTCGTGACCCACTCCCCACACTTACCCCTTAGTCCGAGCTATGCCACCATAAACCTTGTTAAAGAGCACCGCCACGGTGACAGCTGTATTTCAATATACCAGAAGGAGGTCAAGCCTTGATTATAGCTCTCTATCCGGGTAGCTTTGACCCCATAACCAACGGGCATATCGATATTGCTAGCAGAGCTTCCAGGCTTTTTGATAAAATAATTATCGGCATCTTTGCCACGCCGGATAAACGCCTTACCTTCACCCTTGAGGAGCGGGTAGACCTGGCCACGCGCGCTGTAGCCCATTTCCCCAATATCAAGGTAATGCCATACGATAACATAACCGTGGACTTCGCCAAGCAGGTCAATGCCCATGTCCTGGTACGCGGACTGAGAATGAGCGCCGATTACGAGAGGGAATTTGAAATGGCCATGTTAAACCGGAAGCTCTACCCGGAGCTGGAGCTTGTCTGCTTCATGGCCAGCCAGGAGTACCAGTTCCTCAGTTCCAGCCTGATGAAAGAGGTCGCCAGCCTGGGAGGCGATATCAACAGCCTCGTTCCCAAACATGTGGCTGAAGCTCTTAGAAATAAAGGGGTTGGTAAAAAATAGACCCTGTCCATAATATACTATAAATCATGTAGAATCTTTCAGGGAAAGATTCAGGAGGTAAATTGAATGGCTTACAAGATTACAGACGAGTGCATTAGCTGTGGGGCCTGTGAGCCGGAGTGCCCGGTACAAGCCATCAGCGAGGGAGACACAGCCTATGTAATCGACCCTGATAAGTGTGTTGAGTGCGTAGGACATTATGATTCGTCTAAATGCGCGGAAATCTGCCCGGTTGATGCCTGCGTGCCTGACCCGGACCACCCCAGGAAATAGAGCGGCATCCGGATAGATAACGTAAGCCCCATACGGACTGGATTTCAGCACTTTCTATAGCTTGAGCGGCGTTTGCCCGCCGCTACCAGATCGATAACTCGGCTGACCTGCTTGGCAATAACAAGGTGAGGTCTGATTGTCTTTTTTCCACGTCAAGTGTGGAAAGATAAGAAGATGCAGCGGCGGGTTATCAGGCTCTCTTTACTGGAAGAAAGAGCGTACCGAATCGAACTCGGCGGGCAATAATGCCAGCACAAAAGGAAAGCTGTCCAGCAAGAATTTCGCCAGGGCGGAATCGGACACGGTGTCGCCGATACCCAGGAAGTTCACCCACATGGACAGCAGCGCCCCGCAGAAGACGGCGCCCAGCACAAAACCGAAGACAGCGCCGCCCAGCCGGTTTACCCAGCCCAGCAACACTGCCGAAATAACCCACTTTATCACAGCAGCCAGGACTGAGGCTATTACCATCACCGCTATCAAAATGATTGCAAAAGCGGCTATTCTAGCCCAGCCAGGGTCGGAAATAAAAGTCAGCACCCCACCTAACGACTCCGAGAACCGCCCCGCCAGAACCACGCCGACAATCATCCCGGCCACGCTAAAAAGGGCCTTGATAATGCCGATTTTAAGCCCGATAAGCGTCGGAACTACGATGAGTATTAGAATGACGATATCCAGCCAGTTCATACCCGCATTGTACTACTCATAGTGCAGGGCGTCAATGGGATTCAGCCTGGCCGCCCTCATGGCCGGATATATGCCGGAAACAAGGCCGATGAATACCGAGACCGATATGGCCAGAATGACGATATCCCAAGATACCACGGCGTTGATACTGATACCGGCCGCCGCCGAAAAGGTGGAAATCAGCCACGACACTGCCCAACCCCCGATGATACCCACGACGCCTCCGGACAAACTCAGCATGGCGGCTTCCAGAAGGAACTGGAGCAGAATATCCCGTCGCTTGGCGCCCACCGCCTTGCGGATGCCTATCTCCCGCGTGCGCTCGGTCACGGAAACAAGCATGATATTCATAATGCCGATACTGCCGACCAGCAGGGAAATGCTGGCGATGGCCCCCAGTAATAACGTGAGCAGTCCGGTGACCTGCTGTATCATCCCCATCATCTGCTCCTGCGTCATGATGAGGAAGTCTTCCCTACCTTCCTCGGTGATGCGGTGACGCTGCGATAATAACTCCGTAATATCCGCCGAAACGATATCGGCGACTTCGGTACTTTCTATCTGGACGGCAATTTGCTGGATGGCATCCTCACCACGTACCGTTTGCCCCGGGGAAAGCCTTGCCTGGTAGGTTGTTATGGGCACCACAATTATGGCGTCCATGCTGATACCCATCATCTGCCCGCCCTTGGCTTCCAGTACGCCGATAACATTGAACCGGCGTCCGTTGATTTTAACCTTTTTCCCCACCGCATCTTCACCACCGAACAAGTCTTCAGCGATGTCGCTCCCCAGCACCGTTACCATATCCCTGGAGGCCACGTGCCGCGCGGTAATAAACTGTCCGTATTCCGTTGGAAAGTTCAATACATACTCATATTCCGGGGTCGTTGCCTCAATGAAAGCCGCGACGCTTACATCACCGGCGGCCACCTCAGCATAGTTTTCCGTTATCGGGGCTACGGCCACTACCGAGGGAACACGTTCGGCAATAGCCTCGGCATCACTGATGGTGAGGCTTTGACTGGCCATTCCCATAGCAGCCAGCCCCTGCGCGCCGGGTGTCTGCGATGTTATGTAAATCAGGTTGGTGCCCATGCCTTCCAGCGTAGAGGTAATCGATGCCTCCGCTCCCCTGCCCACCGACATCAGGGTGATAACGGAGCCAACGCCGATGATAACACCCAGCATGGTCAGTGATGAGCGGAGCTTGTTGGCCCCCAGCGACCTCAGAGCTATAATAAAGGACTCAATCCACTTCACGGTTCATCTCCCTCGATTGCACAGATTAATCACGGGCTGCCGGGTCAACCTTCTTATCCTCAACAATCTTTCCATCCAGCAGCCGTACGATGCGTTGCGCCTTCGCGGCGACATCCGGCTCATGCGTCACCAGGACAATGGTTATGCCTTCCTGATTAAGCCGGCAGAAGATAGAAATAATCTCGGCGGTAGCATTGCTATCAAGGTTACCGGTAGGCTCATCCGCCAGGATGAGAGACGGGCCATTTACCAGCGCCCGGGCAATGGCCACACGCTGTTGCTCCCCGCCCGAAAGCTCCGAAGGCTTGTGAGTGGCCCGTTCTTTCAGGCCGACACGTTCCAGCGCTTCCATCGCCCGCTTACGTTTCTGTCCGGTGCCACCGTAAATGAGCGGCAGCTCTACATTCGCTATGGCGGCAGTCCTCGGCAGGAGGTTGTATGTCTGAAAGACAAACCCTACCTTCTTATTTCTCATCTCGGCCAGCTTGTTATCATTGAGCTGGCTGATATCAACCCCCTCAAGGATATATTTCCCCTCGGTAGGCTTATCCAGAAACCCTATGATATTCATCAGGGTAGACTTTCCCGAGCCGGAGGCGCCGATAAGCGCCAGCATCTCGCCCTGTTGGACGCCTAAAGTCACTCCCCTGAGAGCCGGCACCTCGACATTACCCATGCGGTAGATCTTGGTGATGTTCTCCAGTTCAATCATGCCATTATTCGGCGACATAGCTAACACTTCCTGATATATTGATTAGAAAAAGCTCATCCCCGACGTCGACTTCACCTTTACTTCCACCACCACCGTCTCACCCTCGTTCACTCCGCTGACAATCTCGGCCCGCAGTCCGTCATCCAGGCCAACGACCACTTCTCTCTCCTGAGCCTGATCATTCACCACAACTTTAACAATCGTTTGACCCTGGTCATTCCTGGTGATGGCCCGACTCGGCACCATGAGGACGTTTTCATGCTTTTCCGCCACGATATCGGCGGAAGCGCTCATACCGACCTTGATTCCTGAGTTTTCCGAGGTGTCGAGGCCTATCTTGACCTGGTACAGGACAACGCCTCCCACCTCCATAGGCACGGGGTAGACAGCCGTCACGACACCTTTATACTCGTTACCAGGCAGGGCATCCACACTGACGGCAGCTTCCTGCCCCAATTCCACAAGCGGTATGTCTATCTCATCCACCTCAATCACCAGCTCCAGATAGTCAGGGTTTATCATTTGAATTATTGTCTTGGGAGCCATGGACGGCGAGGGAATAATATCACCTTCCTCGGCCAGGACCATCGCCACCACGCCGTCAAATGGAGCAATGATGGTAGCCTCGTCAAGCTGGCGCTGCGCGTCAGCCAGAGACTGCTGGGCTAAATCCACCGCCTGCTGGGACTGCGTTACGGCCTGTTCGGTGGAGACCAGATGCAACTCCTTGAGCGCTACACTTTTATCAAGGTCATCTATATTTTTCTGCGCCAGAGCCACGGATAGCTCCGCCGCCTCTACCTGCTTCTTCCTGAGGTTGACCTGCCGGGAGTCATATCCCGCCAGGGCGTTATCGTAGTTGGCCTGAGCGATATCAAGGTTTTCCTGGGCATTTAGCAGGGCCAAGTCCCAATCAATCGAAGTTCTACTCGCGTCCTGTGCCATTATCTTGACACTATCATACCAGGTTTGCGCCTTGTTCAGTTCGGCCAGTATAGAGTTAAAATCAACGGCGGTAATGCCAGCGTTCAGATTGGCCTGTGCTGTATCCAGGGCTATCTGCGCATTCAGCAGAGCTAACTGCAATGAGTCTCCCGAATTCTGCGTATTTTCCAGGTTGTAGTCGGCCGTCTCCTCCGCGAGCTGTGCCTGTGTCAGAGCAACCTCTGCCTGCGTCAGGACCATCTGTGCCTGGTTTACCGCTAGCTCCAGAGTGCTGGTATCAAGACTGGCCAGCACATCACCGGCCATGACCCGGTCGCCCTCCGCCACCAGTATCCTGTCCACTTTACCGGCACTACCGAAGGTCAGCCTTGCCTCGCGCGAGGTCTCTATTTTACCGTTGCCGGTAACGCTTAGCGTTAAATCGCCACGCGCCACCTCGACCTGCTGCTGGCTGACCGTGTCCTGACCACCTCCTATCGAATCACAGGCTGTCGTCCCCAGCAGGGACAGCAACACCACACTTAAAATGAGACCAACTATCAATTTCCTTTTCATTGTCTTCCTCCGAGATTCCCGATATGCCATATATTATTATTTATTCTGTTATTTCTGCTTAAGGAGCAGTTTCAGCTGAAGTTTCGCCCGCCTCTTCTCGTAGCGCTCCATCGTTTTGGGAAATGCCTTCCCCAGGAAATTGTACCGGTCACGCATTTGCTCCAGCCACTCCCGTGGTACGGAAGGCTCATCCTGCATCAGTTTCAGTCCGTATTCGGCAAGCTCGCGGAACATCTTGATTTCATCTCCAAGTCCGTGCTGAACCATCTTCCGCAGGGCATCTTCATTCAGGCGGAAGTGGTCATGCCTTTCGCCGGGTATGATGTAATGTTCAATCAACCCCGTCTGCGCGAGCAGTCGGACGGTGGTGCTGATTGACCCCTTGCTGGCCATGAGGACATCGGCTAGCTCGGCCGGCGACTGATAAGGCGGGTCGGAGATGAGTAACCAGCCGAACATGCGGCCGGCCATCCGGGGAAGGCCGGTTTTTTCGAAGACGAGGCCCACTTCTTCCACGAAACTTCGCTCTTTATCCCGCAAATTATTTGTCATACCCTTCTCCAAAACAATTTTTACACATTATAATACATATAATATATTTCGTCAATACTAAACTTCAAGAAATTTCAAATATTTTTGAAGATAATATCAGCATAATAACGAAATGAACTAATAGTCAACCGGCTGAGAACTACTGGCTCCCCAGCTCTTTAGACCGCTGGTAGGCCGCTTTTACCGCATCTTCGACGAGCCTGGCGAAACCACCCTCTTCAAAGACCTGCAAAGCACGCTCCGTGGTGCCGCCGGGCGAGGTAACGCTCCGGCGTAGCTCGGCGGGGGGCTTACCGGTCTTCTGCATCAGGTGCGCCGAGCCCAGCATCGTCTGTGAAACCAGTTCCTCGGCTTCCTTCCGGGGGATACCTATGCTCACCGCCGCGTCAATCAGGGACTCAGCCAGCAGGAAGACATAGGCCGGACCGCTGCCGGTGACCGCCGTGACCATATCAATATACTTTTCATCATCGAAGTAAATTTCTTTACCCATAGCCCCGAGGATAGCCTGTGCCTGTCCTTTTTGCTCTCCGGTTACTTCAGCGGTAGCCGTCCAGGCACTCATACCCAAGCCAACCTGAGCCGGTGTATTGGGCATACAGCGCACGACACGACTGTGCCCCAGTCCCTGACAGATAGCGCTGATTTTTACCCCGGCGACTATTGACAGGACAAGCTGGGTCGATTCAAGACAGCCGTTCAAATCAGCCATGACCTCGGGCAGGTTTTGCGGTTTCACCGCTAACACCACGATATCCTTATTTTTTACGGCTTCCCGGTTGTCTGCCGTTACGGCCGCGCGGTAATGTTCTTCGATATACTGGCGGCGCGACTCACTGACATCGCTGACACAGGCATCATCAGGCGCGGCCAGCTTCTTATCAAGAACCGCCGCCAGCATCGCCTCCCCCATGTTGCCGCCGCCGATAAATGCTATTTTCATGTGAACCTATCCCCCTGTATCCCCCTTCCCCTGGGTATCTGTAACCTGCTCGCCGAACAAGTTCTTTGGCAGGCGAGAGGAAAGGGGGAATAACTTTTCTTGAAGGGGCCAGCGCCCCTTTAAACTTCCCCTACATAATCTCTTCAGACCCCTCTTCAACGCCCCCGTACGCATATTACTTCACCACTATATTCACCAGTCTCCCTGGTATATATATTACTCTTATCACTTCCCTGCCCTCCAGGTAAGGCCTTACCTTTTCCTGTTCTCCAGCGATGTTTTTAGCTTCGTCTTCCGTGATGGATACCGGTACCGTTACTCTATCGCGTAGTTTGCCGTTCACCTGTACCACCAGGGTAAACTCGTCACGCGTCACCAGTGCCTTATCCCACTCCGGCCATGCCTGACTATGAATGCTGTATTCACGGCCGGTTCTCTGCCAGAGCTCCTCGGCCAGGTGCGGTGCCGTCGGCGCCAGGAGCAGGAGCAATGTCTTAATGGAGGACTCCCAGACTTCCTTGCTGGCGGTCCCCGACTCTTTCACCCTGCCCAGGTAGTTGGTAAATTCCATGAGCGCCGCTACCATGGTATTGAAGTGGACTCTCTCGATATCCTCGGTCACTTTTTTTATGGTCTGATGCGTCATACGGACCAGCTCATCGTCACCCTGAACGCCGGAGGAACTGTATCCATCCAGCACCAGGTTCCATATCCGGTTCATCCAGCGGCTGATGCCGCTGATGCCGCTGTCATCCCACTCGCCGCCCTGCTCCCACGGCCCGACGAACATCAGGTAAGCACGCACGGTGTCCGCCCCCAGTTCGGCCACATAGGCATCGGGGTTGACCACGTTGCCTCTCGATTTGCTCATCTTCTGGTGGCCGGATATAATATGCCCCTGATTAAACAGGCGCAGGAAAGGCTCACCGAAATCAATCAGCCCCATATCACGAATCGCCTTGGTGAAGAAGCGGACGTAAAGCAGGTGCATTACGGCATGTTCCCCGCCGCCGGTATAGAAGTCGACCGGGCACCAGAGCTTTACCTCTTCATCATCGAAGGCCGCCGCGTCGTCATGCGGACTGCAATACCGCAGGAAATACCACGAGGAGCACACGAACGTGTCCATGGTATCCGTCTCCCGCTTCGCCGGGGACGAGCACTTCGGGCAGGTGGTATTGACGAATTTTTCATTGTGTTTCAGCGGCGACTCTCCGGTGGGCTTGAACTCGGCATCCTCCGGCAGCAGAACGGGCAGGTCTTTCTCCGGCACGGGGACGGCGCCGCACTTATCACAAAAAATCACGGGTATCGGGGCTCCCCAGTAACGCTGCCGGGATATGAGCCAGTCGCGGATTTTATAGCTGATAGTCCGCTTACCCCACCCCTTCTCCTCCAGGTATTCGGATACCGCATTGATGCCTTTCTGACTGTGCAGGCCGTTAAACCGCCCGGAGTTCACCATCGTGCCCGGCTCGGTATAAGCCGCTTCAAGCTCTCCTTCATCCCAGTCCGGCGGCGCTATTACCACCGGAATCGGTAGATTATACTTCTTAGCGAAGGCAAAGTCGCGCTCATCGTGGGCGGGCACTGCCATGACAGCCCCGGTGCCATAGCTCAACAGGACGTAGTCGGCAATCCAGATGGGCACCTTCGTCCCGTTGAGGCGGTTGATACAGTAAGCTCCGGTGAATACGCCTTCCTTCTCTTTCTCCGTGGACAGCCGCTCTATTTCACTCTGGCGGCGCGACTTTACAATATAGTTCTGGACTTCGGCCTTCTGCTCCGGCGAGGTCAGTTTTTCCACCAGGGGGTGCTCCGGCGTCAGCACCATGAAGGTCACGCCAAAGGTGGTATCGGGGCGGGTGGTGAACACCCGTATCTCCTTCTCATCAACGCCGGGATGGTCGAGGCCGAAGGAAATTTCCGTGCCCTGGCTCCTGCCTATCCAGTTCTGCTGCATTGCCTTGATACGCTCCGGCCAGTCGACACCGTCGAACTCCAGAAGCTCATCGGCGTATTTCGTAATGCGAAAGAACCACTGCTCCAGGTCACGCCTTATGACAGGGGTCTCGCAGCGCTCGCATAGGCCCTCACCGACGACCTGCTCATTGGCCAGCACCGTCTGGCAGTTGGGGCACCAGTTGACCGGCGCCTTGTCACGATAAGCCAGGCCGGCCTCGTATAACTTCAGGAAGAACCACTGCGTCCACTTGTAATAATCGGGCAGGCAGGTAATTACCTCTCGACTCCAGTCGTAGACGGCGCCGATGCTCTTGAGCTGCCGCCGCATGTTATCGATATTCTGCATCGTCCAGGTAAAGGGGTGGATACCCCGCTTGATAGCGGCGTTCTCGGCAGGCAAGCCGAAGGCATCAAAGCCCATCGGATGGAGCACGTTATAACCGCGCATCCGTTTGTAGCGGGCGTGGACATCGGAAGGCGCCATGGGATACCAGTGCCCGATGTGAAGGTCCCCGGAGGTATAGGGGAACATGGTAAGGGCATACCACTTGGGCCGTAGGTCGTCATCGTGGACCTCGTAGAGTTTATCCTCAGCCCATTTCTGCTGCCACTTCTTTTCGATTTCTTGAGGGTTATACTTGTCTGCCATGTCTGGTCTCCGTCTAGAAACGCCGCACCCTTAAGTGTGATACGGGAGACAGACGCTTCCAAGTAATTGTAGCAATAATAGCTATGGTATGTAAATGGGGAAAACCCTTGCGCTATCCCCGTTTTTAACCTAGAATAGGATAGCCCGCGCCGAAGTGGCGGAATGGGTAGACGCGACAGTCTCAAAAACTGTTGAGGGGCAACTCTCGTGTCGGTTCGAGTCCGACCTTCGGCACCATAGTGTAAGGAGGTGAGAATCCAATCAGATATGATTACCTTAAAATGTCCCAAGTGCGGTGCGGAGAGTAAACTCTCTTTCGTGGAGAAAGACTACGAAGGCCCGCGTCGGTGCTGGAAATGCCACGAGCTCTTTACCATAAAGATAGAGAATAACAAGTTGAAGTCCTGCGAACCACTCAGCCAGGAAGAATACGAGAGACAGCAAGAGATTGAAGCCCTGAAAGCCAAATTCAGAAAAGAATAGCTGGAGAAAACCGGCAGCGATTACTTCTTGTTTTTGAAATTCCGTTTCTTACCGCGCCTGGCAAGCTCTTCCCTCTTCGCTTTCAGTTCGATGAGGCGAAAAACCGTTTTAGCTTTTCCTGCGAGAACGAATTTTTCCATTTATTTTACCTCCCCCGTCGGATATTTCATGTCCGGGGAACCCTAATTTCTTCTCAGATTCCTTCTGTTATCCTCATCAATCTTAACAGCCGGCTATAAAAACAGACATAAAATCCATAAATGTTGGATAAACTTATCCTTAAATTTTCATAAAGAATCATTACTAAAAAATAATGAATCGCGACGCGACAGCCTCAACCTGCCATCGTTTTCTGGTGGAAGAAGGCGCTACTATTGACAAGAATGTCAAATAATTATATAAATAGGCTACGATAGGTTAGGAAAACGGAGGTGTGAAATATGGCTAAAACACAGGCGATACAACCGGGCTACTGTGTGGCGGTACACCTGATGCCGGGGACCGCGCCGGACAATTGCTACATAGGAATGGTCGAGGTTGTCGACGAACACGGCATCCTGATAAACCTGGTGCACTGGGATGACAAGCTCGATATGCTGGGAGGGTACACGGAGAGCCTTTTCGTACCCTGGGGAAACATCAATTCAATGCTTATCAGCACCGAGAGGCAGCCGACAAGGCGGTTTATGACAGACCGGGCCCGTAAATGGAAGACACAAATAGAGACTCTTCATGGTGGAGAAAAGGTCGTCTCTAAGAAAAAGTAGCCATTAAAACAACAGTCGTATTACAGGTGTAAATAATGCTCCGTAACCATCATTCGTACAACACCCCGATGGTTACGGGGTTTTATTTTTTAATATGGAGCCTGTGTGAAGCAACCGGATACCATTGCCACAGCCACGTCTAAATGCTATAATCCGTGTGTAAGGATGGCGAGTGGTGTAGTGGTAGCACAGGGGACTTTGGCTCCTCTGACCCAGGTTCGAATCCTGGCTCGCCAGCCACCAAAGACCCAAATCGAACCAATTTATCCCCCGGTTCGGTGTCCTTCCAGCAATCGTAGAACACGGCAAATGGCGGATTAAGCTCATAAGATTCTATCTTGCCTTGCCGTATGTTGAGCCGTTCAAATAGAGTCTCAACCAGCAGTCGTCTCTCGTCAAAACCACCATCCTCGTACAGCCAGCCCAGGTTACACACTATGTCGAGAGCCACCTCAAAATCAGCGGCGAAAAGAGTTTGATGCCTGGTAATAAACTCAACACGTGACTGCAACGCCGCCTCTTCAACCTCTATCTCGTTACGGAGCTCCTTGAATTCACTCCAGCCAATAAGCTCCTCCGCGGCCATGCGGTTGATGTTCTTCCTCTTTGTTACCAGCGCTTCAAGCCTCTGGCGGGCGCGGCCCAGCTCCGAGTCTTCGCCTCCCTTCCCCATTTCAGCAAACCACTCGTTAAGAGCCGCCTCAAGACGTGGCCGATTTTCCTTTTCTATGGCCATGGATTTGACCAGGTCACACGCCTCTGTATCGATATCCTTACAGTTATAGTAGACCTGGCTACCACCTACCCTGGATTTACTGCGGTAATAGCTCATACCCTTACTGGGCTGGGCAGTAACCAGGCAAGGACTGTCGGCATCCAGGGAATAAACCAACCCGCGCAGCAAATAGTCGTGGCGTTGAATCCTCTTTTTGTAATGGTCATGTTTTGCCAGTACCTCCTGGACTTGAGCAAATGTAGCAGGATCAGTCAGGGCAGGGTGATTCCCATCCTGTTCTTCACCTTTGCGTCCCCAACCGGTCTTGCCCAGGTAAAAGCGATGGTGGAAAAGATCATGCCATTTGGAGCGGGAGATATTACCTCCCGTTCTGTTGCGATACCCCAGGTTAAAGGCACGAGCCGTCCACTCATCTATAGTATATTTACCGGTCGCCATCTCCTTAAAGGCCTCGGTAATCATAGGCCCCAGCTTGGGGTCAACATCTACCCAGGCATTATTCTTATCTTTACAGTTGATGTAACCCAAAGGCGCTAACCACGGCCACCCTCCCTGGGCCACCTTCTGCTTCATGCCCTTCTTGGCTTCGACCGCCAGGTTCTTGATATACCAGGATGAGATAACCTGCATAATGCGACGTGAAAGATAACCGGCGGGACTGCTGACATCCAGGGGCTCGCTAACGCTCTCCAAGCGGATTCCGAGCTTTTCCAGCTCACGCTCTGAGACAACATGTTCATAATCATCGCGGGCGAAACGGTCGAGCTTATGGACAATGATAATATCAAACTCCTTACGGCGGGCAGCGTCCATCATTTTCTCGAATGTGGGACGTACCTTGCCTGGCCGGGCGCTTTCAAAACCGTCGTGGTATTCAGCTACCACCGTCCAGCCTTTACCTTTGGCATAGTAGCGACAGGCTTCGACCTGGGCAGGTACAGAGAAGTTCCTGCCAGCCTGGTCATCGGAGGATACCCGGGCGTAGATACAACACCGCAGCTGTTTATTCTCGATTTTCTTTTCCATCTTGTCCCCCCGCAGATGCTTTATCAGGAGCCTGTTTACCCTTTTTCTCTTGACGCCGCTTCCGCCTCTCATCATCGAGAGTGAAACGAATAAAGGACTTCACCCTATCTCTCGCCTCACCCTCAAGCTGGTCATCCACCTGGCGGAACATCAGCTCCAGTTCAGGGTCTAATAAATCCAGGTCCCCTACCTTTTCCCAGGGAAGGCGATTCAGCTTGCCGGCAATGGCCGCATAGATATCCTCGACGGCGAGGTCGAGAGTCTGAGACAAACCGGAGATAAGTTCGGGGCTCGGCTGCCGGTTGCGCCCGTTCTCGATGGCGGTGATATTTTCCATGCTGGTACCCACCTGCCGCCCGAGATCTCCCTGGGTCATATTACCCTGTCGCATCCTTGCTTCCCGGATAAGTTGTGCCAGAGTTACAGCCATTTTTAAATTCTCTCCAAATTATTGCAAATTCTAGCTTAAGGTAATCATATCACCCTGTTTGTAATCTGTCAAGAGGCTAAACCGCTTTTTATTGGCGGAACAACATCGCCATAACAGGGTATTCCATTCGTGGGACAGGGTAATAATATTACCAATCGGTAACTTGACAAGATTATCATTAACGCTTAATATGATTACTGCTTAAGGCTCAGGCAGGAGGAGAAAAATGGTAAAAACCAGACAACCTATGGTCGGCAAAAACAAGGTGTCCATGCGGGTGCTCTTCTCCGAGGCGGATTACGAGGCGCTGGTAAAGATGGCGGAACTGGAAAGGACCGATATCGGTTCCATGGTCAGGCGAGCCGTAGCCCTCCAGTATTCCCTGCCCCCCTTTGACAAGGCTACAGATAACCCGGCTGACCCGTCTAACGGCCAGCACAGCTAACCTATTTACTACCAGAACAGGTTGGATGGCACACTCATGCAGCGAAGACATGTGGCAATAACTTTACTGTCATCGGGAGACTCAAGACGGGAAAGGGAGAGGTTACAAACCCTCTTCCAGCTGGCCATTGCTATAGGCAGATGCAAAGGCTTGATAAGCAAACCAGCAGACGACAGCTTTATAGAGCCTTCCAGGAATAGCGAGGTTCAACACTCTTTAGAAACTCCGCTGCCCCGGTAATGCCATCCACCGAGTTAAAAACAGGCTAAAGAGCCAAGACGACGGCTAATGGCTTGACGAACATCCGGGGAAGCGAGAATACATCGCGCCTCACGGCAGGGCAAGGCGTGATAGCTGGATAGAGGTCTTCCGTGAGTTTGTCGAAGAGGCGCGATGATTATGAAAGAGCTTGAATCTCTAATTCATTTCTGGAAGGACAGCCTGGCTGAGCACCGGCTGCTGATGAGCCCGTCCACAGCATACCTCGTGGAGCAGACCATCAAATGCCTGGAGACACTGGCTAACCTGACTGCTGGTGGTCTCTTTGTGTCCAGGCTGAACAACGGGGACTGGATGGTGGGAAAAGCAAGCTATATCTATCACCTCGATATCACCCGGGACCACTACGCCGACCCCAACCTGATTATACGAAACATCCTGGCTGACACCGTATTACAGGCCAGGGCGAGGTTTTCAGGAGAAGCCGGATGAACGATATAGAACAGAAAATACTGGGGCTGGTATCTGAGAGGCAGCATGTGAGCTTCGTTGAAATCAAGCGCCTGTTGGGAGAGGATTCCCACGGCGAAATCTGGTTATCTCTACCGAAACATCCCAATATCATTCTCTGGCCCGATATAAGTGAGACCATGGCCGATGCCCTAACCAGCCTAGTCAAAGCGGGCAGGCTTTACGCGCATCCCTCCTCGGTGCTGGTCTACTTTGTCGATGGAGGAAGCCTGAACCTGCCACTGGCGAAACAGGCCAGACAGTATAAGAAGCCGCACTGGCTCCCGGTTGTCTTTTGTACCTTCCCACCCCATCAAAGACGTCGGCACGCTACGCCCGGAGGTGGGTGGATAAGAGAGGGCAAAGAGGTAAAGAAAGATGGATGAGATGACGGCGGCTATGCTCGCCCAGATCGGAAGGAGATGAGAGTGACCGGTGATACACAAAGCTTAGTCGTGAATATGTTTAATCCTTTGGAGGCGTAATGCGCCGATCCGTCGCCAGGGGGAGAGTATTCCCCCAAAGCTATTCCACCGACAGGCGGTACGGGCGCCTGTCGCTGAAGGCTATTGGTCTTTTCCCTCTGATCTGGGCCAACGCTGATGACCAGGGCCGGCTTTGCGGCGATCCTGAAGAGGTAAAGTACGTTTGCTGCCCCAACATTGACCACATCACCAAGGCTGATGTCCCCGGCTTACTGGAGGAGCTTGAGCGTCATAACCTGATAAGACTCTATGAAACGCCGCGCTCTGCCGCCATCCAGATTCTTGACTGGTGGGACATTCAGAGGCCGCAATGGGCGTGGCCCTCGGAATACCCGCCGCTGAACGGCTGGAAGGACCGGCTGCGATATAAGAGGGGGGCTACAACGGTCGTCACCGAAAACTGGCCGCCCTCGGCTGAGAGGCAAAACGGTGCTCAGGTGAGCAGCGACGTTACCCCGGGTGAGAACCACAACGATTCTCAGGCGGGCGATGAAATTGTCCCAGGTGAGAATAAAACCAACGCTCGGGCGAGCCAGAAAATAACGTCAGGTGAGAATGGAAATGCCTCTCAGCTGACGCCGGAAGTTATCTCAGATGAACTCCCAATACCTGCTCAGGTGAACGAGGAAACAACTTCAGGTGAATTTTCAGGTGAGCCTTCAGGTGAGATTTCACCTGAGAAACCAGAAAAACCCTCTTCCTTCCCCCACACCCCCTTCTATCACCCGGGTACTGAAAGAGAATACGAAAAAGAAAGCGGAAACCGAAAAAGAAATTCACCTGAGGACTCAGGTGAGTTCTCACCTGAGAAACCACCTGGCGGTGGCTTACCGGACAAAGGGCTTTTTGAAAATATCCTGGAGCAAATCAAGGGCGCACCTAACCGCAAGGAGGCGATTGCCAGGGTGGGTGAGCTTTACCAGGTTTGCGCCGGCCGGGCGCCACCGCACGGACGCATCGGAGTTATCGCCAGGAAAGCCAACTACGACTTTGGCTACCTGGCGAAGCTCATCTGGGAAACAACCAGTGTGAGACCATCGGGAGACCTGTTGAGCTACGTCGAAGGCCGGATGAAGGGGGAAAAGAGAGTCAATGAGCAGCGAGAATCAGCAAACATGCGGCGGGGGACTGGCCCCGGTCGGAAAGATCCTGTCCAGGCTTTCCGGGATGCCGGAGGGACAGTCATCATCAGCGGAGAGGAGGCCGAGGCAGGAGACGAGGACGGATGAGTGCGAGTGCCGGACCTGCGGCGGCAAATTCGAGGGCGAGGTGACCACGTTTTTCTTCTGCCAGCCCCCGCGTGAAGTGAGGCCCAGGGAGTGTACGGTTTGCCGGCACAAGCGCGAAGAGGAAGAGAAGCGGCTGGAGGATCAGGAACGGGAGCTTGAGAGGGTCGCCATCAGGGAGAGGTGGCGAAAAGAATGCGGCATATCATCTGACCTGCACTGCACCCGGTTCGAGGACTTTGAGCCGGAGTTCCAGCGGGAGGCTTTGCGGGTATGCCGCAAATACGCCGGGAGTTTCGACCTGGACAATCCCAGGGGCATGCCGTCGCTCTACCTGTACTCAAGGGGGCCGGGCGTGGGCAAGTCCACGCTCATGGCCTGCATCGCCAATCACCTTATCGACAACTGGAGGGGAGACCCGGCCAGCGCCACGCTTCCGGTCAGGTTTGAGAAGGGGCCAGGCTTGGTCAGACGAGTCCGGGCCACCTACAACATCCCGGACGCGCAGAAGCCTTACCACGAGACGGAAGAGCAGATCTACGCCCAGCTCCGCACCGTCAGGCTCCTCATGCTCGATGACGTGGGCAAGGAGAAGCCGTCCGACTTCACCAGGGAGCTCTACTGGTACATTATCGACGAGCGGGTGAGCCGCGGGCTTCCGGTAGTGGTCAACAGCCGCCTGGCGCTCGAGGACGACAGCCTGACGGAGCTCATGCGCGAGGATACGGTGGACAGGCTTTACGGTATGTGCCGGGGCAAGATGGTCATTCTGACGGGGACCAGCTATCGCAGGCGTAAGCTGGTCCCCTGAAGGGGAAAGGAGAAGTTATGGAGTTGAGAAAGGTCGAATGGCAGGAGCAGGGCTATCACCTCATGCTGGTTGAAGCCTATCCGTGCCGCTTCCACCTGCTTGTTTCCCGTGACCGGCGGGAGTACGCCATCTACGACCGCTTCCATGCGCCCAATATCAGGGCTGCCCGGGAAAGTATCCGGTTCAACCCGTATTTCTACGAGGCGGTGTCACCGGCGTTCCCGATTACCAGGGAAGCGGCCATGGCGGGCGAGACGGGTATCCCGGACAGCATGGACGTCTGGATCCGGCACATGGAAAGTAACTGGCCAGGTGTGACCCTGAGGAGGAACTAAGCTGTGAAGGAAGTATCTGAAATACCCAGGGTGAAAACAAGGGCTATCCGCCGCCGGGACGGCGTGTGGGACTTATATATTACCTGTCCTTTCTGTGGCAAGGAGCATCATCATGGCGGAGGAAATGGTGACAGACCGAATTTAGGATACCGCCTTTCACACTGTGGCCCTGGTGCTCCTGACCGAAAAAGTTTACCGGAGTACGAACTGGTATGAGCATAACCGTAGACGAATTTATGAGATTGAAGGGGGTCTGCGAGCCGAAGCGCAGCTTGGACCTTCGGGTGCCGCTGACGGAGAAGCTTATTAACGAGGCAGCGCGGCGTTTGCCTGTTTACCAGGTTTGCCGGCTGGAGGCAGCTAAAAACGTACCCTGCAAGGAGTGGCCAACACTGGTGCTGCCACGTAAGGACGGCCTGGGCAACCTAACCCCTGATGGTGTAGCTCAAGCAGTATGCCATGTCTACTGGAAGCTGGCCAGGGCAGTGGAGCGGCTTTCCAGAGAGAAAGTGGTCCCCGATCCAGTACTTGTCCGACCGGCGGAAGACGGAACCGTACAATGCCCCTGGTGCGGCCGAATTCTGGCGCTGGCAAGGGAGCAGGACTAGATGAAACGATTAAGCTTCACTCGGAGAACCAGAATGCTGCGCTTTCGGATAAAGCAATACCTACCTTTTACGAAGCGGACGCATTTCCTGAGATGCTGCAAGCGCGCTAAAGAAGAGCTGTGGCAGATGATGCAGAGTGAGCCAATCCTGGTACTGGGTGATGATAACGGTGAGGTTGTTGAGTACGTGCACGTCTCTTGCTATCTCGCCAGGCTGGGCCAGGACGATTTGGAGAAGGTCAGGGACGCAGCTAAACAGTTCGTAGCGGATATAGTAGCCAATCCAGACCGCATCATCATGGAGCGAATCCGGCTCCTGGAGTGGCATAGGAAATCCGACCTCTGCCCGATTTGCAGTCATTACCTGCTCCTTCCCTCGCCTGCACTGGACGCTGCGGTCTTTCATAAAGCGACCTGTAGTGTTGAATGTGACTGGTGTCCCATCTGTGGTTTTGTGCTTCCTCACCTTCCTTCAACGCTGCCCGGCTCTCGTAACTACGACCTGAAAGCTGTGGCACAGCTTCTTTCCTGGGAACCCTGGTCTCGGAGGAATGCAAAATGAGCCGGATGTTTAAGACGGTTAGCAGAACCTGGAATGTCTTCAAAGGGTGCCGCTTTGAGTGCACCTACTGCAACGCCCGGAAAATGGCGGAGACCCGTCTGAAGGACTCACCCCGCTAAGGCGCTGATTTGGAGAGTTGGAGATGAAAGAGACGAAGAAAAGAACGCTCTACGAGTGCTCGCATGCCCGGGTGAAAAGCGATTGTATCTATTGCTTTAAGGGCTACTCGCTCTGTCTCCGGTCACATAACGGGCACCTGGACATCAGCCGCCTGGCCAGGGGGCAGCGGCTGGCTTTCAGCGTCTGCCAGAGCTGCCCGGATTTCGATTGCATGGGGCCGCCGGTACCGCCGGAGGAAAGAGGCTGGCTCAAGAAGAAGGAGGCGAAATGACAGCGTGGCTAGGAAATCTATACGAGAAGATATGGCGGAAGATTGGCGGCAAACCGTGGACCGAGATTGTCCGTGATGAGCAGAAGCAGGCACCGCTGGTCTTTCTGCTCATCTTCCTGGGAATGGGGATAATGGCCGGTAAGCTGGCCGGAAAATACTGGTGGCAGATACTCATCGGATTCTTGCTGGGTATACTCTGCGGACACTTCTGGTGGTAACTGGATGGAAGAGGATATCGTAAAACGGCTGCGGGAGCAGGAAAGAATTCTGGGCGAGATGCGCGATAACGTGCAGGGCTGGATGGACGACCTGCTTCGCGACGCCTTCAACCCGGAGAGTTTCCTTCGCTATGTCGCCAGTATGGGGATCGACCTTTCGCAGGTCCCGAACCTGGTCGGACGGGGCGATGGGTTTGATCCCTACCGGGTGCTGGGACTGGAGAAGACGGCGACGGATGAAGCAGTAAAGAAACGGTACCGCGAGCTACTCATCAAGTTACATCCCGATACGGCCGGGGTGAAGGGTACCAGTTTCCTGCTCCAGATGATCCTGGCCGCTTACGAAATGATAAGAGCAGAGAGGAAGTGGCAGTAGGTGGCAGGGAAAATGAAAGCATCGTCTTATTTCATAAGTGACACATGTCTCCGCTGCGGCCGTGAGTTCGGGAACGGCGAGGCGTGTCTGGTGGCCTTTGGCGGACCCGACTCCAGGTATAAAGATGTCGGGCTGACCATCTGTCGTGACTGCTTTCAGGGTGAACAGCTGGACAAAATTGCGTTCGTAACCGTCTATTTCCGCAGGCGGGAGGGAACGGCCTGGCCAAGATATTGCGGTTCATGCGGCGTCACCGGGTGGGCCAAGGTGTCTCGCTTGAGCAATGGCGCCTACCGGGTTGGTCTGCACCGCGGACATGTGGAGGTATGGTCTAAGGATTTGGTGGATACCACAGGAAGCTTTGCGAAGAGCCATGTGGGGGAGATGGGGTACTCCAAGGACTACGGTATCTATGGCCCCAGGTCTCTCGGTGATTTGATTGTGCATACTGAGGAGGAGATACGGTTTGTTGACCTTATGAAGCCAGAGCCGCCTGAAGACCCCGGCGCAGAGGCGGCGTTAGACCGCTTCCGAAGGCTTGATGAAAGGAAGGCGACAGAGCTTCTCGCACATTATGGGGACGTCTTTGGCAGGGCTCCAAGACTTGAGGACGTTAAAAATGGCAAGGTGCCCGAGGAGTTCGTGCACAACCTGAAGACCCTGGAGGGCATGTTTCGGAGAGGTAAGGTAGGCGTATGCGAAACGTGTCCTACCTGCCAGGAGTTAATGTGGCACGGAGGTAAGGGTGAAGGAGTTTCTCATTCTCATGGTTTTGAACCAGAGCCAAACCCGGTTGGACGCTATAGTGAGGCTCTGGACAAGCAAGTGGAACTCGGCGACTTCTGGTCTTCGCCGGAAATGAGGGGAAGGTTTGAGGCTGTAACTGCCAAGCGACTAGCGGACAGGGGCAGCTATTATCAGGCCAGCCAGGTTGCCGGTATGGTATTGCCGCCACTTCTCCGTGGAGAGACCTTCTATTGGAGCGAGCCTATTTGTGGGCTGATTGAAAGTGCGGCCAGGTCTATTCCAGAGACCTGGACATTGAGGGAAGAAGCTCTGGAGCCGCTTCATGCTTTTGCCTGGTTAGCCAGACCGATTAGCATCCCAAGTTCAGAGGCACCGGTTTGTGCGATTGGCTGGTTTCCTGCGCGGAGGCAGGACGGACGTGTGGAAGAGGTCAGGCCACCCTATGAGCGTCCAATATTGACCGACCCAAGCCGAGACGCTTTATGCCTAGTATTCTTTTCTTCATCTTCTTCTTTGCCCGTACCCTTCCCCATGACACTGGCTTTCTGGCCCATCATGGCGCAACTGGGGCAGGTCCAGGCTGAATTGGAGCACGAATTGGCAGGGAGCAACGGTTTCACGATAAGAGAGAAAGCTGCTTTGTTTGCCACCATGGTAGCTTTTCTGGAACAGCGAATTCTCCTTTCGTCCAGATTTCTGGCGGACAGAGCATCCCGACGGCGAGGCAAGAAAGCGAGACAATCACCGCCATCTGAGGAGATACGCGTTGTCAGGTTGAGGCATGTGGCATATCGTGGAGAAGGCGGGGATCGTGATATTCAATGGACATGCCAGTGGATAGTGCGTGGACACTGGCGGAACCAGTGGCATCCCGGCCAGAAACACCATCATCCGAAGTGGATTGCCCCTTACGTCAAGGGACCGGAAGACAAACCGCTGCGCAAACCCGGACGGCTTTTCGCTGTCGTACGCTAGTTGAGGAGGTAATTATGAAGCCGGTAGAGATAGACCGCTTTTTCACCCGGTGTCCTTGCTGTGGTGAGTCCTTTCGGACAGACAGACCCGGGGACCGCTACTGTTACGCGTGTATCCGGTGGTGTGACGTGAGGTGCCGGGTCGGCGGCGAACGCCATTATGGAGGCTACGTTCTCGCCGAGGGAGAGGGCAAAGCCGTTGCTATCTATTCAAGATGTGAGGACCCGTTATTAGCCCGGGCCGAGCTCCTGCTGACTATGGAAGAGGCGAGGGGAGGAAGGTTGAGAAGTGAGTCCGTGATACGGCCTGCCCCCGGGCGCGAGGTGTCATCCCCTAATCTGCGCCGCGCCCCGATCTGGGGATTCTACGATGCCGACCGCACTTTCACCATCGAAGAGTTCCTGGATGCTTACCGGGAGCGCGACAAGTTTGCCCGGCTCCTGGACAAGCTGGCGTGGTTAAGAACGAATGGCTGGAAGTTCAAGCCCGCTCCCAGCAAGGAAACGCCCTACGTTCGGCATGTGTCTGATATTGTGGCGCAGGCAGAGGAAATCCTGAAGGCGTACGCCGCCGGCAAGAAGAAGGCCGCCATCTATGTCAGGGAGATCCCAAAGGGTCTACCTGAAGTGAGAGACGTCTACTTTGAGGATAAGTGGCGCGGCCTTGACGAACGGCTCAGGGAACCTGAAATAGAGGCGATTTACGTGATGTATCCTGATGTCCTTGGGGATTCTCATGTGGAGCTCCTGGTTAATTTATCCAAGATTGCCAAGAGAGGGATGATGCTGCGCATGATCGAGCCCAGTCCCTTCCTGAAAGAGTTCGGTGAGCTGGAGAATGAAGGAGGCAAAGATGAAGGAAAGTGACCTGGAACTTCTGACCGAGATAGCCCGATTCGAAGACTCGGTAGATATGCGCGAGTTTAAGCTCGGCTGGTCGTGGCGGCACGTGCGCATCTGGCCGGCGACCTTGAGCCGTTTGTTCAAGGATGGCTACCTGGAGAATGTCTTCCGCTCCAACTCCTACACCGGGTACCGCCTCAGTGAGCTGGGGAAGGCATTGATTGCCAGCAGCCAGCAGCCAGAAGATACATCTGAGCCCCAGGCACTGCCGCAACTTGACAGTGCTGAGAATATTTTCAGCGACATTATCGGCCACGACGACATTAAAGAGTTGCTCACCGCCTGCTTGCTGGCGGAGAAGCCGGTACACGTGCTGCTGGCCGGACCGCCCGCCCTGGCCAAGACGCTTTTCCTCTGGGACATCGAGCGAGCGGCTGGAGAGAGAGCCATCTGGCTGGTCGGCTCGGCCACCTCGAAGTCAGGCCTGTGGGACAAGGTTGCGGAAAGACAACTGCAAATCATCCTCATCGACGAGTTGGACAAGATGAACGCCGTTGATACCGCCGGACTGCTCTCCATGATGGAGGGCGGCCGGCTGGTTAGGGCCAAGCGAGGCAGGGAGCTTGACCTGTCCAACCAGGTGAGAGTGGTGGCCGCCAGCAACCGGTTGAACATGCTCTCGCCCGAGCTCAAGTCACGGTTTGCCATCCGCAAGCTGTCCGCCTACAGCCGCGCTGACTATCTGAGAGTGGTCAGAGGGGTACTGGTCAGGCGCGAAGGGCTTGACCAGGAACTGGCTGACGAAGTCGCCCGCCGCCTCGACGGGCTCAGTCAGGACGTGAGGGATGCCATCCGGGTAGCCAGGCTGGCGCCTCAGAAAGGAGTAGATAGGGCTATCAAATTATTATCAATTGGAGGTGATTCAAATGAAAAATGAGACGGAAATCAGGCAAAAACTGGAGAGTTACGAACAGATGCTGTCCGGAATGGAAGCCGGGCAGGAAATCGCCAACCCGGACATATTCCTGACGTTCAGCCGGCATTTCCCCGGGGAGGCGATGGAGCTGCTGGGTTCCACTTCCCGCGCTGAGATGTTGATCCAGAGGATGCCGCCGGAGGACCGGCCGTGGGTCAGGCAGTGGTTCAGCTCGCTGGCCGCGTTCGCCCGGCAGGTACTGGAAACCAGGATAGGCATCCTCGGCTGGGTGCTGGAGAAGGCAACGGATGGAGAGGGGGTGACCGGCGACCAGGGAAATTAGCTACGATTTTGAGGTTTTATTCGTGGGCGAAAACCACCCATTTAGCTTCAGTGGGTTGCCCATTGGGCGACCATTCCAGGCACAATGGTCAGGCCAGCGGTTAGCCACTTTAGCTTCAGTGGGCGGGAAGGAGGCAAGATGGACGACCAGTTTTTAGAGGCGGTAAAGACGCTAAAAGAGAAAGGATTATCGCAGCAGAAGATAGCCGACGAGCTTAAGGTCAGCCGGAGCCAGGTTCGTGGGGCGCTGGACAAGCTCAATCCTCCAGCCGAAAGCAAGACGCTGGTGCCGGAGGAAAAGCTGCGGGAGATTATTCGCGAGGAGCTAGAGCGCGCCCATGATGCGGAAGAAGAGGATGAGAGTATCAACGGACGGTTCCCCGTGAT
>Ga0315549_1000147_pt1 | contig 81702 bp, 84 predicted proteins | sample SalMarSW160200MG_FD_203101 | JGI IMG/M metagenome (GOLD analysis project Ga0315549, IMG submission 203101) | Salt marsh sediment microbial communities from the Plum Island Ecosystem LTER, Massachusetts, United States - Salt Marsh Sediment SW1601-200 ... | reverse complement strand
GGGCTGTGCCTTCTTCGGCCTGGAGCTGAAGGTGTACATGGTGAGCGTTAGCTTCTATCAGAAGCCCTACCGTCGCATTCTCATGGAGACCTGGGGTGCCAAGGCGGTGCCTAGCCCCAGCCCCGATACCCAGGCCGGTCGGGATGTGCTGGCGCAGGACCCGGATTCGCCGGGGAGCCTGGGCGTCGCCATCAGCGAGGCGGTGGAAGATGCCATCGGCCGCGACGACACCAAGTACTCCCTGGGCAGCGTTCTCAACCATGTCCTCCTCCACCAGACGGTGGTGGGCCAGGAAGCGATGAAGCAGATGGAGATGGCCGGCGAGTACCCCGACGTGGTCATCGGCTGCGTGGGGGGTGGCTCCAACTACGCTGGCCTGGCTTTGCCTTTCATGAAGGACAGGCTGGCTGGCCGCACTAAGACCCGGTTCATCGCTGTGGAGCCCGAGGCGTGTCCCAGCATCACCCGCGGCGAGTACAGGTATGACTTCGGTGATGTGGCGGCCACCACGCCCCTGCTGAAGATGCACACCCTGGGCCACACCTTCATCCCGCCCCGCATCCACTCCGGCGGCCTGCGCTATCACGGCATGGCGCCGATCATCAGCCAGCTCTGCCACGAGGGGGTGATGGAGGCCAGGGCCTATCACCAGACCGAGGCTTTCACTGCCACCCTCCAGTTCGCCCGGACCGAGGGCATCGTTTCGGCGCCGGAGGCCGCCCATGCGATCCGCTGTGTTATCGACGAGGCCCTGGCCGCCCGCGAGGCCGGCGAGAAGCGGGTGATCCTGTTCAACCACAGCGGCCATGGCCTGCTGGACCTAGCGGCCTACGAGGCTTTCCTGGCGGGCAAGCTGGAGGACTACGCCTACCCGGCCGAGAAGGTGCGGGAGGCCATGACTCACGTGCCGAAGCTGTAAGGAAGGAGCCCCGTTCTGATGGGGTGGTCAAGGAGTCGTACAGGAGAGGGATGTACTATCCAAGCCTAGCCGAGGTCAAGAAGCTGGCTGGCCAGGCAAACCTTGCCCCTATTTATCGCGAGGTGACGGGCGACCTGGAGACGCCTGTGTCGGCCTACCTCAAGGTGGCTCGGGGCGATCACTCCTTCCTCCTGGAGAGCGTGGAGGGAGGCGAGCGCCTGGCCCGCTATAGCTTCATGGGCACCGAGCCCTATCGGGTCCTTCGTCTGGGGCCGTATCCCGACCTTCGCCAGGGCTCCGACCCCCTGCGGGCGATCGAGGAGGAGCTGGGCCGCTTCCGCCTGGCGCCGGTGGAGGGGCTGCCCCGCTTCACTGGCGGCGCTGTCGGCTATCTGTCCTACGAGGCGATTCGCCACTTCGAGCCACGGGTGCCCATGGGGGAGAACGAGGTGCTGAACCTGCCGGAGGCGATCTTCATGTTCGTCGACACCATGCTGGTGTTCGACCACCTGAAGCACACCATCAAGGTAGTGAGCCATGCCCGTCTGGACGGCGACATCGACGCTGCTTACCGCCAGGCGGTGTGGCGCATCGACGAATTGGTGGACAGGCTGGCCCGGCCCTTGCCGAGCCTAGCCTACCCTGTGGAGGCTTCACCCGGCTCCGGGGATCAGGCCGTGCGCTCTAACATGGGCCTGGAGGAGTACCTGGCCAAGGTGGAGCGCTGCCGTCAGTACATCATCGCCGGCGATATTATCCAGGTGGTGCTCTCCCAGCGCTTCTCCCGTCCCACCAGCGCCAATCCCCTCAGCATCTATCGCGCTCTGCGGGCGATAAACCCCTCGCCCTACATGTACTACCTCCAGACGGCCGACTGCCACATCGTTGGCGCCTCGCCGGAGATGCTGGTGCGGGTGGAGGACGGCGTCGTCTCTACCCATCCCATCGCCGGCACGCGGCCGCGTGGTCGCGATCCGGAAGAAGACAGAGCTCTGGAGGAGGACCTGCGGAGCGACGAGAAGGAGAGGGCGGAGCACATCATGCTCCTCGACCTGGGGCGCAACGACATCGGCCGCGTGAGCCAGCCGGGGACGGTGCAGGTCAGCCAGCTCATGGAGGTGGAGCGCTACTCCCACGTCATGCACCTGATCTCCCACGTGAGCGGCCGCCTGCGCCAGGGGATGAGCTACTACGATGCCCTGCGGGCCTGCTTCCCCGCCGGCACCGTCTCGGGGGCGCCCAAGATCCGCGCCATGGAGATCATCGCCGGGCTGGAGGCCGACCGGCGGGGGCCTTACGCCGGGGCCGTGGGCTACTTCAGCTTCTCGGGCAACCTGGACACCGCCATCACCATCCGCACGCTGGTGGTGGACGACGGGGTGGCCCACGTTCAGGCCGGCGGCGGCATCGTCTACGACAGCGTGCCTGAGCGGGAGCATCAGGAGTGTGTGAACAAGGCCAAGGCGGTGCTGGCGGCGATCAGTCAGGCGGAGGCGGCGGAGGCGGGGGTGCCCCGCGGCAGCCTGGGGTACTAGGGCCATGCTCTTGCTCATCGACAACTACGACAGCTTTACCTACAACCTCTACCAGTACCTGTGCGAGCTGGGGGCCGAGGTGCAGGTGGTGCGCAACGACAAGGCGGCCATCGCTGACATCGAGGCCATGCGTCCAGAGCGCATCGTCATATCGCCGGGGCCCGGCACGCCCAAGGAGGCGGGCATCAGCGTGGAGGTGGTGCGCCACTTCGCCGCCAAGCTGCCCGTCCTGGGCGTCTGCCTGGGCCACCAGTGCGTGGGCGAGGCCTTCGGCGGGACGGTGGCCGCTGCCGGCGAGGTCGTCCACGGCAAGATGTCCCTCATCCACCACGACGGCCGGGGCGTGCTCTCGGGCCTGCCCAACCCGTGCGAGGGCATTCGCTACCACTCGCTGGCCATCCAGCGGGAGGGCCTGCCCGACTGCCTGGAGGTCACGGCCTGGACCGACCGGGGCGTTATAATGGGCCTGCGCCACAAGGAGCACGCGGTGGAGGGTGTGCAGTTCCACCCGGAGTCGATCATGACGGCGGTGGGCAAGGACGTACTGCGGAACTTTCTGAAGATGTGAGGCGGTCAAGAGATGATCCGTGAAGCCATCGATGCCATTGTCAACCAGGGCCGCTCCCTCAGCGAGGAGGAGGCGGCGGCCGTCATGGAGGAGATCATGTCGGGGGAGGCCACGCCCGCCCAACTGGCGGCCTTCCTGGTGGCCCTCCGCCTGAAAGGCGAGACAGTGGAGGAGATCGCCGGCATGGCGCGGGTGATGCGGGCCAAGGCCCTGCGGGTGCCCTTCGAGGGGCTGCCCCTGCTGGACACCTGCGGCACCGGCGGCGACCGCATGGGCACGTTCAACGTATCGACCGCCGCCGCCTTCGTGGCGGCCGGAGCGGGCGCTGTCGTCGCCAAGCACGGCAATCGGGCGATGACCAGCCACTGCGGCTCCGCCGATGTCCTGGAGGCCCTGGGGGCGAAGATCGACCTGCCGCCGGAGGGGGTGGCCCACTGCCTGCGCGAGGTGGGCGTCGGATTCATGTTCGCCCCCGTCTTCCATCCGGCGATGCGCTTCGCCGCTGGCCCGCGGCGCGAGATCGGCGTGCGCAGCGTGTTCAACATCCTGGGCCCGCTGACCAACCCGGCGGGGGCTAGCGCCCAGGTCCTAGGGGTGGCCGACGCCGCCATCGGCGAGAAGATGATCGAGGTGCTGGATCGCCTGGGCTGTCGCCATGCCCTGGTGGTGCACGGCGAGGACGGCCTGGACGAGATGACCCTGGGCGGCCCCACCCTGATCCACGAGCTCGAGGAGGGTAACATCCGCTCCTACCGGGTGACGCCCGAGGAGGTGGGCCTGCGCCCGGCTGGCGGCCAGGCGGTGAAGGGCGGCTCGCCCGAGGAGAACGCCGCCGCTATGCGAGCCGTCCTCGGCGGCGAGCAGGGGCCCCTGCGGGACATCGTCCTGCTGAACTCGGCGGCGGCTCTGGTAGCCGCCGACAAGGCCGCTACCCTGGCTGAGGGCGTTCCCCTGGCCGCTGAGGCCATCGATAGCGGCGCCGTCGGGGAGAAGCTCGATCGTTTCATCGAGGTGACGACCAGCTTTGGCTAGCGAGCTTCCCGCCATCCTCGACCGCATCGTGGCCGCCAAGCGCCAGGTGCTGGAGCGCCGGCGTCGGGATGAGCCCGCAGGTATCCTGCGCACGCGGCTGGCTCAGGCGGCAGCGCCTACCAGGTCGCTGGCTCAGGCGCTGCGGGGCCCTTCGCTGGGCCTCATCGCCGAGGTCAAGCGGGCGTCGCCGTCGCGAGGCGTCCTGCGCGCCGACCTGGACCCGCAGGCCCTGGCTCGCACTTACGCTGGCAGCGGCGCGGCGGCCATATCGGTGCTCACAGAGGAGCAGCACTTCCAGGGCAGCCTCGGTGACCTGGAGGCTGTTCGGGCGGTCCTAGACGGCCGCGGCGATCCTCATCCGCCCCTTCTGCGCAAAGACTTCCTGTTCGACGCCTACCATCTGTTCGAGGCGCGAGCCTACGGCGCCGATGCTGTGCTTCTCATCGTTGCCATCCTCAAGCCGCAGCTGCTGGCCGAGCTGCTGGCCCTGGCTCGCACCCTGGGCCTGGACTGCCTGGTAGAGGTGCACGACGAGCAGGAGCTAGAGCGAGCCCTGGCCGCCGACGCCCAGATCATCGGCATCAACAACCGTGACCTGCGGACGTTCGAGGTGGACGTGGCGCTGACCGAGCGCCTGCGTCCGCTGATCCCGGAGGGCAGGGTGGTGGTGGCCGAGAGCGGCATTCACAGCCGGGCCGACGTGGAGCGACTGCGAGCGCTGGGGGTGGACGCCGTGCTCATTGGCGAGGCGCTGGTGACGGCGGACGATGCGGCGGCCAAGATCCGGGAGCTGTTGAGAGCATGACCCTCGTCAAGATCTGTGGCATGCGCGAGCCCCGCCACGCCATGACGGCGGCGGACGCTGGTGCCGATTTCATCGGCGTCATCTTCGCTCCCAGTCGGCGTCGGGTGACGGTCGAGCAGGCGCAGGCCATTGCTCGCGCCCTCGGCTCTGGTCAAGCGACCGCCGAGCGCCCACCGGCCGACGCGGCGAAGGATGCGCGCTGGTTCCGTCGGTGGGCGCGGAGCATCGAGGCCCTGCTGGGGCGCAAGCGTCCCCTGCTGGTGGGCGTCTTCGCCGACGCCGAGCCCGAGACCATAAACTCGATCGCTGAGAGCTGCGGGCTCGACTTGGTGCAGCTCAGCGGACACGAGGCCTGGGGGATGTGCCTGGAGATAGACCGACCGGTGATCAAGGCCATACGGGTGAGCGCTTCGGCGTCGGCTCGCAGCATCCTGGGGACGATGCGCCCGGGCACGGCCGCCCTCTGCCTGCTGGACAGCGACGTGAAGGGCATCCTGGGCGGTAGCGGTCAGACCTTCGACTGGGAGGTGGCCCGAGGCGTGGCGGCTAAGCGGCCGATCATTCTGGCCGGTGGTCTGACGCCGGAGAACGTGGGCGAGGCGGTGCGTCTCGTAAAGCCCTGGGCGGTGGACGTGTCCAGCGGCGTGGAGACGGACGGGATGAAGGATGTGGCCAAGGTTCGGGCGTTTATTGCGGCGGCCACGGGCGCAGAGGCTGTGTAGCAGCCGGGGTAGCGCAAACATCCTCTGTCCAACTCATCCTATAGTCCAAGCATAAGTTGTATCGCCGCATTTCGACACTTTGACACTTGACAGCCGGTGTGATATCATATATAGTATCACTATGGACGTCCGGCGTGGGATACGGCGCTTGCGGCAGCGAAAAGCGAACGTACGCTTCCGGCAGCTTCGGTCCCTCGTCGAGGCGGCAGGATGGGAACTAGACCGCGTGAGTGGCAGCCACTACATCTTCGTGAAGCCAGGCAGGATGCCCCTTTCAATCCTGCACCATCCGGGAGCGCTGAATTCCTGGCTGGTGGACAGGGTACTAGACGAGCTAGAGCGCGACTACGAAGTGGAGGGATAGACATGGCAGAGCCTGAGCAGGTTGCCAAGTACCTTTCGGAGCCTTATTCGAGGGTTCTTGTGCCTGACCCTTCAGGTGGCTATTTTGCGGAGATCCTGGAATTTCCGGGCTGTTTCAGTCAGGGCGACACTCCGCAGGAAGCCATCAAGAACCTGGAAGAGGCCATGGCAGCGTGGACCGACGCTGCTTTGGACGCAGGCCAGTCTATTCCCGCGCCTGCGGCCTCCCGGGGCTATAGCGGTCACGTAGCGTTGAGAATGCCCAAGTCGCTCCATCGGGAGGCGGTTAGAAGGGCGGAGTTGGACGGAGTCAGCCTCAATCAGTATCTCGTAGCCGCCATTGAGGCGCGCGTCGCCGGGGAAACACTCGCCGACCAGATAGTCGCAAGGGTCGGAGGGCACTTCGTCATGCGTGTGACCACCCAGGTTGACTTCGCCGTCAACGTGGCGGGCGCGGCGACTGGCGAGATATTGAAGCCCGTCGGGGAGCTTGTCGAAGCGGATACGGGCGAGTACAGCGTCATTGACAACCTTGCAAGGAGGGAGCACCAAAATGCCTGAGGTAGAACAGCTGCTCTACACATATCGGGAATTGACAGAGCTCATGTTGAGGGACCGCGGTATCACGTCTGGCCATTGGGCCATCTTCTTGAAGTTTCGCTTTACCGGGGGGAATATCGACGTGGAAGGCGGTACCCATCCGGCAGCCATTACCCTGATAGAGGGCATCGGTCTTCAGCACGTGGATGCGTCCTTTCCTCTCGCCGTTGATGCCAGCAAGGTGGGCAAGCCAGCAGGCCGACGGTCCCGGGTCGCCGAGAAGTCGGCTCAGGCCTCTTAGTATGAAGACGTCGCTCCCTGGCGCTGGCGGCCACTTTGGGCCCTTCGGCGGCCAGTTCGTGCCCGAGACCCTGATGACCGCCCTGGCCGAGCTGACGGAGGCCTATCACCAGGCCCAGCAGGACGAGCTCTTCCAGCGCGAGCTGGAGTCTCTCCTGCGCGACTACGCCGGTCGGCCCACGCCCCTCTACTTCGCCGAGAACCTCAGCCAGCGTCTGGGCGGCGCCCGCATCTACCTCAAGCGGGAGGACCTGGCCCACACCGGTTCCCACAAGATCAACAACGCCCTGGGCCAGGGGCTGCTAGCCAAGCGCATGGGCAAGCCGCGGGTGGTCGCCGAGACGGGGGCCGGCCAGCACGGCGTGGCCGCTGCCACCGTCTGCGCCATGCTCGGCCTGGAGTGCGTGGTCTACATGGGCGAGGAGGACATCGCCCGTCAGGCCCTCAACGTCTTCCGCATGAAGCTCCTGGGGGCCGAGGTCATTCCGGTGGCCAGCGGCAGCCGCACGCTCAAAGATGCCATCAACGAGGCCATCCGCGATTGGGTGACCAACGTCCGCAACACCCACTACCTTCTGGGCAGCACGGTGGGCCCTCACCCCTACCCGATGATGGTGCGCGACTGGCAGTCGGTCATCGGCCGGGAGGCCCGCGAGCAGATCCTGGCGTCTGCCGGCCGCCTGCCCGACTACGCCGTGGCCTGCGTGGGCGGCGGTTCCAACGCCATGGGGTTGTTCCATCCCTTCTACGCCGATGCCGACGTGCGGTTCATCGGGGTGGAGGCCGCCGGCCACGGCCTGGAGAGCGGCCGCCACGCCGCCAGCCTGGTGCGAGGGCGTCCGGGCGTTCTCCATGGCTCCCACTCCTACCTCCTGCAGGACAAGTGGGGCCAGGTGCTGGAAACTCACAGCATCTCGGCAGGGCTGGACTACCCCGGCGTGGGGCCCGAGCATAGCCACTACAAGGAGACGGGCCGCGCCACCTACGTGGCGGTGACCGATAAGGAGGCCCTGGAGGGCTTCTGCCTCCTGTGCGAGACGGAGGGCATCCCGCCCGCCCTGGAGCCGGCCCACGCCATCGCCTACGTGGCTCAGCTCGCTCCCACCCTGCCGCCCGAGGCCATCATCGTGGTCTGCCTGTCCGGCCGCGGTGACAAGGACATGGAGGTGGTGGCGAAGGCGCTGGATGTGGGGCTTTAGGCGCCGGCATACTCCGCGGTCCTGGCCGGCAGCACATCCTACACGCTAGAGGGTCAAGCCGAACCGCTTTGAGTCCAAGAAACTGGAGAGGCGTGTAACTACGCCCGCTTCCGTCCCATCAGCCTGGCGACCGCCTTCGGTCCTCGGTCCCCCTGGATTATGCCCTCGTGGTAGAGGAGCGTCTCCAGGTCAGCGAATAGCTCCTGTAGCTCGCCTGGGCGCAGCAGGTGGTCGGGGCTCTTGGGACCCCATCCGAACTGGAGCTGGTCGATGGTGAAGCTCTCGAAGACCAGAACTCCGCCCGGCTTGAGGGCGGCGGCGATCTGGGGCGACAGGCTGCGCTGGAGGTAGTAGAAGTTGACGATGAGGTCGTACTCCTCGGTGGGGAGGGGGTGGTGCTCCAGATCGGCCACCAGGGCTTCGATAGGCAGGCCCAGGCGCTCGGCCTTCTGGCGGCACTTCTCCACCGCCACCGCCGATAGGTCGACGCCTGTCACCCGAAAGCGGAGGGAGGCCAGGTAGAGAGCGTTGCGGCCTGTGCCCATGGCGATGTCCAGAGCCTTGCCGCTCTTGGGCAGAAGGGATGGGTTCTCCACCAGGAGGGCGGCTGGCTCGTCGGGCATGGTTCGCCCCTGGCGATAGCGCTCGTCCCACTCGTTGGCTGCGTCTTGCATGGCCTCCGCTCCGGCGAGAGCAGTGTACGGCAGGAGGGGGTTCGCGTCCAATCCCCCAATTTGCCAGCAATGGGCGCTCATGCTATTAATAGAATCAACCTATCGGTTTGGGCAGGAATGAAGGATATGGTGGTTCAGCCGCAACAAGGCATTGAGGGGGCGCGACCGCAGGTGCCGTGGCGGCTGCGTGACCTGGGGCTGGCCGTCGCCTGGGTGGTGGCAGCCGGCATCTTTGTCGGCATAGTGCTGGGTATCCTCTTTGCCACCGTGGAAGATGTCAGCGATGACGCTGAGATGGCGGCTGGCTTGGGGACTGGTCTGGCCCTATACGTGGTCCTCGTGGGGGCGGTTGCCTGGTTCAGCGTGCGGCGATACTCCTGTGGCTGGCAGGCGCTGGGCTTTCGTCCTGCCGTCCGAGGGGGCTGGTGGCTGCCGGTGGCGGTGGCAGTGGCGTTCCTGGTGGTCGCCCATGTCGTCTGGGTCATCTACGTTCTTATCGTAGAACTGTTGGGGATCGGGGGGTTAGTGCCCGAGGGTAACCTGCCCGAGGGGATGTTCGATAACCCGGTCATCCTGCCTCTGGTGGCGGTGGTGGTGCTAGTGGCAGCTCCTATCGCTGAGGAGACCTTCTTTCGTGGCTTTCTTTTCCCGACCCTGCAAGTGCGCTGGGGCATCTTCTGGGCGGCCTTGGCCAGCGGACTCCTGTTCGGTGCGTTTCACTTCGACCTGGGGCTCCTCATCCCCTTCACTGTCATCGGCATGCTCCTAGCCTACGCCTACGTCTTCTCCGGCTCCCTTTGGACGAGCATTTTCGCCCACTTTGCGTTCAATGCCATTGGCTTTGTGGCGGGCGTGGTCTCGGGAGGGGGGTCGTGAGCCGCATCGGCCAGACGATGGCCCGTCTGCGGAAACAGAGGCGGCTAGGCCTCATCGCCTATCTGACGGTGGGCTACCCGGACATGGAGACGACGCTGCGACTGGTGCCCGCCCTGGCGGCTGGCGGCGCCGATATGGTGGAGCTGGGTGTACCCTTCAGTGACCCGCTGGCCGACGGCACTACTATTCAGCGGGCGAGCCATCGCGCTCTTGAGCAGGGGGTAACGCCGGCCCTCTGTCTGGACGTAGTGAAGCAGCTCAGGGCGCGGGGGCTTGCAATACCGCTTTTGCTTATGGGATACTACAATTCCATACTGGCGTACGGGATCGATGAGTTCGCCCGCGATGCTGCTGCCGCCGGTGCTGACGGCCTGATTGGGGTGGACCTGCCGCCCGAGGAGGCCGCCGGGGTGCAAACCGCCTGCGCTGGTCGCGGGCTCGATTTAATTTATCTCCTGGCGCCCACCAGCAGCGATGAGCGCATCGCTCTGGTAGCAGCCCAGGCGAGTGGGTTTATATATTGTGTAAGCTTGACAGGGGTCACCGGCGCTCGCGGGGAGCTACCCTCGGGGCTGTCGCAGTTCCTGGCACGGGTGCGAGGCCACACCTCGTTGCCCTTGGCTGTGGGCTTCGGCATCTCCAAGCGGGAGCACCTGAAGGCGCTAGCGGGCCTGGGGGCGGAAGCCGCTGTCATTGGTAGTGCCATCATCAATGTTATCGACCGCGCACCCGCCGAAGAGCGGGAGGAAAGGGTGAGGAAGTATGTGGAGGTGGTTACTGGCCGACGGAAGGCCACGGTCTAGGACGACCGGCGGTCTTCAGGCCGGGGCGTTCGCCCCACACTAGCCCGCCTGCTGGTAGGCGGGTCGGCCTGGTGGGCTCGTTTGCTGGGGAGGGAGGGGAAAGACCCTTCGGCATGCTGTGTCGAGGCATCCGCGGCGCCACCACGGTGGAGGCCAACAGCCGCGAAGCCATTTTGGAGGCCACTGCGGAGCTGCTGGCGGCGATGGTGAAGGCCAACGGCATCAAGCCTGAGGATGTGGCCAGCGCCTTCTTCACCACCACCCCCGACCTGAATGCCGAGTTCCCCGCCCTGGCCGCTCGTCGACTGGGGTGGAACGATGTGCCCCTCCTGTGCGGACACGAGATGGCCGTGCCGGGGAGCCTGCCCATGTGCCTGCGTATTCTCTTGCATGTGAACACGGACAAGAGGGCCGACCAGATGGTGCACGTCTACCTGCGGGGGGCCAGGGTTCTAAGGCCGGACTTTCAGTTCGGGCCTGAAGGCAAGCCCTAAGGAGGCAATCCTATGATAGTAGTGATGACAGTAGGCTCAACAGAAAGGGAGATCAATGGGGTTCTCGAACGTCTGAAAGAGTTGGGTTTCAAGGGCAGCCTTTCCCGCGGCGTGGAGAGAACGGTCGTTGGGGTGGTAGGCCAAACCTATCCCGAGCTGGCCGACGAGTTGGCTGTGCTGGAGGGCGTGGCGGACGTAGTGCCGGTCAGCCGGCCCTACAAGCTGGCTAGCCGCGAGTTTAGGCCCGAGGACACGGTCATCAGGGTGGGCGACGTGGCCATCGGCGGTGGCAACACGGTGGTCATGGCCGGCCAGTGCTCGGTGGACACCGAGGAGCAGATGATGGCCACTGCGCGGGTGGTGAAGGAGGCTGGTGGCCACATCCTGCGCGGCGGCGCCTTTAAGCCGCGCACCAACCCCTACGCCTTCCGCGGCCTGGGGGAGAAGGGACTCCAGATCTTGGCGGCGGCCAGGGCGGAAACCGGCCTGCCGATCATCAGCGAGGTGATGGACCCGCGCGATGTGGAACTGGTAGCTCGCTATGCTGACATCCTTCAGGTCGGCAGCCGCAGTATGCAGAATTTCGCTCTTCTGGACGAAGTGGGCCGTTCGGGCAAGCCGGTGATGCTCAAGCGGGGCATGTGGGCTCCCTTGCAGGAGTGGCTTTTGGCCGCTGAATACGTCCTGGCCCAGGAGAACAGTCAGGTGATCCTCTGCGAGAGGGGCATTCGCACCTTCGAGACCAGCACCCGTTTCACCATGGATCTGAGCGCCATTCCCGCGGTCAAGCGCCTCAGCCATCTGCCCATCATCGGCGACCCCAGTCACGCCACTGGTCATCGCTACCTGGTGGAGCCCATGGCCATGGCGGCGGTGGCTGCCGGCGCCGACGGCCTCATCGTGGAGCTGCACCCCAACCCCGATCGCGCCCTCTCCGATGGTCCTCAGTCTCTCACCTTCAGCGGCTTCCGGCAGTTGATGGAGCGCGTGCGGGATGTGGCCGGGGCGGTGGGGAGGCCGCTGGCGGCGAGCTAGGCGACGATAGCAATCCGGGGGCCCAGGGGACGAAAAAGGCAGGCAGAGGTGTTCGAGCTGAAGCTTTCGGTCTTCCAGGGCCCCCTCGACCTTCTGCTCGACCTCATCGAGAGGGAAGAGCTGGACATCACGGTCGTGTCGTTGGCCCAGGTCACCGACCAGTACTGGGCTCACCTGCGTTCCACTGAGGGGCTGGACGTCGAGGCCTTGGTGGAATTCATAGCTGTGGGGGCCAGGCTCCTCTACATAAAGTCCCGCGCCCTGTTGCCTGAATTGAGGCCTCAGGAGAGAGAGGGCGAAAAGAAGGACGCGGGCGAGGCCTTGGCCCAGATGTTGGTGGAGTACAAGCGATTCCGGGAGGCGGCGGGGGCCTTTCGCGACCTAGAGGAACAGGGGCGCCGTGCTTACCCTCGCCTGGCCCCGCCATCCAAAGATTTCGTCCTGCCTCCGGGGCTGAAGGGCGTAACCCTGGAGGGTCTGCTGAACATCTTTCAGGAGGCCCTGAGCCGTGAGCCTGCCGAGCCCGAGGAGGGCGCTATCGAGCGGGAGGCGGTGACGGTGGAGGAGAAGATGGCGGTGGTGATGGCGGCGGTGGCCAGCGGCTCCGGGCGAGTCTCCTTCCGAGCCCTGGTCGAGGCCTGCTCCTCCCGCATCGAGGTGATAGTCGTCTTTCTGGCCGTCCTGGAGCTGATAAAGGCCGGCCAGTTGGTGGCTAGGCAGAGGAGCCGCTTCCGTGACATAATGCTGATAGCGACAGAGGCGGCGGCAAGCGTCTCGCCCTGATCTCGTTCGGAAACTGGGAGCTGCGTAGAGGCGGGGCAGGCTATATCCTCGTATCGGACGCCATTGCCCCGCCTCTACGCCTATGCTATACTTTCAGCCGAGCACTCGACCGAATAAGAGAACCCAAGGAGGGAGAAGAGACCTTTGACCAGCCCCGTCTCCATGAAGGCGCTGCTGGAAGCCGGAGTCCACTTCGGCCATCAGACCCGCCGCTGGAACCCCAAGATGCGGCCATTCATCTTCAGCGAGCGCAACGGCATCCACATCATCGACCTTCAGCAGACGGTGGGGCGCCTGGAGGGGGCGTGTGAGTTCGTGCGGCAGCTGGCGGCCGAGGGGGACGCTATCCTCTTTGTGGGCACCAAGAAGCAGGCCCAGGAGACCATTGAGACGGAGGCCAAGCGCTGCTTTATGCCCTACGTCAGCAGCCGCTGGCTGGGAGGCGCCCTCACCAACTTCGCCACCATTCAGGCCCGCATCGACTACTTGGTGCGGCTGGAGGATGCCCGCGAGCGGGGCGAGTTCGAACTCATGCTCAAGAAAGAGGCCCTCAAGGTGGAGAAGGAGATAGCCCGCCTGAATCGCCACTTGGTGGGCATCAAAGAGATGACCAAACTACCCGGCGCCTTGTACCTGGTCGACCCTTCCAAGGAGAGCATTGCCGTGGCCGAGGCCATTCGCATGGACATACCTATCCTGGCCATGGTGGACACTAACTGCAACCCTGATGAGATCGACTACCCCATCCCGTCCAACGACGATGCCATTCGGGCCATCAAGCTTGTGACCGGCCGCATAGCCGGCGCCATCCTGGAGGGCCTAGCCGCCCGCGAGTACGCTGCCAAGGAGGCCCTGGAGGCGGTGGACGTCGGAGCCTTCCAGGAGACGGGCTACGTGGCCTCTCCCGACGAGCCTGCACCCGAATACGTCGGCCAGGGGGAGGGGGAGCCGCCGCCGACATACGTGGCCGAGCCCGAAGAGCAGAAGCCTGAAGCGGTGGCCGAGCCGCAGGAGCCACAGCCAGAAGAGACAACTGAAGGGGAAGCTGAACCACAGCCCGAATCAGACGAGCAGCAGGAACAAGAAGTAGCCAGCGAATAGCACAACAGGCCTGAGGCAAGATATGATGGCTGTTTCCGCGGAGACCGTCAAGAAATTGCGCGATCTCACTGGCGCCGGGATGTTGGATTGCAAGAAGGCCCTGGAGGAAACCGGGGGAGAGTTGGAGAAGGCCAAAGAGATCCTGCGTCAGCGGGGCGTTGCTATAGCCGAAAAGAAGGCCGCCCAAGAGACGCGGCAGGGCTTGGTGGAGGCCTACATCCACCCTGACGGCCGCCTGGGCGCGCTGGTGGAACTGAATTGTCAGACCGACTTTGTGGCCCGCACCGACGGGTTCCAGGCTTTGGCCCACGACCTAGCGATGCAGGTGGCAGCCACCGACCCCCAGCACATCGCCCCAGAGGAACTGCCAGCAGGCAGCGACGGTAACCCTGAGGAACTCTGTTTGCTGGCCCAGCCCTTCATCAGAGACCCCAGCCACACTATTCAAGACCTAATCAACGACACGATAGCCAAGACCGGCGAAAATATCAGAGTGCGCCGTTTTGCCCGCTTCCACTTAGGGCGCTAAAGGCAGGTGGCCCGTGGCCACGGCACCTTACAACCGCATCCTCCTGAAGCTCAGCGGTGAAGCCCTCATGGGTGACCAGAGTTACGGCATAGACTCCGACACCCTGGACCTCATCGCTGATGAGATCAAGAATGTGCTGGACATGGGCGTCGAGGCAGCGGTTGTGGTAGGCGGCGGCAACGTCTTTCGCGGCTCCGATGCCAGCGCCGCTGGTATGGATCGGGCGACCGCCGACTACGCCGGCATGCTGGCTACCGTCATCAACGCCTTGGCTCTCCAGGATGCCCTGGAGAGAAGAGGCCTCACCGTGCGTACCCAGTCGGCTATCATTGTTCAGGCGGTGGCCGAATCCTATATTCGCCGCCGGGCCATTCGCCACCTGGAGAAGGGGCGGGTGGTTATCTTCGCCGCTGGCACTGGCAATCCCTACATGACTACCGACACAGCGGCCGCCCTGCGAGCAGTCGAGATCGATGCAGACGTTCTACTTATGGCCAAGAACAAGGTGGATGGCGTCTACGATGCCGACCCCAGCAAGGTTGCCAGCGCCCGCCGCTTCCAAACGCTCAGCTACATGGAAGCCCTCAGCCGTCGTCTGGAGGTCATGGATAGCACCGCCCTTTCCCTGTGCATGGACAATAACCTTCCCATCATCGTTTTTGACCTGCGAGCGCCCAATAGCATCGCGCGGGCGGCCTGCGGCGAGAAGATAGGCACCCTGGTGGCCCAACACGAATCCGCCCTAGCAGCGGGAGGTGAGCCATGATAGACGATGTCCTGGCAGATGCCAAAGACCGGATGGGCAAAGCGGTAGAGGCCCTGCGCAAGGAGTTGGCCACCATTCGCACCGGCCGCGCTCATCCAGGCCTGATAGAGCACCTACGGGTGGACTATTACGGTGCTCCCACTCCCCTGAATCAACTGGCCACCATCAGCGTGCCGGAGCCTCGCCTCCTCGCCATCCAGCCCTGGGACCGCCAGAGCTTGGGGGCCATCGAAAAGGCCATCCACAAGGCAGACCTGGGGCTCAATCCCATCAATGATGGCAATATCATCCGCCTGGTGATCCCTCAGCTCACCGAGGAGAGGCGCAAGGAGCTAGCCAAGGTGGTGCGCAAGAAGGTGGAGGAAGGACGGGTGGCCGTCCGCAACGTGCGCCGTGACTGCCACGACGAGCTGCGACGCCTGCAGAGAGAGAAGGAGATCTCCGAGGACGCCCAGTATGGAGCTCAGGACGAGCTCCAGAAGCTGACCGACGGCTTCATCCAGGAGATCGAGCGGGTGGGCGAGGAGAAGGAGGCGGAGCTGCTGGCGGTCTAGAGGGCTCAGGCAGCGCCTGCGGAGAAAGCAGAATCAAGGTTATGGCTGTGCAACCCGTCCAAAAGGCAGATCCCCTTCTCTTGAGCTGTGTGCCAAACCACGTGGCCATCATCATGGACGGCAATGGCCGCTGGGCTCGCCAGCGAGGCTTGTCCCGCATGGCTGGCCATCGCGCTGGCACCGAGAACATCCGCCAGGTCATCGAGCGCTTTGCCGACTACAACGTCAAGTACCTCACCCTCTACGCTTTCTCCACCGAGAACTGGAATCGGCCGCGCCCGGAAGTCCAGGGCCTCATGCGCATTCTCAGCCGGGTCATCAAGCGGGAGGCCAGGCATTTCCACGAGAACGGCATCCGCCTCATCCACCTGGGTCGCCTGGACGGCCTCTCGTCCAAGCTCCAGCAGCAGGTTCTTGATGTTATCGAACTCACGAAGGACAACGACCGCATGACGGTGTGCATCGCTTTCAACTACGGCGGCCGGGCGGAGATCCTGGACGCTGCCCGCCGCCTGATGACCAACGGCCTGTCCCCCGATGAAGTCGAGGAGGGGGTGTTCTCCTCCTACCTGTACACCGCCGACATCCCCGACCCTGATCTGATCATCCGGACGGCGGGCGAGATGCGCCTGTCCAATTTCCTCCTCTGGCAGGGGGCTTACGCCGAGTTCCACTCCACCGACGTGTACTGGCCCGACTTCGACAGCGAGGCCATCGACCAAGCCCTCCTGGCCTACAGCCAGCGCAAGCGCCGCTTCGGAGGCGTCCTTCCCGAAGACGAAGACTTGCCCAGCGATAGGCGGACCTCCTCCAAAGACTCCCGAAAGCGCTAATGCTCCTTCAACGGGTCGCCACCGCCGTCATCGGCGTGCCGGCCATTCTTGCCGTCATCTGGGCCGGCGGCGCTTGGTTCTCTGTCGTCCTGGGCGTCCTGCTGTTCATCGCTGCCCTGGAGTTCTACGCTGCCGTGGCACCGGTGCCGACGAATGCGACGCTGGTGGAGAATCCCCTGGCCGCCATCAGCCCTGTGCGGTTGCCGCGGCTGTTGAACCAGCGACCCCTGGGCCTGATGGGCGCAGCCTTCACCGCCCTGCTGGTGGCGGCGGCCCATCATGGCGGCGATTGGTGGGCGGGTGCCCTGGCTCTGGCTGCCGTTCTCCCCTTACTCTGGCTCATGCTCAGAGGCGATGGCGAGCGGGCCCTGCCGGACTGGCTTCACAGCGTGGGCGGCGTGCTCTATATCGGCTGGCTGGGCAGCCATCTGGTGCTCTTGCGCCACCTGGAGAACGGCCAGGACTGGGTCTACCTGGCCGTGTTCGCCACCTTCGCCAATGACACCAGCGCCTACTTCGTGGGCCGGGCCATCGGCCGCACCAAGCTGGTGCCGCGCATCAGCCCCGGCAAGACGGTGGAGGGCTCGCTGGGGGCCATCCTCTGCGGTGCCCTTGGCCTGGTGCTCCTCAACTACGCGCTCGGTCTGCGGGTAGACGTCTGGCCTCTCATTCCGCTTGCCGTCCTGGTGCCGGTGGCCGCCCAGATGGGCGACCTGGCGGAGTCGCTAATCAAGCGGGGGGCCGGCGTCAAGGATGCGGGCGTCCTGGTGCCCGGCCACGGCGGCGTCCTCGACCGCCTGGACAGCGTCCTGTTCGTGGTGCCGCTGGTATACTACTACGCCAGGTTTGTGATTGAGGTCGGGGTGGGATAGATGAGGTTCTAAGGAGGTGGAGCCATGCTACGGCTGCTCGCCAGCGAAAGGGCGTACATCCGTGCCTGGGAAGAAAGGGCCGCCCGCATCGAGAAGCAACTCCTCGACAAGATTCGCCGTCGCGAGCGGGTCAGCAAGAACGTCGCTGTCCTCCATGAAGAACAGCTCACCTTCGGCCAGCGGGTCTCCGACAGACTGGCGACGGTCGCTGGTAGCTGGAGCTTCATCTTCGGCTTCGGTCTAACCTTGGGCGTCTGGGTCCTCTTGAACACCGTCGCCTATATCCACCACTGGGACAAGTACCCGTACATCCTCCTCAACCTCTTCCTGTCCATGCTGGCCGCCATCCAGGCCCCCGTCATCATGATGAGCCAGCATCGGCAGGAGGACCGCGACCGCCTCCGCGCCGAGCACGACTACGAGGTGAACCTCAAGGCGGAGATCGAGATACAGCAGCTACATCAGAAGCTGGACGAACTTCGAGAGAGCCAGTGGAACGACCTGTTGGCCATCCAGAAGCAGCAGATCGATCTCCTGCAGGCCCAGCTAGCCCTCCTGCAGGGGCCCGCCGAAAATAGCCGTGACGGGTGAGCCCCTAACCATCGAGGCAAGAGGAGTGGTAGTATAGGAGTGCTGACTGAGCCAGAAGGAGGTCGCCATGAAGTGGTTGATACTGTCAGCAGCGGGCCTCGTGATGCTGCTAGCGATGGCGGCGTGCGGCGGTGATGGCGGTGGGCCGGGATCCGAGGAGGATCAGATCCGCCAGCTAAACCAGGACTTCATGACCTATTTCAAGGAGGAGCGCTGGTCGAAGATCCATGACCTCTACTCCGAGGAATTCCAAGAGCGATGTTCCCGCGACGACTTCATCGGCCAGGTTATGATGGCAAAGGCGTTCCTTGGCGAAGGCGAGTGGAAGGATATGATCGGGGAGATGAAGCTCCTCGCGGTGGAGAACATTCAGATTCAAGGAGACAGCGCCACGGCGGGGGTTACTTCTGAGTTGTTAGGAGAAGAGCAGAGAGAAACGGAGTACTATGTGAGGGAAGATGGAAGATGGCGGTTGGCGCCGGCCCCCGGAAGTGAGGGCTGCGACACGAGTGCCCCGGAAGAGGAGGCGACGCCAACAGCAACTCCGACTGGGATGCCCACCAAAACCCCCAAGCCATCCCCATCTCCGGCTGGTGCCCAAACCCCCAAACCAACCGCCTCGCCGGCCGCTACACTGACCCCTGCACCACAGGCCACGCCTGCCGGGCCAACGGGGCAAAGCCGCCGCGATCCGATCCCCTTGGGCCAAGCGCTTGAGGTGCCCCCGGGCTGGGACGTAACGGTCATCGATGTCAATCCGGGCGCCTGGGCAGTCGTACAGGCAGAGAGCATGTTCAACGATCCGCCCGAGGAGGGCTACCGCATGGTACTCACCACAGTTCGGGTCACCAACGTTCAGGCTGGCGATGAACCCGACATCATCGGGGAGGGCGACTTCGAGTTAGTCGGCTCGCGCGGCCAGGTCTACAAGGCCTACGAGCGTAGCTGCGGCGTAATACCTAACCAGCTCTCCGCAGAGCTCTTCCCTGGCGGCACGGCTGAAGGCGCCGTGTGTTTCCAAGCAGGTATTGACGAGACAGATCTGCTCCTGATAGCAGATATCGGCTTCAGCTTCACTGAGGAGGCGCGCCGATACTTCGCGCTCGACTGATTCTATGACTTGCCTGGCCATCCTCGGCTCCACCGGCTCCATCGGCCGCCAGACCCTGGAGGTCGTCCGTGATCTCCGCCCTCGCTTCCGGGTAGTGGCCCTGGCCGCCGGCCACAACGTCACCCTCCTGGAGGAACAGGCCAAGGAGTTCTCCCCTCAGCTCCTCTGGGCCGACCGCGAGGCCGACTATCTCCACCAGAAGACCGTCAGAGGCACTATCCGCGCCCGCTGGACGCCCATGGAGGAGATGGCCGCCCACCCCGATGTGGACATCGTGGTGGTGGCCACAGCCGGCAAGGCTGGCCTCCTGCCCACCCTGGCTGCGGTGCGAGCGGGCAAGGCGGTGGCCCTGGCCAACAAGGAGGTGCTGGTGATGGCCGGCCATCTGGTGGTGGCCGAGGCCCGCCGTTACGAAGCCGATCTGCGGCCGGTGGACAGCGAGCACAGCGCCATCTGGCAGTGCCTGTGGGGAGAGGACAGGAAGAACATCACTCGCATCATCCTCACCGGGTCCGGCGGGGCCTTCCGCGACAGGCCCCTGGACGAGCTGGAGCGTGTAACGCCCGAACAGGCCCTGCGTCATCCTACTTGGCAGATGGGCCACAAGATAACGGTGGACAGCGCCACCCTCCTCAACAAGGGCCTGGAGGCCATCGAGGCTCATTGGCTGTTCGGAGTGCCATTTGATAAGATCGAAGTGGTGCTTCATCGCGAGAGCATCATTCACTCCCTGGTGGAGTTCTGCGATGGGTCGATCAAGGCTCAGTTGGGGATGCCGGATATGCGGTTGCCGATTCAGTGCGCTCTGACATACCCCCAGCGCTTGCCGACGGGCAGGCCGAAGCGACTCGATCTTGGTCGCCTTGGCTCCCTGGGCTTCTCCCAGCCCGACCTGCGGCGCTTTCCCTGCTTGAGCCTGGCCCTGGAGGCTGGTCGACGCGGCGGCATATTCCCGGCCGTGATGGCCGCTGCCGACGAGGTGGCGGTGGACCACTTCCTGGGCGGCCACATCACCTTTTTGGACATCGCCAAGGTGATAGAGGCCACTCTCTCCGCTCAGCCAGGGGTGTCCGACCCCAGCCTAGAGGAGGTGCTGGCCGCTGACTCCTGGGCCCGCCAGTGGGCCGAGGACTGGCTCAGGGCCAAGGCCTGAACATGTCCCCGCAGGCGATCCTGATCTTCGGTGGCATCCTCATCGGCCTCATCGTCGTGCATGAGGTGGGGCACTTTGTCACCGCCAAGCTCACCGGCGTGCGGGTGATGGAGGCCGGCCTGGGCTATCCGCCCCGCATATGGGGCAAGGAATTTCGGGGCACCATCTACTCCATCAATGCCATTCCCCTGGGGGGCTTCGTGCGCATGCTGGGAGAGGAGGACCCCAGCGATCCCGCCAGCCTGGCAGCCAAGCCGGCCTGGGTGCGCTTGATCGTCCTCGGCGCCGGTTCTGCCATGAACTTTGCCCTGCCCTTCGTTCTGTTCACCATCAGCTTCATGATCGCCCGCGACGTGTCCGTCGGCCTGACCCAGATCGCTCAGGTCATGGACGATTCCCCCGCCGCAGAGGCCGGCCTGCAAGAGGGCGACGTCATATTTGAGATCAATGGCCACGAGGTACGCAACGTTCAGGAGGTGGGAACCCAGATCCGCCTCAACCTGGGTGAGACAGTGACCATGCTGGTTAGGAGTGGGACTGAACTCAAGGAGGTTCCCGTCTACGCCCGCTGGGATCCCCCTACCTATGTCGACGAGGAGGGTGAGGAAGCGCGTCAGGGCCCGACCGGCATCATGATACGCTCTCTCCATCCTGGAATGACCGAATCGGAGTCCTTCCCCTTGTGGGAGGCCTTCCCCAAGAGCATCGAGACGACCTTCCAGGTTCTGACCCTGGCTCGCAACGAGGTGATCTCCTGGTTCAAGGGAGGCGGCGCGCCAAAGGTGGCCGGGCCGGTGGGCATAGCACAGGTCACGGGCGAGGTGGTGGAGGAGGGGGGATATCGGCCCCTGCTGGACTTCGCCGCTCTTCTGAGCATCAACCTGGCCATCATCAACATCCTGCCCCTGCCCATGCTGGACGGCGGCCGCATCATGTTCGTGCTGCTGGAAGTCGTCAGGCGGGGCAAGCGCGTCGCCCCTGAGAAGGAGGCCCTGGTGCACTTCATTGGCCTGGCGCTGATCTTGACCCTGGCCGTCGTCATCGCCTACTTCGACGTGGTGAGGGTGCTGCGAGGGGAGAGCCTGTTCCGATAATGGAGATAGCGCGCCGCCAGTCCAGGCCCGTGTGGGTGGGTAGCGTTCAGGTTGGGGGCGACGCCCCTATCGTCGTCCAGTCGATGACCAACACCAATACTGCCGACGCTCAGGCCACCCTCCGCCAGACCTACGAGCTGGCCGAGCTGGGCTGTGAGATCATCCGGGTGGCCGTGCCCGACCGCCATGCGGCCGCCGCCCTGCCGGAGATCGTCCACCACTCGCCGATTCCCGTCATCGCCGACATCCACTACGACTACCGCCTGGCGATGGCCTCCCTGAAGGCGGGCGTCCATGGCCTGCGCCTCAACCCCGGTAACATCCGCGATCCGCAGAAGGTGCGAACGGTGGTGCGAGCAGCCAAGGAGCGCCAGGTGCCCATCCGCGTCGGGGTCAACGAGGGTAGCCTGCCGCCTCTGCCGGCCCTGGCCGAAGGGGAGCTACCGCCGCCGAAGTGGCAGCGCATGGTGGACGCCGCCCTGTGGGAGATACGCCTCCTGGAGGAGATGGACTTCGACCCGATCAAGGTCTCCCTCAAGGCCTTCGACGTGCCTACCACCGTGGCTGCCTATCGAGAGATCGCCCGCCTCACCCCTTACGCCTTGCACATTGGCATCACGGAGGCCGGGACCGCTCGCAGCGCGTCGATTCGGAATGCCGTCGGCATCGCCCTCCTCCTGGCCGAGGGCATCGGCGATACTATTCGCGTCTCACTGACCGCCGATCCCAAAGAAGAGATACCGGTGGCCTACGACATCCTCAGCGCCCTGAACCTGCGCCAGCGCGGCCCGATCATGATCGCCTGCCCCACCTGCGGCCGCATGGAGGCGGACATCATCTCCCTGGCTAACCAAGCGGAGCAGCACTTTCAGAAGCTGGGCAAGCCCCTCACGGTGGCCGTCATGGGCTGCGTGGTCAACGGCCCCGGCGAGGCCAAGGAGGCCGACGTGGGCATCGCCGCCGGTAAGGGCAAGGGGGCCATCTTCCGCAACGGTCAGGTGGTGCGAGTGGTGGAGGAGAAGGACTACCTGTCCGCTCTGGTGGAGGAGGGGCAGAAGGTCATCGCCGAGAAGTGGGCCGCCTCCTGACCAATGCCCATCGACCTGGATATCATCTTCCTGGCTCTGCTGTTCAGCATGTGGGGCATCCTGGGCTTCATACCCTGGCTGGCACTGGCGGTGCTCCGCCGCGGCCGCGGGGTGCTGATAGCGCTGCCACTGGCCGTCGCCGGCGGTGCTGGCGGCGGCGTTCTGGTGCCGGCGGCGGGAGCCAAGGACGAGACAGGCCTCTTCCTTAGCCTGGGCACCGCCCTCGTGGGCGGGCTGGCCCTGGCCCTGCTGGGCCTGCGGCTATCCCGCACCGTAACCCACGGCCTCTGATCTGAAGGCGCTGCCCCTTGACCCCTACAGGCGCTGTGCCCTATTCTCCTTTGCAGTGAAGGGAATCGCCATGCGCCTATCTCAGCACTTCGGCAGAACACTGCGGCAGGTGCCCGCTGAGGCGGAGACGCCCAGCCATCAGCTCCTCCTGCGGGCGGGCCTCGTCCAGCAGCTAGCGGCCGGCATCTACAGCTACCTGCCCCTGGGCTGGAAGGTCCTGCGCAAGATCGAGCAGATCATCCGCGAGGAGATGGACGCCGCTGGCGGCCAGGAGCTGATGCTGCCCGCCCTTCATCCTATCGAGATCTGGGAAGCCTCTGGCCGCCTCCCCCTCTTCGGCGAGACCGTGTTCACCCTTAGCGACCGCCGGAAGCGCGGGCTGGTGCTGGGCCCCACCCACGAGGAGATCATCGCCGACCTGTTCAAGCGCCACGTTCAGAGCTACCGCGATCTGCCCCTCATGCTCTACCAGATCCAGGTCAAGTTCCGGGACGAGGCCCGCCCTCGCGGCGGTCTCATCCGAGTGCGCGAGTTCACCATGAAGGACCTCTACAGCTTCGACGCCGACGAGGAGGGGCTGGACGAGAGCTGCCGGAAGATGCTGAGCGCCTACAAGAACATCTTCGACCGCTGTGGCCTGCCCACCATTGTGGTGGAGGCCGATTCGGGGGCCATCGGCGGCAAGGACTCCTGGGAGTTCGTGTTCCCCTGCGATAGCGGCGAGGATCAGGCGGTCATCTGCTCCGCCTGCGACTACGCCGCCAACGCCGAGAAGGCAGAGTTCCGCAAGCCGGCCGTCCCTCAGGAGCCGCCACAGCCGCTGGAGGAGGTGTCCACCCCGGGCATTAAGGCCATCGACGACCTGTGCGCCTTTCTGGGCATCGCCCCCTGGCAGACCCTCAAAGCCGTCTTCTACGCCGCCGACGGCCAGCCGGCCTTTGTCGCCATTCGTGGCGACATGGAGGTGAACGAGACCAAGCTGCGCAACGTCCTGGGCGCCGTCGACCTGCACCTCATGGACAACATCGAGCTGGAGCAGGCCGGGCTGGTGGCTGGCTACGCCTCCCCCGCTGGGCTGAAGGGCGTGAAAGTAGTGGCCGACGACGCCGTGCCCTCCTCGCCCAACCTGGTGGGCGGCGCCAACAAGCCCGACGCCCACCAGCGCAACCTCAACTACGGCCGCGACTGGACCGCCGACATCGTGACCGACATCGCCCTGACCCGCGAGGGGGACGCCTGCCCCCGCTGCGGCTCGCCCCTCACCCTGCGGCGGGCCATGGAGATGGGGCACGTGTTCAAGCTGGGTACCCTCTACAGCGAGAAGCTGGATGCCACCTTCCTCGACCGCGACGGCGTAGCCAGGCCGGTGGTCATGGGCAGCTACGGCATCGGCACCGGCAGGCTCCTGGCAGGCATCGTCGAGGCCAGCCACGACGAGCAGGGAATCATCTGGCCGCCCCAGCTTGCGCCCTATGACACCCATCTGGTGGCCCTGAGCATGGACCGCCCGGACGTAGTCCAGGCCTGCGAGCGCCTGTACGAGGGGCTCCAGCAGGCGGGCATCTCCGTCCTCTACGACGACCGCGATGAATCGGCCGGCGTCAAGTTCAACGATGCCGACCTTCTGGGCATGCCCCTGCGCCTCACCGTGAGCCCGCGCACCGTGGAGAAGGAAAGCGTGGAGGTGAAGCGGCGCACCGAGAAGGAAAGCACGCTTGTGCCCCTGGGGGAAGCGGCGGCGCGGCTTCAAGAGCTACTGAAGCAGCAATAGACCCTTTTGTTCCCAACCCTCGCATACGGTCGGCCTTGCACCGCCCTGGCAAAAGTGCTATAGTTCCCTTGAGGAGAGTGGGTTGCGTCCCACTTTTTTGTTGGCTCAAGGCACCCCTTGCGGGTGCCGGGAGTGATGAAAGCGATGAAGAGTGAATTCTTGGTCGCCATAACTCAAATAGCGGCTGAGAAGAATCTGCCCAAGGAGGTGGTCCTCCAGGCGGTGGAGACCGCCTTGGCTTCAGCCTATAAGAAGGACAGTGAGGCCACCGGCAACATCGTGGTGAGGATCGACCGCGACAGCGGCAACGTGCACGTCTATGCCCAGAAGGCGGTGGTGGAGGCGGTAGAGGACCCCCGAGTGGACATCGCCTTGGAGGAGGCCCGCCGTCTCAAGCCCGATGTCGAGCTGGGCGAGATTATGGAGTTCGAGGTGACGCCAGCCAACGCTGGCCGTATCGCCGCCCAGACGGCCAAGCAGGTCGTCTTGCAGCGCCTGCGCGAGGCCGAGCGAGAGATGGTCTACGAAGAGTTCTCCAATCGTGAGGGCGATATCGTATCCGGCCTCATCCAGCGGGTGGACGCCAGGCACGTCATCGTCGACCTGGGCAAGACGGAGGGCATCCTGCCACCCACCGAGCAGGTGCGGGCCGAACACTATCGGCCGGGACAGCGTATGAAATTCTATCTGGTGGAGGTGCACAGGTCCAACAGGGGACCCCAGCTCATCCTCTCTCGCACCCATAAGAACCTCCTGAAGCGCCTGTTCGAGCTGGAGGTGCCGGAGATCTATAAGGGCGTGGTGGAGGTCAGGTCCATCGCCCGCGAGCCCGGCTATCGCAGCAAGGTGGCCGTGGCCGCTCAGCAGGAGGGTGTCGATCCGGTGGGCTCCTGTGTTGGCTTGCGGGGCATCCGCATTCAGAACATCGTCAACGAACTTAATGGTGAGCGCATTGATGTAGTGCAGTGGGACCCCAACCCGGCCCGCTTCGTGGCCAACGCTCTCAGTCCCGCCCAGGTGGCCGGCGTCAGCACCAGCGAGGAGGATAACACCGCCTCGGTGATAGTGCCTGACCGCCAGCTATCGCTGGCCATCGGCAAGGAGGGACAGAACGCCCGTTTGGCGGCCAAGCTCACCGGCTGGCGCATCGATATCAGGAGCGAATCGGCGGTGCAAGAGGCCGGCCTGGCGGAGGCCGTAGTGGAAGAGGCGCCTGCCGAGGCTATCACCGAGCCGGCGGCCGAGGAAGCAGCGCCTGTGGAGGAGGCGATCGCCCCCAGCGAAGAGCCGGCGGCTGCTGTCGCTGAGGAGGTGGCAGCGGGGACTCCGGAGAAGCCTCAGATTCGTTTCGCCGAAGAAGTCTCGATAGTAGCCAGCGGCCGCGGCCAGCCGAAGGGTAAACGGGCCAAGAGCCGCAAGGCCACAGCACGGAAAGAGCTGAAACCGGAAGGCAAGGTTAAGAAGGTCAGGAAAGCTCGGCGGCCCATTCTGGAGGAGGAACTGGAGGAAGAGGAGATCGAGCAGGTCGAGCAGGTCGAGCAGGTCGAGCAGGTACCAGATTAGAGGCGCCTTCGTTCCGAAAGCCATGAGTACGACGGCCAAAGTTGTCAACAAGCCCAGGCCTCGCCACATCCCTCAGCGGAGCTGCGTGGCCTGTCGCCGCACCACGGCCAAGCGAGAACTGGTGCGCATCGTGCGCACGCCCCAGGGCACGGTAGAGATAGACCCCACTGGCAAGAAATCCGGCCGGGGAGCATATCTCTGCAAGGCCCAGCAGTGCTGGCAGTTAGCTTTGAAGAAAGAGCGGCTGGGCAACGCCCTCAAGGCCAAGCTCACTCCCCAGGAAAAGGAGGCCCTCGTCGAATACGCTCACTCCTTCCCCGTCCCAGGCGAAGGGGGTTAGGGTTACAGCGAGAAGACATGGCTAGCGACGCTAAGACCAGCGAAGACGCTGAGGTGGCAGCGGAGCAGGCGGCGCCAGAAGGAAAGCCCGTGGACGACCGTCTGCTGACGATCCCTCCCACCCTCACCGTCCGCCAGTTGGCCGAACTGGTGGGCGCCTCCGCCGTGGAGGTCATCAAAGAGCTCATGAAGAACGGGGTTATGGCCGCCATCAATCAAGTTATCGATTACGAGACAGCCGCCATCGTCGCCCGCAATATGGGCTTCCAGCCCCAAGAGGAGGCTGCTGTCGAGGAGGCAGTGGAACGAGCAGTCATCGAGGAGGAGGACGCCAGCCTTCTCCAGCCCCGCGCGGCGGTGGTCACCATCATGGGCCACGTCGATCACGGCAAGACCAAGCTCCTGGACGCCATCCGTGAGACCAATGTCGCTGCTCAGGAGGTGGGTGGCATCACCCAGCACATCGGGGCCTACCAGGTGGACGTGCATGGTCAGCGTATCGCCTTCATCGATACCCCTGGACACGAGGCCTTCACCGCCATGCGGGCACGGGGTGCCCAGGTCACCGACATCGCTGTCCTGGTGATTGCCGCCGACGATGGCGTGATGCCCCAGACAGTGGAGGCCATCGATCACGCCAAGGCAGCGGGGGTGCCCATCGTCGTTGCTATCAACAAGATGGATCTAGAGGATGCGAACCCCGATAGGGTCAAGCAGCAACTCTCCGAGCATGGCCTGATAATCGAGGAGTGGGGTGGCGATGTCATCTGCGTTCTTGTCTCTGCTAAGACCCAGGAGGGCCTTAGCGACCTGCTGGAGAACATCCTCCTTCTGGCTGAGGTGCAGGAGTTGAAGGCTAACCCCCAGCGGCCAGCCGTAGGCACCGTCATCGAGGCCGAGCTGGACAGCACTCGCGGCCCCATGGCTACTATGCTGGTACAGACCGGCACCCTCCAGGTGGCCGACGTGGTGGTGGCTGACGAAACCTCGGGCAAGGTGAAGGCCATGTTCAATGAGAAGGGCCAGCGACTCAAGACAGCCGGCCCCTCGACGCCGGTGAAAGTGATGGGCCTGAGCGCCGTCCCTCACGCTGGCGATGCCTTCACGGTAGTCAAAAACGAGCAGTCAGCCCGCTCACTCGTGACAGAGCGCCAGCGGCAGCGAGCGGCAGCCTCTGTCCGCCCTCATCGGGCCGTGACTCTAGAAAGCCTCTATGGCGAGATCAGCGCTGGTAAGGTCAAGGAATTGAATATCGTCCTCAAGGCCGATGTTCAGGGAACCCTGGATGCTGTGCGCACCGCTCTGGAACGGCTAAGCGAAGAGCAGGTGAAGGTGAACATCATCCACGCCGCCACAGGGATCGTCACCGAGTCGGATGTTATGCTGGCTTTGGCCTCCAAAGGCATCGTCATCGGCTTCAGCTCTCGCCCCGACACCGGCGCCCGCCGCCTGGCCGAAACCGAGGGGGTGGACATCCGCTACTATGAGGTCATCTACGACCTCATCGAGGCCGTAACCAAGGCCGTGCAGGGCATGCTGGAGCCGGTCTACGTAGAGGTTATCGAAGGCCGCGCCGAGGTGCGCCAGGTGTTCCGGGTGCGCGGCGGCAGGATCGCCGGCTGCCACGTGCGCGACGGCGTCGTTACCAGGGGCGCCTCTGCTCGCCTGCTTCGCGGGGACGAGGCGATCCACACCTCCCGCGTGTCTAGCCTGCGTCGCTTTCAGGAGGACGTAAAAGAGGTACAGGCTGGCTACGAGTGTGGCGTGGGCATCGAGGGCTTCCAGGATTTCCAGGAAGACGACGTCATCGAGCTATACAGTCACCAGCGCAAGAGTTAGCTTCTCTCGGCCCCTTCTGCAAAGCGTGCCTCTGCCAGAGGCGGACCAGTCTCCCGCTGGTGACAGCAGACTGGGGGTGATGGCTGTGAACCGACGGTTACAACGCCTGGCTGGTCTGTTTCAAGAGGAACTGAGCGAACTACTGCTGCGAGAGGTCAAAGATCCCCGTCTGGCTCGATTGGTCAGCATTACGCGTGTAGTGATCAGCTCCGATCTCCGCCATGCTCGCGTCTACGTGAGCGTTATGGGCGGCGAGGAGGAGAAGGTCTCCACATTGGAGGGGTTGACAGCGGCAGCGCCCTTCTTGCGGCGGGAGCTAAACAGCCGCGTTGCCCTGCGGCGCATCCCGGAGCTATCCTTCCGGCGCGATGACTCCCTGGAGCAAGGATCGCACATCCTTGACCTTTTGAAGCAGATAGCCAACGATACGGACAATCCCTAGGCCTTGGACATCTCCGGCATCTTCAACATCGATAAGCCCGCCGGCTGGACATCCTTTCAGGTCGTATCTCTGGTACGACGCCTATCGGGTGTGCGCCGCGTGGGCCACGCCGGCACCTTGGACCCCTCCGCCACCGGCGTCCTTGTGGTATGTCTGGGCAAGGCCACCCGCCTCAGCGAGTATATGATGGAGGCCACCAAGGTCTATCGGGCCGAAGTGTGCCTGGGCATCACCACCGACACCCTCGACGCTACGGGCAGGCTCCTATCCCAGGCCGACCCTTCGGCCATCAGCCGCCAGCAGGTGGAGGAGGCCTTGACCGCCTTCGTGGGCGAGATCGACCAGGTGCCGCCTATGTTCAGCGCCCTCAAGTACAGCGGCGAGCCCCTCTACCGCTATGCCCGCGCCCAAAGGCAGGTGGAACGCCAAGCCAGACGGGTGACCATCCATCGCCTTCAGTTGCTGGCCTTTCAGCCACCGCTGGCCACCATCGAGGTGGAATGCGGCAAGGGAACGTATATTCGTGCCCTGGCCCACGATCTGGGACAGCAATTGGGTTGCGGTGCTCACCTGGCAGCTCTGGCCCGCCTGCGGGTGGGGCCTTTCACTCTGGAGGAAGCCTACGGCCTGCCAGAGGTGGAAGCGGCCTTTCAGGAGGGCCGCTGGCTGAGCCTGCTCCATCCCGCCGATGCGGCTCTTCCCTCCTGGCCGGCCGTGACCCTGAGCGAGGCGCAGGAAAGGGCGGTGTGCTTTGGCCAATGCTTGGCCGGCGACTCCCTCAAACCATCGCCAGCGCAAGCGGTGGAGGACGGTCAGCTCTGCCGGGCCTACTCGCCGCGGGGACAGCTAGTGGCCATCCTGCGCTATGAGGCCGCCGCCCTTCTTTGGCGGCCTGCGAAGGTCTTTGCGGCAGCAGAAAGAGCGCAGGAAGCATAAACTTCCCACTTTTCGGCTTTTCCCCCTTGACATCTGTAGGAAAATAGGTATGCTTGTCGAAAAGAATAGATATGGAGGTGTGTAGGATGGCACCTCCAGAGGGAGGTAGGAGATATGACGACTGCTTACTGCCTTAAGTGCCGGACGAAGAGGGAGATGCGCAACCCTCAACCGACGAAGCTGAAGAACGGGCGGCCGGCTACCAAGGGCACCTGCCCCAACTGCGGCACCACGATGTATCGCATAGGCAAGGCCTAAGGCCTTAGCCTCTGCCTCCCCAGATACAGAGAGCCCCACGAAAACGAGAGCGGGGTGGGGCCAGTGGCGCTCACCCCGCTCAGCTAGTGTAGTTTTAACCCTAGTGAGGGGACTGAGTCCTCCCCGCCAGGATGTTATTCAGAAGGAGCTGGGGGTTTGTTCGTAGCACTTCCTCCAGGTCCTTCTCCTCCAGCGCGGCAGCCAGTACTATCCGCCGCGCCTGCTCTTCGCTGAGGAAATCGAGGTCATGGTTATCGGAGTTCACGATGAGCTTGGCGCCAGCCAGGCGGGCCATTTTGGCCACGTGACCGTTAGCCGCCGCATGGGCAGGCTTGGCCGATAGCTCCAGGAAGACGCCGTTGCGGGTGGCCAGCTCCGCCTCCTCCAGGGTGATCAGGCCCGGGTGGGCCAGTATGTCCACGTCGCCGCAGCTCACAGCGGCCAGGTTCGTTCCCTCCTCCACGGGCTCCGAGATCGTTTCCCCGTGGACGATCACCAGCCACAGTCCGGCCTCTTTGGCGGCTCGAGCCACCTCGGCCACTGCCGCCGCTGGCACGTGGGTCAGTTCCACCCCCGGAAGAGCCATGATCCCCCAGCGGTCGCGAGCCAGGGCGCAGTCCTGAGAAAGCTCCCGGGCGAAGCGAGGGAGGCTGCCCAGGGCGCCGTGGTCAGCGATGCCCACCGCCCGATAGCCGGCCACACAGGCCCGCCGGATGAGTTCCATGGGCGATAGGGAGCCATCGCTGAGGGTCGTATGAGTGTGGAAATCGTATACCATGCCGGCCAGCGCCACCTAGTGGTAGGAGCATAGCAAAGGGGCCAAGCAGAAGCAAGGGCTCCCTGCCTGATGGCGGCCAGGCCTTGTCGCCCTGTGGCAGAAGCGCTACAATGCATTGGCGAGTGAACCATGGCTAAAGGGCGCCAGCAACGCCGTAGGAAGGAGGCCTCAGGGGCCTTGGGTAAGATTAATGTTGCCATCATCGGCGTAGGTAACTGCGCCTCGTCTCTGGTCCAGGGTGTCCACTACTATCGCACCGCCGAGGACAACCAGTTCATACCGGGGCTGATGCACGTCAACCTGGGTGGCTACCACGTGGGCGACATCGACTTCGTGGCCGCCTTCGATATCGATGCTAACAAGGTGGGCAAAGACCTGAGCGAAGCTATTTTCACTCCCCCCAACAACACCTACCAGTTCTGCGATGTCCCTCGTCTGGGGGTGCCCGTCCATCGGGGCATGACCCACGACGGCCTGGGTAAGTACCTATCCGAGATAATCCACAAAGCGCCTGGCCCCACCGACGACATCGTCAAGATCCTGAAGGATACTGAGACTCACGTGGTCTTGAACTACCTTCCTGTCGGCGCCGAGGAGGCCACCAAATGGTACGTGGAGCAGGTGCTGACGGCGGGCTGCGCCTTCGTCAACTGCATCCCCGTGTTCATTGCCCGCGAGGCCTACTGGCGGCGGCGATTCGAGGAGCGCGGCCTTCCCCTCATCGGCGACGACGTCAAGTCGCAGGTGGGTGCCACCATCGTCCACCGCATCCTCACTCGCCTGTTCCGCGACCGCGGCGTGCTCCTGGACCGCACCTACCAGCTCAACTTCGGCGGCAACACCGACTTCCTGAACATGCTGGAGCGGGAAAGGCTGATGTCCAAGAAGATCTCCAAGACCAGCGCTGTCGCCTCCCAGTTGGACTACGAGCTGCCCGAGGCCGACATCCACGTGGGCCCCAGCGACTACGTGCCCTGGCTGCTCGACCGCAAGTTCTGCCACATCCGTATGGAGGGCACAACCTTCGGGAACGTGCCCTTGAACCTGGAGGTGAAGCTGGAGGTTTGGGACAGCCCCAACTCGGCGGGGGTAGTCATCGATGCCATCCGCTGCTGCAAGCTGGCCCTCGATAGAGGCATCGCCGGCGCCCTGGAAGCGCCATCCGCCTACTTCATGAAATCGCCTCCCAAGCAGTTCACCGATGACGAAGCCCGTCGGATGGTGGAAGAGTTCATCCAAGACCAGCCGAAGGAAGGGATAGTCGAGCCACCGCCGGAAGAATAGCCCCTGGCGGTGCCGGCCGCGCCTGCTCGCCCTGATGTGGAAGTATCTTTTGGTCCTGGCATGTGCCCGTCTACTGGGGCGGCTCCCCACTCGCGTCCTCTATCTCCTGGCCGCAGTGGCAGCGGCTCTGACCTATACCTTCGCCAGGGGCCTCCGCCAGAATGTATGGGACAACATGCGCCACGTGATGGCGCCGAATACGCCCAAGAAGGAGTTGCGCAGGGCGGCTCGCCGGGTCTTTGGCAACTGGGCCAGGTCCTATGCTGACCTCATCCACCTACCCTACCTGGACCTGCACAAGTTCTTCGACCAGAAGCTGGTCTACCACGGATTCGATGAGAATCTGCTGCCAGCGATCGCTGACGGCAAGGGGGTGATCATCAGCAGCGGCCACTTCGGCAGTGTCGAGCTGGGCATCCAGGGCATGATGGCCAAAGGAGTCCCAGTGACAGTGCTCACCGAGCCCCTCCAGCCACCAGCCCTCTCCCGCCTCGTCGACGGTCTGCGGGCCAGCAAGGGCCACACCTTCCTGCCGGTGAGCATCGCCAGCATCAAGGCCGTCCTACGTTCGATCAAGGCGGGGGGCGTGGTGGGCCTCATGTGCGATCGCGATATCGAGGGAAGAAGTATCCGTGTGCCCTTCTGTGGCACCCCGACCAGCGTACCGGTGGGGGTAGTGGAGCTAGCCACGCGCACCGGCGCCACCATCGTCCCCATCTTTATACGTCGCAAGAACGGCGATGTCTGCGAGGCCTTCCTGGAGCCGCCCCTGGAGTTGGTCAATAGCGGCGACCCTCAGGCCGACCTCAAGGCGAATGTGCGGCGCCTCTTGGAGCGGTTCGAGGCTCACCTCCGTCGTGACCCAGGCCAATGGACCGTTCTGGAGACGGTATGGGAGGCCGGGGAGGAAGAAGAGCCGTGAGCCGCAGTGGCGACCTGGGCAGGGCCGACCTCCACATCCATACCGCCATAGGTGACGGCATGGCCGAGATCCAGGAGCTCTTAGACTATGTGGAGGAGAAGACCGAGCTCGATGTCATTGCCGTCACCGATCACGACAACATCAGGGGAGCCTACGCCGCGCGCGAACTCCGGGCCAAGGGGCACTATAGCTTCGACGTGGTGGCGGGAGTAGAGGTGACGGCCCTAGAGGGCCATCTCCTGGCTCTGTACGTAGAGGAGACTCCGCCCGCCCTTCGACCGGTGGTTGAGGTGCTGGAGGCTGTGCACAGTCAGGGCGGCCTCTGCGTCATCCCTCACCCTTTGGCCTGGCTGACCCGCAGCCTTGGCCAGCGAACCATCGATCGTATTATGAGGACGGACGGCGATGGCGTATACTTCGATGGCATAGAGGTAGGCAACGCAACTTTCGCCGCTCGCATGACCGTAAAGAAGGCCATCAGGCTAAACCAGGAACGATATCACCTGGCGGAGACAGGAGGCAGCGACGCTCACTTCCTGACGGCAGTGGGCAGCGCCTACACCCTCTTCCCCGGCTCCACTGCCGAGGACCTGCGCCGCGCCATCCTGGACAAGCAGAGCAAAGCCGTCAGCGGCCGCCACCCCAACCTTCTAGAGATCGGCCCCGGGCAGGTAGCGCGCCAAGCGTGGCGGGGCCTCACCGTTACCCCCCGCACCCTGGGCTGGGGGCCCACGGCCAAGAGCTTTGTGAAGCGTATTTTCCCGTTCGTGCGATGAAGATAGCGCTAGTGTCGCCGTATGATTTCGCCGTCCCCGGCGGGGCGAACAACCACATCTGCCATTTGGCCGACCACTACGTCCGCCTGGGCCACGATGTCCGTATCATTGCCCCTGCCTCCCGTAAGGAGGGCCTACGCCGCGACGGCCTCATCGTCATCGGCGAGCGCCCGATCGGCCTCCCCGCTGGCGGCTCGGTGGCTCGCATCACTCTCTCCCTGACCCTGGGGCCCAAGGTGGAGCGGGTGCTGGCCAGCGAGGGCTTCGATGTCGTCCATCTGCACGAGCCCTTCGTGCCACTGCTGCCCTTCCAGTTCCTCCGCCGCTCCCAGGTGCCAACCGTTGCCACCTTCCACGCTGCCAAGGACGAAGGCCGCCGCTGGTACGCCTACTTTCGCCCGGCGATAAGCATTTGGTGGCACAAGATCCGGGGCAAGATCGCCGTGTCGCCCGCTGCCCTGCGCTTGATCAGCCGCTACTTTCCCGGCGACTACGAGATCATTCCCAACGGTGTCAAATACGACCGCTTCGCCTCCCCTGTCCCTCCCTTCGCCGAGTACAAAGACGGCAAGTTGAACATCCTCTTCCTGGGGCGCCTGGAGAAGCGCAAAGGGCTCCCCTACCTGCTGCAGGCCTACGCGCAGGTCAAGGCCAGGATGCCCGATACCCGCCTGCTCATCGTCGGGCCCGACGGAGGCATGAGGCAGGCGTGCGAAGGCTTCGTACGGAGAGAGAGACTGAAGGACGTGGTATTCACCGGCTACGTGTCAGAGAACGACCTGCCCCGCTACTACAAGACGGCCGATGTCTTCTGCGCCCCCAACACCGGCAACGAGAGCTTCGGCATCATTCTCCTGGAGGCCATGGCCGCCGCTACGCCTGTGGTCGCCTCCGATATCGAGGGGTTCGCCTACGTGGTCGGCCACCAGGCCGAGGGGCTGCTGGTACCTCGCCGCGATACAACTGCCCTGGCCGACGCTCTTCTTCAGCTCCTGAGCGACCCTGACCGCCGCCAGGAGATGGGCCGCATGGGCCAGATCAAGGCCCAAAGCTTCGATTGGTTCCACGTCTCCCAACAGGTCCTCTCCTTCTACCGGCGGGTGGCAGAGGAAAGGGGTGCGCTGGCCCCTGAGAACAGGTAGGGGAAGGGATGTTCTCTCTCCTGCCCCACTCCGTCCCTCGCCGCATCACCGACCCCATCGTCTTCCTGCTTGCCAAGGCTCACATCAGTCCGAACGCTCTTACCCTGATAGGCGTCTTGGGAAGCGCGGGAGCGGCCGCCCTGCTGGCCCGCGGCCAGTTCCTGGCGGGCGGAATCGTTGTCCTGGCGGCAGGGGCGCTGGACATCCTCGACGGCGCCCTGGCCCGAGCCACCGGCCAGGTCACCCGCTTCGGGGCCGTCTTCGACTCCGTAATGGACCGCGTCTCGGAGGCGGCCGTTCTCTTCGGTCTCCTCTACTACTACGCTGGCCGTGATGCCCGCGAGGAGTCGCTCCTGGTCTTCGCCGCCCTGGCCGGCTCCATGCTGGTGAGCTACATCAGGGCTCGCGGCGAGATCCTGGGGCTGCAGATAAGGGAAGGGCTTTTCACCCGCGCCGAGAGGGTGATCGTCATCGGCCTCGGTTCTATAATAGACCAGGTGAGGATCGCCCTCTGGATCCTGGCTGTCTTGGCCAACCTCACCGCCCTTCAGCGCCTGTATCTGGTCTGGCGCAAGACGCGCCAGGAGGCAAGCAAGGGGGAGCCCGTTGATACCCCTTAAGGAGCAAGAGTTTCTGCGGGAGAAGTTCAGCCGCGAGCTGGCCAGCCGCGTCAGAATCGACTTTTTCACCCAGAAGGAGGCATCCCTGTTCGTTCGCCGCCGCCAGCCCTGCCAGTATTGCAAGCCCGTCCGCCAGATGCTGGAGGAGTTGGCTGCTCTCACCGACAAGATCAGCCTTCGCCAGCACATCTTCGACGAGGATAATGAGGCGGTCGCTCAGTATCAGGTGGAGAGGATACCGGCCATCGTCCTCCACGTTGGCGATAGACGCTGGCTAAAGTACTACGGTTCCCCTGGCGGCCACGAGTTCGTTCCCATAGTCGAGACCATTGTCGACATTTCACGCGGCACCAATTACCTGAGTGATAAGATACGCAAGAGGCTGCGCAAGCTAAAGGACGATGTACGCATTCAGGTGTTCGTGACGCCGGCCTGCCCCCACTGCCCCCAGATGGCCCGCCTGGCCTACCAGGTGGCCCTGGAGAGCCCCCGCATCGGGGTGGAGGTGATTGAGGCAAACGAATTCCCAGAGCTGAGCCAGCGTTACCAGGTGCGCGGCGTTCCCGCCACTGTCATTGACGACAAGATGAGCTTCGCCGGCAGCGTGCCCGACGACCTCCTGGTAGATACCATCGAGCGGGTCATACAGTCGTCGCCTCTGACAGCGACGGCGGCTCCAGAGACGGGGCCGGTCACTCCAACATCCGAGCCCGGCGACACGGGCGCTGGCGGCAAGATTATCCTGCCCTAACGCCTGCGCAGGCGGCCGGCCAGCACACCTACCCCCAGGAGGCTCACCCCCGCCAGAGTTGCCCCGGCCACCGCCAGGCCTATCGCCGTGCCCCAGGGAAACTCGTCCTGGCCAGCCTCTTCCGCCTCGCCCGTCTGCCCCGCGGGCGTGGGCTGCACTTCCGACTCCTGCTCATCGCCAGGGGTGGGACGTTCGCGTGGCGATAGGCCCAGACTGGCCCGCCAAGCGTCCTCAAGGCCGTCCTGGTCGAAGCCGTAGACCGCCAGCAGAGCCTTGTCGACGGTGCTGCCCTCCTTGAACGTAGCGAATAGCTCAGCGAACTTCGCCGGCCCGTGGGTCTCGATCAGGAAGTTCACCACGCTCCAGGCCTGGCCGTAGAAGAGGCCCACCTTGCTGGGGTCACCGGTGGGAGAGGTCATGGAGCGAATGGAGAGCAGGCTATCGCGCTCCACGGCTCTCTCCAGGGCTGAGGTGAAGCCCTCGCCGGGCTCCGACTGGGCGTACACGGCCGTCCCCTCGTCCAGCCAGGTGGGCAGGGAGCCGTAGGGGCCCTCGCCGGCCACGTGGGTCACGATGTGCGTCAGTTCGTGGCGAAGGGTGTCACCAGCGCCTTCGCCTTGCAGTAGAACCGTATCCGACGATACCCGCATGCCGAGGACGACCACCCGCTGCGCGTGGGCCTCGCTGCGCCGGACCAGGGCGGGCAGCATATCCTCGTAGCTATCGTAGATCCAAGTCTTCATCGGATAGTCAACGGTGACGCCCAAGAGCGCCGACATCTCGTCCAGCGTCTCCCGGGCGACCTCCAGGGCCGATTCGGCGGAGGAGCGGCTGCCAGCATACCAGTAGACGCTGACATTGCCCTCGCTGGCGCTCTCCCAGGAGAAGCGGATGTCCTCATAGACGAAGGTAGTCGGCTCCGTGGTCAGCTTATTGCCAGCGCTGTCCTCGACCTCCCAGAAGTAGTCGATCTGGGCACCAGGCGCCAGGTAGCTGCGGGGCGGGTCGTTGCCCTTGAGGTGGAAGTCCACCTGGACGCGCTCGGCGGGGGTGAAATCGGGCCGGGCGTAGGCCATGACGCCATCGGGCAGGATCTGATAGTGGAGGGTCACTTCCTCAATAGTGGCCTCGCTGTGGGCCGAGAGGCGGAACACCACCTCGTCGGGGAAGTTGTTCACCACATCGGCGGCCGTGACCTCTATCCCGCCCTGGGCAGAGGCAGTAGGGGAGACAACCGTCCCCAAAAGAACAAGGGCCAGGCCCAGGAAGACTAGAAGCCGCTTCATTCCCCGTCCTTGCCCAGCGTGGCCTTCTGATAGGCTCGCAGAAGCTCATCGAGTTCGCCGTCGAGGACAGCCTCGGCGTCGCTGGTCTCGTAGCCCGTGCGATGGTCCTTCACCATCTTGTAGGGATGGAGCACGTAGCTGCGGATCTGGTTGCCCCAGGCGGCGGAGACGTGCTCCCCCTTGAGGCGAGCCTTCTCCTCGGCCTGGCACTCCAGCTCTCGCTCCAGCAGACGCGCCTGGAGCACCTTCATAGCGATCTCCTTGTTGCGATACTGCGACCGCTCATTCTGGCAGGAGACCACGATGCCACTGGGGATGTGGTTGATACGGACGGCGGTGGCGTTCTTCTGGACGTGCTGACCGCCGTGCCCACTGGCCCGGAAGACATCGATGCGCAGGTCGTCGGGGTCGATGGTCACCTCGGCCACGTCTTCGACCTCCGGCATCACCTCCACCAGAGCGAAGGACGTATGACGGGCGTGGGCGAAGTCAAAGGGCGACAGGCGCACCAGGCGATGGACGCCCCGCTCGGCCCGCAGGTAGCCGAAGGCATTGCGGCCAGCCACCTCCACCATCGCGCTCTTAATCCCTGCCTCCTCCCCCACCGTCATGTCCAGCACGCGCGCCTGGTAGCGGTGGCCCTCTGCCCAGCGGAGGTACATGCGCAACAGCATCTCTGCCCAGTCCTGGGAGTCGGTGCCGCCAGCGCCGGCGTGGATGGCCAGGATGGCGTCGCGACGGTCATACTCGCCGGAAAGGGCTAGAGACAGCTCCAGCTTGTCCAGTCGAGCCGCCAGCGCCTGAACCTCGGCAGACACGTCAGCCGCTGTTGCCTCGTCCCCCTCCGCCTCCGCCATCTCCAGCAGGTCGGACAGCTCTCGCACCTTGGCCTCCACGCCGCGCCAGGTCTCTACCTGTTCACGGGCCTCGGCCAGGCGACGCATCACCTTCTGGGCCTGCTGGGGATCATCCCAGAAGTCAGGCCGGGAAGAGCGTCTCTCGAGGGCGGCTATCTCGCGTTCTTGGCCAGCGACGTCAAAGGCTCTCCGTTATGCGAAAGATGCGTTCGGAGAGCTGCTTGAGAACCTCTTTCACTTCTTGCATGGCAGCATCGACCACCTTGCGCTTCGATTACTAGAACAATGGCATCTGATCGCCGGCGGGCTGCGGCGCTATCGCTATCGTCTGGCCACCGGCCGCCTGGTGGGCCAGGCGAGCGGGCTCCGGCAGGCGATAGCCCCGGCAGAGGCGAAGAACCCATTCCGCCGCTTCCGCCAGGCCAATGCGATGACCCACCGATACGTAGACGGGCTTCACCCCTGCCCGCGTGCGCACCACCAGGCCGATGACCTCCGGCCCATCGCGCAGCTCCACCCGGCTGCCTGCTTCCTCGCCCACCGGCCCATGCTCGCCCACCAGGCGCGACTTGGCGCAGCCGATGGTCGGCAGGTCGAGCAGCAGCCCCAGGTGGCAGGCGATGCCGAAGCGACGCTGGTGGGCCAGCCCCTGGCCGTCCACCAAGAGCAAATCGGGCCTGAGAGACAGCCGCTGAAAGGCCTCGGCCAGCACCGGCACCTCGCGGAAGGCCAGCAGCCCCGGTATGTAGGGAAGCGTTAGCTCTGTCTCCACCACCTGGCTCTCCAAGACCCGCAGGTCGGGGTAGCTGAGAACGACCACGGCGCCGTGGCCCCTGCCGCCAGCGGTGGCGATGTCCGCCCCCGCCACCGTGCGCACGTGCTGAGGCGAGCCCTCGAGGATGACCTGGGAGGCCAGCCGCTTCTGGGTGGCTATTGCGTCACGCGGCTCCAGGTTCCAGGGATGAAGCTGACGAATTTCCATCGCAACTCCATTGTAGCTCGGCCAGCCCAAAGGTAGCAACGCAGGCATAACCGTGGAGCCGACGGCAGGCACGGCTTGAGGACGTCAGCCGTCGACAGAGTCTCTCCGAGCCGAGTCTCCACCGACCAAGAGGCCGATCACGAGAAAGAATGGGAGGGTGATAAGGTGCAGCAATAAGGTCCAAAGGAGCCCAAATAGCGTCAGCAGCAACAGAAAAGGCAAGCCCAAGAGCGGGATCGCCGCCACGATTTGAAGCGGTATCGTAATGATCTCCGCGATGGCGTTCCACACGAGCGAGATCCTCGTGTTTATCACCATATAGCGTTCCCAACTCCATCTGCCAGTCTCGCTTAGCGGCGTATCCAGCAACCGCTGAATGAGTTCCATCTGCTCCGGTGTTTTCTTAGACATGCGGGCTATGCCCTTTCAGCTTGACGCGGCAAATGCTCATTCAGTCTCCCGGGAGTTCTGCCAGCCGCCGCAGCGCCTCCAGCTTCTCCCGCCGGCCCAGCTTGGCCCGCTCAACCGCCGCCCGCAGGGCCTCGATGGAGCGGTCGTAGGTGCGGCGGTCGACCGGATAGGGATGGCCGTCCTTGCCACCGTGGGCGAAGGAGAAGCGGGCGGGGTCGCGCACGCTGGCCTTGGCCCCGTACACAAGCTCGGAGACGAGGGCCAGGGCGCGGATGGTCTTGGCGCCCACGCCCTCCATGCCCAGAAGGCGCTCGAAGTCCTGGGGCTGGCGCTCGTAGGTCTTGAGGAAGATCTTGGCCAGCTTATCGGGATGGATGTCGCTGGGCTGGATGTGATGGCGTGCGGGCAGCTCGAGGGTTTGCAGGCGCTTCAGCTCCCTCACCAGCTTGTCGGGCTTCTGACCGGCCAGTTCGGCGCTGAGGTCGCGGCACTCATCGCTCTCCTCGGCCACCATGTTGAGGACAACCCCCCGGCCGTCGGAGCAAATGGCCTTGTGGGGCTCGCAGACGAAGTCGTCCACCGCCGACGACAGCCAGTGGTAGCGACGGGCCCAGCGGGTGGCCTCGTTCATCCCCTGCTGGATGACCGTCCAGGCGCCGTCGCCGCTGAAGACGAAGGTGTGGTGGTAGAGTTGATAGTCGTCCTGGAGGGCGGCCGAGTCCACCTTGGCGGCCATGCGCGAGGCGTAGACCAGGCCCGCTGGCTGGAAGCCGTAGCGGTCGCCGAAAAGCTCAAGCTCGTGCGGCGTCTTGCGGGAGGTCTTGCCCTTGCCGCCGGCCACGAACAGGCCCGAGTCCTTCTCCAGCCCCCGCAGGCCCTCCTTGAGGGCGCCGCAGACGGTGGTGGTGACGCCGCTGGAGTGCCAGTCGAAGCCCAGGACGCAGCCGAAGGCCTGGAACCACAGGGGGTCGGAGAGCTTGGCCAGCACCTCGTGCGGTCCGAACTCCTCGACGATGGCCAGGGTGACCTGGCGGGCCAGCCCGGTCATCCGCTCGAACAGCCACTTGGGGGCCGCCCCGTAGTGCAGGGGCAGGTGGGCTACGCCGGTGCGAGCGCCGGTCACTTGCCGCTGCTCTCCCCCGCCGTCAGGGCCTCCGCCGCTTTCGCCGTGTTCGTCAGGAGCATGGCCACCGTCATCGGCCCGACGCCGCCGGGCACGGGGGTGATCGCCGCCGCTTTCTCCGCCACTGCCTCGAAGTCCACGTCCCCCACCAGGCGATAGCCCGTCTTGCGGCTGGCGTCCTCCACCCGATTGATCCCCACGTCGATGACCACCGTCCCCTCGCGCACCATGTCGGCGGTGATCGCCCTGGCTCTGCCCATGGCCGCCACCAGGATGTCCGCCTGGCGGCTGTGGTAGGCCAGGTCCTTCGTCCCCGTGTGGCAGAGGGTGACCGTGGCGTTGGCCCCCGCTCGCTTCTGGATGAGGATGGCCGCCAGGGGCCGGCCCACCAGGTTGGAGCGACCGCAGATGACCACGTGCTTGCCGTCGGGCGGGTGGCCGGAGCGGATGAGCATCTCGACCACGCCCGCCGGGGTGCAGGGCAGCAGATAGGGGTCGCCCTTGAACAGGCGGCCCACGTTCATCGGGTGGAGGCCGTCGACGTCCTTCTCGGGGGCGATGGCGGCGGTGGCCCGCTGCTCGTCGATCTGCGGCGGCAGGGGAAGCTGGACGAGCATGCCGTGCATCTTAGGGTCGGCGTTCATTTTGGCGATAAGCTCCAGCAGCTCCGCCTCGGAGGTGGACTCGGGCAGGTGGATGGTCTGGGAGTGGATGCCGACCTCCTCGCAGGCGTTGCCCTTGCCCCGCACGTAGGAGATGGAGGCGGGGTTATCGCCCACCAGGACGAAGGCCTGGGCGGGCATGATACCCCGCTCCTCCTTGAGCCGGCGGACGCGCTCCGCCACCTCCGCGCGGATCTCCGCCGCTATGGCTTTGCCGTCGATGATCTGTGCTGTCAAAAGCCTCCTCCCGAGGGCTTTGGTATCTTCGCCTTGAGTTGGTCCGTTAAGTCAGAATAGCTCTGGTATTCGATTCGGTCGAGCCCCTGGAGGTCCGCCGGAATCTCCGTGTCCCTCCAGCAGACGATGAAGTATGGCTTCCCCATGGCAATGGCTGCACCCAGCTCTAGGAAGACGTTGGCTTTCTGGGGGTTGGAGATGTCGTAGATTCCGAAACGTGTGTGCCGTATCTTCGGCAGGATCTTGTCCATGAATATGTGCCCTTGCCTTACCTCAACATCCGCGTAATAGGGCGTCAAGCCTGAGGCAGCGAGCGCTTCCTCGATCGCTCGTCTCAAGTCGTCTTTCTTCTCCGCGCTGAACTCGTGGGCGACGAAGTAGTGCTGGCTCGCGTCGTCAAGGGGGGCTGCTGTGCCAGCGGCGGCCGGTGATGCTGATATCAGTGTGTTGCGCCGGACGCGGCCCTCTTTGATCTCATGGGCGTTGACTAGCCCGCGGGGCGTTATGAACGCGCTGTATCCACCAAGGGTGCGTACGACTCTGACCAGTCCCTTGAGTTCCAATTCGTCAAGATATCCGTCGACCAGAGGTATATCGATGTTGAGCGCCGCTCCGATCTCAGCGGAGCCTACCCGCTGATCGGCCTTCAAATCCAAGAACAGTAGTATGGCATCGCGTGGCTCCACCGCAGCGCGCGGCACCGCCTCACTCGGCTTGGCTTCCCTTTGGGACGCACGGGCTTTCGGGGCTTCGAACGTCAGGTCGAGATCGTTGAGCCCAGGGCGAAATTCGGGCGACTCAGCGGCAGTCAGGTCACCGCAGCGGAAGATGATCCTGCCGCCAACGAAGCACGGAGGCGTGACGGGCATCCGCTCGGGGATCTCCACGATGTAGCGACCGCCTTGGGTGACAGTACTGGCCCACTCAATCCCGCCCACAATGACGACGATCCAAGCCCCATCGGGGGCAGGCCGGCCGCCAATCGTGACGCGGCCGTGATACGTGCTAGGAATTACCGGAGGACAGAATTCGTCGGTCGTCATTGCCCCTACACCTTCCCGTGCTCCGTGCGGGCCACCTCGGTGCCGTCGGGCAGCTCCACCACCTGGTAGTCGCCGAACATGCTCGGCGCCTCCTTCTGCACGATCCGCAGGATCTGCAGCGCCACCTTGCGTATCTCCACGTCCGCCCACTCGCTGGCCCGCATCTCGATGAAGTGGCGCAGGGCGCGGGCGTTGGCGGTCACGAAGATCATCGTCTCGGTGGCGTTGGGCAGGACGCTGCGGGCGGCCTGGCGGGCCAGCTTGCGCCGCTGGGTGCGGTCGGGCACGTCCTTGTACCTGGTCGCCAGCCCTTCCACCAGCTCCACGTACGCCTCGTGGGCGGCCTTGATCGCCCGTAGCCAGCGTGCATGCAACTGCTCGTCCTCGGCGATGACGTCCGGCTCGATGAAGCTGGCCGTCGATTCGTCCACGTAGCGCTGGGAGAGCTGGCTGTAGCCGAAGCCCGCGCGGTGGCGCACCAGCTCGTGGGTGAAGGAGCGCGACACGCCGGCGATGATGAAGTTCCAGACGGCGTGCTCCAGGACGCTGCCGTGCTGGGACTCGATGATGTTGGCCAGGTATTCGCGGTTGTCCTTGCGCCCCTTGCCGTAGGAGAGATAGCAGAGGCGGCCGGCGGCCTCGGCCAGCATCTCCGCCCCCACCTCCGTGTCGGTCTCCCAGACCATGCCGTACTCGGCCAGGAAGCTATCGATGGCCGCATCGTCGACGAGCTGCCGCCCTACCAGATAGACCTTGGGCTCGCGGATAATGTTCACGGTCGCCTCCCGCCGCTCGACCGCCGCCATGGGCAGGCCCATTATAGCCTGCCCCCTCAAGGGCGTAAAGAGATTATAGGATTGCTCCCCTGCTCAATTTCTTCCCTCCCACCCACCCTCACACCCCCGCTGGACTCTCCCAGATGGCCGGTTCGCCGTCGGTGGTTTGATTCCCGACCCCCGCCTGAAGGCGGGGGCATCAGATTTATCCCCCAAGCCCCAGCCTTCAGGCTGGGGTTGTGTGTTAATTCGGCAGAGGGGCTATGCTACAATGGGCGCGACTATGGGGTCGTACGCCGTGGGCATCGATATCGTCGAGCTGGAGCGGGTGGCCGCCGCCCTGGAGCGACACGGCCAGCGCTTCATCGACCGCATCTACACCCCCATCGAGGCCGCCATCTGCCGCGGCCGCCCGGCTGAGCTGGCCGCTCGCTTCGCCGCCAAGGAGGCGGTGATGAAGGCGCTGGGCACCGGCACCCGCGGCGTCGCCTGGCGGGAGATCGAGGTGCTGCTCAATCGCCGGGGCAAGCCGCTGGTCTACCTGCACGGCCGCGCCCGGGAGCGGGCCAAGGAGATCGACCTGGACGGGCTGGACCTGAGCATGTCGCACTCTCGCCGGTACGCTGTCGCCTTTGTGGTGGCCGGCGCCAACTCCCACCACGCCGAGGGTGACCGCGACCGCTGGCGAGGAAGGCTGATCGATATCCTGAGGGAGCGCAGGCTGCTATGAAGCTGGTCACCGTCGAGCAGATGAGGTATCTGGATCGCAACGCGGGCGTGCCCATACCCCAGCTCATGGAGAACGCCGGCCTGGCCGTCGCTCAGGAGGTGTGGCTGCTCCTGGGCGAGGTCGCCGAGCACGCCGTCCTGGTCCTGGCTGGGCCCGGCAACAACGGCGGCGACGGCCTGGTCGCCGCTCGCCACCTGCACGACTGGGGCAGCAAGGTCAACGTCTACATGCTTAAGCCCCGCGACGCCAAGCAGGACGACGTTTACCGCCAGGTGGTGGAGCGCGACATCCCCGTGAAGACCACGGCAGAGGACAAGGGCTTCCAAGCCCTGGAGGAGATGCTTTCGCGGGCGGAGGTGATCGTCGATGGCCTGCTGGGCACCGGCCGTATGCGGCTCATCGAGGGTGATCTGGCCGAGATTATGAAGCGCGTGGCCGCCGCCCGCCAGAGGCCCCTTCCCCCCCGCATCCTGGCTCTGGACGTGCCCAGCGGCGTCGACGGCGATACGGGCGCCGCCGATCCCCTCTGCGTTCCAGCCGAGGCGACGGTAACCATGGGCCACAGTAAGGTGGGCCTGCACACCCTGCCCGCCGCCCAGTACTGCGGTCGCATCGAGGTCGCGGACATCGGCATACCGGCGGCCCTGAGTGAGAAACTGCCCTACGAGCTCATGACCGCCGCCTGGGCTCGCTCCTTGCTTCCGGAAAGGCCCCTCGAAGCCAATAAGGGCACCTTCGGCAAGGTGCTGGTGGTGGCTGGCTCCGTCAACTACATCGGCGCCGCCTACCTGGCCGCCGTCGGCGCTGGCCGCGTGGGGGCGGGCCTGGTGACCCTGGCCTGCGCCCGCAGCATTTACCCCATCATGGCCGCCAAGCTGGTGGAATCCACTTTCTTCCCCCTGCCCGACGCGGAGGGCTTCCTGACAGGCGAATCAGCTCATAGCGTCCTTCAGGCCCTCGATCAGGGCTACAACGCCCTCCTGGTGGGCTGCGGCCTGGGCCAGATGGCCTATGTGCAGGCCTTCATACAGTCTCTGCTTCCCCGCCTGAAGGGCAAAACCCTGCGGGCGGTGGTCATCGACGCCGACGGCCTCAACGCGCTGGCCGGCAGGGAGCACTGGTGGCAAGAGCTCACCGTTCCGGCCATCGTCACGCCTCATCCAGGAGAGATGTCTCGTCTCACAGGCCTGCCCGTCGCAGACATCCAGGCCGACCGCTTGCAGACAGCCGTTGGGCAGGCGAGCGCCTGGGGGACGACGGTCATCCTCAAGGGAGCCCATACAGTGGTGGCCGCGCCCGACGGCCGCGCCCGCATCAGCCCCTTCGCCAACCCCGCCCTGGCCTCGGGCGGCACCGGCGATGTCCTGGCGGGGGCCATCGTCGGGCTGATCGCCCAGGGTTTGGAGCCCTTCGATGCCGCTGCCCTGGCCGTCTACCTGCACGGACGGGCGGGCGAGAGGGTGTGGGGAGAACTGGGGGACGCCGGCCTTCTGGCTGGCGACCTCCTGCCGGCGCTGCCCCAGGTAATCAAAGAGCTGAGCGGCCGCTAGGATGGAATCCCGCAGGCGCTGGCTAGTCCGTCCCCGGGCCCCGGCCCTGGCCGACAGCCCTTTCCCTCCGCTGATCCAGCACATCCTCTACCATCGAGGTGTGCGCAGCGAGGATGAGGCCGCCCGCTTCCTTTTTCTGGAGCCCCGGCCGGAACACGACCCCCGTCTCCTGCCGGGCGTGGAGGGAGCGGTGGAACGACTCTCGGCGGCCATCTCCGGCGGCGAGGGCATCGCCGTCTTCGGCGACTTCGACGTGGACGGGGTGACAGCAGCCGCTCTCCTCACCGAAGCGCTGGGGGAGCTGGGAGCGAGGGCCATCACCTACATCCCCAATCGTTTCGGTGAAGGCTACGGGCTGAACGTGGGCGCCATCACCAGCCTTCGCGAGCGGGGGGCCAGCCTGCTGCTGGCCGCCGACTGTGGCACCAGCTCAGTCGAAGAGGTGGAGCACGCCCGTCGCCTGGGCATGGATGTCATCATCCTGGACCACCACACCATCCCGCCAGAGCTGCCGTCGGCCGTGGCCCTGGTCAACCCCAAGCTTCTGCCAGAGGCAGGCCAGGACAGCCCCTATCGGGAGCTGGCGGCGGTGGGGGTGAGCTACAAGGCCATGGCCGCCCTCTACCAGGCCCTGGGGCGCCCCTGGCAGCCCCAGGGCTTCCTCGACCTGGTGGCCATCGGCACGGTGGCCGACCTGGCTCCTCTAGTGGGGGAGAATCGCTATCTGGTGAAGAAGGGCCTGGCAGCCATCGCCAGGGCGGAGCGGCCCGGCCTGCGTGCCCTCATCGCGGCGGCCGGAGTGCGGTCCCAGGGTGTGGACAGCGAGGCCATCGCCTACGCCCTGAGCCCTCGCCTCAACGCCGCCGGTCGCCTGGCCCACGCCGAGCTAAGCCTTCGCCTCCTCCTGACGCAGGACGACGGCGAGGCGGACCAGGTTGCCCGTGAGCTCAACGCTCTCAACCAGGAGCGACAGCGCCAGACTGAGCAGGCCCTCGCTACGGCGGCCGAGCTGCTGACCGCCGAGGACGCCCAAGCGCCTCTCATTTTCATCGACCATCCGGACATCTCCGAGGGCATTGTGGGGCTGGTCGCCAGCAGGCTGGTCGACGAGCGCTACCGGCCCGCCATCGTCTGCCAGAGAGGCGAAAGCGAGAGCCGGGGAAGCTGCCGCAGCATCCCCGAATTCGACATCATGGACGCCCTGGGCCGCCAGGCCCATCTGCTGGTGCGCCACGGCGGCCACCCTCGCGCTGCTGGCTTCACCGTAGCCAACGACAACCTGCCCGCCCTCAAGAAGGGCCTGCTGGAGCAGGCCGCCAGCGAGCTTGCGGGGGCGGAGCTTTCACCGGCGCTGGCTATCGACGCTGAGCTGCCCCTCGGCCGCCTGCGAGGCGAGGACATCCGCTGGCTTCAGCGCTTCCAGCCCCACGGCCAGGGCAACCCCGAGCCCACTTTCCTCAGCCACGGCGTCTCCGTGGCGGAGACACGCCTGCTGGGCAATAACGGCCAGCACCTGCGCCTGAAGCTGAAGGATGGCCCTGTCACCTGGCCGGCTATCGCCTTCGGCATGGGCGAACGGGCGGTGGAGGCCGGCCAGCGAGTGGACGTGGTCTACTCCCTGGCCAACGAGCGGCGGGGCGACGATGCCCTGGAGCTGCGCATCAAAGACTTCGCCCTCAGCGGCTAGGACGTCGTCCCCCACCTTGCCGTCCCAGCACCCCTTGCGCTACAATCGCCTCTGGACGCCAGAAGGGAGAATGTCCCCATGAAGGAATACGCCACCGACGACATTCGCAATGTGGCTCTCATCGGTCACGGCAGCACCGGCAAGACATCGCTCTCGGAGGCGATGTTGTTCAACGCCAAGGCCATCAACCGTCTGGGCCGTGTGGACGATGGCACCACCACCTCCGACTTCGACCCCGATGAGATCCGCCGCAGCTTCAGCGTCAATCTGTCGGTCCTGCCCTGCGAGTGGCAGGGCAACAAGCTCAACATCCTCGACACCCCTGGCTACGCCGACTTCGTGGGCGAGGTGAAGTGTGCCGTGCGGGCCGCCGATGCCGCCGTCATCGTGATCTGCGGCGCCTCCGGCGTGCAGGTTGGCAGCGAGTACGCCTGGGCCTACGCCGACGAGCACAACCTCCCCCGTCTGGTGTTCATCAACCGCATGGAGCGAGAGAACGCTGACTTTCACCAAACTCTGGCCCAGCTTCAAGGGATGTACGGCCAGAAGTGCGTGGCCTTCCAGCTACCCCTGGGTGCCCAGGCCGACTTCAGGGGCGTGATCGACATTCTCGCCATGAAGGCCTATGTGGGCGAGAAGGGTGAAACCCAAGAGGTGCCCAAGGAGTTCCTGGAACAGGCGACCAGCCTGCGGGAGAAGCTGGTGGAAGCGGCCGCCGAGACCGACGATGCCCTCATCACCAAGTACCTGGAGGGCGAAGAACTCAGCGAGGAGGAGCTACGACGGGGTCTGAGGACGGGGGTCAGCAGCGGCTCCCTCATTCCGGTGCTTGCCGGCTCGGCCACCAAGAACGTAGCGGTGACCCTGCTTATGGATGCCCTCTGCAGCTACCTGCCCTCGCCGGCGGATATGGCAGTGGCGGTGCAGGACGGCGAGTCCTTCCAGGCCGACGCCAAGGGCCCCCTGGCTGCCCTGGTGTTCAAGACTACGGCCGACCCCTACGTCGGTCGCCTGACCTACTTCCGCGTCTATTCCGGCACCCTCAAAGCCGATTCGCAGGCCTGGAACGCTAACAAGGGCAGCGCCGAGCGCATCGGGCCCCTGTATCTCATCCGAGGCAAGAGCCAGGAGCAGGTGAGCCAGGTGGTGGCCGGCGACCTCGGCGCCGTGGCCAAGCTGACCGAGACCAGCACCGGCGATACACTGGCGACGCGCGAGAAGTCCATCATCCTGCCGGGCATCTCCTTCCCCGAGCCGGCCTTCAGCGGCGCGGTCCACCCCAAGAGCAAGGCCGACCTAGACAAGATGGGTAGCGCCCTCTCCCGCATCGCCGAGGAGGACCCCACCCTGCGGGTCTCCCGCAACCAGGACACCGGCGAGACGATCATGGCTGGCCTGGGCGACTCCCACGTGGAGGTGGTAGTGGAGAAGATACGCCGCAAGTTCGGCGTGGACCTGGAGATGACCACGCCTAAGGTGCCCTACAAAGAGACCATCACCGCCAGCTCCTCGGCCGAGTACACTCACAAGAAGCAGACCGGCGGCCACGGCCAGTACGCTCGCGTGGCCATCGAGTTGGAGCCCTTGGCCCGCGGCAGCGGCTTCGAGTTCGGCAACCGCATTGTCGGGGGCGTGGTGCCCAGGCAGTACATATCGTCGGTGGAGAAGGGCGTGGTGGAGGCCATGCAGGAGGGGGTGCTGGCCCGCTATCCCCTGATCGACATGAAGGCAACCCTGTTCGACGGCAAGGACCACCCGGTGGACTCTTCAGACATCGCTTTCAAGATCGCCGCCGCCGCCGCTCTTAAGAAAGGAGCCCAGGATGCTCAGCCGGTGCTCCTGGAGCCCATAATGAACGTGCAGGTCGTGGTGCCCGAAGCCAATACGGGGGACGTTATCAGCGACCTCAACGGCAAGCGGGCCAAGGTGATGGGAATGACGCCCGAGGGCACTCGGACGGTGATCGAGGCCCAGGCGCCCATGGCTGAGGTGCAGCACTATGCCGCCGACCTACGCTCGATGACTCAGGGTCGGGGCAGCTACTCCATGCAGTTCAGTCACTACGAAGAGGTCCCCGCTCACGTCGTCCAGCGGATCATCGAGCAGGCGCAAAAAGAGAGCCAGAAGGGCTAGGAGGGGTGCGGCCGGACCGCTACCACCGCTCGGTGAGGCGCCAACTGCAGTAGATCCTCATCGGAAGCTCCCCGCGGGATGCCGTAGTAGCGTTCCGCCAGACGGGCTGACCGCCGAACGAAGAGCTTCAGGACGTGGGCCTTTTCTTGCGAGTCGGCGAGAGGCGTGGCGACGCCTGCCAGGCGCCGCGCACCCACCTGAAGGGTGACCTCCGGTCGGGCGATGAGGTTGCGATACCATGTGGCGTGTGTCCCTTGCTCGGCGATGAGGTAGAAGGTGCCTGCCTCCTCCTGGTAGTCGAGGGGTACAACCCGCGGGTGGCCTGTGCGCCGGCCGGTGGTGGTCAGAAGGAGCGTATGCTTCCCGATGAGGCGGCCAAGGCCAAGCCGGTACAGAAGCACAGGCGTCCGCACCAGCATGCGCATGAGCCCCGTGGCCCGGGGTCGGATCGGCGGTATCTCCTCCATGAGTGCAGCACCAGTGTGTGGCGTCAGGCGGTCTGCAAGCCCCGCCTAGCGCCGACTGATCTCCCGCCAGGACGTGAATGAGACCACGCGGATGCAGTCGATTATCCGCCCCTGAGCGGCCAACTCGGCCACCCTTTGCTGGAGGCCAGCCATAGTCGATGGTAGGTCATCGCTCTCGACCTCGTAGACGGCCAGGAACTTCCCTTGCTCCGGGCCGGGGTCGCCAATCATCTCGTAGCGAGTGCAGCTCACGAAGCCTGGCGTCTCCAGGACATCTGGCGCGTGGGTGTTGTCGTACCACTCGTTGAACTCTTTCTCCCGCGCGGGGTCTGCGCAGTTGGTGAAGACGAGAACGATGGCCTTGGTCATTTCTTCCCCCTAGGATTCGAAAGCCCCCAAGGCCGTCACCCTGAGCGCAGCGAAGGGTCTAGATTCTTCGCTGCGCTCAGAATGACGGTGGGCAACGTTGAAGCCCTGCAGCTACGGCTGCGACTGCTTGTCGGCGTCCACGATGCGGAGGAAGCGCCGCTTGCCTGCCCGGATGATCATGCCGTCCTCGAGGATCACAAACGGGGCGGCGTGCGGCTTCCCGTTGACCTCAACCGCGCCTTCTCTGATCAGCCTTCGGGCCTCGGAAGTGCTCTGAACGACGGCTGCCTCCCACAGGAGGCGGGGAAGACTGTACCCTCGCTCCACGCGCTGCCCTGTGTCTAAATAGGTCGGATGACGAGAAAGCGCCTGACTGAACGAAAAAGGAAAAGTCTCCGGCTCCTCCGGCAGCTCGCGTTCCCGGAACACCCGCGTGAACTCCTCCTCGGCCGCCCGCGCCGCCTCCTCGCTGTGGAACTGGCTCACGATCTCCCGCGCCAGCCGCATCTTCAGCTCCATCGGGTTCACCGAGCGCGTGCGTAGGGCCTCCCCTATCTCTGCCACCTCCTTGTCGGGGACATCGGTCACCAGCTCGTAGTAGTCCATCATCACGTCGTCGGGCAGCGACATCACCTTGCCGTACATCTCCTGGGGCGGGTCTTCCAGGGCGATGTAGTTGCCCAGGCTCTTGCTCATCTTCATCGTGCCGTCGGTGCCCACCAGCAGGGGCACCAGGAAGCATTGCTGAGGCTGCTGGCCCATCATCTCCTGGAGGTCGCGGGCCACCAGCAGGTTGAACTTCTGATCGGTGCCGCCAAACTCCACGTCGGCCTCGATGGCCACTGAGTCGTATGCCTGGAGCAGGGGGTAGAGGAACTCGTGCAGGCCGATCGGCTTGTGAGCGGCGAACCGTTCAGAGTACTCCTGCCGCTGGAGCATCTGGGCCACCGTAAAGCGAGCGGCCAGACGCATCACTGTTTCCAGGTCGAACTTGTCGAACCACTCGCTCTGCCAGCGGATCTCGGTGCGCTCCCTGGCCACCACCATGAAGAACTGGCGCAGGTAGGTCTCGGCGTTGGCTTTGACCTCCTCGGCGGTGAGCATGGGGCGCGTCTGCGACTGGCCGCTGGGGTCGCCGATGCGAGCCGTCCAGTCGCCGACGATGACCACCACCTGGTGGCCCAGCTCCTGGAGCTGGCGCAGCTTGCGCAGGCCGACGGCGTGCCCCAGGGTGAGGTCGGGGGCACTGGGGTCAAAGCCCATCTTCAGGCGAAGGCGGCGGCCGGACCCGAGGGCCTCCACGAACTCGTCCTCAGGGATGGCCTCCGCCACGGCGCGGCGGAGTATCCAACGCAGTTCGGCGTCTTTGGGAACCCTGACAGTAGCCTTGCTCATGACAGGTAGGTCCTAGCGGCGGCGATGTCCTTTTCGATCTGCTCCTTGAGAGCGTCCGCGTTAGGAAAGCGCATCTCCCCTCGCAGGCGGTGCAACAACTCGATGCGCACTTCCTGGCCGTGCAGCTCGCCCTCGAAGTCCAGGATGTAGGTCTCGACGGTGGGCTTGTCCTCGCCGAAGGTGGGGCGCAGGCCGATGTTGGTCACGGCGGGGTAGGCGCCCTCGCCCATGTAGGCGCGGGTGACGTAGACGCCGAAGGCAGGCAGGGCCCGGTCGAGGCCGAGGGCGATGTTGGCGGTAGGGAAGCCCAGCGACTTGCCTCGCTCGGCGCCCCGAACGATGGGCCCTCGCAGGGAGAAGGGGCGACCCAGCAGGCTGGCCACCGTCTCCATGTCGCCTCGGGCCAGGGCCAGGCGTGTGGCGGAGGAGCCCACTTTCTCGTCGCTAACCGTCAGGAGAGCTACCTCCTCCACGGCGAAGCCTATCTCTCGGCCTATCACCTCGAGGGCTCGGGCATCTCCTTCGCGGCCACGTCCCAGGGCGAAATCGCTCCCCACCACCAGCAGCTTCATCCGCAGCTCCTCCACCAGCAGCGACACGAACTCGCGGGCCGAGAGCTGGGCCAACTCGGAGGTAAATGAGAGGATGGCCACGCTATCCACTCCCAGCTCTCGCAGAAGCTCGATGCGCTCCTCTAAGCCGCAAAGGTAGGTGAGGGCGGTCTGAGGCTGAACCACCAGACGAGGATGGGGATGAAAGGTGACCACCATGGTGGCCAGGTCATCCTGGTGCCCTCGCTCCACCAGCCGGCCGATGAGATAGCGATGGCCTCGATGCACGCCATCGAACACGCCGATGGCTACAGCGGCGTCGCGCCCGAGGGCGGCCCGACTGAGCTCCTCTTTCGCCAGGATCGGGCTCTCAGTCATGGAGAAAAGGTGCCCCCCTCGCCGCCTGAGTCATCACTCGCCGGTTGGCCTTGGCCAGAGCTGTCCGGAGCCCCTCCTGCTCGGTCATCGAAGCCACCAGCGCCTATTCTTTGCGAAAAAGGGAGGGCCGAAACCCTCCCGCTTCCCGAAACCGACTCGCGCTGGCGATACTATCACAGCCTCTCAGGAGGGTCAAGGCATCCGATAGAGGGATACGGGCAGCGCTGCTCGCCGCAGATGCCAGGTTCTTGCTCCAAAGGCGCCGTTCCTGTAGCATTTTATTTGGATTTCCGCGCCAACAGGAGGTTTGCCTTGCCCATCTACGAGTACCAGTGCGGCCAGTGTCAACATCAATACGAGAAGAGGGAAGGATTCGACGCCCCGGTGGAGCAGGCATGCCCCCTGTGCGGCGGGCTGGCGCGGCGGCTTCTCCATGCCCCCGGCATTGTGTTCAAAGGGCCCGGCTTCTACGTTACCGATAACCGCAAGAGTCACGAGTGGGAATCCGCTGAGAAGGAGACCAAGGAGGAGAAGCCGTCGCCTGAAGGGACATCAGAGGTCTCCGCCAAGAAGTAGGCGGCGGTGCGAGCGGTCATCCAGCGAGTCAGCCGTGCCTCGGTGACAGTGGCCGGGGAGCGGCTGGCGGAGATAGGGCAGGGGTTGGTGGTGCTGCTGGGAGTGGCTGCGGGGGACACCGTCGAGGACGCCCACAGGCTAGCCAGAAAGACGGCCGAACTGCGCATCTTCTCCGATGCCGCCGGCCGTTTCAATTTATCCCTCCTGGATGTGGCGGGTGAGGCCCTGGTCGTGAGCCAGTTCACCCTTTTGGCCGACACCCGCAAGGGGAGGCGGCCCAGCTTCAACCGGGCGGCGCCGCCAGAGGAGGCTGAGCCCCTGGTGGAGGCGTTTGCGGCGGCTCTGCGGGAAACAGGCGTCGAGGTGGGAATGGGCCGCTTTGGGGCCCGCATGCTGGTGGAGATCCACAATCAGGGGCCGGTGACCATCCTTCTCGATAGCGCGGAGTTGGAGCGTCCCCGAAGACGCTAGACGGGCTTTCCCTCCAGGCATATACTGGCCTTGATTTGACTTCTTTCAAGCTTTCGCGCCTTTTCCTCCTGAGCCTTCTGATGCTGGAGCTTCTGGCTCTGGTGAGCCTGGGGTCGCTCCGGTTGGGGAGGCTTGTCACCGCGGGCGACGATGCCTCGGCGGACTCAACGCCCGGCATGAGGGTGTCTGTTGTCGCGCCCAAGCCTGCGGCCCTCGACGTGTCAGAGCTGTATCAGCCCTTCCTGCGGCTGCTGGAGGAGAGGGCAGAACAGCCGACGCCGGAGCCTGCCCCCCCGCCGCCAACGCTGGAGGAGCTCGGGGCGCAGGAGCTGGCGACGGCTACCCCGCCTGCGGGCGTCGCCTTTGGCGATGACGAGCGCTGGATCGCCGTCAACCTGACCACCCAGCGGGCGGTGGCCTTTGTTGGCGCCCAACCGGTGCGGGTTGCCCTGGTGACGACGGGGATGCCCGGCTGGGAGACGCCCACCGGTGACTTCCGCATCTATCAGCGGGTCGAAAACGAGACTATGGACTCCGTCGCTCTTGGCATCCCTATAGACTCCCCCGATGGCTGGTATGTAGACAATGTCCTGTACACCCAGTACGTCTACAGCGGCATTACGCTGCACTATAACTACTGGCGTCCTCAAAGCTACTTCGGCAACATTCCGTCCAGCCACGGCTGCGTAGGCCTGGGCTACAGTGACGCCAAGTTCTTCTGGGACTTCGCCAGCATCGGCACGCGGGTGGTGATCTACGAGTGAGGCCGGTGACTGGCGGTGTCGGCCAGCGGTTAATTAGGCTCGGCAGCGGCCAGGCTACTCGTAGGTCGCTCTAAACCCGCTCGTCCTGAGCCTGTCGAAGGGCGAGCGTAGCCCCACTCATGGTTCGACGGGGCTCACCATGAGCGGGAGCCCCATGATGAGGGGCGTAGAGAACAGCGGTTATGATGCCGCCACCTGCAGGGTCATGTCCAGGGCCCTGGCCGAGTGGGTGATGGCCCCCACGGATATGTAGTCGACGCCTGTCTCCGCCACCCGTCGCACGTTCTCCAGGTTGATGCGACCTGACGCCTCGAGGACGGCTCGGCCCTGCGCCATCTCTACCACCCTTCGCATATCCTCGGGGGGCATGTTGTCCAGAAGGAGATCCCCTGCTCCTGCCTCCAGGGCCTGGCGGGCTTCATCGGCAGTGGTGACTTCGATCTGCACCCTCATCCCCGGCGGCGCTTCCTGGCGGGCCAGGCGCAGGGCCTCGGCGATGCCCAGGCCGCGGGCGCGTAGGGCGGCCAGGTGGTTGTCCTTGATGAGGATGGCGTCGGCCAGGGTGAGGCGGTGGTTCTGGCCGCCGCCTACCCGCACAGCGTACTTCTCCAGCGTGCGCAGGCCGGGGGTGGTCTTGCGGGTATCGCGGATGGTCACAGGCAGGCCAGCGATGGCTGCCACCAGGCGGGCGGTAGCGGTGGCGACGCTCGAGAGATGGGTCAGGTAGTTGAGAGCTACCCGCTCGCCTCGCAGGATGGCGGCCAGGGGGCCTTCGATGCGAGCTACTTCCTGCTCTGGCGACAGGCGGCTTCCTTCGGCCGCCAGCGGCCGCCACTGCAGGGAGGGGTCGACCGCCTTGAACACCGCTTCGGCCATAGGCAGGCCGGCCAGCACTCCCTCCTCCCTGGCGATGATGACGCCGCTCCCCTTCTGCTCTGGCGGCACCAGGGCAGCGGTGGTCACGTCCTGCCCGGCCTGGTCCTCTTCGAGGGCGCTCTTGGCCAGGCGGCGCAGGTGGGTCTGGGGGAGCTTGGGGACGGCTTCCTTAGCCATGGCGACGAAAGACGATGTGGTGGTGCCACGCTTGGGACCGCTCCGGGAAGTCGGAGCGGTAGTGCGCGCCCCGACTCTCCTTACGCATGAGCGCTCCCTCTGTCACTAGGCGGGCGCAGAGAAGCAGGTTGGCCAGCTCGTGCGAAGGACGATCGGTGGGTTCGCCGAAAGAGGCCTGCCAGGCGGAGATAACGGCCTTGGCCTCGGCCAGCGAACGGCCGTCGCGGACGATGCCCACCTTGTCCCACATGAGCGATTGCAACGCCCCCAGGTCCAGGGGAGGGACATCGGCTGCCACTGGCTTGCTCAGGGAGACGGCCTCAGCGCTGGCCTCGTTCACTTTGAGTTCCTTCAGAAGGCTTCGCTGGATCACCCGCTTGGCGAAGACGATGGTCTCCAGGAGGGAGTTGCTGGCCAGGCGGTTAGCTCCGTGAACGCCGGTGCAGGCGGCCTCGCCGCAGGCGTATAGGCCGCGGATGTTGGTCTCGCCCCAGATGTTGGTGCGCACGCCGCCCATCGTGTAGTGGGCGGCCGGCGATACGGGGATGCGGTCGGTGGTGATGTCGAGACCGTGGTCGAGGCAGAAGCGGTAGATCTGGGGGAAGCGAGATGTCACCCTGGACGACGGCAGGTGGGTCACATCCAGGTAGACGTGGTCGGTGCCGGCCTTATTCATCTCCGTCAAGATGGCTCGTGCTACCACGTCGCGCGGGGCGAGCTCGGCCGCCGGATCGTAGTCGGTCATGAAGGTCCGTCCTTGGGCATTGCGGAGGAATCCCCCTTCGCCCCGCACCGCCTCAGAGATAAGGAAGGGCTGGACGCCGGGCATCCGCAGGGCGGTGGGATGGAACTGGAAGAACTCCATGTCCATCACCTCGGCGCCCGCCCGGTAGGCCAGGGCGGCGCCGTCGCCGGTGGTAACCGTGGGGTTGGTACTGATCTTGTATAGCTGGCCAGCGCCGCCGGTGGCCAGGATGAAAACACGACAAGAGAAGTCGAGCCGGGTGTTGGTGCGGCAGTCGAGCGCCTCAACACCTTCGATGGCACCGTCGGTCACCCGCAGCCTGGCCGCCAGGCAGTGCTCGAGGATGGTGATGCGGGACAGCCTGGCTACGCTGGTGAGGGTGAGCTCGATGTGGGCGCCGGTGGCGTCGCCGCCGGCATGGAGAATGCGGGGCAGGCTATGGGCTCCCTCCCGGCCGAGGGTTATCTCCCCGTCCAGGGTGTCGAAGGGGACACCGAAGCCCACCAGGTCGGCAATGCGGTCGGCGGCCTCATCGGTGAGGATGCGGGCGGCCTCGTTGTCCACCAGGCCGGCGCCAGCACGGAGGGTGTCCTCCAGGTGGAGCTGGGGCGAATCGCCCTCGCCGATGGGGGCGGCGATGCCCCCCTGAGCATAGCGAGTGTTGCACTCGTCGATGGAGCTCTTGGTCAGCACCAGGACGGTGCCGTGCTCGCGCGCCTTGAGGGCGGCGTACAGCCCGGCGATGCCAGAGCCAACGATGATGTAGTCGAACTGCTGTGCAAGAGTGCTCATGATTCAACCTTTGTGAAATCCACGAAGGAGGCCTTTTCCACATCCACCAGGCCCTTGTCGGTGAGCTTGAGTTCGGGGATGACCGGCAGGGCCAGGAAGGAGAGAACGGCGAAGGGAGCGGGCACGCTGGCCCCCAGCGAGGCGGCGGCCCCTTCTACCGCCTCCAGTTGGGCTGCGACCGTCTCCAGCGGCTCGGGCGACATGAGGCCGGCCAGGGGCAGCGCCAGGGAAGCCAGCACCTGCCCTTCGGCCACCACCGTCAGGCCGCCCTGCATCCGCTCCACCTCACGGACGGCGACGTACATGTCACGATCATTGGTGCCCACCACGATCACATTGTGCGAATCGTGGGCGAAGGAGGAGGCCAGGGCCCCTCGCTTGAGGTCGAAGCCTCTCACCAGCCCCAGGCCGATGTTGCCCGTTGCCCGGTGGCGCTCCACCACCGCTAGCTTGAGGATATCGCGTTCGCTGTCGGCGAGCACGCGGCCTTCTTCCACTCTTACCTCCTCTATCAGCTTCCTGGTGATGATCTGCCCTGCGACGATCCCGATGACCGGCAGGCGGCGCTCGGACGCCCGCAGGGCGAAGGCGTCCTCGCCGAAGGGGGCGATGTTGAAGGTGCGCATGAGCCGCCGCGGAATGGGAAGGGCAGCCGAGAACAAGGCGCGGCCGTCGCTGGCCACCAGGCGGCCGCCGTAGTACACCTGCCGCGGCTGAAGGTCCGACAGGTCGTCGGCGACGACGAGATTGGCTACGTGCCCCGGCGCGATGGCCCCGCGGTCGCTGAGGCCGAAGTAGGTGGCGGGATTGATGGTGGCAAGCTGGATGGCCCGTATCGGGTTCAGGCCGAGGCGAATCGCCTTGCGCACTACGGCGTCGATGTCGCCGTCGTGGAGAAGGTCCTTGCAGGAGCGGTCATCGACGACCAGCAGGCAGCGGGGGTAGGTATCGTCGGTAACCAGGGGCAGGAGCTCTTCCAGGTTCTTCTCGCTGGTACCCTCGCGGATCATCAGATGGATGCCCCGCCGCAGCTTGTCGCGCCCCTCCGCCAGGCTGGTCGACTCGTGGTCGGAGCGAGGGCCGGCGGCCAGATAGGCGTTGAGGCCCTTGCCCATCAGGCCGGGGGCATGGCCATCGATGGGTCTGCCCTTGGCGGCGCGGACCTTGTCCAGACAGTGGGAGTCGCCGGATACAACGCCGGGGAAGTTCATCACCTCGCCCAGGCCGAGGGTGTTCTGCCAGCGCAGGGCAGCGGCAACGGCTTTGGCATCCAGGGAGGCGCCGGCCGTCTCCAGATTCGTGGCCGGCACGCAGGAGGGCGCCATCAGGAAGACGTCCAGGGGCAGACGAGAGGCATCGCGGAGGAGACGGCGCAGGGCCCACAGGCCGGCCACGTTGGCCAGCTCGTGCAGGTCGGTGACGACGGAGGTGGTGCCGCGAGCCACCACCGCCCGCGCGTACTGGCCGATGCTGAGCATGGAGCTCTCGATGTGGGTGTGGCCGTTGATGAAGCCGGGCAGGAGATAGGCGCCGCGAAGGTCCACCGTCTCCCGTGCCTCGTACCCGCGGCCGATGCCGGCGATCCTGCCCTCGCAGAGGACGACGTCGCCCTCCTCGATCTCGGAGGTGAAGACGTTGACGATGCGCCCGTTGGCCAGCAGCAGGTCGCCGGGGGCGTCCCCACGAGCGACGGCGATCAGTTGCTCCAGGCTTGCGCTACTCATTCTCTATCACGTAGATGTCCGGCAGCTCACGATGCTGCTCGGCGTAGTCGATGCCGTAGCCCACCACGAAGCCCTCGGGCACGGGAAAGCCCAGGTAGTCGATGCGCGTGCCCGCTGCCAGAACCCGCTCGCGGGCCAGCAGGGCGCACACTCGCAGGCTGGCCGGCTGGCGGCTGGTAAGGTGGTCGCGCAGGTGCTGGAGGGTGAGGCCGCTGTCGATGATATCGTCCACCAGGATGACGTGGCGGCCGGCGATGTCGGCGGTGACGTCCTTGAGGACGCTGATCTGGCCCTTGCTAGTCTTGCTCATGCCGTAGCTCGATGCCGCTATGAAGTCCACCTCCAGCGGCAGGCCAACCTGGCGCATCAGGTCGGCCAGGAAGACGAAGGCCCCCTTGAGCACGCAGACGAACACGGGGCGCTGGCCGGAGTAGTCGGCCTGGATGTGGGCCGCCAACTCCTTGACGCGCCGCCGAATCTGGCCACGGGAGAGAATGCGTCGGAGGGACATCTTACGTGCCGCCGAGTCTATTGTAGGCGGCGGCAGGGGAGGGGGCAAATAGGGGGACGGTTCCTGCTATAATGCATGCGTGAGCACCCCACAGGAAGAAGCACTGAATATCTTTGACGCGGTGGTGCGCAACCTCACCAGCGGTGGTGTTGATCTGAAGCTAAGCCTTCGTCAATGTGCGCACGCTGCGCGGATATTGGGCTGGAACGATGATCTGTCGCGGCTGAACGCGGAGTTGAACGGATATACCCTCGACCAGGCTGTGCCGCCATACCGGCAGGGGGCTATGGCCTACAGTACTTGGCGCGCTCACACGCTCGACGCGAACGCCAAGCTGGTCATCACCAAGCAGTTTGATGACAAGCCGACCAAAACGCCGACCTCTTGTGATATTAGAGACGGAGTCGAACGACTTCTGGCAGCCTCCGTTACAGGCTTTGTTACGTCCACTGGTAAGGAAGACACGCGGTATCTGCGCTCGTGGGATCAGGAGATCCCGGTCGAGGAGGTGGTGGTGGTGCCCAAGGAGTCTGTCGCAAGGATCGTGCAACTGCTGGAGAACGCGGTATTTGACTATGCCTCGCACGGCTATACCGTCTTGCGATTCGGCGACGCCGTTGCCGACATGTGGCGCGACTACCGCAATCAGGTCGACGAGGCGCTGGGTTGGCTGGGGCTGCACGGCCACCTGGATGCGATCAGGGCGGGGCTCGAATCGGATGAACCGGAGCGTTGGCGGCAGGCCATGTGGAGTTGCCGGGACCTACTGCGGGATCTGGCGGCTCATCTATGGCGAGACAGCCGGGGGACCTACCGGCACCTCAAGAACAAGGAGGGGAAGTCCATAGCGGTTAAGGCAGACAACTACGTGAACCGCCTCGCCGCCTATCTCCATCAGAAGGGCGTCACCGGCACGGTAGGGGCATATCTAAGAGCAGAACTGGAGAGAATCACCTCGTCCATACACACGCTGAACGATCTCTACAGCAAGGCCCACGAGCGCGTGTCGCGCGAAGACGCGAGGTTGGCTGCGGTCACGGTCTACACGATCCTCGGAGAGCTTGTGGCCCGCACGGACATGGTGCCCGTGGAGCAGTACAAGTAAAGCTACACCGCGGCCAGCATGCGGTCGAGAGCGAGCCGGGCCCAGCGGGCTAGTGTCGCTCGCCCTTCGACACGCTCAGGGCGAGCGGTCTTGGTGGTCCGCTCATGGTGAGCGGTCTTAACGCTCCGCTCATGGTGAGCCCGTCGAACCATGAGCGCAACAAAGGGTATTTCCACAGCCTCGGACGTTGAGGCCTACACCGCCGCCAGCATGCGGTCGAGGGCGATCTTGGCGTAGCGGGCCGTCTCTGCGTCCACCTGCACCCGGTTGACGATCTGGCCCTCCACCAGCTTCTCCAGCACCCAGCATAGATAGGCGGGGTGGATACTGTGCATGGTGGGGCAGGGGCAGACCACCGGGTCCAGGCAGAACACCTGCTTGTCGGGGTTCTCGCGGGCCAGGCGGGACACCATGTTCACATCCGTGCCCACTGCCCACTTGCTCCCCGCGGGCGCTTCGGCGATGGTGTGGGCGATGAACTCTGTCGAGCCATCGGAGTCGGCTGCCTGTACCACCTCCAGGGGGCACTCGGGGTGAACGATCACCTGGATGTCGGGATGCTTCTGGCGGGCTGCTCGTATCTGCTCCACCGTGAAGCGCTGGTGCACAGCGCAGTGCCCCTTCCAGAGGATGACCCTGGTTCGCTGAAGCTGCTCGAGGGTATTGCCACCCAGGCTGCCCGCTGGCAGGGTGTAGTCCCAGACGGCCGTCTCCTCCAGGGGGATGCCCAGCTTGACGGCAGTGTTGCGGCCCAGGTGCTGGTCGGGGAAGAAGATGACCCGCTCGGCCCGCTGGAGGGCCCACTTGGTCACCATGCGGGCGTTGGAGGAGGTGCAGACGATGCCATCGTGGCGGCCGCAGAAGGCCTTGAGGCTAGCCGCCGAGTTGATGTAGGTGATGGGCAGGATGTCCTTGATGCCCGCCTCCGCTAGCTCGTCCCAGCAGGCGTAGACGTCCTGCGGCTCGGCCATGTCGGCCAGGGAGCAACCGGCGGCCAAGTTGGGTAGTATCACTATCTGGTCATCGCCCGAGAGGATATCGGCGACTTCGGCCATGAACTCGACGCCGCAGAAGACGATGTACTCCTTCTCCCGCTGTTCGGCGGCCTGGCGAGCCAGCTTGAGGGAGTCGCCGCGGTAGTCGGCGAACTGGATGATATCCTGCCGCTGGTAGTGGTGGCCGAGGATGACCAGCTTATCGCCCAGCTTGGCTTTGGCCGCCTGCACCCGCTGCACTAGCTCGTCGGCGGTGAGGGATCGATACTCGGAGGGGATGTCCTGCTGCCAGAGGGCGAAGGCCTCCTCGGCCAGGGGCAGCGTCTCTAGCGGGCGGTCGGTGGTGCACTCCGCAGCCTCCGCGCGCAGGGTCTCTTCTTTGGTTGGCTTCGTCATTCCTCCACCTCGCCTCTAGTCTACCAGCCTGCCCTGGAGAGACCAGGCGCTGGTCTTTTCTATGCGTACGTTCACCAGCTCGCCGGGGCGTCCCTGGCCGTAGAAGTGGACGATCTTGCCGCTGCGAGTACGCCCGTTGAGCTTGTCGTCCTTCTCGCCCTCGACCAGCACCTCCTGCACCGTGCCCTGAAGGCGAGCGTTGATGTCGGCGGCGATGCCCTCCTGTAGCTCCTCGATGATGTGCAGGCGCTCCATCTTCACCTGCTGGGGCACGTCGTCGGCCAGGGTGCGCTCGGCGATGGTGCCCGGCCGCGGCGAGTAAGCGGCCACGTGCACCTTGTCGAAGCGCAGCTCCGCCAGCAGGTCGTAGGTGCGGCGGAACTGCTCGTCGGTCTCGCCGCAGAAGCCGACGATGATGTCGGTGCTGATGGCGGCAGCGGGCAGCCGGCGGCGGATCTTGTCCACTACGTCCCGATATTCGCTCAGGGTGTAGCCGCGACGCATGCGGGCAAGAATCGTGTCGTCGCCCGACTGGACGGGGATGTTGAAGTACTCGCACACTTTGGGCAGCTCGGCCACCGCCCGGATGATGTCGCCGGTCATGTCCTTGGGGTAGGAGGTGAGGAAGCGGATGCGCTCCAGGCCCTCGATGTCGTGAATCGCAAGAAAAAGGTCGGCCAGGCTGGGCCTGTCGGGCAGGTCGTGGCCGTAGGCCTCCACCGTCTGGCCCAGAAGGGTGACCTCCCGCACGCCGCGGGCGACCAGCATCTTCACCTCGTGGGCCACCTCGGCGATGGGGCGGCTGCGCTCGCGGCCGCGGCGGTAAGGGACGATGCAGAAGGTGCAGAACTTGTTGCAGCCGTGGATGACCGGCACGTAGGCTGTGGGACCAGGGGCTTGCGGGAAGGTCTCCGGCCAGAACTCGCCGCCTGTGTCCTCCTGAGGTACGACGGCTGCCAGGACATCGCTGAAGGCCTGGGGGCGGGCGAAGACATCGACGAAGGGGAAGCGCTGCCGCAGGCCGTCCGTGCGCAGACCGACCATGCAGCCCATCACGGCGATCTTCGGATGGGCGCCGTTGGAACGCTCTTTCAGGCGTCGCAACGCTCCTAGCTTGCTGATGCCTCGCTGCTCGGCCTTCTGGCGAACCACGCAGGTGTTGAGGACAACGAGATCAGCCTCCTCGGGCCGGGGCGCCTCCTCCCAGCCCAGGCACTGGAGGCCGGCCGCCAGCTTGGTCGAGTCGGCCTCGTTCATCTGACAGCCCACGGTCCAGATGTGATATCGCGGCATGGCCAATCGGTAAAAATAAGCCCCCTTCGGGGCTACTGGCCTCTCCTAGAAAGCACCACTCGCCGATTGCCTACAACAGGTGCTCGAGATTCGTGAACTCCTCGTTGGCGTGGTTGTGGATTGCCTGTATATGGGGTTCTTTCAGGAAGAGCGGTATCAGTATCAGGTTGAGGAGCCTTCCCAGCAAGGGAAGATCGCTTCCTGCGACTATCTGGTGGGTTACCAGGGTGCCCTCCGGGATCGACTCCAATCCCGTGATGATGTCAAAAGACTTCCACCACGGTGAAATCGATCTTTGGACAAGGCGCTCGCCTGGAATAGCCTCTACAACCTTTATCTTTGCCCCAAGCACCTCACCGTCCTCAAATCGTTCCTTGAAGTAGTAGATGGAACCAACCGTCTCGTCCTTGGGCCGGTGCACAACCTTCCATTGAAGGTGATGCTCCGGATGCCACTGACGATAACGCTCGTCGTCGAGGCTTATCATGAACTGATAGACCTGAGCTGGCGATACCCCCTTGAGCTTTATCCGGCTTGTAAGCTCTATCTTGCCCTTCTCGACTTTTCTCACCGCAGGTTGAGGGGGTGGAGATACCATGATCGCTCCTCATCGCGACTGGCGGAGGGAATGGGATTCGAACCCATGAGGGGGCTATTCACCCCCTACCCGCTTAGCAGGCGGGCGCACTCAGCCTCTATGCGATCCCTCCACCCACCAATCGGATCTGTATTGTAGCATCGGAGGCGAAAGCCCATCAAGCTTCGGAGCCGCTGGGGAGGCAACGAGCGCTGTCTAGGAGGGCGCTCCCTCCAGAGACTCCTTCAGACGCCGCAGGGAGTGGTTCAAGAAGCGGCTGTAGGAGAAGCGCAGGACGAGGGATGCGACAAGCGCCGTGAGACCCGAGGCCTCGATGCGCAGGACCACTCGCGAGCCATCTTTCACCGGCTCTACCACGTGGGCGAACGATAGGCGTGAGCCGAACAGAGTCGCGTCCCAGGTGAAGGAGCGGCCGGGGCTGAACTCGGTCACCTCCCAGGTGGAGGAGAGGCGCGTCTTGAGTACAATGCGGGCGCGGCTGCCCATGGCCAGCGGGACCTGTGTCAGAAGGCGGACCTCCCGCATGTGGTGGTTCCAGACTGGCCAGCCACCTAGGTTGACGAAGGCCTCCCAGACGCGCTCTGTGGGGGCGTTTATGACAATGCTCCGCTCTACCGCAGGCATAGCATTCCCCTTAGAGCAGTCCTCGCTCCTTGAGCACCCGCTCGGTGGTGGCACCGATGTCGGCGGGGCTGTCGACGATGACGGCGCCGGCGGTGGCCAGTGCTTCCTTCTTGGCCTGGGCGGTGCCACTGGCGCCGGCGATGATCGCTCCGGCGTGGCCCATGCGCCGCCCCGGCGGGGCTGTGCTCCCGGCCACGAAGGCGATGACCGGCTTGGTCATGGTGGTGGCGATGTAGTCGGCGGCCTCCTGCTCGCCGACGCCGCCGATCTCCCCTACGAAGACCACTGCCACCGTGTCGGGGTCGGCGTCGAACAGGCGCAGGACCTCCAGGGGCGTCGTGCCCACGATGGAGTCGCCGCCTGCGCCCACGCAGGTGCTCTGGCCGATGCCCCGCTCGCTGAGTTGGGCTACCACTTCGTAGACCAGGGTGCCGCTGCGGGAAACGACGCCCACTCGGCCGGGAGAGAACACGTCGCCGGGCATGATGCCCACCCGCGCCTGGCCGGGGGTGATGACGCCGGGGCAGTTGGGCCCGACCATGCGGATCCCTTGAGGCTTAAGATGATTGCGCACCATCACCATGTCCTGGGCGGGGATGCCCTCGGTGATGCAGATGATGACGGGGATGCCGGCGGTGGCTGCCTCTAGGACGGCGTCGGCGGAGAAGGCGGCGGGCACGAAGATCAGCGAGCAGTTGGCGCCGGTCTTGTCTACCGCTTCCTGGACAGTGTTGAACACGGGCACCTTCTCATTGAAGGTCTCGCCGCCGCGGCCGGGGGTGACGCCCGCCACGACATTGGTGCCGTAATCGATGCAGCGGCGGGTCTGGAAGCCGCCCTCGCGGCCGGTGATGCCCTGGACTAGGAGTCGGGTGTTCTTGTCGACTAGAATGCTCATGCTGCTGCCTCCACGGCCTTCTGGGCGGCCTCGCCCAGGCCAATCGCCCGGATAAGGGGGAGGTTGGCCTCGCTCAGGATGCGCTCGCCGTCCTCCACGTTTGTCCCCGCCAGGCGCACTACCACGGGCACCTTGATCGCCATCTCCTTGTGGGCGTCCACCACGCCCTGGGCGATGACGTCCACCCGGGCCATGCCGCCGAAGATGTTGATCAGGATGGCCTTAACGTCGGGGTCGGCGATGAGGATCTTGAAGGAGTTGACCACTCGGGCCACATCGTTGACCGTGCCGATGTCCAGGAAGTTGGCGGGGTCGCCGCCGGCCAGCTTGATGGCATCCATGGTGGACATGGCCAGCCCGGCCCCATTCACCACGCAGCCGATGTTGCCTGTGAGCTTAACGTAGTTGTTTATGCCCAACTCCTGGGCCTGCACCTCCAGGGGGTCCTCCTCATCGACGTCGCGCAGCTCGGCGATCTCCGGGTGGCGAAAGAGGGCGTTGTCGTCGAAGTTCATCTTGGCGTCCAGGGCCAGCAGGCGGCCGTCGCTGGTCACCACCAGGGGGTTGATCTCGGCCAGGGAGGAGTCCTTGGCGGCGAAGGCCCTGTACAGGCCGCTGATGAGCCCGACGGCCGGTCGCAGGAGGTCGCCGCTGAGGTTGGTGGCGAAGGCTAGCTGGCGCCCCTCATAGGGCTGGAAGCCCACGGCGGGGTCGACGAAGGCCTTGTGGATCTTCTCCGGCGACTTGGCGGCCACCTGCTCGATGTCCACGCCGCCGGCCTCGCTGGCCATGACCACCGGCCGGCCGCTGCCGCTATCGACCACGATGCCCAGATACAGCTCGCGATCGGTCTGCACCTGCTCCTCGACCAGCACCTTCTTGACGATGCGCCCTTCAGGGCCGGTCTGGTGGGTGACCAGGCGCATGCCAATGACTTGGCTGGCCGCCTCTTCGGCCTGGGCAGGCGTGTCGGCCAGTTTGATGCCGCCGCCCTTGCCACGGCCGCCGGCGTGGATCTGGGCCTTGACCACCACCGGCGCGCCCAGCTCCTGGGCGACCTGGCGGGCTTCCTGGGGCGTGGAAACGACGCGCCCCTTGGGGATGGGCACGCCGTAGTTGGACATGATCTGCTTGGCTTGGTATTCGTGGATCTTCATAAAAGCTCTCCAAGAATGTGATCTATGAACGTTGACGCTGGCGGAGGGGGAGGGATTCGAACCCCCGAACCCGACGAGTCGGGTTAGCGGTTTTCAAGACCGCCGCCTTCAGCCACTCGGCCACCCCTCCTGTCTGCATTCGGGCAGACAGCGATGCCAGTATAGCGAAACCCACTGTAAGGGGCAATCGGACTATCTCTAGCCTGCGGCCCCATGCGGCTCGCGGCGGATGAGAAAGGTGGCTCGCCCCACAGCGATCAGTGTCCCCTTACTGTCGCGGATCTCCGAGGTGCCGAAGGCAGCCATGCGCGCCTTGCGGATGATGCGTCCCTCGGCGAACAACTCGTCGCCCTGCATGGAGTCCAGGAAGCTGATGTTGAGGTCGGCGGTGGCGTGAGCGACGACATCTTCGTCTTCGGGGCCGTAGGTGGTATACAGGGCCAGTCCGATAGAGCTGTCCACCATGCTGCTCAGCAAGCCGCCGTGGGGCCAGCGGCCGTGCTTGGCAGGCTGCAAGGCCACCCGCAGCTTGCTATAGCCAGGGCCGAGCTGAATCGGCTCCATGCCCAGGAGCTTCCAGAAGGGGCGAGGCGTCCAAGTCGACTTCATTAGGGCCAGGCGCTCTTCCCAGGTGGCCCCTTGGGGCAGTCTGGGCATCTGCTCTGCTCGCCAGCGACCCGCTTTCGACATGACTCTCCCCTTCTGCCTGCGCCCGGGCAGAGAGCGATGCCAGTATAGCGAGATGCACTCCAGGGGGCAATCGAAGTCTGGACGCTGGCCGCCCGAGCGCCTATCTGCTCTCATGGTTCGACAGGCTCACCACGAGCGGAGATGGGCGGGCACCCCAAAGCGCTCGCCCTGAGCCTGTCCTGAGCGCAGCCGAAGGGCTTGTCGAAGGGCAAACAAGGGTGCTTTTTCAACAGCCTCCGGAGGTGGAGGGAGCGAGAAGGCGGCCCAGGATCTCCTCTCGGTGCTGCGGGTGCTTCTCGGCGAAGGCCCAGACCAGGCCGAAGCAGCCGCTGAGCATCATGTCGCCGTGGGGGACGGCGAAGTACGGCTTCAGGGCGCTCGCCCTCAGCTTCCCTCGCCGGGGGCCGGTGACGGCAACGAAGGGGTGTCGGTTCGAGGGCCGCTCCCCAGCGACGTAAAGAACGCCGTGGCCGTGGCTGCCGAATACGTCCTCGTGGCGCAAGGTTCCGGCCATCAGCCCTTCGCTGAGGGATTCGATCTCCTCGCTGCTGAGAAGGCCGGTGTGGTGCTCGAACAGCGAGTAGATTTGGGTGCCCCGCAGGTGGAAGGCCAGGGCGTGCATGTTGCCCAGGTTGATGACGAGCTGCTCGTCCTGCTGGGCGACGGTGGGGTCCTGAAGGGCGCCGAGGGCGGCGGCCGGTCCAGTGTCCAGGAAGACGATGGGCACGTCCGTATCCACACAGCCCAGCATGGCGCGAGCGCGGGTCAGGTAGTCAGGCACCTCGTCCGGCAGGTAGGCGAAGGCGCGGAGGTCGTTGCGCTCTTTCACCACCCGCTGCAGGTGGTCGAAGCGGAAGAGACGGTCGGAGTAGCCGGGGGGTGCCGCCCCGTGGTCGAGGCAGGCCAGGGCCAGGCCGTCGAAGTCGCTGTCCACCTCGAAGGCGGCCAGGGCGCGGCGGATGGCCTCCAGGTCGAGGTCGGCCATCTCGATGTGGCGGGCGTCGTCGAAGCGCTGGGCCTCGTCCTCGGAGACGATGATGACGCCCATGCTCTGCACCACGTCCAGGTCGTCGTCGAAGGTGCGGGCCGCTTCGGGGGTGGCGTAGGCCTTGAGGTTGGCCTTCAGGTGCTCGTCGAGGGCCTGGGTGCAGGGGCCGCCGCCCATGGTGACGCCGGTGAGGACGACGGCGCGGCCCTCGCCGGTGGCGCGGCGGATGCGGCGGGCGGCGATCGCGGTGGCCGAGGGCATAATGAGCTTGAGGCTGCTCTCAGGCGGCGCGGCGGAGTCGAAGAGGAGGATGTCCTGGGTGCCGGTGCCGGCGTCAACCGCTAGGATGCGCATCAGTTCTCGTTTCTAGCTTTTCGTGCCAGTAATGGACATCCCTGCGGATTGAAATCCGCAGCTCCCACGCAAGCTGCGGGTTTTAACCCGCAGAGACCCTCGCACGTCTGACAGATCAACTGTAGTATAATCACTGTTCAAAGGTTCCTCCCCGGTGAACGTGCCCATGGGGCACTGCCTTCGGGCTAGCCGGGGAGGTCGCTTTTTACGCCAGATGCCGCGCGGCGAAATCGCGGACTCCTCCGATCATGGCAGCGACTTGCTCGCGGTCGTATTGGTCGAAGTGCCCGTGGTCGGCGTTGTTCCGCAGGTCAGCCCAGGCGATGATCTGTTTGTGATAGGCGCTGCTGTATGCCGGAGGCTTGTGTTCCTTGGCCAGTTTGTTGTTCAGGGTGCCGATCTTGTCCTGTTTGTCGGTGGGGATGCTCCGGACTTCGCACATCTTGCGAAGGGTCGACTCAAGGACGGCGCCAGCTAGCATGGCCGCCGGGTCCTTGTACCCTTGCTCCAGAAGATAGTCTGACTGCTCCAGGAACGACCCGAACGCGTCGGCGGTGAGTAGGAGATCCCTGCGCCCTACCCAGCCCGACTCTATGTCGTCCCTGGCTGCCTGAAGCACGCCTAGGTACTGCGGCACCTTGTCGTGCCACTCCTGCACCCACTGCCTGATACCGGCAAACGTCTGGTAGTGCGCACTGTCCTCGCCGAGCGCGGCCGAGAGAAAGGTGAGACTGCTGATGACCCACTGAGTATACAGACCGGAATCGACGTCCCGGCCGGTGGGAGTTTGGTGCACCGAAGCCTTTACTCGCTCTCCAAAGTTGATCAGTTCCTCGATGCGTTCCTTTGCGCTCTCGTCGAATCTGCTGTTCATCGGCGGTAGCCCTCGATAAGTTGCACTCCCCCCACATACCCCCGCAGCACCTCCGGCACCACTATCGAGCCGTCCCGCTGCTGGTAGTTCTCCAGGATGGCGATGAGCGTTCGGGGTAGGGCCAGGCCCGACCCGTTCAGGGTGTGCGGGAACTCCGGCCGCGCGCCCTTCTCGCGGCGGAAGCGGATGTTGGCCCGCCGCGCCTGGAAGTCGCCGCAGTTGGAGCAGGAGCTGACCTCCAGCCACTCGTCGCAGCCGGGGGCCCACATCTCGATGTCGAAGGACATCAGGGAGGTGAAGCCCAGGTCGCCGGTGCAGAGCTGGACCACCCGATGGGCGATGCCCAGGGCGCGGCAGATGTCCTCGGCGTCACTCACCAGGGCCTGTAGCTCGTCCTCCGACTTCTCGGGCTGGCAGAACTTGTACATCTCCACCTTATCGAACTGATGGCCCCGCTTGATGCCCCGCACATCGCGGCCGGCGCTCATCTTCTCGCGGCGGAAGCAGGGAGTGAAGGCCACGTAGTGCAGGGGCAGGGCATCCGGCTCCAGGATCTCGTCGCGGTGCATGTTGGTCAGGGGCACCTCAGCCGTGGGGACGAACCAGAAGTCTTCCTCGGCGTCGCGGTACATGTTGTCCCGCAGCTTGGGGAGCTGGCCAGCGCCCCACATGCAGGCCTCGCGCACCATGAAGGGCGGGTAGACCTCGCTGTAGCCGTGCTTCTGGACGTGGAGGTCGAGCATCCAGGCGATGAGGGCTCGCTGGAGGTGGGCGCCCGCGCCCTTGAGCAAATAGAAGCGGGAGCCGGAAAGCTTCGCCCCGCGCTCGAAGTCGATGATGCCCAGGCGCTCGCCAAGCTCCCAGTGGGGCCTGGGCTGGAAGTCGAAGGTGGCGGGCTCGCCCTCCGTGCGGAGGAGGACGTTGTCCTCTTCGCCTTCGCCAAGCGGCACCTTGGGGTCGGGGGTGTTGGGTAGCTGGAGGAGGAGGTCGTTGAGGCGCTCCTCTACCTGGCGCAGCTCTTCTTCCAGCTCGTCGATGCGCTGGCTCACCTGCCGCATGCGCTCTAGGAGCTCGTCGCGGCGAGTCACCGCCTGCTGGTGCTCGGCGGCGGCCTGGCTGGCCTTTTCTTGCTCCTGGATGGCCCGATTGAGCTGGCCCATCTCCTTGCCGGCGACGTTGCGCTCGGCTCGCAGGCTCTCCACTTCTTGAAGGAGGCGGCGCCAGTGGCCGTCGAGGCCCAGAATTTCGTCCAGAGGGGCTTCCGTGTGGCGGTCGGCGAGGGCCTTGCGCACGGCATCGGGGTTCTCTCGAATGAAGGCGAGGCTTAGCATAGCTGTCATCACCCTCGCAGGTCGCGCGCCAGACGAATGGCCGCCAGGGCTAGCATGCGCACGTCGTCGTTCACCGGCGCTGAGAGGCCGCTGGCGGGCAGGTCGATGGGCTGATTGGTGGAGAGGGCCTCTTCCTTCACCCAGGTGACCACAGCCCCCTCGGGCGGGCGCAGGGAGGCGTTGTTGACCGGGCGGCAGAAGTAGATGAGGTCCATGTGCTTGTGAGGCTCGCCCAGCTCGGTGCTGTTCTCCAGGAGAATGGTGTAAGGAGGGGCGATCTGCCCCGGATAGCCGAAGGGGTAGATCTGGCTCAGGGGCAGGACCTCCGCCTCCAGGCCGGTCTCCTCGCGGATCTCCCGCAGGACGGCGGTCACCGGGTCCTCGTCGGCCTCCAGGTGGCCGCGCCGGGGGGCACCCACATCTGGAGCCGCTGGTGCCAGAGGAGGAGGGTCTTATCGCCGTTTACCACGAAGCCGGTGCAGGTGAAGTGCTGCTTCACCCTTTACTCCTTCGCTCGTAGCTGGGGGAAGAGGATGACCTCCCGTATCGACTGCTGGCCGCTGAGGGCCATCACCAGGCGGTCGATGCCCATGCCCAGGCCGCCGGTGGGAGGCATGCCGTGCTCCAGGGCGACGAGGAAGTCCTCGTCCACCGTCTCTGCCTCCTCGTCGCCGGCCGCTCGCAGGCGGGCCTGCTCCAGGAAGCGCTCTCGTTGCTCCTGGGGGTCGTTGAGCTCGCTGAAGGCGTTGGCGATCTCGCGGCCAGCCAGGAAGCCCTCGAAGCGCTCCACCAGGCGAGGGTTGTCGGGCTTGCGCTTGGCCAGGGGCGATATCTCCACCGGGTAGTCCAGGAGGAAGGTGGGCTGGACGAGCTGCGGCTCCACAAAGGTCGATAGCAGCTCATCGATAAGCTTGCCGCGGCCGGCCGTCTCGCTAACCTCCACGCTCAGGGGGGCCATCGCCTGTCGCAGGGAATCGGCGTCGGTGTGGGCCTCGAAGTCGATGCCGGTGCGCTCTTCGATGGCCTGTCGCAGGGTGAGGCGCTGCCAGGGGGGCGTGAGGTCAAGCTCTGTGTCGCCGTAGGGCAGCTTGAGGCTGCCCAGGGCCTGCTGGGCTACATAGGCCACCATCTCCTCCACCAGCTTCATGATGTCCTGATAGTCGGCATAGGCCTGGTAGCACTCCAGGAGGGTGTACTCCGGGTTGTGCTTGGTGGAGACGCCCTCGTTGCGGAAGACGGGCCCAATTTCGTACACTCCGTCGAAGCCACCCACAATGAGGCGCTTGAGATGCAGCTCGGTGGCGATGCGCAGGTAGAGGTCGCGGTCGAGGGCGTGGTGATGGGTGACGAAGGGCTTGGCGGCGGCGCCCCCGGCCGATGGCTGGAGGACGGGTGTTTCGACCTCCAGGAAGCCTCGCTCGTCCAGGAAGCGGCGTATGGCGGCGACGACGCGGCTGCGCAAGCGGAAGATGTCACGCACCGGGGCGTTGACCATGAGGTCGAGATAGCGCTGGCGGTAGCGCACCTCCACGTCCCGAAGACCGTGCCACTTCTCGGGAAGGGGGCGCAGGGCCTTGGCCAGGAAGGCGTACTGGCGGGCCTGTACTGTGATCTCGCCAGTGCGAGTACGGAAAAGGGTGCCGCTCACGCCTACGAAGTCGCCGATGTCTACCAGATCCACGAAGGCCTGGTAGCTTTCGTTGCCCAGGGTATCCTGGCGGAGGTCAGCCTGGATCTTGCCTGTGCCATCGCGCAGGTCGATGAAGGTGCGCTTGCCCATGAGGCGCATAGCGGTGACCCGCCCGGCTAGGCTAACCTCGACCGCTTCCTGGTGGGTGGTGCCCTTCTCCTCCAGCGCTTGGAGGGCCTGTGCTGCCTCATGGGTCGTGTGGGTACGCTGATAGCGGGCGGGATAGGGGTCGCAGCCGCCAGCGCGGAGGCGTTCTAGCTTGGCCTGCCGTTGCTCGGTAAGCTCCTGGCCTCGATCGCTCACGTTTCTTTGCCGGTCGAGTCGAAAAATATCAGCCAGAGGCTGATGCACCCCTGGCAGAAACTTGGCGGGTGGACCATCTGGTGGCTGGCCCCTCGCCTCGCGTTACTATCACGATGGTCTCTAGCTGATGGCAGTGATGGTGAAGTGAAAGGTGCCGGCCGGCACCTTTGCCTTGACTTCGTCGCCCACCCGCTTGTTCAGCAGGGCTTTGCCCACCGGGGACTCGTTGCTGATGCGGCCCTGAGTGGGGTTGGCCTCGGCGCTGCCAACGATAGTGTACTGCTCCTCTTGCCTGTCTTGGTTGACCACGGTCACGGTCGAGCCAAGCTGCACCCGGCTGGAGTGATGGGCCTCCTCTTCGTCGATTAGGGCGGCGTTCTGGATGATTCGCTCCAGGGTGAGGATGCGGCCTTCCACGAAAGCCTGCTCGTTCTTGGCATCGTCGAACTCGGCGTTGTTCTGGGCGCTGGTGAGCTCCTTGGCTTCTTGGATGCGGTGAGCTATCTGAGGCCGCCGAACGGTGACCAAGAAGTCTAGCTCTTCCTGAAGCTTACCCATGCCTTCTTTGGTTAGAGGAACAGGCTTTTCCGCCATAGCCTTTCACCTCGGGTCGCTACGAAAAAAAGGACTGAGAGCTTCTAACACCCTCAGCCGCTCTGGCCAGCAGCCTTATTATAAAGCCTGATCGATATCTTGTAAAGATGGGGTGCATCCGTTCAAGAGCACAGCTAGGGCACATGGTATCCACCGCCTCATTCTGCTTTGGAGGGATCAAAGCATCCGCGGCTTTCCCTCTTGCTTGTTTGAGGCGCTGTGATAGAATTCCTTTGACGTGTCGCTCTCTGCCGAATCAGGGTCAGGCGTGGAGGTGAGGCGGTCACCGTGGCGTTGGGTGATTTCGCTTCTGGTCTTGTCGCTGATAGTGGGCGGTGTGGCTGGTGGGGTGGCCGGAGCCCTGACCGCCTGTTTGCTTTCTGAGGATGAAGAGGAGGTGGCTGCTCCCATCGTCACGCCCGTTGGAGGTCCCAGCGCTGTCACCCTCAGCGAGGAGTCAGCCATTACTGAGGCGGTGGAGAAGGCGTTGCCTAGTGTGGTGGCCATCGTTAGTGAAGAGGGCGAGCTGCTACCTGGGGAGGATGGGCAACCAAGCTCCTTGGGTTCGGGCGTCATTATCGATGAGCGAGGCTACATCGTCACCAACGAGCACGTGGTTCGCGACGCCGTCAGGCTCACGGTCACTCTCTACGATGGCGAAGAGCGTGAGGCCACCCTGGTGGGCCACGATTGGCCCTTCACTGATGTGGCGGTGCTTAAGATTCCCCGGGGAGAGCTTATACCCCTGTCTCTGGGGGATTCCGATGCTCTGGTGCCCGGCCAGAGGGTTATCGCTGTGGGTAACTCTCTGCACGACTTTCGCAGCAGTGTCACTGTGGGCGTGGTGAGCGGGGTGGAGCGCCGCTGGCAGCGGGATGGCATCTTCATGGAGGACCTGATCCAGACCGACGCTGCTGTCAACCCTGGCAACAGCGGCGGAGCGCTCATGAACGTTCTCGGCCAGATGGTAGGAATGCCCACCTCGGTGGTGCGCTTCGACGATGGGCGGGAGGTGGAAGGTATCGCTTTCGCCATCTCTAGCAAGACCATACAGCAGGTGGCGGGGGAGATCATTGAGAAGGGGAGGGTGACCCGTGCCTACTTGGGGGTCTCCCACATAGACCTGACCCCTGAAATCGCTGCCGCTCGGGGGCTGACGGTGCAGCGAGGGGCCTGGATCTCCAGTGTGGGAGATGATACCCCGGCCGATAGGGCCGGCATTGAGGTGGATGATATAATCTTGGCCATGGGAGAACACGAAATCACGGCCGATGTTCCTTTCTTGAACGTGCTGATGCGCCTACAGCCCGATGAAACCGTTCCCGTTGTCCTTAGTCGAGATGGGAAGGAGTTCACCTTGGACGTGACCCTCATCCAGCGGCCCCAGCGGCCCTAGGCTGGGCTGGCGGTTGCCGAGATGGAGGGAGAAGGAAGGCAGTAGTTGGTCATGAATCGTCGTCCACCGCCTGGTAGAAGAGAGTTTCCCAGGGAGGAAGGGCCCTTCGACCGCCTCTTCCGTTCTCGCTTCGAGCGGGATCCGGCGCCCCTGATCATTGGCGGCACCATCATCTTTCTGGCCATCCTTATTCTCATCCTCTTCCTGCCGCCTCTATCCCTTCTGGGGGGTGATGGTGACGAAGGCCGTGGCGGGCTCACGGACGTCGGCTGCGGCATCACCGCCCAGCGCGCCGACCAGGTGCCGGGCCTGCCTGAGGGGCTGGTAGCCCTTAGCCCCTTGTACGAGTTGGACGTTCCTTCAGGGGCTGAGGAGCAGGGCTGCCGCCTGACCAGCATCAGCCTTGATACCCCCACCCAGGATCCCGCCAACCTTGCTTTTTACACCTACCGCGATGGCACTTGGGTGCGGCTGGTAGCGGCTACCCTTGCCGATGACGGGGCGGCCGCTGAGGCCGAGCTCGAGGAGATTCCCGACAATCTGGTGGTGCTGCGGCTGGCGGCGGCCACCTATCTGGCCCTAGGCTCCCTACCCAGCGGCAGCAGCGTCGACCCGGCAGCGGGGGGCCTGCTGAGCGTTGTCAGCCCTGTGGGCTACGTCCCTACCTCCGACGGGTCCATCGTCGGCACAGCCACCAGCCTAGCCAACGACGAAGGGTTCGACATCTACCCCACCATCGCCGCCCTGGAGGGCGATGCTGCGGGAGCGGTCAATGCCATCCTGGACGACTCTAGCCTCACTACCAGCCACATCGAGGGCATTGTCTCCCTGACCGAGAGCGGCGATTTCCAGGGGATCGGTATCGACTATCGGCAGGTGGACGCCCGGGTGAGCAGCGAGTTCAGCCAGTTCATCGCCGACCTGGCCCAGGAGTTGCACAAGACGGGCCACAAGCTGAGCATCACTCTCCCTCTGCCGAAGGTGCGCGACGGCAACATCGACACCGGCGCCTACGATTGGGAGCGGTTGGGCAAGGCGGCTGACTACGTCAAGATCCTTCCCGAAAGCGACCAGTCGCTGTACCGCAACCGCATGTTCCAGGTCCTGCGCTACGCCACTCGCATCGTCGAGCCGGCCAAGGTCTTTCTGGTGGTCAGTCCCTTCAGCTACGAGAAGAGCAAGGAGGGGGTTCAGGCGCTGACCTTCCTCCAGGCGATGGGCATCGCCAATGTGATGACGGTGGTGCCGGGTCCGGAGGATTCTCTGGATATTGTGGGCGGCCGCCAGGTGGTCATTACTGGCGACAACATCCATCGTGGGACGGGCGGCTCTGGCATCAAGTGGGACGATGAGACGGCCACCGTCACCTTCTCTTACCGCACAGACGATGAGACACGCACTGTGTGGGTGGAGAACGTTTTCAGCGTAGGATTCAAGCTTGAGTTGGTCCAGGCCTTCCGCCTGGGCGGCATCGCCATCGAGGATGCGTCGGAGGGGTCTGGTGGAGCTGACATCTGGGCGGCGGTAGACTCCCTGGTGAGGGGTGGCCTGGCACACTTGGAGAGGCCCAATCCCGACAATCTGCGGCCCGAATGGACGGCCAGCGGCGGCACGATAGAGGCTCCCGGCACCGGTGGCGCTGCCACCTGGATACCGCCCGAGGAAGGAGGAACGTACGAGGTTTCCCTCATCGTCAGCGATGGCGTCACCCGCGTAGGCCGTCGCCTTACCTTGGAGGTGCAGGCGACTGTCACGCCGACGCCGGAGCCGACGCCGGAGCCCACGCTTCCTCCAGAAGAGACCCCCACGCCAGAGGCCACGCCCACGCCGGAGGAGACCGAGACAGCAACGCCAGAGGCCACGCCTACGCCGGAGGAGACCGAGACCCTCACGCCAGAGGGGGAGACGCCCACACCGGAGGAGACGGAGACAGCCACACCAGAGGCCACGCCCACGCCGGAGGAGACCGAGACAGCAACGCCAGAGGGGGAGACGCCCACCCCTACCCCTTGATGGCGCGGGAGTGGCAGTCAGCACCATGCGGGTCATCGCCGGCAAGGCCAAAGGGTTGCGGCTCAGGAGGCCAGCCGTACGTCATCTCCGCCCCACCTCGGATCTGGTGCGGGGGGCCATCTTCGACATACTGGTGTCGCTAGGGGCCGATTCCACCCGTGTCCTCGATCTCTACGCGGGCAGCGGTGCTCTGGGCATCGAGGCCCTCAGTCGCGGCGCCCACTGGTGCGACTTCGTCGAGCAAGATCGCGCCGCCTGTGCCATAATACGGGAGAACCTGGCCCTGGCTGGCTTCCAGGAACGGGGGCGAGTGCATTGCCTGCCTGTGGAGAAGGCTCTAGACCGCCTGGAGGGACCCTACGACTTGGTGCTTATGGATCCGCCCTACGAGGACGAGGGCGGTGTGGCGGTGGTGGCCCGCCTGGCAGGCTCGCCTCTGGTCGGGCCGGTGAGCACGCTAGTCGTGGAGCACCCCTGGCGCCGCTTGCCCGCCGACCAGTGGGGGGCCTTCGCTCTGGTGAGCCGAAAGCGTCACGGAGATACTGGCGTATCTATCTATAGATAGGAGGGGCACTTGGCCATCGCTGTCTATCCCGGTCGCTTCGATCCCGTCACTAACGGCCACATGGACATCACCCAGCGCGCCGCCGCCATGTTCGAGCGGGTGGTGGTGGCAGTGTATGATGGGCCCGATGCTCTTTTCCCCATCGAAGAGCGGGTAATGATGTTCGAGGAGGCGGCGAAGCATCTGTCTAACGTAACCGTCAAGCCGTTCAGTGGCCTGGTGGTGGCGTTCGCTCGCCAGGAGAAGGCCAACGTGCTGGTGCGTGGCATCCGCGCCTTTACCGACTTCGAGGCTGAGTTCGATATGGCCCTGATGAACAAGAAGATGGCGCCGGAGCTCGAGTCGGTCTACCTAATGGCCAGCCTAGAGCACCTGTTCGTCAGCGGTCGCAGGATTCGGGAGGTGGCCAGCTTGGGCTATGATGCGGGCGATTTGGTGCCGTCCCACGTGGCCACAGCCCTTCGTCGCAAGTTTGCCCGCTAGGGGGGAGATTCTTTGACGGATGAATCCATCGATATCCTCTACCTCATCGACCGCCTGGAGGAGCTGGTAGCCCGAGGCTTCCCCGTTCCTCTGGGCAGCGGTGTGGTAGTGCATCGCCAGCGCCTGCTCGACCTCATCGACCGCATGCGGGTGGCGATGCCCGCTGACATCCGCGAGGCACGCGAGGTTCTGCAGAAGCAGGAGGAAGCGCTGGCTCAGGCTCAGGAGGAGGCGGGCCGCATTATCGCCAGGGCGCAGACAGAGTTGGAGGAGCGCCTGAAGAACGAGGCGGTGGTGAAGGCGGCGGAGGAGCGGGCCCAGCAGATCGTCCGCGAAGGGGAGGAGAGGGCCCAGGCCCTGGTGCGAGACGCTGAGACGCAGGCCAGGGAGCGTCTGGATGAGGCCCAGAAGACCGCCCAGCAGCAGATGGAGGAGTCCGACCTCTATGCCCTGCAAACCATGCGACGACTGGAGACACAGCTCAACAATTTCCTCAACACCATCCGTAAGGGTATCGAGACGATGGAGGAGCGGGGGCACTGAAAGAGGTAGCCGCCAATATGGAGTCCCCGCGGGCCGATAGGTTGCGGCTGGCTGCCCTGGGCGGTTTGGGCGCGATCGGCGTGGGGGCGGTGGGTGTGGTGATGCTGGTGTGGGGGGAAGCCCTTCTCATCGCCTCCATTGTGTTCGCTGTCGAGACACTCGGTCTGTGGCCGGGCTATATGGTCTTCTGCCTGGGCTGGGGCGCCATGGGCCTGGTCAGCCTGGCCATCTACGACCGGGCATTGCCCATCGTTCACCCGCTTGTCATGCGGTGGTGGAGGCAGCTTTGGCCGACGCGCAAGGCCCGAGCGGGCGAGGCTCCAAGTCCGAGTGGAGCGGAACCTTCGCTGCTGGCGCGGCTTGTCATGAGGGTGGCCAGGGTGTCCCGGCCTCTGGGGGTGCTGGCAGCAGCGGCCCTCATCGGCGGTCCTGGGACTCCCGTGTGGCGGCTGCTGGGCTTTCGCGGGGCCAGCGGCTACGTTTGTGTAGTGCTGTCGACCGCCCTCTTCGGCATCATCTGGGTGCCGTTCTACGGCCTGGGCGGCGGCGCCCTCTGGAACCTGGCGGTAGGGTAGGCCTTCCAGGGGCTACTACTGCGTCCTACCGCACCACCACGTTCACCAGCTTGCCCGGCACGTAGATGATGCGCTCCACTTGCTTGCCGTCGATGTGAGCTTGCACCCGCTGGCTGGCCAGGGCCAGCTCCTTGGCCCGTTCCTCGTCGATGTCCGCCGGCACCTGGAGGCGGTCGCGCACCTTACCGTTCACCTGCACCACCAGGGTTATCTCCTCGGCCCTGGCTAGCTCCTCGTCCCACTTCGGCCAGGGCTGCTGGTGGATGCTGTAGGGCTTGCCCAGGCGGGCCCACAGCTCCTCGCCGAAGTGGGGCGCTGAGGGTGCCATCAGAAGCAGGAGCGTCTCCACAGCCTCCTGCCAGGCGGCGGTGTCCACTGGGCCCGACTCCCTGGCCTTGGTCAGGAAGTTGGAGTACTCCATGAGGGCGGCGAGCATGGTGTTGAAGCGAAAGCGCTCCATGTCCTCGGTCACCCGCCGGATGGTCTTGTGGGTGACGTGGCGAAGCTGGTGGGTGGCTTCGGGGTCGGCGCCGTCGCTGGGGGCACCGCCCAGAACCAGGCCCCAGACGCGATTCAGCCAGCGGTGGATGCCGAAGGTGCCCGAATCGTCCCACTCGCCGCCGTGCTCCCAGGGGCCCATGAACATCAGGTAGCAGCGCACCGTATCGGCTCCCAGGCGAGCCACATACTCGTCGGGGGTGATGACGTTGCCGCGCGACTTGCTCATCTTGGCCCGCTCGACAATGATGTGCCCCTGATTGAACAGCCGCAGGAAGGGCTCGTCTCCGGGCACGATGCCAAGATCGCGGGCCACCTTCCAGAAGAAGCGAGCATACAGCAGATGCATGACGGCGTGCTCGGCGCCGCCGGTGTACTGGTCGACGGGCAGCCACTTGTTGGCCAGGGCCGGGTCCACCGGCCCCTCATTGTAGTGGGGGTCGATGTAGCGGATGAAGTACCAGTTGGAGTCCATGAAGGTGTCCATGGTATCCGTCTCCCGCCGGGCGGGTCCCTGGCAGCGGGGGCAGACGGTGTTGACGAACCCCTGATGGTTGGCCAGGGGCGACTCGCCGGTGGGCTTGAACTCGGCGTCCTCGGGCAGGAGGACGGGCAGGTCCTCTTCGGGCACGGGGACGGTGCCACAGCGATCGCAGTAGACGATGGGGATTGGACAGCCCCAGTAGCGCTGGCGGGAGATGAGCCAGTCGCGCAGGCGGTAGCCAACCTTTCGGTCGCCCCAGCCCTTGGACTCGACATAATCAGCAACCGCATCGTAGCCCTTATCGCTGGGGGTGCCGTCGAAGCGGCCGGAATTGACCATCGTTCCCTGACCGACGTAGGCTTCCGTGAGGTCTTCGCCCTGCCAGTCGGGCGGGGCAATAACGACGATGATGGGGAGGCCATACTGCTTAGCGAAGTCGAAGTCGCGCTGGTCGTGGGCGGGCACCCCCATGACGATGCCGGTGCCGTAGGTTAGCAGGGCGTAGTCGGCGATCCATAGGGGAACTTCCTGGCCGGATAGCAGATTCTTGCAGTAGGAGCCGATGAAGACGCCTGTCTTCTCCTTCTCGGTGGAGAGGCGCTGGATATCGCTGAGGCGGCGGGTCTCGGCCACGTAGGCCTCTACCTCCGCTCGCCGGTCGGGGGTGGTGAGCTTGGCCACCAGGGGGTGTTCGGGTGCTAGCACCATGGAGGTAACGCCGTAGACGGTGTCGGGGCGGGTGGTGAAGACGCGGATCTCCTTCTCCTCCACGCCGGGCACGTCCAGCCCGAAGGCGATCTCTACCCCCTCGCTGCGGCCGATCCAATTCTTCTGCATGGCAACCACTCGCTCCGGCCACTCGATCTGGCTGTGGTCGAGGAGCTCGTCGGCGTACTTCGTGATGCGGAAGAACCACTGCTCGAGGTCGCGGCGGCTGACAGGCGTGCCGCAGCGCTCGCAGTCGCCGCTGGGGAGCACCTGCTCGTTGGCCAGCACCGTCTGGCAGGAGGGGCACCAGTTGGCGGGGGCCTTGGCCCGGTAGGCCAGGTCCTTCTCGTAGAACTTGAGGAACCACCACTGGGTCCAGCGGTAGTACTCGGGGTCGCAGGAGCTGGCCTCGCGGCGCCAATCGAACATTGCCCCCATCGACTTAAGCTGCTGGCGCATGCGCTGGATGTTGTCCATAGTCCACTTGTAAGGGTGGATTTTTTGTTTGATGGCGGCGTTCTCGGCGGGCAGGCCGAAGGCGTCGAAGCCCATGGGGAAGAGGACGTTATAGCCCTGCATCCGCTTGTAGCGAGAGGCTACGTCGGAGGGGGCCATGGGGTACCAGTGGCCGATGTGCAGGTCGCCGGAGGTGTAGGGAAGCATGGTGAGGAAGTACCACTTGGGCCGAGGATCGTCGTCGGGCGACTCGTAGAGGCCGTCCTCTTCCCACTTCCTCTGCCACTTCTTCTCGATCTCCGACGGGTTGTACTTATCGGTCATTCTCTGTCCCCTCCTGGTTGGGGTCCTCGTGCTCTATCGGTTCGCGCAGGCGTCCCCTGGCTAGGAGGTCCAGTCTGCGCACCGCCGGTCGGGCTTCCAGCAGGATGAACACCAGGACCGCCCCCAGGCCAGCCACCAGGTAGAGCTCGCGGCCGATGGCCATGCCGATGGCGGCGGCGCTCCAGATGGTGGCGGCGGTGGTGATTCCCCGCACGGTGTAGCCCTCGCGGAAGATGACGCCGGCGCCCAGGAAGCCGATGCCGGTGACGATGCCGGCGGCCACCCGGTCCTGTTCGCCCAGGAGCTGGCTCACGTCGGTGAACAGGGCGGCGCCCAGGGCCACGAGGGCTACCGTGCGCACGCCAGCAGGGTAGCCCCGCAGCTCTCGCTCCAGGCCGATGAAGGCCCCGAGAGCGGCGGCGAAGGCCAATCGGCCGACGAT